>WBZO01005232.1_pt1 | contig 13354 bp, 10 predicted proteins | sample 5204261 | NCBI WGS metagenome assembly WBZO01 (sample SAMN12412400, study PRJNA552823) | activated sludge metagenome | isolation source: activated sludge from anammox sidestream of wastewater treatment plant... | place: USA: North Carolina | collected 2017-09
GGAAGCCGTGGGAATATCTCTTTTACGTTGATCTTATCGGCGCAGTGCGGGAAGAAAAAGTGCGCCGCGCCCTCGATCATTTGGGCGAACTTGCCTTGACCTTGCGGTTGCTGGGATCATATCCACGAGTTGTTTCGTGAATATCAAAAGGAATAAACGAGTATCCGGGCCGGATCAGGGATAGCCGAAATAACTGCTACGGAACCCCAGCTTTAATCCTCACCGCCACATTTACGTTGACGACGCCTCCGAATAATGATGTCCCCATCGAGACTATTGCCACGGGCCTTGGCTATTTCGGTCAAGGCTCGTGGCAGACTAACCAGCGTACCTGTCGGGCAAATGATTGTCATTGGGCGATCAAGCCCGGCGCAGTTCCGATAAGTAAATGTAGAAACCCGTAACTATAATGGAAACCCGGCGGCGGGAGCGAGGGTGAGTCTATTGAAACTTTCAATAATGTATCACTGAATAGCAGGAGTTCCGTTAAAGGTGGAACAGAAAATGGTGCAGAGGCGTCTCGGCTCCATTTTCTGTTTGTGACCATCTCTGCGCAATTAACTATGGATTTTGCATTATGCTCCATGTGCTGGTTGAATTAGTTTGCCAGATTGTGTCCCCGCTTTCAAACCCTGGGTTGCCTAATTTGTTTGCACCACCGGATGGACCAAGGAATAAATCGTCAATGTACACTGTGCCGGCGCTGTTATAGGCAGTTTCAAGATCAAACACAAGTTTGGTGCGATTGCCAGTATTGAATGAAAGTGTGCACTGCGTCCACGAACCACTGGCGGCGCACTGACGGTTGGCAATGTTTGTATTCCAGGAACCGTTCCAGATATTGAGTTTGATAGCGCCGGTTCCTTTAATCCACAGACTAGCCACATAATTGGCGTTCGATGTAACCGCGATATTTTCCTGATATAGATCCTTGAAATTAGCGGAGGCAGGCAGGATGCCTCTCACTGCCCAACTGCCACCATGTGTGTTGCCAATCGAGGTGGGGGTTGGAGTGAGCGTAGCGGTGGGTGTTGCAGTTGGCATGGTAGTTGGGGTGGGTGAAGGCGTTAGCGTGGGTCCGGGAGTCGGCGTGGAAGGAGTGCCGCTGGCGATCTGGTCGCGCAAGCCGCTGAGGATATCCTGTAATTGAGAGTCGGTGGAGAACTCTGAAATAAAGTTCCACCAAAAGCCGCCTCCAATGCTGGATGGATAGGCCAGAGAGGCCGGGTAGTACTGTGCCGCCACCCCGCGCAGTCCGGCTCCCATTGGGTCGTTCTGGTCAAAGGCCCACCAGTATCGCTGGCCTTCAATCCAATATCCCAGTTCACCAATGCCGATTTGTTGATCGGGAAATTCCGTTTGCAGTGCGGTCATGACCTGGTCGAAAGCCAGACCCAGCGGGGCCTGTTCGACGTATTGAGAGACCAGCACTATGTCGATATTCTGGCGCGTGAAGGCAGACAGGTTGGCATTCACCCAGTTGAACATGGAATGAGCTTTTGTATCCGTATTGATTTGCCAGAATAATGTCAACGCCGTCTTGGCGCTGGGCTGACGGTTGCGCACTTCCTGCGCCGCATCGGCGACCTTATTGGCAATGGATTTTGTCAGCCAACTGCCGTTAACCTCGTTGCCCACCTCCCATGCATCCAGGGTTGGCGCATTGGTTCCATTGTAATAATTGAGAAAATCGATGAAACGTTGTTTGTATTGAGCGCGTGTGTAATCTACATCCCAATAAGAGTCCACTGGCTCTCCCAAAATTTTCAACCCTTTTGTTTTGGCATAGCGGATAAGCGCATCGTAATCGGAAGGTCCCTTCCCCAGGTCGAAGACGACGCGGATCCAACCATAAGGTTGGGTTAATTCAGCCGCCAAGTCCAGATTCGCTTGATAGTTGTCAACGGTGTCGATGGTAACTCCCAGCCAGGGAGTCTGTGTGCCAAGATGTGCCTGGGCGTAAGCTGGCCCATACTCTGCCAACAACGCATCATACGCGAGGGCAAGTTGGTCGAGTGCAAGTTGTCCTTCCGCGCCTTTGACCGATTCCACCGAACTTCTGTTGGCGTTGTTGATATGTGTAACGGCAGCATTGTAGGCGGCTTGAAAGGTGGCAGAAGGTTGATAGTCCGGCCGGGCAACAAGTGCAGAGTCGAGACGAAGTTTTTCATCCAGTGCGGCACGGTAGGTAAAGTTCACTGTCGCGGTGCCATTAAAGCCGGAGCCGCCATTATCTAAAATGATCAGCGAGAATCCGCGCGGCTGTGTAGGCCAGTTGAAGGCGAAAGCCACCGGCTGGCCGGGCACGGTAAATGCCAAAGTTCCACCGGAACTGAACAGGGGCTCTATTGTGATGACTTCCAGTGTGGTTGGATTGAGCAGGGCGCCGTTATCATAGCCAGCCGAACCATTGTTCGATATGGAGCGAATTTGATTTACATTCAGCTGGGTTCCGTTGCGATCAAAGAACAAGAGGGTAACCTGACCGGCCGCCTTAACCGGAGCGGTAGACGAAAATTCCGGCAGAAGAATCAGGGACAAGATCAGGATCAAGCTGGCTAATTTGATGGCTCTCATGGAAGACTCCTCTTCCTGCAGGTATTGACACGCGCTCGAAAATACTATATCATCCGGTAAACAACATGTCAATATATCAACATATCAATATGTTATATTTTCAGGGTAAATTATGATGTCCTCCAGTTCTCCAAATCCCCGCGGCCCGATGTATTACCGCATCCATCAGGCCATCCTCGAACAGATGCATCAAGGATTGCTCAAGCCGGGCCAACAACTTCCCACGGAAGCTGAACTGGCCCAACAGTATCAGGTCAGCCGGATCACAGCCAAACGGGCGCTGGATGAACTTGTTCGTCAGGGACGGGCTTTTCGCCAGCAGGGACGAGGTACATTTGTCGCCCAGGCCCGCATTCGCGATATTTCGGGGTTTGGCAGTTTTAGTGAAGATATCAAGTCGCGCGGAATGACGCCCTCATCCAAGGTCCTTCAGTTCAAAGAAGTGGAACCCGACGAAGAGGTCCGTCGTCGTTTGTCGCTCCCAGAAAATGAGCATGTCTACCTGCTAAAGCGTCTGCGATTGGCGGATGACGAGCCTGTAGCGTTTGAGACCGCCTATCTTCCCTGCCGTCTGTGCGAAGGGCTTATCAACGAAGACTTGAACAATCAGTCGTTATATGCGATTTTGAAGGAAAAATATCAGCACGTGCCCACTTGGGCGGATGCCGAGATCGAAGCTAGAACGGCTACAAAAGAGGAAGCGACTTTGCTCAAGTTGAAGATCGGAAAACCGGTGCTTAGCGCCCGCCGTGTAACCTTCACCGCGAACTACGACATTATCGAGTTCGTACTCTCGGCCTATAACGGTGACCGATTCACGCTGTATTCGGGACGTCAGTTCATCGGGTGAATCTGCAATGACTTTAATGAGGAACGCGGTTTCATGACGCTCCAGCCTGTTTCGTTGGATGGAAATTACTTTATCCGCGGGGGTCAACGCTTCATTCCAATTGGCGCTCACTGGGTGCCTGCCAAAACGGGATTAGAATGGCCTTTACGCTGGGATGAAGAGGATATCAAAGCCGACTTTGCCAAGATGCATGAACTTGGTTTCAACACTATGCGCTTCGACCTGTTCTGGGCCTGGTTCGAGCCGCGTCCCGGCGATTACAATCCTGAAGCCTTTCAGCAGTTTAATGTTTTTATCCGGCTTTCCCACGAGTATGAGATCTATCTGCATCCCACTCTGTTCATCGGCGGCGAAGTCGGGGAGGCGTTCTGGGACGTACCCTGGCGGCAGGGACGGCATCCGCATGCGGACTCGGAGCTGTTGCGCTTGCAGACCGATCACGCCGCGGAATTCGCGCGGCGCTATCGGGACGAATCAGCCGTCCTCGCGTGGGATCTGACCGACGAGCCTCCCTACTGGGTGGTCGCCGATCGGACCACCGACGCCATGGCAATCAACTGGACACGTTTGATTGCTGGCGCCATTCGCCGTTACGATCCGGGGCATGTTTTATGTGTCGGAACCAGCATGGAGGATATGCACCACGGTCCGTTCCGACCTGACAACCTGGCTGATGAAGTAGATTTCTTCTCGGTACATCCTTATTCAGTTTATGCCCTCGATCGTTTTCCCGACCCAATGCTCTCTGAGCGAGGCACATATGCGGGATCGTTTCAGACCACACTTTCACTGGGCGCGGGAAAACCGGTCGTGATCCATGAGTTCGGCGCTTCATCCGCGCAATACAACCCGGAGCGCGTTGCCCACTTTGATAATGTAACCCTGTATTCTGGTCTTGCGGCAGGCTCGTGCGGTTTTCTGCCGTGGTGTTATACCGATGCCGCGCCTGAACTCTTTCATCATGTGCCGTATTTGCGCGCCCCGCATGAAACTCAATTTGGCTTGACCACCTGGGATCGCCGTGACCGTCCGCGCGGCGTGGCGCTAAAGGAATTTTCAAAGATACTCGCCCAAATGGATTTCAGCGGCATTGAACCTGCTCCTGGCGATGCAGGGCTAATCGTTCCGCACGAGTGGGCTAAGCCACATGGAGATATGTCCCGCTTCGGTCTGAGCGGCGCGAATGCCGTCCCCTACACTTCGGTTCAAGATGGATTCGATACGGGCGAAGTCAATATTTGGTTAACTCGCTCCCTACTTAACGCGTTCATATTAGCGCGTCGTGCCGGGTTAAAAGTCGCTATGCCGCGCGAATATTCGAATTGGTATACATATCCACTTCTATTTCTGCCATCCCCATTGACCAGCACGGAACATAACCTGGCGCATGTTCACACTGTATTTTGGGATCGGGCGCGTGAGTATGTTCGTAACGGCGGATTGTTGTACGCGTCCTTGTGCGCGGACGCCGCCATCCCTGAAATGGATGAGTTGTTTGGCGCTCGCCTCGCTGATCATACTTCCGTAGAAGATGTGACCCTGACGCTTGTAGAAACCTTCAGCGGAATAGAGGCTGGGACCTCCTTCCGCTACCGGGCTGACCCGATGAATCCACAGCATTGGCCGGCTACGCTGGATGTCGCCGGAGGACAGGTCGTTGCGACCGATCAGGCTGGACGCCCCGCGTTGATCTCAAATTCCTATGGAAGAGGCAAAACGCTGCTAAGTGCTTATCCGTTGGAAAGTTACCTTGCTATGACACCCTCTATTTTTGAGCAAACGGAAAACACTCACTTACTCTATCGCAGTTTGGCGCAGTCCTCTGGATATGTGTCGCTCTTTACTACCGACGATCCCGGTGTCGAGGTCGCCGGGTTAATCGGCGCAAGACGAGGCTACGCTGTGTTGGCGAACCATCAATCTGAGCAGAAAAATGTAAAAGTTACTTCACGTAATCTGTTAAAAAGCCTTCACCTGATTACACCACAAGGGAAGCAGTCTCTGCCATTGCAAGGACAAGAGTGGCGCCTCGAACTGACTGCCTATGGAGGGGTTGTGGTGGAGTGGACGTTGTGATCTATGTCGCTGGAGCGGCATATCCAACCATTTCTATTCATAAAGGAGAAGAAAATGAAAATCAAGAATGTTGTAATTGCGATTGTGCTGATCCTGTCCATGATCCTAAGTGCATGCGGCGCAAGCCAGCCTGCCGCGGGGAACGAGAAGGTGACAATTACCGTTTGGGATTACTATGGCGAAGCTACGCCGATCAAGCCGTTGATCGAGGGCTTCATGAAGGAGAATCCCAACATTACCGTTCAGTACGAGGCATTGGATTGGGACACTACTTTGGAGAAACTCAATGTAGTGTTGACCGGCGGCACGCCGCCCGACGTAGTTACATCGGATATGACTTGGCTACCCAAATTCGCGGCGTTGGGAGCGTTTAGCGATCTGAAAACGCTGTCCGGCGGCAAACTCAATGGTGTTGCCTGGGATCGGGCCTACACGGCTGGAGCGCTGGAGTCCATTATGTTTAACAATCAGATTGTGGCCGCGTTATATGACTTCGATGTGTACGCGCTCTACTATCGGGCAGACTTGTTCGAGCAAAAGGGGTTGCAGGTTCCCACCACTTGGGACGAGTTAAAGGATGTCTCTAAGAAGTTGGCTGAGGGTGACCATTATCTCTATCAGTGGTCGCCAGATACCTTTCACGGCGCGCAGTGGATTTACGAAAATGGCGGCGACTTGCTCAGCGCGGACAACAAGAGTGTGGTCTTCAATTCGCCGGAAGCCGTCGCAGGCATTCAGGCCTATGCTGATTTGCTCACTGACGGCTCCGCCATCTACTGGGGAGAGGACCAGGGAGAGCGCATTCAAGGCATCAAGGATGGACGAATCGCCATGTTCTCAGATGGCCCCTATAACATGGGCATCATGAAAAGCGCCGCCCCTGAAATGGCCGGACAATGGCGCATCGCTCTTCATCCATACAGCAAAGAGCCGGGCTCCTATCTTGGCGGCACAGGTTTGGTCATCCCGGCACAATCGAAGCATCAGGAAGCCGCATGGAAGTTCATCGAGTATGCAATGCGGCTTGAGAATCAGATCGGAGTGTACAAGTATGCAGGCGCGGCGCCGGCCCTGACGGCTGCGCTGGAAAGCTCGGAAGTCAATACTGCCGATCCTTATTTTGGCGGACAAAAGCCCTTCGACGTGTTTCTGGAGGCGATGAAGACAGCCAAGCACTTCCCGTATGTACGTCAGTGGAACGATATAGACGTCGCTTTCAGCACAGCCATGGAGCAGATCGGGCTCGGCCAGAAATCCGTTAAGGATGCTTTGGACGAAGCGGCCGCCATTTCCACCGAGGCGTTGAACAAGTAAACCTAACCTACCCGGAGGTTGACAGTTCGGGCTGACAACCTCCGGTATTTTTAGGCAGAGAAAAATGACGGCTGAACCTGTAGTTCCTCGAATACAGCAGCGATTAATGGATCGCGCGATGCCTTATGTGTTTATCGCTTTTCCGGTGCTTTCATTTACGGTCTTTTTATTGATCCCGATGCTTGCGTCTTTTTGGTGGAGTCTCAACGATTACAGCGGCCTCCAACCGCCGCGTTTTATCGGCCTTCAAAACTATATCGAGTTGTTTGCAAAAGATAGATACTTTTTACGATCTTTATGGAACACAACCCTGTTTGTGTTGATGGGAATGAGTATCGGCCCGACGCTGGGATTACTGACCGCCATCCTGTTGAACCAGAATGTCCGTTTTCAGGCCTTTTTTCGCACCGTTTATTACTTGCCGGTCATGACTTCATTGGTGGTGGTTTCAACGATCTGGGTCATGCTTTATAACCAGAATGGCCTGTTCAATTCGATTCTTGCGACGTTCGGGTTTCGTTCTGTAGGCTGGCTGTCGGACCCCAAGGTGGCGCTTTTTTCCGTGGCGCTTGCCAGCATTTGGCAGGGATTTGGGCTCGAAACCGTCATCTTCCTGGCGGCGTTGCAATCCATTCCGCGCGAACTTTACGAGGCCGCCATGATGGATGGCGCCAATACGGTGCAAAAGTTTTGGTATATTACCGTGCCATCTTTGCGTAACGTGATCGCCTTCGTATACATTTACGGGGTAATCGGAAGCTATCAGGTCTTCGATCAGGTATTCATCATGACCAACGGAGGGCCCGTCCATAGCACTTCAACAGTGGTGTTTTATCTGTTTTCGAAATTTCAAGATCTGCGTCTCGGTTACGCCTCGGCGATAGCCTATATCCTGTTTGCCATTCTGGTCATTTTTTCTTATCTGGAATTTCGCATGATACGTGAAAAAGATTAAGAGCCTGCGATGAGATCCCGGAAATCTTCCTCCTATCTTTTTGGACGATTTGGGTTATATGCTGTCCTGATTGCCTCTTCGTTTCTTATGGTGATCCCATTCTACTGGTCTGTGGGAACTTCGCTAAAACTGGAACAATTCGTCTTTGCCACGCCTCCGCAGTGGTGGCCAACCCCTGTGACTTTACAAAACTACGTCAGTGTATTCACAAAGATTCATTTCTATCGCTACTTCCTCAACAGCGTTTTTGTGTCCGTGATCACCACGCTTGCCCATGTATTCTTCGACACGTTGGCCGCCTACGCCTTCGCCAAATTAACTTTCCCCGGCCGTGACAAACTCTTTTTTATCATGCTGCTGGGGCTGATGGTGCCTTTCCAAGTGAACCTAATTCCGCTTTATCGAATCATGGCGATTCTGGGCTGGACGAACACCTATCTGGCGTTGATCGTTCCCAACCTGACCAGTATTTTCGGCATTTTCATGATGCGCCAGTTTCTGCTCTCCATCCCCAATGACCTGCTGGATGCCGCGCGCGTCGATGGTTGTACCGAGTTTAGCGTTTTTACGCGTATTGTCCTGCCGTTGGCAATGCCAGGAATTGCTACATTGACCATCCTGACTTTTATGGGTGTCTGGAACGATTTTCTTTGGCCTCGCATCGTGATTAGCTCGGAAACATTTTTCACTTTGCCGCTTGGATTGGCACAACTCCAAATGAAAAACACATCCAACGAAGCCCAAATCATGGCCGGTACCGTATTGACTGCGTTGCCTATGATCGTCGTCTTCCTGTTCATGCAACGCCAGTTTATCGAAGGCATGACCGCTGGAGCGGTCAAAGAATGATCGGCGTAGTTGACATTGGCGGAACAAAGTTTGCCGTCGCCACGGTAAGCGAGACGGGTGAAATACTATCTCGGGCCGAATCGCCCAACTTCCCCGAGCGCGGGGCCGAAGCGGGAATTTCGAATATTATCGGCATGTTGCGCGAAGCATTTGCTCAAACCGAGGGAAGACTTCGCGGGATTGGAATCGGTTGTACCGGTCCGGTTTTTCCTTTTAGCGGTAGACTGGGGTGGATTGAATTTCTTCCCGGTTGGGAGGAAATCAATTTGGTAAATCGGTTTCAGGATGCCTTCAGCGTCCCGACAGCCATGGAAAACGATGCTGATGCCGCGGCTCTCGGAGAATCTTCCTTAGGTGTGGGAAAAGGAGCCGAACGATTTATCTATCTAACGGTTAGCACCGGAATTGGCGGCGGAATTGTTTACAATGGACAACTGTATCGCGGCGCTGATGGATCGCATCCTGAAATAGGACACCATGTGATTGATCCGTCTGGCCCGGAATGTGTTTGCGGCGCGCGGGGCTGTTGGGAAAGCCTCGCAAGCGGGCCAGCGCTTGCGAGCCGTGCGGGAATGCCATCCGCGCAGGCTGTCTGCGAAGCGGCGCGTCACGGAGATGCCGGGGCGTTAACGGCAGTCCGGCGAGAAGGGTTTTATCTCGGGCTTGGGCTGGTAAATCTGATCACGCTCTTTGTCCCCGATGTTATTGCCCTGGGAGGCGGCGTTATGCAAAGCCTCGATCTGTTTGAAGATCAAATCCACGCGGCCATTCGTTCTGCATGCAAACTTGTTCCTGTCGATAAAATCCGTTTAGTCCCTGCCGCGCTCGGAAAGGATGCCGTGCTTGTTGGCGCCGCCCAGGCATGGAAAGCCCGTTTTGACCAATGATTACTTCTCTTTCATCCAATGCGTACGTAAACGATATTCTTCACCAACCGGATGCCTTAAAGAACACTCTTTTGGGTTTCCAGGATTCAGATTTTGAACCGATTCGAAAATTGGCGAAATCCATTGCCGGCGGCGCATTGAGGCGGATTGTGCTGACCGGCATGGGATCTTCATACCACGCTTTGCGTCCGATCTTTCTGACGCTTGTAGAACAAAGCATCCAATCGGTGATGATCGAAACTTCAGAGTTGATCCACTTTGCGCCCAAACTGCTATCAGAAGATACGTTGCTGGTTGTCGTGTCTCAATCGGGCCAAAGCGCCGAGATACTCCAACTCCTTGAACTCACTGGCGCACGAGTCCCGATGATCGGGATCACCAATACAGAGCAAAGTTCTCTTGCCAAACTCTCCAGATCCGTGATGCTCACCCGCGCTGGACCCGAACACTCCGTTTCTTGTAAGACCTATGTGACTGCTTTGACGGCGCTTGCCATACTCGGGAATTTGCTCACAGGCCGCGAACCTGCCGATACCGTCACCAGCTTTGAGGCAGGGGTGGATGCGATGACTTCCTATCTTTCTGATTGGGAGGCGCATCTTCAACAGGCTCTTGAAGAGATGGGCGACGTCCGTTATATCATCTACGCTGGCAGGGGATCCTCTCTCGCATCCGCCGGGACGAGCGGCCTGATCACCAAAGAAGCCGCGCATTTCCCTGCGGAGGGGATGAGTTGCGCCGCGTTTAGACACGGGCCACTGGAAATGATCTCGTCCGAAGTATTTGTGCTGGTCTATGAAGGAATCGGGCCATCAAGCAAGTTGAATGTCAACCTCGCCAGCGATATTCAAAAAGCGGGGGGACGCGCCAGGCTGGTAAGCGTGAACGACCGGTCCGGTCTATTCGATCTGCCGCCCGTTCCGGCTGTGTGTTTGCCTGTCATGGAAATCCTGCCGACCCAACTTTTATCCGTAGCTCTTGCCATCAAGAACAACCATATCCCCGGACAATTTGCATTCGCCACGAAGATTACAACCATCGAATAGCAGGCTTGTTTAATAGACGATAACAATGCACTGCTTGAGTATTGGCGCGGTTCAAGCGGCCTTTAGAGAGAACGGTTCGCTTATTTAGATAAGCCGTATTTTTCGATCCTATCGTTGCCGCCACTTGTAATATAGAGTTTATCTTGATCGTCGAAGGCCAAGCCAAAAGCGGGGGAAACTTTGATCATATCAAGGTAGCGTCCGTCGGTGCTAAAAACTTGAATGCCCTTGATATCGCTGACGAAAACGCGTCCTTGTCCGTCCACTTCGATAGCCATCGGAGCGCGGAATTGACCGTCTTCCTCGCCTTCGCTTCCGAAGCGATTCATATATTTTCCACTGGAATCAAAGATAAAGACCGCGTTATTAAACGTCCCTAAAACATATACGTTGTTCAAGCCGTCCACCGCGACGAGAGCGTCCAGTTCCGGGTCCTCGGAGATGGTCGAAACCGCGTCGTCCAGCCTTTGCAGAACTTTCCCTTCGGATGACAGCCACAAAATATCCTCACCGTTGGCGATGACCACCAGCGTCCCATCGGCGGCGATGTCGAGGTTGTCGATGTAATCGTTCCCCAGATCGATTTCGCCTAGGAACGTTCCGTTCTCGTCAAATTTTTTCAACTTGCCAAAAGCGGGGGTATACACGACGCCGTCGCGTCCGACCGCTATATCGCCGATGTACGGGCGGTTCGTGCCGTTCTTTTCGGTGATCCATTGAGTGATGAATTTACCGTTTTCGTCGAAGGCCTGAACGCGCCCGCCGCTGTAATTAACCGCATAGATTTTTCCGTTGGTTGGGTTGACGCCTATCGCGCGCACGTCGTCGAATTGACCGGGTCCGCTCCCCGGGCCGCCGAATGAAAGTTCTTCCGTGGCAAAACCCGTTATTGTGGTGGGAAGTTCGATGCCCGGAACCTTCATCGGAATGTCGAGCGATTTGAAGACGGCCGGGAGGACTCCAAATTTTATGATGACAGGAGTTAAAGCGCCGATGAGCGAGGCTATGGCGATGAATGCGATAATACAGCCGATTGCGCGGCTTGATCTTCGTAAAGTTTGCGCGCTGGTTTGAAATGACGTAACGGTTGCACTCGCCGTGGGCGCGCTGCTCAAAACGACAGGTTGCCCCGCTACCAGTTTGGCGACCACTTGCCGCGCCGTGGATTCATCCGCGCCGGTGATTTGGCGATACAAGGCTACGGCTCGATCCGTCTCCCCGGCTTGTGCCAAATCTTTGACTTTTTTGATCTGTTGTGCTTGACTGATAAGATCGCCGAATCTGCTCACGGTGAAGGGATCGTTTTTGGACGAAAACTTCGGGTTGGCGCGTAAATTTTCGGGGACAATCACCGAACTATTGCAGTATGGACAGCGGATAATGGGGTCGCTGCCATGATACTCTAAAGGCGCGCCGCAATTGGGGCAATTAAAAGTTTGAGTCATCTCTCTCTCCTATAAACCTTAACCACAAAAGTACGGTATTTTATTACAATACCTTCGCCAAATTCTACGTGATGGTATAGGCGTTCTAAATCTCAAATAGCCTAATTTGCGGCTAAAAGCCGGTCTACAAGCAATTAAAAATACTTGTGGGCTAGGGCGCAAGGCATTTTATTTCGCCTACTGGCTACTTGTATCCAGCAACCCCTGAAAAGGGTTTTATAAGCCTGTAAAACCTTTGAAAATAGCCGCAAAAGCACTATTTCGCAGTTCGCTCGCCAATAGATTTGGCGAAGGTATTGTACTTAAAAATCTGCTTGTTTTTCGACTTCTTCCATGAGATTATCTAATACATCTTGTGCCAGATAATCATTTAACATTTTTAGTGCTTGCATTGGGACGCCGGAGTTGATCACATAGGATTTACCATTATATGTAACCTTCCATGGAATATGCTCATCTCCTTGCGAACTCGTATAAAACTCGATTGTTTCTGCATTTCCGTACAGTACTCGAATAGTGATTTCAGGATAATCATCTGTCCACTCTGCGAAAGGCTCATATTCTCCGTTTTTCGGGGATACTTGAGAAAGTTTTTTCAGGAATGATTGAATAACGTCTTTAGGCACATTAATTGAAGCGGTTTCTTTTTGGGTATTGCTCCAATACCCGCCCACTGAGAAAAGGGCAGAACCTTGAAAATGTTCGTTGTCAATAAAGTTTTCAGGATTTTCCAAAATATACAGAGAGTTTATCGGAGCAACAGGATTTAAACCGCCCCAATTATCAATAATAGTTATGGAGTAAGCCGTTGAAATATCTGGGAACCCAGTATTTTGATTGCTAGTGCATGACGATAGGCAGACTGCAATCAAGAAGATACTAGCCACCCCCAGGATTCTATTTTTCTTCATAATGCCTCACTGTTGAAACGTTCAACGGACTTGCATCACCTGCGCATGGGCCGAAGCGGATTCTGCCGCGCGCAGAAAAAATCCGACGCTCTACTTCTACTGACTCGTTCGATTTTATCGCGGCATGTCCTTTGACGCTATGGTTCATCATTCCCTGTGCATGGACAGCTTGTGTGCGCGTTATTTCTGAAGCACCGCTCCCACCGCATATTCCAACGTCAGGGGTGATGAGGCGGACAAGGCATTCGTCAGTTCTTTTGTACGGGATTTAGCGCTATGTAGTGCTGAGGGGTGAGAGAGGATGAGGGTCAGCTGCCCAGCCGCAATGGCGGGATTGAAGCAAAGTTTCAGAGAGGCGAGTCCCGCGAGGGATTGGAGAATCAGCGGTTCGGAGCGGATGTCCCAGCCTTTATAGGAGTCGCCGAAGATCTCGAGACTCTTTTC
>WBZO01005233.1_pt1 | contig 13350 bp, 9 predicted proteins | sample 5204261 | NCBI WGS metagenome assembly WBZO01 (sample SAMN12412400, study PRJNA552823) | activated sludge metagenome | isolation source: activated sludge from anammox sidestream of wastewater treatment plant... | place: USA: North Carolina | collected 2017-09
GAGTATGTGTGCACAACCGTTCTAGAACACTATCTACCTCTTGTTGTGCATTTACTGGGGTGGCAGGAGACTTCGGTTTCCTGCCACTTTGCTTTGATTCTTCCCTGGTGTAGATTTTTATGTAAGTTGACTTGCTCATAAACAGGACGGTCCGTGCAAGCGATCGAAGCCAGCTCACGACGCTTCAGGATCGTCCAAGTGACGCTTCCGAAAGTCGCCGAGCATGAGCAAGAGATCGTGCCGGCTTTGCTCGATGATCGAACCGGGTTGCCATTGCGGCTGGCAATGCGATGGGTGATGCGAGCGCGACGATCCGTGGTGGGAGAGAAGACGCTTGCAGACGATTTGCGCGCTGCCTCGCTGCTTTATGCCTTCTGTGAAGACGAGCTTGGTTCAAAGCTGGATGACCTATTCGCTGACGGGCATCGCTTGAGTTCACAAGAACTTGAGCAACTGATTGAGTACTTGAGAGCAGGGCAGGGTGGCACGCGCGGTATTCGGGCGCTGTCCACAACTGGGCAACTCGTGTCCAGCATCGAGCGTTTCCTACGATGGCTCGCCAAGCCAATGGACCGTGGTGGCACAACCTATGTGCCGGCCACAGAGCTGGTTCTGTATCACGAACAGCTCACGCATACATTGTCGGATCTGCGTGCGTTCAGGGCTCGCGGAAAGCGAATTCAGCCGCTTACGGCGGAGGAAGATGCCGCTCTGTCGGAACTGATTGATCCCGTGACGCGTGAGGACGGACGCTATGAAACGCCCTTGCGCTTTCCCGAACAGAATCCTTGGAAACCTTCAACGCGGCTAAGGAACTGGATTGGGGTGCGGCTATCCCGTGAAATTGGGCTCCGGCGTGGTGAGATCGGGAAGATTCGTACCGATGACCTGCGGAACGTGGAGGGTCCATGTATTGCTGTGCGTCGTCGGCCGCACGATCCGCTGGATACCCGTACCAGTAGCAACCGTCCGAAGGTCAAGACGGTTGAGCGTGAACTTCCCATCTCGAATGTACTGGCGCTTGCGATTCGGCAGTACAGCCATACGCTTCTCCGTGATGGCGGTCGACGAGGAGCGCGCAGTCCCTACCTGCTCGTGACAGAGGAAGGCGCGCCAATTTCCGGATCAAGTTTGGATGCCATTTGGAAAGCGGTGAACCGAAGGCTGTCACTCAAGATCAGCTGGCACGTGATGCGACATACCTGGGCCGAAGAGGCCGCAGATGATTTGTTGGAACAACATCACGACGTTGGAGACGCTTCCGAAATCGTCCTTGGAATACTTCGCGAGATGGGTGGCTGGGCGCCCACTTCAAGTACGCCATTTATTTACATTAGAAACGCGCTAAAGAAGCGCGGCAATGCATATCTGCGCAATCGAAACGCAAAATTTGACGAAGGGATTGGTCGTGCTTGATTCTGCCGGGAACAAGGAGCTGGCGGAGTCTGCTGATCTTCCGGCGTTGCCGGGAGTGGTGATTACCAAGGATCGGCAAAAACTCCTTACTGAGGGGGACGTCTGGCGTCTCCGCGCCAATATTGATGGCGGAGGGGTTGTTGAGATTGACTTCAGGCCGCTAAGGGAGTGCTCAACCGAGCGGTTTGTTGGCATTACAAAGCGATTCGTAGTCAAGAAGGCGGCTACTTCGGCAGCTTGGAGCCTTAGAAACATAGTTCAAGCGGTTTGCCGTGCAGCAAGGTACTGGCGCGATACGGTTGGCGGCCTGAATGACTGGTCTTCAACTGACGTAAAGAAGCTTCAGTTGCTACTGAGTCATGGGCTTAATTCGCCTCAGGGAGTGGGCGGCAACGATTTTGCGCATATCCGTGCGATTTACGCCTGGGGATGCCACGTAGCGCGATTAATCGACTTCGATCCATCGATTGCCCTGCAGCTAAAGGGCATCAAAGCGCCTGGGAATCAAAAGGGCCGCAAGGTGCTGAGTACTAACCCTGAGGAGGGGGATTTTTCTCCTGAGGAAGTTGAGCTTTTGGATCGAGCGCTGAAAGACGGGCTAGGCGATTCCCGAGATCTGGTTATAGTCCAGCTTTTCCAAGAGTTGGGGCTTCGTCCGATCCAAGTGTTGAGGACAAGGTGGTCGGGGTTGCATCGATTCGAGGCCAATGTGGTTGAGGCTGGTCAGGCGCGCACGTTGCTGCGATATTCGTTGAGCATTCCGCGGGCTAAGGAACGGGGTGAGTATCGGATCGAAGAGACGCGACCGATCAGCACCTTGTTGGGAGATAGGCTTAAGCAGCTCGAGCCCGCGGTGAGAGACGAGACAACGCCGTTGTGTTGCTGGTTGGATCGGGATACCTCGAGCCTCGATGTGGGGCAACTTGTTCAGAACTGGGTCGATGAGGTCGGCATCATCTCGCCCAGAACAGAGAAGCCGCTAAAAGCAAATCCCTCCAGGTTCCGCTACACGCTCGTGACGGAGGCTGCCAGGGACGGTGCGTCACGGCTTGATATCGCGCATCTCCTGTTTCACGTGGACCTGCAGAACGTGGAAGTGTATTTCGACGCTGCAGGTACCGTCATGGATCAAATTGAGGAGCGCTTGGATCGTGCATTCGCCACGCACCTCAATCGATTCCTTGGCAAGGTCGCAAGTGTTTCCGATCCTGCACCTCACGATGGACTCGAACGAAGAGTGGTGCCCGGGGTGTTTCCTCAGCTTCCAGAAGCTCCAATCCTGCAATTGGGTTTGGGCGCGTGCGGGCAGGATGTGCAACGAAACGGTCTGTGCAAGTTGGCTCCTCCAATTACCTGCTATCGCTGTCCGAAATTTGCCGCATTCCGAGAAGCCGACCACAGGAGCGTTGGCGATGCGCTTGAGGCAATGGCGCGAAGCAAGTTCAATGATCAAGCGGACGACAGGATCGGTGGTGAACTTGTGCTGACCATTCAGGCAATTCGCGATCTGGAGCGGCAAATCGCGGAGGAAGGACCAGCATGAGTGTAATAACGGCAATAGGCGCACCGCTGTCGCATGCGGAAGAGTCTTTCATCGAGCGAGGACGTGCAGCCTTCGCGGTTAGATTTCCTGGACAAGACTACGATGCTAAGTCGTGGAGTATTCGTCACTTAAAGAAGTCTGGATCAGGCCAAGGCAATGTCTCGTTGCTGTACACGAGAATCGCCAAGGGACATCAAAGCGAGGTCTTACCAAGTCGATTCGCAGCTGCAATCAAAGCCTGCCTAGCCGTCGGAGGTAAGGAGCCTGGGTCGATGTACAACTGTTCGACTGCAGCTCGCTGGCTATGGGAGGCCATGGACAGGCGTCTCGGTGGAAATCATGAGGCCTTCTCATGGGCGGGTTTCGGCAAGGAGGATGCAGAGCGCGCTGAAGAGATCATGATTGAGTCGGGCATGAAGCCCAGCAGCATCTATCGTCGCTGTGTTGATCTGCATGGGTTGCTGACTGTTCTCGCTGAAGCTGGGGTTATTGCCCCTGTCGCCCCGGACTTTCGAACTCCCCGGCAGGACAGTGCGGATAGGCTGACACTGGATGGCCAGGAGGCCCGGGATTCTATGCTGCCAAGCGAAGAGGCGATCAGCGCTTTGGCAGATGTTTACAGTGGTAAGCATGAGCTGGATCCATTCGATCAGCTGCTGTCCTGTGTGCCAGCTCTGATGTTTGCATCTGGCCTGCGCGTGATTGAACCCCTTCAACTCACGATGAAACCCGTCCGTAAGGAAGGGGGCCGATATTTCCTCTTTTACTTCAAGGCTAAAGGAAGGGGTGCAATTGAGGAAAAAATTCCGTTAACGTCGAATCAAGCTGCTTTGGCACTAGAGGCTGTGAAGCGAGCGCTAGAGTTGACCCGTGATGCAAGAGTCCGTGCCAAAGAGCTAGTGGATTCGCCGCATCAGTTTCCCTTGCCTCAGTGGGCAATTGAGAGAGAGTGGTTATCGGTTCAAGATGTTACTGAGTTGCTGGGTACCAGCTCGGCGGCAATATTGAAGCATGTTGAGACAAAGCATGACCAAGTATCGAACACAAAGTTCTTCAGTAGACCATCCATCCAAGAGCACTTACAGAAGCAGCGTGAGCGATTTTGTCTTGAGTCTATTCGCGGCGTAACAAAGCGTGCAGATGGGACCTGGCTTCCATTAGATGAGGCGCTCTTCATCTGTTTCAAGCATGCAGGGCATGGCTCCAAGGGGTCTAGTCGGCTGATAGTCAATTTAGTGCGACAGCAACAGATAGGCACCTTTTTGGGCGGGCACGGGAATGGCCTGAAATCAATCTTTGAGCGGCTCGGGTTGTGCGAGAAGGACGGTCGGCCAATTTGTCTCAATGCACATCAGATTCGTCACTACGTGACTTCTAAAGCGTCGGGTGCTGGCGTCGCAGATGCGTATCTCGTTCGTTGGCAGCGACGTGAGCACGAGGGCGATCTTGCGGCCTATAAGCATCTGACGTCAGAGGAGCGCTTGCGTAGGTTGCGGGAACACGTGAGGAGTGGGCGCCTAAAAGGCGATATCGCAACGATGTATTTTGCCTTGGCGCAAGATGAGCGCGACATCTTCTTGGAGAATGTCGTGCAGGCAGTTCATGTGACGCACCTCGGTTTTTGCGTACATGACTTCAACACGAGCCCGTGTCCGAGCGCGATGAACTGCGTCAAGCGCTGCGGCTCCTATCTGTTCGACACGAAGGATGACGGGCAGCGCAAGCGACTGATCGATCTAAAGCTCAAGAATTCCCGTGCGCTTGAGGACGCGCTGACCGCCGAGGCCGCTGGCAATGGCCTGATGGTTGAAGAATGGGTTAGAGAGCTGAAGGAAACGGATGAAGGGCTTCAGATCATTTTGGCTGTCGAGCCAGACGCCAACACATCATTCGTCGCGCCATTTTCCGATCGCCCATCAAAATTTCGGCCAATACGTTAACTATGGCCAGGCCATCAATCGAATCGACGGTGACCGAAAAAGTCGCCAAATACATTGAGGAGTCAGTGTCGCTTCCTTACGGGGAGATGCCGCTTTCTACGCTGGCTGTGGCCAAGGCTATTGGTCATGACCGCCGAGTGCTAAAAAAGTATGGATTGGATGTTGTTTTATCGGCAGCGGACAGGAAGGCGAGTCGAGGTGCGAAGCATGCCCGCGACGCCAAACGGAGATCGCTCGAGGAGCGGATCGGCGCTGAGAAGCAGGAAAATGAAAAACTGGCTCGGCAGGTGAATTCGCTGCTGGCCCAATTGGCGCTGGTTGAGGGGAACGCAAAGCGTCTCGGCGTCGATCCTGAGGAGCTCTACAAGCCAATTACGCCACCGGATCGGCGGGTTCCCAGTATTTTCAAGAACAAAGGTAAGCGACCAGGTGCTCGTCACTAACCGTTGAGATGCATTCTCAGCACCTGAGACCGATTTCGAGTGATATGAATGCTTGGGGATTCTGATACATGTCCGTTGTAGCGCTTAACGAGCTTGAGTCACATCTGTGGGAGTCCGCCAACATCCTGCGCGGTCCCGTCGACGCGGCCGACTTCAAGACCTATATCTTCCCGCTGCTGTTCTTCAAGCGGATCTGCGATGTCTGGGACGAGGAATACCAGGAGATCGTCGACGAGAGCGGTGATGCCGAGCTGGCCCTGTTCCCCGAGTCCCACCGCTTCCAGATCCCGGACGGCTGCCACTGGGACGATGTCCGCGCCAAGGGCACCAACGTCGGCACCGCGCTGCAGCGGGCCATGCGCGAGATCGAGAAGGCCAACCCGGACACCCTCTATGGGGTCTTCGGTGACGCCCAGTGGTCGAACAAGGAGCGCCTGTCCGACGCCCTGCTCAAGGACCTGATCGAGCACTACTCGCGGCTCCCGCTGGGCAACAGGCAGGTTCGCTCCGACGTGCTGGGTGACGCCTACGAGTACCTGATCAAGAAGTTCGCCGATGCCACCAACAAGAAGGCCGGCGAGTTCTATACCCCGCGCAGCGTTGTGCGGCTGATGATCGAGATGCTCGCCCCCAAGGAGGGCGACACCATCTATGACCCGGCCTGCGGCACCGGCGGCATGCTGCTCGCCGCCGTGCAGCACGTCCACGACGCCCATGGCGATGTCAAACGCCTGTGGGGGCGCCTGTACGGCCAGGAGAAGAACCTCACCACGTCCTCCATTGCCCGGATGAACCTGTTCCTCCACGGCATCGAGGACTTCCAGATCGTCCGCGGCGACACCCTGCGCAACCCGGCCTTCTTCGAAGGGGATCGGCTGGCCACCTTCGACTGCGTGATTGCCAACCCGCCGTTCTCGCTGGAGAAGTGGGGCGAAGAGCTTTGGATCAACGATCCGTTCGGGCGCAACTTCGCCGGCCTGCCGCCGTCCAGCAGCGGCGACTTCGCCTGGGTCCAGCACATGGTCAAGTCCATGGCCGATGGCACGGGGCGCATGGCGGTCGTGCTGCCGCAGGGCGCGCTGTTCCGTAAGGGTGCGGAAGGCGCCATCCGACAGAAGCTGCTGGAGATGGACCTGGTCGAAGCCGTGATCGGTCTCGCCCCGAACCTGTTCTACGGCACCGGTCTTGCCGCCTGCATCCTGGTGCTGCGCAAGCGCAAGCCTGCAGCTCGTAAGAAGAAGGTGCTGATCGCCGATGGCTCTCGGCTCTTCAGGAAGGGCAGGGCTCAGAACTACCTGGAGCCCGAGCACGCCCACGAAATCCTCGGCTGGTATCAGTCCTTCGAGGATGTCCACGATGCCACCCGCGTCGTCAGCCTGGACGAGATCAAGGCTGAAGATTGGACGCTCAACATCTCGCGCTACGTCCTGCCACCGCTGGGCGAGGATATTCCGCCGTTGCCCGAGGCCATCGCCGCGTTCAAGGAGTCGCTCCAGCGTTGCCGGGAGGCCGAAGAGCGTCTGGCCAAGGTCATGGAAGAGGGAGGATGGCTGAAATGAGCAGGTGCGAAGTAGGGCTCACGCATGATCGCATGAGCGAAATCATGCAGAAGTACGAGACCGACAGGCTCCTCGTTTCGACGGCATATGCAGACGCGGGCACTGAGTTTCTCCGCGCACGGCTGGAAGGCGCATTGATCAATCAGATGGATGGCGGCGGTGAGGCGTTCAACGCACGGTCGGCAATCTGGGCCAATACCGTGCGCGACAACATCATCGCTGGAATGAATGCACTCAAGGCCGGGAAGGCAGAGGAGGGTTTCAGCCACCTCGTCCAAGCTGCAAACAGCCTCTCGGCATACGCGGATGCTCAGGCATTCCTCGATCCTTTTGGTCTCGGGGATCGCGTATGAGCCGAATGACGCAACAGCAACTCGAGTCCTACCTCTGGGGCGCCGCCGTCCTGCTGCGCGGCCTCATCGACGCTGGCGACTACAAACAGTTCATCTTCCCGTTGCTGTTCTTCAAGCGCGTGTCCGACGTGTGGGATGAGGAGTACCAGTTCGCGCTGAAGGAATCCGATGGCGACCTGTCCTACGCCGAGTTCGCCGAGAACCACCGGTTCCAGATTCCGACCGGGGCGCACTGGAAGGACGTTCGCAGCACGCCCAAGAATGTCGGCATGGCGATCCAGAAGGCCATGCGTGCGATCGAGTCTGCGAATCCGGATCTGCTGGATGGCATCTTCGGTGATGCGCCGTGGACCAACCGCGAGCGCCTCCCGGACGAGACCCTGAAGAACCTGGTCGAGCACTTCTCGACCCAGACGCTGTCGGTGGCCAATGTGCCAGAGGACGAGCTCGGCAACGCCTACGAGTACCTGATCAAGAAGTTCGCGGACGATTCTGGCCACACGGCGGCCGAGTTCTACACCAACCGCACCGTCGTCCACTTGATGACGCAACTTCTTGCACCTCAGGCGGGCGAGTCGATTTACGACCCCACCTGCGGTACCGGCGGCATGCTGATCTCGGCCTTGGACGAAGTGAGGCGCTCGGGCGGCGAGTACCGCACGCTCAAGCTCTACGGACAGGAACGCAACCTCATTACCTCATCCATCGCCCGCATGAACCTGTTCCTGCACGGCGTGGAGGACTTCGAGATCATCCGGGGTGACACCCTGGCCGAACCCAAGCACATCGAAGGCGACCGCCTGCGCCAGTTCGACGTGATCCTGGCCAACCCGCCGTACTCCATCAAGCAGTGGAACCGCGAAGCCTGGAGCAGTGACAAGTGGGGCCGCAACTCGCTGGGTACGCCGCCGCAGGGCCGTGCCGACTACGCCTTCCAGCAGCACATCCTGACCAGCCTCACCGCCAAGGGGCGTAGTGCCGTGCTCTGGCCCCATGGTGTGCTGTTCCGTAATGAAGAACAGGCCATGCGCGCCAAGATGGTTGAGCAGGACTGGGTCGAGGCTGTCATCGGCTTGGGCCCCAACCTGTTCTACAACTCCCCGATGGAGTCGTGCATCGTCATCTGCAACCGCAAGAAGGCCGCCGCTCGCAAGGGCAAGGTGATCTTCATCGACGCGGTGAACGAGGTCACCCGGGAACGGGCGCAGAGTTTTCTGAAGCCCGAGCATCAACAGCGCATCCTGACCGCCTACAAGACCTTTGCGGACGTGCCCGGTTTCGCCAAGGTCGCCACCCTGGCCGAAATCGGCATCAATGCGGGCAACCTCTCGATCCCGCTGTACGTGAAGCGCATTGCCGCCGCCATCGCCACCGACAGCAATGGTGACGCGGTATCGCTGCGCTCAGCCTGGGACCAATGGCAAACCGATGGCCGTGCCTTCTGGCAACAGATGGACGCGCTGGTGGAAACGCTGGATGGACTGATTACGGAGGACATCGAGCGTGTCTGACAAGAACAATAAAACCCTGAAGCCCGGCTGGCTTCGGGTGAAATTCGGCGATGTGGTGCGACTTTCGAAAGAGCGCAGCAAAGATCCGCTAGCTGATGGCATTGAACGCTACGTCGGTCTGGAACATCTCGAACCCGGTGACTTGCGCATCCGCCGTTGGGGCAGCGTCGCTGACGGCGTGACCTTCACCAGCGTGTTTCAACCTGGCCAGGTGCTGTTCGGCAAGCGACGCGCTTACCAGCGCAAGGTGGCTGTGGCGGATTTCTCTGGGGTGTGTTCCGGGGACATCTACGTGCTGGAGACCAAGGATGCGCAGGTCTTGCTGCCGGAGCTGCTGCCCTTCATTTGCCAGACCGACGCCTTCTTCGATCACGCGGTCGGTACGTCGGCAGGCTCGCTGAGCCCGCGCACTAACTGGACGAGTTTGGCGAATTTTGATTTTTCGCTGCCGCCGATGGATGAGCAGCGACGCGCAGTGCGCATGCTTTTGTCTGTGGACGAGCAGATTGAGGCTGTTCTATGCGCATTGAGGGCCGCAAAAAAATTAAGGAAATCATTCGCATTAGATGCATTCTCCGCGCTTGAATACCCGAAGGTAAAGATGGGGGCGGTTGCAGAAATCAAGAACGGCTCAACTCCTCGGCGGGCTAAGAATGAGTATTGGAAAGGTAAGATTCCTTGGCTCCCAACCGGTAAGGTAAATGACCGGGTGATTCTGGAAGCTGACGAATTCATTACCGAACAGGCCCTGTCGGAATGCCCGCTGACATTGATTCCCAAAGGCTCAACATTAGTCGCCATGATAGGCGAAGGACAGACTCGAGGACGTGCCGCAATGCTCGGCATAGATTCGTGTATTAACCAAAACTTCGGTGCTGTCATTCCCAGCGCTTCGCTTGATGCTTGGTATCTCTTTTACCTATTGGAATCTAACTATGAAGCTTTGCGGCATTGGTCGCAGGGCACAAATCAGCACGCGCTAAGTTGCGGGCTGCTAAAAAGCTTTCCGATCCCAATTCCTCCAATAGAGATACAGCGGGGGTTAGTTGGTCAGCTCAAGGAAATTGAGACTACGGAGAGCCAGTTGGCAACGAGACTCGGCGCAACTCATGAGATCCGCCGTGCCGCTCATCTAGCCGCGTTTTCAATGGAGTAGCACGATGGCTGTATTCAACGAATCCAACACTGTCGAAGCCTACGTCCGCGATCTGCTCGCCGGCCCAGTCAAGGCTGTCCCGGCCAACACCGCCCAGGAACCTCAAGCCAGCTACGGTCCCAGCCCCAAAGGCATCGGCTGGCGCTACGCTGCTCCGTCTGAGGTGCCGCGCCAGATCCAGGAAGTGCTGGTTGAACCTTGGCTGCGCGATGCACTGATCCGCCTGAATCCCGAGATTGCCGCTCAGCCCGATCGCGCCGACGAGGTGCTCTACAAGCTGCGCGCCATCGTGCTGTCGGTGCGATCGGATGGCCTGATCCGCGCCAACGAGGAAATAACCGCCTGGATGCGTGGCGAGCGCTCTATGCCCTTCGGGCTCAACAACGAGCACGTTCCGATTCGACTTGTTGACTTCGATGACCTGACCAAGAACCAGTACGTCGTCACCCAGCAATTTACGTATCGCTCCGGCCCGGTGGAACGCCGCGCAGACCTGGTGCTGCTGGTTAACGGTCTGCCGCTGGTGCTGATCGAAGCCAAGACGCCAACCCGCGCCGCTGTGAGCTGGGTGGACGGCGCGATCCAGGTTCACGACGACTACGAGAAGAACGTCCCAGAACTATTCGTCTGCAACGTGTTCTCGGTCGCGACCGAGGGCAAGGAGTACCGCTACGGTTCCATCGGCCTCCCGATCAAGGACTGGGGCCCTTGGAACCTGGACGAGGAGGGCGACGAGAACCACAAGCTGCCGCTACAGGGGCTCAAGCTTTCCGCCCAGAGCATGCTCCGGCCCAACGTGGTGCTGGACATTCTGGCCAGCTTCACCCTGTTCGCGACCGACCGGAAGAAGCGTCGGATCAAGATCATCTGCCGCTATCAGCAGTACGACGCCACCAACAAGATCGTCGAGCGCGTGTTGGCCGGCTATCCCAGGAAGGGCCTGATCTGGCACTTCCAGGGCTCGGGCAAGTCCCTGCTGATGGTGTTTGCGGCGCAGAAGCTGCGCCTGCATCCGCACCTGAAGAACCCAACCGTGCTGATCGTGGTCGACCGGATCGACCTGGATAGCCAGATCACCGGCACCTTCACCGGCGCTGACATTCCCAACCTCGAGAAGGCCGACTCCCGCGAAAGACTGCAGCAACTGCTCGCGCAGGATGTCCGCAAGATCATCATCACCACGATCTTCAAGTTCGGCGAGGCAACCGGGGCGCTGAACGAGCGGAGCAACATCATTGCCCTGGTCGACGAGGCGCACCGTACCCAGGAAGGCGACCTCGGCCGAAAGATGCGCGAGGCCCTGCCCAATGCCTTCCTGTTCGGCCTGACCGGCACCCCGATCAACCGTTTCGACCGCAATACGTTCTACGCTTTTGGCGCCGACGAAGACGAGAAGGGTTACCTCAGCCGCTACGGCTTCGAGGAGTCGATCCGGGACGGCGCCACGCTGAAGCTCCACTTCGAGCCGCGACTGCTGGAACTGCATATCGACAAGGCGGCGATCGACGAAGCCTTCAAGACCATGACCGGCGAACTGTCCGATCTGGACCGGGACAACCTCGGTAGGACCGCGGCGAAGATGGCCGTACTGGTCAAGACACCCGAGCGCATCCGTCGCGTCTGCGAGGACGTCGTCCAGCACTTTCAGACCAAGGTGGAGCCCAACGGCTTCAAGGGCCAGGTCGTTTGCTTCGATCGGGAATCCTGCCTCCTGTACAAGACCGAACTCGACAAGCTGCTGCCGCCCGAGGCCAGCGAGATCGTCATGACGGTCAACGCCAACGAGCCACAGTACAAGCCGTTCGACCGCAGCCGGGACGAGGAAGAGCGGCTGCTGGATCGCTTCCGCGACCCCAACGACCCGCTGCAACTGTTGATCGTCACCTCCAAGCTGCTTACCGGCTTCGACGCACCGATCCTGCAGGCGATGTACCTGGACAAGCCGCTGCGCGACCACACGCTGCTACAGGCAATCTGCCGCGTGAATCGGACCTACTCGGAACAGAAGACCCACGGCCTGATCGTCGATTACCTGGGCATCTTCGACGACGTGGCCAAGGCGCTGGAGTTCGACGACAAGACGGTCACGACCGTCGTCTCTAACATCCAGGAGCTCAAGGACAAGCTACCCGAGGCGATGCAGAAGTGCTTGGCCTTTTTCCCGGGCGTTGGTCGCACGATTGAGGGCTACGAAGGCCTGATCGCCGCGCAGGAATGCCTGCCCAATAACGCGGTGCGCGACAACTTCGCCGCCGAATACAGCGCTCTCGGCAAGCTCTGGGAGGCTATCTCCCCGGACGTGATCCTGGGCCAATACGAGAAGGACTATCGCTGGCTCACCCAGGTCTATCAGTCGGTTCAGCCGTCCAGCGGCCACGGCAAGCTGCTGTGGCACTCGCTGGGCGCCAAGACCATCGAGCTGATCCACCAGAACGTCCACATCGACGCCCTGCGCGACGACCTGGAAACGCTGGTGCTGGATGCCGACCTCCTGGAAGCCGTGCTCTCGAACCCTGAGCCCAAAAAGGCCAAGGAGATCGAGATCAAGGTGGCCCGACGCCTCCGGAAGCATCTGGATGATCCGAAGTTCAAAGCCCTATCCGAGCGACTGGACGCGCTTAAGGACCGCTTTGAGAACGGGGTCATTAACAGTGTCGAATTCCTGAAACAACTGTTGCAGCTGGCCAAGGATGTCCTTCAGGCGGAGAAAGATACTCCGCCTGCGGAGGATGAGAATCGAGGCAAGGCTGCACTGACCGAACTGTTCAATGAAGCCAAGACAGCGGAAACACCGATCATCGTCGAGCGAGTGGTGACCGACATTGATGAGATTGTGCGGCTGGTGCGATTTCCAGGCTGGCAGGACACGCTCGCTGGCGAGCGTGAGGTCAAGAAGGCGTTACGCAAGACGCTATTCAACTACCGTCTTCACCAGGATGTTGAATTGTTCGAGAAGGCTTTTAGTTACATTCGTCAGTACTACTGACGGGGTCGATGTAATCAGGGGGAGTGGGGAATGAGAATCATAAATGGTGGGCGAGGAATCCATCAGCGAGAAGTTCCTGGTTTGGAGAAGCTTCAGGATCTCCCGGATAATTGGTGCGCTTTCACCAACCTGGATCTTGCGTTGCCTGGTAAAGGCATCAGAGAGATTGACGTCATTATGGTGATGGAGGATCGCCTGCTCTTGGTTGATCTGAAGGATTGGGTAGGGCCGATTACCAGTGAGGAGGGCAACTGGCTCAACAAGGGGAGGCTGATGGGCTTATCTCCCGTGACCAAGATTGCTGACATTGCGCGTGCCCATCTATACCCGCTTCTGAAGAGCTTCTTGCACGAGCAGGCACGAAAGGAAGGGAGAAGGGGTATTGGATGTCCAAAGGTCGACTGTGCGGTTGTACTAACGCGTACAAGCGACAGGAGCGGAAT
>WBZO01005235.1_pt1 | contig 13345 bp, 13 predicted proteins | sample 5204261 | NCBI WGS metagenome assembly WBZO01 (sample SAMN12412400, study PRJNA552823) | activated sludge metagenome | isolation source: activated sludge from anammox sidestream of wastewater treatment plant... | place: USA: North Carolina | collected 2017-09
ATATCGCACGACCGGTGGTTCCTCGATCGGATCGCCACGCACATTCTCGCGGCCGAAGGCGACTCGCAGTGGTCGTTCTACGAAGGTAACTACACCGAGTACGAGGCGGACAAGCGGCGGCGCCTGGGTGACGAGGCAGCCAAGCCGCACCGCATCCGCTACAAGGGGTTGATGTAGCTACGGCACGGCGCGGAGGCGCCGGTTCCGGGACGCGTCGGTGCCGTTGCGGGCGGAGGTTTCGCGCGTCCCCCGACCGCGCATCGAATGCTTGCCGGTCTTGGGTTGTTTCTGGGTGCAACGGGAATTGCGCGATGACGGTTTTCTTTTGGATTCTCGTGGCGGTGCTCATGCTGGTCGGCATCGCCGGCGCGATCCTGCCTGCGATTCCAGGCGTGACGCTCGTCTTCGGGGGCGTCGTGCTCGCGGCGTGGATCGACGACTTCACCCGCATTCCGGTTTGGCTCGTGGTGCTGTGCGCGGGCTTGACGATCGTCGCCTGGGTGATCGACTACGTCGCTGCGGCAAGTGGCGCCAAGGCGATGGGTGCGAGCCGGCTGGCGATCGTCGGCGCGCTCATCGGCACGCTTGTCGGCATCTTCACCGGCTTGTGGGGATTGCTCTTCATGCCGCTCGCCGGTGCTGCGATCGGCGAGTTCATCGCGCGCCGCAACGTGATCCACGCCGGCAAGGTCGGCGTGGCCACCTGGATCGGCCTCGTCGTCGGCACGGCTGTCAAGCTCGCGATCGCCTTCGCGATGATCGGTGCCGTCGTCGTCGCGCTGGCGCTTTGATGATGCATCATCGCGGATGTGCACGAGCAGTGTGGCGCCGAAGCGCGACGGCGGATCGGGTTGCCGCCGCGCGGACATGTGAGGAGATCGCATGAACTTGGTCTTTCCGTTGCGGGTTCGTCCCCTTGTTACGGTCGCCTTGGCGGCCGGGCTTGCGGCAATGGCCTTTGGCGCCGCCGCGCAGGCTGCGCAGCCCGCCCATCCGAACGCGTGTCCCGACGGCACGTGCGCGGGTGGGGTGGCGCCGCCGCCGACCGCGAGCGGCGTGCCGGCACGCGTCAGGGCGCGCTTCACCTGCGCGGGCGGCAAGTCGATCGACGCCACCTTCATCAACACCGGCAACAGCCGCGTGCGACTCGCTCTTCCCGACGGGCGCAAGATGACGCTGCCCCGGGCGGTCGCCGCGGACGGTGCCCGCTACGCCAACGCGCAGGAAACGGTCGTCTTCTGGACCAAGGGGAACACCGCGTTCATGCAGGAGAACGGACAGATGACGTACCCCGGGTGCGTCGCGAAGCGGTAATGCGGGGGGTCGTGCGACAGGGTGCGCGCGCCGACGGCGCACTTACCCCAGCTTCTGCTTGAGAATGGCGTTGACCTGTGCGGGGTTGGCCTTGCCTTTCGAGGCAGCCATGACCTTGCCGACGAGCGAGTTGAACGCCTTCTCCTTGCCCGCTTTGTACTCGGCGACGATTGCGGCATTCGCGGCGAGGGCGTCGTCGACGATCTTCTCGATCGCGCCGACGTCGGCGATCTGACGCAAGCCCTTCCTCGCGATGATGACGTCGGCGGCATCGTCACCGGTTGCCTCACCCTGCCACATCGCCTCGAACACGTCCTTGGCGATCCGGCCGGAGATCGTTCCATCGCCGATTCGCCGGATGAGGCCGGCGAGCGCCTCGGGACTCACGGCGGCGTGCGCGATCTCGACGTCGCCACGATTGAGCGCAGCCGCGAGATCGCCCAGGATCCAGTTGGCGACGATCCTGGCCTCACCTCCCGCGGCGCCGGCGGCGGCCTCGAAGTACGCGGCGAGCTCGCGGCTCGCGGTCAACGCTTGCGCGTCGACCGCGGGCAGGGCATAGGCGGTGCGCCAGCGCGCCTGCATCGCCTCGGGCAACTCGGGCATCTCACCGCGAACGCGATCGATCCACGCCTCGTCGATCACGAGCGGCGGCAGATCGGGATCGGGGAAGTAGCGATAGTCTTGCGCGTCTTCCTTGCTGCGCATCGAACGCGTCTCGCGCCGCTCGGGATCGTACAGGCGCGTCTCCTGCACCACGGTGCCGCCGTCCTCGATGAGCTCGATCTGCCGGCGCACCTCGTGTTCGATCGCCTCCTGCATGAAGCGGAAGCTGTTGAGATTCTTGATCTCGCAGCGCGTACCCAGCGCGGCGCCGACGCGTCGGACCGACACGTTGGCGTCGCAGCGGAAGCTGCCCTCCTGCATGTTGCCGTCGCAGATCCCGATCCAGCGCACCAATGCGTGCAGCGCGCGGGCGTACGCCACGGCTTCGTCGGCGCTGCGCATGTCCGGCTCGGTGACGATCTCGAGCAGCGGGGTGCCGGCGCGATTCAGGTCGATCCCCGACATCCCGTGGAAGTCCTCGTGCAGCGACTTGCCGGCGTCCTCCTCCAAATGCGCCCGCGTGAGGTTCACCCGCATCTCGCCGCGCGACGGCGACAGGATGCCGACGCTGCCGCCGACGACCACCGGAATCTCGAACTGCGAGATCTGGTAGCCCTTGGGAAGGTCGGGATAGAAGTAGTTCTTGCGCGCGAAGACACTCCGGCGATGGATCGTCGCGCCGACGGCGAGGCCGAAGCGGATCGCACGCTCGACCGCACCGCGATTGAGCACCGGCAGCACGCCGGGCAACGCGAGATCGACCGCGGCCGCCTGCGAATTCGGCGCGGCACCAAACGCCGTCGACGCACCGGAGAAGATCTTGGCCGCGGTCGACAGCTGCGCGTGCGTTTCGAGGCCGATGACGGTTTCCCAGGTCATGGCGTTCCCCCGGCCGCGGGAGAGCGCGGCACGACCACGGCTGCGGCGTCGCGTCGCGCGCGCACGCTCAGGCCACCCCCTGCGGCGCGCGCGCATGCCAGTCGGTGGCCTGCTGGAAGCGGTGCGCGACGTTGAGCAGTTTCGCCTCGGCGAACGCGGGTCCCTGGATCAGGAGGCCGATCGGCAAGCCGCGCCGATCGAATCCGCACGGGACCGAGATGCCCGGGGTGCCGGTCAGGTTGCCGGCGATCGTGAAGATGTCACCGAGGTACATCTGTACGGGATCGTCGATCTTCTCGCCCAGACGGTACGCCGTGCCGGGCGTCACCGGACCCATGAGCACGTCGCACTGCGCGTACGCGCGGGCGAAATCGCCGGCGATGAGGCGGCGCACCTTTTGCGCCTTGAGGTAGTACGCATCGTAATAGCCGTGCGAGAGCACGTAGGTGCCGGTGAGGATGCGCCGCTTCACCTCGGCGCCGAAGCCTTCGGCGCGTGATTTCTTGTACATGTCGACGAGGTCGGTGTAGTGCGCCGCGCGATGCCCGTAGCGTACGCCGTCGAAGCGTGACAGGTTCGACGACGCTTCCGCGGACGCGAGCACGTAGTACACCGGCACCGACAGGCCAACGTTGGGGAGCTCGACCGCGACCGTCGTCGCGCCCAGCGCCCGGAAGCTGCGCAGGGCGTCGTCGACCGCGCGTGCGACGTCGGCATCGACGCCGTCGTCGAAGTACGCGCTGGGCAATCCGATGCGAAGACCCGCCAGCGGCAGCGCGAGGTCGCGCGTGTAATCCTCGCGCGGCCGTGCGAGCGAGGTCGCGTCGCGCGGGTCGTGGCCGGCCATCGCATTGAGGATGAGGCCGCAGTCCTGCGCGGTGCGCGCGAAGACGCCTGGCGTATCGAGGCTCGAGGCGTACGCGACGAGCCCGTAGCGCGAGCACACGCCGTACGTGGGCTTCAGGCCGCAGATGCCGGTGAACGATGCCGGCTGGCGGATCGAGCCGCCGGTGTCGGTCCCCGAGGCTGCCGGCACGAGGCGCGCCGCCACCGCGGCGGCGGAGCCGCCGGAGCTTCCGCCCGGGACGTACGCGGGGTTCCACGGATTGCACACGGGGCCGAAGTACGAACTCTCGTTCGACGAGCCCATCGCAAACTCGTCCATGTTGGTCTTGCCAACGAGGACCGTGCCCGCTTCGCGCAGCCCCGTCACGACGTGCGCGTCGTACGGGGCGACGAAGTCGGCGAGCATGCGGGAGCCGCAGGTCGTGCGCAGCCCCGCGGTCATGAGCACGTCCTTGTGCGCGATGGGGATCCCGGCCAGCGCCGGCGCGTCGCCACGCGCGAGTGCGGCGTCGGCCGCCGCCGCCTGGGCGAGCGCGCCTTCGGCGTCGACGCTGATGAAGGCATGGATGGCCGGTTGTGCGGCTTCGATGCGGCCGAGGACAGCGCGCGTCAGCTCGACACTCGAGATCTCCTTCGCGCGCAGCGCGGCGACGAGTTCCGCGACGGTTCCGTCGATGCCGGGCATCACTCGACGACCCGGGGCACGAGGTAGAGCCCGTCGGTGACCGCTGGCGCACCCCGCTGGAACAGTGCGTGCTGATCGGTTTCGGTCACGACGTCGTCGCGCAGCGGCATCGCCGTGTCCTGCGCATGCGCCATCGGCTCGACTCCGGCCGTATCGACGGTGTCGAGCGCATCGATGAGCGCAAAGATCGATTCGAGCTTGGCGTGGACCGCTTGCGCCTCGGTGGCGTCGATGTCCAGACGCGCGAGGTGGGCGATGCGGGCGACGTCGGCGAGGGTCAGGGCCATGGTCGTTGGCGGCCGCCCGGGCTGCCCCCGTGCGGGGCCAAAAACCGCGTCGAATCAGTGCAAAGCGGTGCGGGAGGCAAAGGTCGAATGCTATCATATTCGTCTGTCTTCCGCGGGGCCGCACCCTCTCGGCCGAGCCACCTCAGGCGATCGATGGCGCGCCCGCGCCGCCGTTGCCGCCTCGACGCTTCACTTTTCGCGACTTCACGCATGTTCGAGTTCTTCAAAGGCTATTTCGGCAGCGACTTAGCGATCGACCTGGGCACCGCCAACACTCTCATCTACGTCCGCGGCAAGGGCATCGTGCTCAACGAGCCGTCGGTGGTCGCGATTCGCCAGGAAGGTGGACCGAGCGGCAAGAAGGTGATCCAGGAAGTCGGTCTCGCGGCCAAGCAGATGCTGGGACGCACGCCGGGCAACATCACCGCGATCCGGCCCATGAAGGACGGCGTCATCGCCGACTTCACCGTCACCGAGCAGATGTTGAAGCAGTTCATCAAGAAGGTGCTCGACTCGCGCCTGTTCAGTCCCTCGCCACGCATCATCATCTGCGTGCCCTGCGGCTCCACGCAGGTCGAGCGGCGCGCCATCCGCGAGTCGGCGCTCGGGGCCGGGGCGTCGAAGGTCTATCTCATCGAGGAACCGATGGCAGCAGCGATCGGCGCGGACCTTCCGATCTCGGATGCGACCGGCTCGATGGTCGTAGACATCGGTGGCGGGACGACCGAGGTCGGCGTGATCTCGTTGGGCGGCATGGTCTATTCGGGCAGCGTGCGCGTGGGCGGCGACAAGTTCGACGAATCGATCGTCAATTACATCCGTCGCAACTACGGGATGCTGATCGGCGAGACCACTGCCGAACTCATCAAGAAGACGATCGGCTCGGCCTTCCCCGGCTCCGAGGTCAAGGAGATGGAAGTCAAGGGTCGCAACCTCGCCGAAGGCATCCCGCGCTCGTTCACCGTATCGAGCAACGAGATCCTGGAAGCGCTCACCGACCCGCTCAACAGCATCGTCTCCGCCGTGAAGAGCGCGCTCGAGCGCACGCCACCGGAATTGGGTGCCGACATCGCCGAGCGCGGCATGGTGCTCACCGGCGGCGGCGCCCTCCTGCGCGACCTGGACCGTCTCCTCATGGAAGAGACCGGCTTGCCCGTGATCGTGGCCGACGATCCGCTCACCTGTGTGGTGCGCGGGTGCGGGAAGGCGCTCGAGAACATGGAAAAGCTCTCGACCATCTTCACGAGCGACTGATCGTCGCGCTCGTGAACGGCACTTTCGCGCCGCACCGCGATCGAACGCGCGACTGTTGCAATCGAGGTTCCGGTTGGTGATGCATCACGTTTCGGCGGAACCACCACCGTTTTTCCACCGCGGTCCATCGCCGGCTGCGCGACTCGTCTTCTTCGGGCTGCTCTCGATCGTCCTCATGTTCGCGGATACCCGCTTTCGCTATCTCGAAGGCGTTCGGCACGTGGTCGCGGTCGCGCTCTATCCGGTGCAGCGGGCGGTGCAACTCCCGGGCGAGGCGATCACCTGGATCGGCGCGTACTTCGCCTCGAAGCGAGCGCTGACCGACGAGAACGACGCGCTGCACAAGGAGTTGCTCGTGCAGACCGAAGTCGCGCTCGGTGCCGAACGGTTGCGTGCCGAGAACGACAACCTGCGTGCGCTCCTCGAGTTGTCCAGGGGGTACGGTGGCTCGGCCAAGGCGGTCGAAGTTCTCTACACCGGACGTGATCCCTTCGCGCAGAAGGTGTTCGTCAATCGCGGCAGCGATGCCGACATCAAGCCCGGGTACGCGGTGATCGACGCGTTGGGCGTCGTCGGCCAGGTGACGCGCGTTTTTCCCTCGATGTCCGAGGTGACGCTCGTCACCGACAAGGATCAGGCGGTTCCGGTGCAAGTCGAGCGCAGCGGCGTGCGCAGCGTCTTCTTCGGCTCCGGCGCGGGGCGCCCTCCGGAGTTGCGCTTCATGGCGCCCAACGCCGACATCCGGCCGGGTGACCGCCTCGTCACATCGGGCATCGACGGGACGTACCCGCCGGGACTTGCCGTCGCGCGGGTCGATGAAGTCAAGCGCGACCCCGGGCTCGTGTTCGCCAAGATCACCGTGACGCCGCTCGCGGGCCCCGATCGCAGCACGCATCTACTCGTCCTCGGCGCGGCGCCGCCCCCACCGCGGCCCGAGGAGCCCAACGACGCGGCGGCGACCAAGAAGGGCCGGGGCAAGGGGCGCCGCGGTGGCTGATCTCTTCTCTGCTGCGCGCCCCGAGGAGATCCTCAAGCAGGCGAATCCCTGGTTCATCCTGCTCACCTGCTTTCTCGCCCTCATGGCAAATCTCGTCCCGGTGGCCGGTCTCGCGCTCATCCTGCGGCCGGACTTCCTGATGCTGGTGATCCTGTACTGGTGCATCCAGGAGCCACGCTACGTCGGTGTCGGCGTGGCCTGGGCATTGGGGGTGCTCATGGATGTTGCGGATGCCACGGTCTTCGGCCAGCATGCGCTGTCCTACGCCGTCCTCGCCTATGCCGCCGAGTACTTCCGCCGCCGCATGCTGCGCTTTCCCCTGTGGCAGCAGGCACCGCAGGTCGCCCTCCTGCTCCTATTGTGCGCGGCGCTCGTCCTCCTCGTGCGGTTCGTGGGCGGCGCGCCGTTTCCTGGCGCGTCGTACTTCGCCGCGCCGCTCGTGGGTGCGCTGCTGTGGCCGCTGCTCTCGGTGCTCCTGCAGCGCCCGCAGCGTCCCACGCGCTCGGCGAACGAGCTTTGACGTGACGCTGGCAGGATGATCCGGTGAGGCGCCTTTTCGCTTCGCGCCGGCACGACGCCGGTACGCATTTCAGCGGCCCCGAGATGCGCAACGCCGAGCGCGAGGTATTCCATTTCCGGCGTCGCCTCGTGATCGCCGCGACGCTCGCACTCTTCGCCTTCGCCGGGCTCTTCGCCCGTTTCGTGTACCTCCAGGTCGTGCAGCACGAGCACTACCGGACCCTCGCCGAGTCCAACCGTGTCGCGATCATCCCGATCGCGCCGAATCGGGGCGTCATCACCGATCGCAACGGCGTCGTTCTGGCGCAGAGCTATTCAGCGTACACGCTCGAGCTCACGCCATCGAAGATCGCCGACCTCGAGGCCACGATCGACGAGCTCGCGACGATCGTCGACGTCCAGCCGCGCGACCGCCGGCGTTTCCGCAAGCTCCTCGACGAGTCGAAGAACTTCGAGAGCATGCCACTGCGCACACGGCTCACCGACGAAGAGGTGGCGCGCTTTGCCGTTGCACGCTATCGCTTTCCCGGCGTCGAGATCAAGGCGCGGCTGTTTCGCCAGTATCCCTACGGCGAGATTGCTTCGCACGTGATCGGCTACATCGGCCGCATCAATGATCGCGATCTGCAACGGATCGCCGATTGGGACGAGACCGCGAACTACAAGGGCTCCGACTACATCGGCAAGGTCGGCGTCGAGCTCTCGTACGAGCGCGAGCTCCACGGGACGACCGGCGTGGAGGAGGTCGAGGTGGACGCGGGCGGACGCGCCGTGCGTACGCTGTCGCGCACGCCCCCCGTTTCCGGTGACAACCTGCGCCTGTCGCTCGACATCAAGCTGCAGGAAGTCGCGGAAGCCGCGTTTGGCGATCGCCGCGGCGCGCTCGTCGCAATCGACCCGACCACCGGAGACGTCCTCGCCTTCGTGAGCCGGCCCGGGTACGACCCCAATCTCTTCGTCGAGGGGATCGACTCGGCCAACTGGGACGCGCTCAACAATTCTCCCGACAAGCCGCTCCTGAACCGGCCGCTGCGCGGCGCGTATCCGCCGGGATCGACGATCAAGCCGTTTCTCGCGCTTGGCGCGCTCGCGTCCGGCCGACGCACGCCGCGGCAGGCGATCAGTGATCCGGGCTACTTCCAGTTGCCCGGCTCCTCGTATCGCTTTCGCGACGACAAGCCCGGCGGGCACGGGAGCGTCGACATGTATCGCTCGATCGTCGTGTCGTGCGACACCTACTACTACGTGCTGGCGAGCGAGACCGACATCGACGACACCGCGCGCTTCCTGGGCGAGCTCGGCTTCGGGCGCAAGACCGACGTCGATATCGAGGGCGAACTCACCGGCACGCTGCCGTCACGCGCGTGGAAGCGCGCGCGCTTCGCCGGTGAGAAGTATCGCGAGGAGCATCGCAAGTGGTACCTCGGGGACTCGATCTCCGCCGGAATCGGGCAGGGCTACAACAGCTTCACGCCGATGCAACTCGCGCACGCGATGGCGACGATCGCCAACGACGGCGTCGCGTTTCGCCCGCACCTGGTCAAGGAGATCGTCGACGTCGCGACCGGTGAGGCGCGTCGTGTCGCCCCCACGCCGACCGGGCGGCTCGACGTAAAGCCCGAGCACATCGCCTTCATCAAGAACGCGTTCGTCGGCGTGAACAAGGAAGGCACCAGCGCGCGCGCCTTCGCCGACGCGAAGTTCACCTCCGGCGGCAAGACCGGCACGGCGCAGGTGTTCTCGCTGAAGGGTGAGAAATACCTCGCGCACAAGGTCGACGAGCGCTTGCGCGACCACGCGTGGTTCATCGCCTACGCGCCGGCCGACAAGCCGAGCATCGCGCTCGCGGTGCTCGTCGAGAATGGTGGCTTCGGCGCGCAGGCCGCAGCGCCCATCGCCCGCAAGGTGCTCGAGTATCACCTGCTCGGTCGAACCGCCCCCGGGCCCGCGGCGGCGATGCCTGGCGCTGCGCACGACGCCGACGACGACGAGAGCGATTGACGCCGCCTGCGGCCCGGATCTGACAGGACCACCATCATGAAAGCCATCGCCACCAGTCGGATGTCCGCCGGCGAGATCGCGACCCGCCTCTGGGAAGTGCTGACCCGGAACCTCGACCCGTTCCTCTTCGCCTGCGCGCTCGCGCTCACCGGCGTCGGCCTCGTGACGCTCTTCTCCGCCGCGGATCAGAACATCGCTCGCGTCACGTCGCAGGCGGGCTCGCTCGGCCTTGCCATCGTCGCGATGTGGCTCGTCTCCAACGTTCCTCCGCAGGCGCTCGCACGCGCCGCCGCGCCGCTGTACATTGCCGCGATCCTCCTCCTCGTCGGGGTGGCGCTCTTTGGCGTGGTCGTCAACGGCTCGCGCCGGTGGCTCAATCTGGGTGTGGCGCGCATCCAGCCCTCCGAGCTCATGAAGATCGCCTTGCCGATGATGCTCGCGTGGTACTTCCAAAAATTCGAGGGCCGCATCCGCTGGCACGATTTCGCGATCGCGACGATCCTCATCGTGATCCCGGTCTACCTCATCAAGCGCCAGCCCGACCTCGGTACCGCGCTGCTCATCGCCGCGTCGGGCTTCTACGTGCTGTTCCTCGCCGGCCTGTCGTGGAAGGTCATCGGCGGGTTGTGCGCCGCCGCGGCCGCTGCCGGGCCCTTCATCTGGACGACCCTGCTGCACGACTACCAGCGCGAGCGCGTCCTCACCTTCATCGATCCCGGCCGCGACCCGCTCGGTGACGGCTACCACTCGTCGCAGGCATCGATCGCGATCGGTTCGGGCGGCGTGATCGGGAAGGGGTGGCTCAACGGGACCCAGACGCACCTCGACTTCCTTCCCGAACGGCATACCGATTTCATCTTCGCGGTGTTCGGCGAGGAGTTCGGACTCATCGGCAATGCCCTGCTTCTTCTTCTCTACATCCTGCTCATCGGTCGCGCGATGGTCATCACCGCCAACGCCTCGACGCTCTTCGCGCGCCTTCTCTCCGGCGCGGTGACGCTGCTGCTCTTCACCAAGGCATTCGTGAACATGGGCATGGTGAGCGGCGTGTTGCCCGTGGTTGGCGTGCCGCTGCCTTTCGTTTCATACGGCGGGACCACGCTCGTGTCGATGTTCATCGGCCTGGGCGTGCTCATGAGCGTGCAGGCAAACCGCAAGCTCGTGCGGACGTAGGCTCGCGCGTCGCGCGATCCGCGGTGAGGCGGCGGCCGCCGGCAGCGTGCTGCGAGGGTCTTAGTCCCCTTCAGCCATCGCCTCGAGTGCTGCGGGTGCGCGCTCGGCGGAGCGCGCGACAGCGGGTGCCGCCTGGGTGATCCGATACACCGTCGCCGGGGGCAGGTTCAAGTGCACCTTGCCGACGCGAGCGACGCGCAGACCCAGCCGATCGGCGAGGCGCCGCGGGACCGGCGAGCGCAGGCCATACGTGAACTGGTAGAACGCGCCGTCCGGCCGCATGCGCCGGAAGGCAGCTCGCAGGATGGCGTTGACCTTGTGCGGCGGCATGGTGAGGAGCGGCAGGCCGCTTACCACCGCACCGAGCGGGCGCCCACCGGCCAGGGCGATCGTGCCGAGTTGACCGGCATCGGTGGTCACCACGAGTGCCCCGGGAAAGCGCTCGCGCAGTACCCGGGCGAAGCGCTCATCGCACTCGACGAGCGTCAGATCACGCGGTGCGATGCCCTTGTCGACCAGCGCTTGCGTGAACACGCCGGTTCCCGCACCGAGTTCGAGCACCGGCGCATCGGCGACGCCGATGCGGCTCACGATCAGGTTGGCCAGTGCCGCCCCTGACGGGGCGATGGCGCCGACGCGGCGCGGCTTGTCCGACCATGCCTGCAGGAAGAGCCACCAGTCGGCCAGCGCCATCAGCGCCAATCCTCGAGGGCTACGACGGGCGACGGCGGATGCAGCCCGCGGGTCGCGCGGGGGCGGCGCAAGACGACGGCGTAGACCACGACGGCGAACGCGAGCGCGAGCAGGCCGAGCGTCGTTTGCGCGGCGGGGGTGAGGCCGGCCGGGTAGATGATCGGAAGGAGGTAGTGCGCGATGAATCCTTCGCCGTAGCCCGCCAATCCCGCGCGCGCACGGGCGACGTTCTCGAGCGTCGTGAGCGGGCACGCGGCACTGGTGAGCTCGAGCCAGATCACCCATGTGATCGCTGGGACGTGCAACCACGCCCAGCGTGGCCGCCGCAGCACGAGGATGCCGCCGGCAACGGCAAAGACGATGAAAGCGAGGTGCGCGAGCACCACGGCATCGGCGAGGATACGCCAGAGCATGGTCGCGTCCGGCAGCCTACCGGGGCGGCACGACGCCGGCCGGATCGCGCGCGTTGAGCGCGTTGATAGACGCGCGCGCGCGCGGGCCCCGCGGTACGGGCCATGGTGCACGTCTCACTACACCGGCGAAACCGATGGCGGACGCGACAGGGGTCGGGGTGATCATCGTGATGGGACGGGCGTTCGATCACACGATGCGCGCCGTCAACCCGTAAAGAGTACCGGCTGCCAGTCGTTCTGTGAAGCCCCGGGCGCCCCCCTCAGCCCACCCCCTCTGGCACGCCATTCGCACCGCAGTCACACCCCGATCCCGTACACCGGCATCGTCGGCTTCGGCCGGAATCCATGACGCTCGCATCGAGCTTCGCTCACGTGCAAACGCCGATGCTAGAGTAGGCATTCCATGCGCAGCCGGGAGTTTCCCAGGCGCGACGAAGGCCCTTGCATGCGCTTCCTCTGGCCGCAGTATCTTTGGTTGCTCGCCATCGTGCCGCTGCTCGTCGCGGGTTACGTGGCGATCCTGCGACGCCGCAAGCGCGGCGCGGTGCGCTTCGCCGACCTTGGCCTCGTCAAGGCTGCGGTCGGACCGGCGCAGCGCCTGCGCCGACACGTCCCGCCGCTCCTCTTCCTCCTGTCGCTCGTCGCGGTATTGCTGGCCGTGGCGCGACCGGTCGCCGTCGTCACGCTGCCGACCGACGCGCGCACGGTACTGCTCGTCATGGACGTGTCGCTGTCGATGCGGGCGACCGACGTCGCTCCCAATCGGATCATTGCCGCACAGACCGCGGCGAAGGCGTTCGTGGGCGAGTTGCCCTCCGACATTCGTGCCGGGATCATCACCTTTGCCGGCACCGCGCTCGTCGTGCAGCCGCCCACGCGGGATCGCGCCGACCTCGTCGCCGCGATCGATCGTTTCGAGCTGCAGCGACATACCGCGATCGGCAGCGGGATGCTCCTTGCGCTTGCGACGCTGTTTCCCGAGGAAGGCATCGATCTCGAGCAGGCGGTGTTCGGCAGCAACTGGGGTTCGCGCGAGGCATCGCGTCGCAGCGAGCGCGAGCGGCCGCTCAAGCCCGTCGAGAAGAAAGAGGTGAAGCCGGTGCCGCCGGGGTCGTACACTTCGGCGGCGATCATCCTCCTCACCGACGGCCGTCGCACCATCGGCCCCGACCCCCTCGACGTGGCGCGCATGGCGGCCAACCACGGCGTGCGCATCTTCACCGTCGGATTTGGCTCCGCCGCTGGCGGGTCGGTCGACATCGACGGCATGTCGATTTACATGCGCTTCGACGAGGAGACGCTAAAGGCGGTGGCCGCCATCACGCAGGCCGAGTACTTCCAGGCCGGAAGCGGTGAGGAATTGAAGAAGATCTACGAGGGGCTCAACACGCGCTTCGCGCTGGAGCGCAAGGAGACCGAGATCACGGCGCTGTTCGTCGCCCTCGCCGCGCTCCTCGCACTTGCCTCCGCGGGACTGTCGATCGTCTGGTTCAACCGGATCGCGTGAGTGCCGCGCGGCGCGGTTTCCGATCTGCCGCCGGCGCGGCCCCGCCCCGCCTCATCCTTTCGACCATTTCTGCAGGTAGAGGCAGAACGCCGCGCAACCGACCCACGCGAGCCCGACGAGAGGCATTTCGGAGATGAAGGCCCAGATGACCGCGTTCACGAGGCAGAGCAT
>WBZO01005237.1_pt1 | contig 13340 bp, 8 predicted proteins | sample 5204261 | NCBI WGS metagenome assembly WBZO01 (sample SAMN12412400, study PRJNA552823) | activated sludge metagenome | isolation source: activated sludge from anammox sidestream of wastewater treatment plant... | place: USA: North Carolina | collected 2017-09
GTGGGGAGCCAAAGCACGACATAGAAAGCAAATGCAGACAAAAACTTCGCGATAACGACCTGGGTCTCGGAGACGGGCGCGGTGAGCAGCACCTCGAGCGTGCCCGAGCGCCGCTCCTCGGCCAGCAACCGCATGGTGATCACCGGCACCACGAACAGCACGAAAAGCCAGAAGAAGATCGTGCCGCCGAACAGGAGCTTGAGCGGCGCCATCGCCTGTGTGCGCGGGTCGTTGAGGTAGGCGACGATGAGCCAGAAGACGTAACCATTGATGAATAGGAACGCCGTCATCACGACGTAGGCGAGCGGCGACGAAAAGTACGCGATGAGCTCGCGCCAGACGAGCGCCCAGGTCTTACGCATTGGCCACCTCCCCTTCCGGCATTGCGGCCTCGGCTGGCGCCTCGCCGGCGGCGTCGCGGGTCGTGAGCCGCAGGAACACATCCTCGAGCGAGGGCGTCGTCTGCGCCATCTCGAGCAGCACCCAACTGCGTTCCACAGCGAGGGAGAAAACCGCGCGCCGCAGGTCGAGCCCACCCTCCACGGCGATCACGAAGCGGCCACTGCCCGCGCTTTCGACCTCGGTCACACCCGGGAGGCTCGTCAGGCCTGCGCGAACGTCGTCCTCGGACGCCTCGATCTGCACCCGCAGCTCGGCGGCGCCCTGCAGCCCGGCGCGGAGCTGCTCCGGCGTGCCGTCCGCAACCAGCTTGCCGTTGTCGATGATCAGTACCCGCCGGCAGATCTGCTCCACTTCGGGCAGGATGTGGGTCGAGAGGATGACCGTATGGTCCCGCCCAAGCTCGGTGATGAGCTCGCGGATCTTGACGATCTGGCGCGGGTCGAGCCCTACCGTGGGCTCGTCGAGGATGAGTACCGGCGGTTGGTGAATGAGCGCTGCAGCGAGCCCGACCCGTTGCCGATACCCCTTCGACAAGGTGCCGATGATCTGGGAGCGGACGTCGATGATCATCGTCCGCTCGCACACCTCATCGAGGCGGGCCTGGGTGTGTACGCGTGGTACGCCCTCGATGGCGGCCCGGTAGGAGAGGTACTCGCCGACTCGCATCTCGGGGTAGAGCGCGACGTTCTCGGGCAGGTAGCCGATCTTGCCCCGCACCCCGAGCGGCTCGCGCGCGAGCTCGATCCCCGCCACGCGCACGCTGCCCGCGGAAGGGGGCAGGTAGCCCGTGATCATGCGCATCGTGGTCGTCTTGCCAGCGCCGTTGGGGCCCAGAAAGCCCAGAACCTCGCCTTCCGGGACGAAAAACGACACGTCGGCCACCGCGTCCTTATCCACGAACCTCTTGGTCAGTCCCTGAACCTCGATCAAGCTGCACCTCCGAATGGCGCCCCCGCCGTAGCGGGACGTATGATACGAAACACAACCGGGCTGATTTAGCAAGCACGTTGCCACGATTACCATCGGTCCGACGAAGGCGGTCACGAGCGAAACGCCAGTTCGGCACGGACCTTGACAGCCGCTGGTACGTGATACCATGACCCGCGTTGCAGAGTGTTTGAAACATTGTGCAACGGAGGTTGCGGTCAAGAGGGGAACCAAGCCGATGCCACGAATCCTCGTCGCTTTGCTGATTGCCGGAGCGGCACAGCTCGTCCGGGCGCAGGCGGTGCCCGAGCCGGCCGGCGTGCCGCTCGCCGCCCAGCCGGAGCACGCCGGCCAGCCAGAGGCGTCCAAAGTCAAGGAAGAGGTGGTCGTCACCGCCTCGCGGTACGAGCAGACGACGTTCGCCACCGCGGTGCCCATCGACGTCATCTCTCAGGATGAGCTCGCGCGGGTCAAGCCCGAGAAGATGGTCGACCTGCTCAAGCAGCTGCCCGGGATCGAGGTTGCCGGTGAGGGTCCGTTTCGCGGGCTGCCGGTGATCCGCGGGCTGTCGTCCAACCGGGTGCTGATCTTGGTCGACGGCCAACGGCTCAACAACAGCCGCGAGTCGACGCAGTTTGCCGGCATTCAGCCCGGGCTCGTGGACCTCGCCCAGGTAGAGCGGATCGAGGTGCTGCGCGGCCCCGCCTCGGTTCAGTACGGCTCGGATGCGCTGGGCGGTGTGATCAACATCATCACGCGCCAGCCGGCGTTCTCGAGCGGGGAGCTCCGTCTCTCCGGCGGGGTGGACTACGAGTACGGCAGCGCGGCGAAGTCCCATCGCGGCAAGCTCGGTGTGAGCGGATCCGGAGAGCGGATGACGTTCCACCTCGGCGCCGGGTACTTCGAGGCCGCCGACTACGAGAGCCCTGAGGGCCTCGTCCCCAACTCGGGCCTGACCCAAAAAAGCATGGATGGCAACCTGCGCCTGATGGTCGGCCAGCAGGGGGTGCTGAAGGTGGAGGTGCAGTCCACCCGCACCGTCGACGTGGGGTTTCCCGGCTACGACCCGCGAACCTCGGGCATCGACATCTCGTTCCCCCGTTTCGACCGCGACAAGTACGCCCTGACGTTCGACAGCGGAGCGATCTGGGGGCTGGGCAACGTCACCTTCGCCACCTATGCCCAGAACGTCGAAAAGCAGAGCCGGCTCGACATCGGCCCCCGCCAGAGCCTCACCACATCCGACATCGACTCGTTCGGTGGCTCCGCCCAGGCGACGGCGGCGCTGGGGCCTCACTTCCTCGTCTTCGGTCTCGACTACTACCGGGACGACCTGCACGACGATGCGCTCACCCGCACCACCACCGGGACCAGCACGGACGTGCAGGTGCCCGATTCGACGCAGGAGGGCTTGGGGCTGTACGTGCACGACGAGTGGAGCCTTTCCGATCGCTTCCAGCTCGTGGTCGCCGCTCGGGGGGACCGCTTCACGTTCGTCTCCCACCATGACCCGCGCTACGAGGGCACGCCGTTCGACGAGTCAGCCTCGGCGTTCTCGGGCAGCCTCGCCGCGCGTTTCGAAGCAACGCCCAGCCTCGCGCTCAACGCCTCGATCGGCCGCGCGTTCCGCGCCCCCAACCTGCAGGAGCGTGCCTACTACGGGTTCGTCTCCGGCAACCTGGCGTATCTCGAGCAAAACCCGGATCTCGATCCGGAGACGGCTCTCAACGTCGAGCTCGGGTTCAAGGTGCGCTCCGGCCACCACGCTGGCTCCTTCACGGTTTTCCGAAACTCCGTCAAGGACTTCATCGCCTTCTCCTACACCGGGAGGACAATCCCCAACCCGCGACAGGGGCAGCCGGCGATCGACATCGCTCGGTTCGAGAACCTGGATAGAGCCCGAATCGAGGGCGTCGAGATCGACCTTCAGGCGGTGCTGAGTGAACGCTGGACGGCGTTCGGCAGCGTGGCCTACAGCCGCGGAACCGACGAGCGCTCGGGCCAGCCGTTGCCGCTCATCGCGCCGCTCAAAGGGCGGCTGGGGGCGCACTTCGAGCAGGCGCGCTGGTGGTGCGAGCTCGCGGCACGCATGGTCGCGCGCAACCACCGCGTCGCCCCTGGCTATGAGGAGACCCCGGGATTTTCCGTGTACGACCTGCGCGCCGGGTATCGATTCGCGATCGGGCTCGCCCTTCAGGCCGCGGTAGAGAACTGCACCGATAAGGCCTACGCCGAGCCGTTCAATTTGCGCTACGAGCCGGGGCGTAACCTGCGCCTGAGCGTGGGGTACAGGTTCTGAGGACGGTTTTTGGGTCATCCTCGTCCACCCCGAGGTGGGGGGGGAAGCGGAAGCGGTTGATCGACCACCACCGCCTGTCGTGGTGGTAGGATGACGGCACTGGGGGGACGGCCGGGTGCGCCTGGTCGGATCGCCACGCCCCGGTGAAATGAGGCGACAATGGCAACCGCGACAACCTCGATCCAGATTGACGACGCACGCATAGCGTCCGCACTAGCGGTCGGGCACCACCACGACGCTGGACGGGTGAGGGCAGTGCTGGCCAAGGCACGCGAGCTCGGCGGGCTCGACGACGCCGAGATGGCGGTGCTGATGGGCGTGTCCGACCCGGAGCTGCTGGGTGAGTTCTACCACACGGCACGGGATGTCAAGGAGCGTATTTACGGCAACAGACTGGTGCTTTTCGCCCCTTTGTACATCTCCAACCTGTGCTCCAACGAGTGCACGTACTGCGCGTTCCGCGCCCGCAACCGAGAGCTCGCGCGGCGCGCGTTGACCCAGGAGGAGATCGCCGGCGAGGTCCGGCATCTGGTGGAGGAAGGCCACAAGCGCCTCCTCATGGTGGCCGGCGAGGCCAACCCCAAAGAGGGCTTCTCGTACATCCTGAGGTCGATCGAGACGATCTACGCCACCGCCTCGGGGTGTGGCGAGATCCGGCGTGTCAACGTCAACATCGCTCCGCTCTCTCTGGACGAGTTTCGCCTCCTCAAGGGGGCCTCGATCGGCACCTATCAGCTCTTTCAGGAGACGTACCACCGGCCGACCTACGCCCGGGTCCACCTGGGGGGCAGGAAGGTCGACTACGACTGGCGGATCACCGCCATGGATCGGGCCATGGAGGCCGGCATCGACGACGTCGGCGTGGGCGTGCTGTTCGGCCTGTTCGACTGGCGCTACGAGCTGCTCGCGCTCAGGCAGCACATCGAGCACCTCGAGCGGCGCTTCGGCGTCGGCCCCCACACCATCTCGGTGCCGCGCCTGGAGCCCGCTGTCGGCTCCGATGTGGCGATGCACCCGCCCCAGGCGGTTTCCGACACCGATTTCCGAAAGCTCGTGGCGATCCTCCGGCTGGCGGTGCCGTACACCGGGATCATCATGTCGACCCGCGAGACCGCCGAGCTGCGGCGCGAGACGTTCGCCCTCGGGGTGTCGCAGATCTCGGCCGGCAGCCGCACCAACCCCGGAGGTTACAGCGACGAGGAACGCTACGACGCGTCGCAGTTCTCGCTCGGCGACCACCGCCCGCTCGACGAAGTGGTGCGCGACGTGGCGATGCTCGGCTATGTCCCCTCGTTTTGCACCGCCTGCTACCGCCTCGGGCGTACCGGTGCCGACTTCATGGACCTGGCCAAGCCCGGGGAGATCCGCCTTCACTGCCAGCCCAACGGGTTGGCCACGTTCCAAGAGTACCTCTCGGACTACGCGAGCGCCGAGACGCGCACCGTGGGCGAGGCGCTCATCACCGAGGTCATTGCAACCCTCGAGGAACCGTTGCGGACGGCGACCCAGAAGATGGTCGACGCGGTGCGAGCCGGGGCTCGGGACGTGTTTTGCTGATGAGCATCCGCCGCGAGCGTGACGGCACGAACGAGATGGCGGTGCCCGCCGACCGCGTCGTGCTACCGGAGAGGCGACCGCGGCGCCGCAACGATCTCCTCTTCCCCCTCGACAGGCGTGTCTCTCCGGAAACGGTGGGCTGGCCTGGCAGCCGGACGCCCCGATGAAAAGGTCCTGGCGCCGGTGGGCCCTCGTCGGCGCGCTGCTCACGGTCGGGGCGTGGCTCGCCTGGCCGCCCGAGCCGGAGCCGGCGAACCTCGTGCCGGCCGCAGCCAAGCCGTTCGTATGGCGTCAGGACGCCCGCTGGGAGGCGCTCGAACGGCGTTTCGTCGAAGCTCGTCAGGTCGGCTGCGCTGGTACGGCAGGGACGATCAGCGAGCGTCTTGCAGTCCTCGAGGCCGTACTCGAAAGGCTGGCGGTCGTCTCGGCCGGCCCCACCACCCCGGCCTGGGACGACGCCGAGCTCGCGCTGTTCGAGGCTGCTCCGCTGGTCGCAGCGTGCCCCGAGCGGATCGCCGAACTGGCGCGCCTGCAGGCCCGCTTTCGTGACCTGGCCAAGCTCCGTTCGAGGACGTGGGATATGTCGTCCCGCGCCGCCCGGGACCGGCTCTACCGGGTGCTGCATGGCGGTCGTACGGCACTCGATCAGGCGATCCTTCAGGCTCCGGGAAGCCTGCCCGAGGTCCTCCTGGGTGAGGATGTCGCTTCCCACACCCCGTCTGCCGTAATCCGCGGCGTCCGCCTCCACTCCGGTGACCTGCTGCTTTCGCGCGGCACCGCGCCGACCTCGGCTCTCATCGCCCGCGGCAACGACTACCCGGGGAGCTTCTCACACGTGGCGCTCGTCCACGTGGCGGCCGCGGACGGGGCGGTGTCGTTCGTCGAGGCCCACATCGAGCGGGGCGTAGCGATTGCCTCGGTCGAGAGCTACTTCGCCGATGCCAAATGGCGGCTGGTGGTGCTGCGCCCGCGGTCAGACCTGCCAGCGCTCGGTCGCCACCCGCTGCTACCCCACCGTGCGGCCTCGTGGGCCGTCGCCGAGGCGCACGCCCGTCACATTCCGTACGACTTCGCGATGGATACCAGCGACGCCGGGGCGATGTTCTGCTCCGAGGTGGCGTGGTGGGCGTACCGCTCCCAGGGTGTTCGGCTGTGGTTGGGGCCCTCGCACATCTCCTCGCCGGGCCTCGTTCGTTGGCTCGGCTGCTTCGGCGTACGCCACTTCGAGACCCTGGAGCCATCCGATCTCGAGGCTGACCCGCAGCTCGCGTTGGTGGCCGAATGGCGGCATCCTGATGGCCTGTGGCAGGACCACCTCGACAGCGCGGTGATCGAAGTCATGCTGGAGGAGGCCGAGGCGGGAGCCGCGATTCCGGTCCCCCGCATGCTGCTCCCGGTTGCGCGGCTGGCCAAGGCGTGGTCGTGGGTTCTCAACCGGCTGGGTCGGGTGGGACCGGTCCCGGAGGGGTTGTCGGCCACCGCCGCGCTACGCAACCGGGAGCTCAGCCGCATCCATCGACAGCGTACCAGCCGTCTGAGCGCGCTCGCCGAGGACTTCACCTGTCGGCAGGGGTACCGCCCCCCGTATTGGCAGCTCGTGCGACTGGCCCGCACCACGGCCACCTCCCGATGAGCGATCTGCTAGGGTACCCCCGATGAGCCAGCGCGCTCCCCGCAACCTACGTCTACACATCGGCCTGTTCGGCCGCCGCAACGTCGGCAAGTCGAGCCTTCTCAACGCTATCACGCGCCAGGAGGTGGCCATCGTCTCGGCCCTGCCCGGCACCACCACCGACCCGGTCGAGAAACCCATGGAGCTGTTGCCGTTGGGCCCCGTGGTCTTCATCGACACCGCCGGGATCGACGACGAGGGCGCTCTCGGGGAGCTCCGCATCGCCCGTACCCGCCGGGTGCTCGACCGTACCGACCTCGGCGTCATCGTCACGGATGGCGAGTGGGGGCGGTTCGAGCAGGGCCTGCTCACCGCGCTGGTGGAGCGCAAGGTCGGGGTGCTCGTGGTTTTCAACAAGGCCGATCGCGGTGGGCCGGACCCCGCGGTGCGGCAGCGGCTAGCGGGGGAAAGCGTCGCAACGGTCCTCTGCTCGGCGCTTTCCGGTGAGGGTCTCGAGTCGCTGCGGGCGGCCCTGCTGGCAGCGGCGCCGGCCGACTACTTCGAGGCCCGGCGCATCGCGGCCGACCTCGTGAGCCCCGGCGACCTCGTGGTCCTGGTCGTGCCGATCGACAAAGAAGCGCCCAAGGGCCGCCTCATCCTGCCGCAGGTTCAGACCATTCGCGACCTGCTCGACGGTGAGGTGGTGTGCGTCGTCACCAAGGAGCGCGGGCTACGCACCGTGCTCGAGCGGCTCCGACAGCCACCCGCCCTCGTCGTGACCGATTCCCAGGCGTTCCTCAAGGTGGCCGCCGACACCCCGCGAGAGGTGCCGATGACTTCCTTCTCGATCCTCTTCGCGCGTTTCCAGGGCGACCTCGTGGAGCAGGTGCGCGGCACGCTGGCCATCGACCGCCTGACGACGGGCAATCGGGTGCTCGTCGCCGAGGCGTGCAGCCACCACCCAATCGGTGAGGACATCGGGCGCGTCAAGATTCCGCGCTGGCTGACCCAGCACACCGGCGCGCGGCTGGAGTTCGACACGGTCCAGGGGCGAGACTTTCCCGAGGACCTCTCCCCGTGGGCGCTGGTCATTCACTGCGGCAGTTGCATGGGCAACCGGCGGGAGATGCTCGCGCGCATCTTGCGCTGTCGTCAGCAGCAGGTGCCGATCACCAACTACGGCCTGACGATCGCCTACTCGCTGGGGATCTTCGAGCGGGCGCTGGAGCCGTTCCCGGCGGCCCTCGAGGCCTTTCGGGCCACCTCCACCCCGGCCCGGGCTCGCCCGGTCGAGAGCTTCTGACCCTGGACCGGGTCGGGCGGGCACGCTCCTGACCGGCGAGCGGAGGGGCCGGAACCGCCATCTGCTACCATCTCCCGGCCGGTGCCATCCTCTCCGGTGCCGCCCACGCAAGGGGGTTCTCGCATGCGCCAGACAATCATCCTCGTCATCACGCTCGCCGTCACTGCAGCCCTGATCGCGCCCGGGACCGGCGACGCCTGCACCAACATCCTGGTCAGCAAAGGCGCCTCAGCCGACGGCTCCACGTTCATCTCGTACGCTGCCGACTCGCACGAGCTCTACGGTGAGCTGTACCTGACTGCGGGAGGCGAGCACCCCGAGGGGGCGACACGCGACGTCGTCGAGTGGGATACGGCCCGGTTTTTGGGGCGCATCCCCCAGGCGCGTCGGACCTACTGGGTCGTCGGCAACATCAACGAGCACCAGGTGTCGATCGGCGAGACCACGTTCACCGGCCGCGAGGAGCTGGGCAAGCCCAACGGCATCATCGATTACGGTTCGCTGATGTTCATCGCCTTGGAGCGCGCACGCACGGCGCGCGAGGCGATCAGGATCATGGCCGACCTGGTGGCGGAGTTCGGGTATGCCTCGACCGGTGAGACGTTCTCGATCGCCGACCCGAAGGAGGTCTGGATCATGGACCTCATCGGCAAGGGCGAGGGCGAGAAAGGCGCCGTTTGGGTGGCCCGGCGGGTACCCGACGGCTATCTGTCGGCGCACGCCAACCAGGCCCGGATCCGCCAGTTTCCCCTCAACGACCCCAACACGTTGTACGCGCCGGATGTCATCACCTTCGCCCGCAAGAAGGGGTACTTCAACGGCGAGGACAAGGACTTCTCGTTCGTCGACGTCTACGCACCGCCCGATTTCGGTGCCTTGCGCTTCTGCGAGTCGCGCGTGTGGAGCGTGTTCAGGCGCGCGGCGCCGTCGCAACGATTCGACTTCGAGTACGCCAAGGGCAACCCCAAGGCCGAGCCGTTGCCGCTGTGGATCAAGCCCGACAAGCCGATCACCGTGGCTGACATGTTCGCGCTCATGCGCGACCATTTCGAGGGGACCGAGCTCGACCTCCACCTCGGCGTGGGAGCCGGTCCGTTCGCCTGCCCGTACCGCTGGCGCCCGATGACGTGGGACATCGACGGCAAGTCCTACGTCCACGAGCGGGCGATCTCGACGCAACAGACTGGTTACTCGTTCGTTTCGCAGATGCGCTCGGAATTGCCAGACCCGATCGGCGGAATCGAGTGGTTCGGCGTCGATGACACCTACAGCACGGTGTACATGCCGATGTACTGTGGTATCCGAGAGGTGCCGAGACCGTTCGCAGTCGGGGTCGCCGACCTCTTCAAGTTCTCGTTCGACTCCGGGTTCTGGGTCTTCAATTGGGTCGCCAACTGGGCCTACTCCCGCTACTCCGACATGATCGTCGATATCCAGCACGCGCAGCAGGAGCTGGAAGGCCGCTTCCTGGCCGACCAGCGAGCCGTCGAGGCGGCCGCGCTCACCCTCCACCGCCAGTCTCCGCTGCTCGCCCACGAGTACCTCACCAAATACTCGGTGGCGCAAGGGGAGGCGACGTTTGCACGCTGGCGTGCCCTCGGCGAGTATCTGATCATGAAGTATATGGATGGAAATCTCAAGACCCCGGACCGGCGGGTCAAGCACCCACGTTATCCCGACGCCTGGTACCGGGCGATCGCCAAGGAGCGCGGGGATATCCTCGCGGCTCCTCCCGAGCCACAGCCCTGATCCCGGTGCGGGCTGGGGGGTTCGTGACGGGGTTGGGGATGGCTACGGTGGTGCCATCGCCGGCCTCGCTGGGGGTGGTGAGGCTGCTGAGTCGTCACCAGCGATCTCGGCTCCGCAGCCGGAAAACCAGCGCTCTCTGTCAGAAAGGGTCCCATGTCCGAGCCTGACGAGGCACCGATTTCTCCCTGGGTTTTCCGGGATCACGGGAGCACCGCGTCGGTACGACGACACCCGTTGGCCCGGGTTGCCGTTGCCGCCTGGATACTGGTGCTGGCCACCGCCCTGGCGGTCGGTATCTGGGCTTGGGCCCGCCTGTGCGCCAGCCTTCCGGCTCTCGATGGGGAACGCAAAGTCGCGGGCCTCGCAGGCCCGGTGACGGTCGAGCGTGACGCTCTCGGTATCCCCACGATCCGTGCCGCAAGCCGCCTGGATGCGGTCCGCGCCCTCGGCTTCGTGCACGCCCAGGACCGACTCTTCCAGATGGACCTGCTGCGGCGTGCCTCGGCCGGTGAGCTCTCGGCGCTTCTGGGGCCATCCACGCTCGAGAGCGACCGGGTGCTGCGGGTGCATCGCTTGCGGCGGACAGCGGAGACGGCGGTTGAACAGGCTCGTCCTGGGGAGCGCGCCGCGCTTGCCGCCTACTGTCAGGGCGTGAACGCCGGGATGGCGGCTCTCGGCGCGCCGCCCTGGGAGTACCTGGTGCTCCGCCAGCCGCCTCGGCCCTGGCGCGAGGCCGATACAGTGCTGGTCCTGCTCTCGATGTTCGTGACCCTGCAGGACAGCGACGGTGGAGCCGAAAGGCGCCAGGGGCTGATGTACGACCTGCTCCCGGCCGAGCTGGCGGCGTTCGTGAGCTCGAGAGGGACGGAATGGGACGCTGCCCTGGACGGCTCATATTTCCCGCTTGCACCGATCCCCGGGCCAGAGGTGCTGGACCTGCGGACCCGGCCGGCCGCCGTGCAGGCGGACCACCGCGTCGCAACGGCGGAGGACCCTGACGACCTGATGCCCGGCAGCAACAACTGGGCGGTCGCGGCGAGCCGCTCCCGACACGGGGGCGCGATGGTCAGCAACGACATGCACCTCGGGCTCGGTGTCCCGACGATCTGGTATCGAGCGCTGCTGGAGTGGCCCGAGCCGTCGGTACCCGGTGGCCGCCGGCGGTTGGTCGGCGTTACCCTCCCTGGCACCCCGGCGCTCGTCGCCGGTAGCAACGGACGGGTCGCATGGGGCTTCACCAACGCGCAGATCGACACCGGTGACGTCGTGGTGCTGGAGCCCGCGCCGGGCGACCCGACCGCCTATCTCACGCCGCAGGGTCCACGGCGCCTCGAAGCCGAGGCAGAAACGATCGAGGTGAGCCGTGCCGCGCCGGTACGAGTCGAGATCGAGCAGTCCGTGTGGGGGCCGGTGGTGGGTACCGACCACCAGGGCCGACGTCTCGCCTTCCACTGGGTGGCTCACGAGCCAGAGGCCGTGAACCTGGGGCTTTCCAGCGTCGCCGACGCTTCGGACCTCGAGGAGGCGCTCGCGCTCGCCAACCGAGCCGGCATTCCCGCCCAGAACTTCATCTGTGCGGATAGCTCTGGCCGCATCGGCTGGACCGTCGCTGGACGGATTCCCCGCCGGGTCGGCTTCGACGGCTCGCGCCCTCAGAGCTGGGCGGATGGGACACGAAGGTGGGAGGGGTGGTACGAGCCGGCCGAGGTGCCACACATCCTCGACCCGGCCGAGGCGCTGCTGTGGACCGCCAACAACCGTGTCGTGGGCGGAGCGTCACTCGCGCTGGTTGGCGATGGTGGGTACGACCTGGGCGCGCGGGCAGGCCAGATTCGAGACCGGCTACGCGAGCTCGAAGCCGCGAGCGAACGGGATCTGCTGGCGGTACAGCTCGACGATCGAGCACTTTTTTTGGAGCGCTGGTACCGCCTGAGCTTGGACATCCTCGGACCTGCCGCCTGCGCAGGCAACCGGAGCCGAAGCGAGCTGCGCAGGGTCTTGGAGACGACCTGGACGGGGCACGCCTCGGTGGACTCGGTCGCCTACCGGCTGGTGCGCGAGCTACGAGTCGAGGTCGCGCAGCGGGCGCTGCAGCCGCTCGTGGCGGCCTGTGCCCGAGCCGGCGAGAACTTTCCCGTACTCCGTCTGCCGCAGGTCGAAGGACCGCTGTGGCGGTTGCTGGCCGAGCGCCCTCCCCACCTTCTGGCCCCCGAGTACGCCGACTGGGACGCCCTCGTTCTTGCCAGCCTGGATGCCGTCGCGGCCCGCGCCGTGGAGGCCAGCGGCTCACTCGCTGCCCACACCTGGGGCCGGCGCAACACCGTGCGCATTCGCCACCCGCTCGGTCGGGCGCTGGGACCGCTTTCGGCGCTGCTCGACCTACCGCTGCTGCAGCTTCCCGGTGACAGCCACATGCCGCGAGTGCAGGGCCCGAGCTTCGGCGCCTCGGAGCGCTTCGTGGTCTCGCCGGGCCGGGAGGCGTGCGGTCTTTTCCACATGCCGGGCGGGCAGTCGGGCCACCCGCTCTCGCCGTTTTACCGTCTGGGCTACCGGGGCTGGGTGGAAGGTGAGCCGACGCCGTTTTTGCCCGGGCCGGCCAAGCACCTCCTGGCCCTGGCGCCCTGACCGCGCGCCGAGCTCGGGTGGTATCCTCCGCGCCCGGAGGCGCCATGGAGTTCGGCATCCTGGGCCTGGAGCTCTCGGGCAAGACCACGATCTTCTCACTGCTCACCGGTCACGCGCCCGGGCCGGGGCGCGGCAAGCTGGCTCACGTCGGAATCGCGCAGGTGCCGGACGACCGCCTCGACCGCCTATCGGCTCTCTTTTCGCCGCGCAAGCACACGCCAGCCACCGTGCGCTTCGTGGACGTGCCGGGGATCGTCAAGGGTGGGTCAGCGTCACTGAACCTGCCCGAGCTGCGCACCATGGATGGGCTCGCCGTGGTCGTCCGGGGGTTCGCCTCCGACTCGGTGCCCCACCCCGAGGGGTCGGTGGACCCGGTGCGCGACCTCGAGCTGCTCGAGACCGAGCTGCTGCTCGCAGACCTCGGGGTCGCGACCAACCGTCTCGAGCGCCTGGGACGGGACCTCGGCAAGCGCCGTACCCCCGAGCTCGAGGCCGAGCACGCGGTGCTCGAGCGGTGTCGCTGCCAGCTCGAAACCGGAGCGCCACTGCGGACGCTCAACCTCGGACCCGAGGAGCTGCGCCTGCTCAAAGGCTTCACCTTCTTCACCCTCAAGCCCATGCTGGTGGTGCTCAACTGCGCGGAGAGCGACGCCGGCGACCTCGACGGAGCCGCACGCCGCGCAGGGCTCGAGCGCTGGCGGTCGCAACCGAAAGTCGCAGTGTCGGCCGTGAGTGCTACCATCGAAGAAGAGGTGTCGCGGCTGGAACCGGCCGATCAGGCGGTGTTCCTCGCCGAGCTGGGTCTACCCGATCGGGCGCTCGATCGGCTCCTGCGCGAGGCGTACGGTTTGCTCGGCCTCATCTCG
>WBZO01005238.1_pt1 | contig 13330 bp, 13 predicted proteins | sample 5204261 | NCBI WGS metagenome assembly WBZO01 (sample SAMN12412400, study PRJNA552823) | activated sludge metagenome | isolation source: activated sludge from anammox sidestream of wastewater treatment plant... | place: USA: North Carolina | collected 2017-09
GTGCCTATGCTGACGAACGCGAATGCCTCGAGTCCGCGCCCGGCCCCGCGCCAATGCTCGCCGAGCGCCGCGAGGTTGACGTCGTTGAAGATGGCGACACTGGGGGAGAGGCGCGCCTTCAGGGCGGTGAGGAACGCGGGATCCTCGAGGACGGGGAGGTTCGGCACGTAACGCAGTGCGCCAGTGTCGGGGTCCACCACGCCCGGCGTGCCGATAACGGCGGTCACCATGGCGGAACGCTCGAGCTGCGCCTCGCCCGCGAGCCGGTCCGCGAGCGCGACGAGCTGATCGACGAGGGCGGAGGACGTCTCGCCCCGCGTGGGCTCCCGCCTGGACGCAAGGACAGAGCCCTCGAGGTCGGCGAGGACCGCGCGGGCGGTGGTGCCACCGACGTCAACGCCCATGACGTAGCCTGCCTTCCCGTTGAGGCCGACGAGGGTGGGCGGGCGCCCGCCCTCGCTGGCGGCCTGACCTTGCTCCAGCACGAGTCGCGCCTCGATGAGTTCGCGCACGACGCTCGACACGGTCGGCTTGCTTATCCCCGTGACGCGCGAGAGTTCCGCGCGCGAGAGCGGACCCCGGGACCGGATGGTTGAGAAGATCTCTGAGATCGCCACGTCGCTTTCGACTCCGCACGTATACCTGAGAGTCAGACCGGCGGGCCTTGGCCCGGGTGGCCTGGTGGGACTAGCGCTGCGAGACTTTGTTAGTTAGAGTAACGAACGAAGTTTCTGCTGTCAAGGTCGGCCGGCGCGTCATGGACGCCCGCTGGTGCGGTGGGGTCGGAAGGCGGCGCACCCGGCGTTGACAACAGGACTCCTTCGAGGTCCGCGACGGACGTCGGGAACGGTGGTGGTTCTGATGCGACTCATGGCGATATTCGCTCACCCGGACGACGAGTCGGTATGCGCAGGGACCCTCGCGAAGGCTGCCGAGGCCGGCCACGAAGTGTGGCTCGTCTGCGCCACCCGCGGGGAGGAAGGGGAGATCGTCGACCCGGCAATCGACGCTGACAGCTTCCCCAAGGGCGCGGAGCGCGGCAAGCTGCGTGAGGGCGAGCTGAAGACGGCCTGCGCCGCGCTCGCGATCAACCCGCCCATCTTCTTGAACCACGATGACTCTGGGTTCCCGATAGAGGTCGGCCTGAACAACCCGAAGGCCTTCATGAACCAGGACCCCGCCGTCATCGAGAGGCAGCTCCTCGACCTATTCGCCGAGCACCGGCCCGATGTCGTCATCACGTTCGACCCGCACGGCATGTACGGCCACATCGACCACCTGACGATCCACCGGGCCGCCACGCGGGCCTTCTGGTCGGCGGGCGGCGTAATGCAGCCGGCACCGCGCATCCTGTACTACCCGGTGTGGACGATCGAACAGGTGCGCCGCGCGATCGCGTCGCGCCCCGGCAGCTCCACCACCGTGCGTCTCGTGCCGGAGATCGAGGGCGTGTCGGAGGACTCCGTCTCCGTGGTGGTCGACGTGCGTGCCCAAGCCGTCAAGAAGCTCGAAAGCATGGTCGCGCACTCCTCGCAGTTCGGTCCCCGCGACCGCGTCGTCGCGAACGTGGACTCGAACCCATTCCGGCGCGACACCGAGTTGTTCGCCGTCGGTGGCCTCCGCGGGCGCTTCGCGGGCGGGAAGCTGGACGACATCTTCATGGGGCTGTAGGGGCGGGCCTGCCAGGGGCCACGGGATCGATCCCTGTGCCGCCCACTACAAGAGATGAAGTCTAGGTAGTGAGGAGACTCCCGCGGCCGGCGGCGACCTGCGGGGTGATCAAGCGACCGCGTTCCAGCCAATGGTTGGCCGCGAATCTACGAGATGTTCCCCGCGATTATACGAGATGAAAGCCGCGAATCTACGGGTTGATAGCCGGACGCGCGTCCAGGGCGTGCTTCCATCCGTTACCATGACCTGTGCGAGAACTGGTGCGCGCTCTCAAGGCGGCCGTCGATGCTGACCGCCGGCCTGGGCGGTTCCTCGTCACCGGCTCAGCCGATCTGCTCGACGTTCCAGGCGTCAGCGACAGCGTCGAAGAGCACCGAATCGGCAACCTCCCCCAAGACGACGGCCGGCCCAAACCCCGCGATGATGTCGCCGACTTCCTTCCGCAGACCAGGGCGGCGTTCGAGCAGCGCCGCAAGCACGCGGTGAGCCTCCTCGGGAGTCAGGTCCCCAACCTTCCACGCGGAGTCAGTTCCCATGGCCCACTGCTCCGGTCTCGGTCCAGCTTGCGCTGATGTCGGCCGCCCCCGCCTCGGCCACCGGCTCGATCGTGACGGCTTCCAGGGCGTCACCCAGCCGTATAGCCACGCCGTCCAGGGTCGCGAGCTGCCCCACCGTGGGTGACGGCTCGACGGCGGCCCCGTAACCGAACCAGATGAGCGTCCCCGTGGTGGGGTCTACCAGGTTGTCGAGGTACGGGTCGCTGAAGCCCGCCTCTTTGGCGGCCGTCCGGAGCGCCGAGACGACATGCGGCCACTTGGCGCCGTGGGGTGCGGTGGCCCGTGCGGTGAAGCGCCCCGAGTCGCCGCGCCGCCAGAGCTTGTCTCCGAACTCGATGATGTAATGCTGGTCCGGTAAGGCGTCCTCGGTGCCCTTCGCCGGGTACGAGATGGCCACGGGCCCGTGGACGGTGTCGACCTGCGCCTTGATGCTGGTCACCTTGCGGCCGCGAGCGCGGTCGGCGCGTTCCCCCAGCACCTGCATCACCGCGGTGTACGTCTCCAAGGCGTTGATGGCGGGCACCGAACCTTGGTCGGTGAACCTCTGCACGAGCGCGTACTGCCCGTTCCAGGTCTTGCGGATCTTCAGCTTCCTGATCACGGCGGCATCGGCAGGTGACGCCATGTCGAGCCCGTACAGGCTGACCCCTTCGAGTGCATCGATCGCGGAGAACGGGTCCGGCGGCCCGTCGTCCAATTCGCTGGGGTACGGGGGCAAGTGAGCGTAGGCCATGCGGCAAGCGTCTAGCCAGTCGTCGTAGACGGCGAAGCCGTACTCGTCCCCGCCGTGGCCCATGATGCTCAGGTAGCGCCATGGGCGGCCCTCCAGCCTGAACGCCACGAACTTCTCGGCTGCCAACGCCTCCCAGGGGCGAGAACCGTAGAAGCGGTCGGCCGCCGCGAAGTAGGCGCGAACGGTCGCGTTGTCAGCTTGACTCAGCGAGTCGGCCACCTTCGGCCTCGTCAGGTGGTCCATCAGGCTCTCGTAGGCGTCCATGGCGTTGGGTGTGGCGCCATGCTGCACCCTCACGCCCGTCGGTCGCAGCTCCGTCGCCAGCCGCGTCACTATCACGCCGTCGGCCGTCACCACTCGGGCGGGCCGGCGGGGCTCGCCGTGACTAGGGGCCAGGCACGTTTCCGTCACGAACTCGGCAAGCATGGACGCGTCGGGTGGCTCCTCGGAGGCGTGCACTGCCACGATGGGGCCGAGCGAGGAGGCTATCAGCATCAGGTGAGAGGCCTGCGGCCTCACACCATCGTCCATGTAATCGGGACCGGCGGCGCAGAGGAGCTCCCAACTCTCCGCTGCGCTGGGGAGCTGCGCGGCTCGCTTCCTGAGCAAGTGCCAAGCCATGGGGGATTTTACGGGTTACTCGTCCGAAGTGCCCGCCTTCCTCGAGTCGGTCCATCGCGGCCGGCTTCTTGGGGCCGCTGAGACATGGCGGGAGCCACGACCCCGTCGTGCCGCTTCGCGGCCGATCCGCGCGCCTGGCCGGAGTGCGCGCCCGGGCGGACGATGTCAGGGCCGGGAGGCGCCTTGTAAGCTGGGTAAGCGAGGACAACCGTGGCGGGCTGCTGGCGAAGCCGGCGTAGCCGGCGGTCCCGCGCCACGCCTGCTGGCGGCACCTCTACCGCCGTCACCCGCACATGAGCCGGGCGGCTCCCGGCTGCATAACCGCTCGCGGGGCCAGTGAAGCCGGTTCGGTTCCGACAGACCGGGGTGGACCGGTCGGCCCGGCCGCCCACGCCGAGTGTTGTGTTTGACCTCCTTACCCGTCGACCATTAGACTCGCGGCAGCCGCCCTGCAATCGTTTGCGGCCACGCACGCCGACCGGGTCGGATGGTGGGTGAAGTGGGTGAGAACTTGACGCTCGTCGAGCTGGCGAAGATCCTGAACGTGAGCGCGGCGACGATCTCGCGGGCCCTCAACCGTCCCGAGATGGTGTCTCCCGCCATGCGGGAGCGGGTGCTGGACGCCGTGGAGCGCTACAACTACCGCCCCAACGGCGTGGCACGCTCCCTCAGGCGCGGCGAGACGAGGACCGTGGGCCTCGTCGTATCCGACATCAAGAACTCGTTCTACTCGAGCATCGTGCAGGCCGTGGAGGACGCACTCTCCGAGCACGGCTACAGCGTGGTGGTCTGCGACGCCAACGAGAGCCGCGAGAAGGAGCAGCGCGCGCTCGCGCTGCTGGCCGAGCTCAAGCTCGACGGCATCATCCACGCCTTCAGCGGCAGCGACCTCAGCGAGCTCAACCGGCTGGGCCTCGGCAGCATCCCCATGGTCGAGATCGACCGCGCCTCCCGCATGAAGGGGGCCGGGACCGTCCTGCTCGACAACCGGCTGGGCTCGCGCCTGGCCGTCGAGCACCTGCTGGAGCTGGGCCACGTGCGCATCGGCATGATCTCGGGCTCCGAACGGCTGACGACCGGCCGCGAGCGCGTGGAAGGCTACCGTCTGGCGCTGGAGGCGGCGGGCGTGTCGTTCGACTCCTCGCTGGTGGGGTTCGGCGACTTCCAGGAGCGCTCCGGTTACGACCTGGCCAAACGCCTGCTGGCCCGGGCCGAGCGGCCGACGGCGCTGCTGGTCGCCAACAACGAGATGATGGCCGGCGCCCTGACCGCCCTCCGCCAGCTGGGCTTGCGGCTGCCCGATGAACTCTCGGTCATCTGCTTCGACGACGCTCGGTGGGCCACCCACGTCGACCCGCCGCTCACGGTCGTGGCGCAGCCCCTCGAGGAGATGGGTCGAACCGCGGCCACACTGCTGCTCGAACAGATCGCGGCCACCGGCCGCCCCGGAGCGGCCGGGCGTGAGCCGCGCGTGCGGGTGTTCCCGCCCGAACTGATCGTCAGGCGCTCCACCTCCAGGCCGGGGCGCCCACGGAAGGGAAGATAGCGTGAGCACGGAGGCTATGAGACGGGTCTACCTCGTGACCAGCGGCGACGGACGCGAGAGCGCCAACGCCGTCTGCTGGCCGGCTCAAGAGCGCCTGGAGGAGCGGCTCACGGAGGTGTTCGCGCGCTTCGGTGCCGAGCTCGTGCGGGCGTTCCCCGTCGACCCAACCAGGGGCCACGGCTTCATCAGGAGCCAGCGGATGGGCATGGACATCTTCCTGGGGGTGCCGCCTGAAGCGCCGCTCGTCGTGGCCTTCGCGGCCTGGCAGTTCAGCCACCACGTGCTGCCCGGCCTGCGCACCCACCGCGGTCCGATCCTCACGGCGGGCAACTGGAGCGGCGAGTGGCCCGGCCTCGTGGGGCTCCTCAACCTGAACGGCAGCCTCGCCAAGGCGGGCGTGGCCTACAGCACCATCTGGAGCGAGGAGTACGCCGACGAGTTCGCCCTCGGGGCCGTGAAGCGCTGGCTCGACACGGGCAGGGTGGACCACGACGAGTCGCACGTGAGGAGCCTGGCCGCCGTGACCCTGCCCGGCGACGCGGCCGACCTCGGCCGCCGGACCGCGCGGGCGCTGCGAGACAGGAAGGCAATCCTCGGCGTGTTCGACGAGGGCTGCATGGGGATGTACAACGTCATCATCGACGACGAGCAGCTGAACCCCCTCGGCGTCTACAAGGAGCGCCTCAGCCAGTCCGCCCTCCTCGCCGAGATGAGGCTGGTGAGCGACGCCGAGGCGGAGGCCGTGCTCGACTGGTTGCGGGCGCGCGGCATGCGCTTCGTGACCGGCACGAACGAGGCCACCGAGCTGACCGAGCGCCAGCTGCTGGGCCAGGCGCGGATGTACGTGGCGGCTCTCCGCATCGCCGACCGCTTCGGTTGCGACGCCGTTGGCATCCAGTACCAGAACGGCCTGACCGACATGGCGCCGGCATCTGACCTGGTGGAGGGGCTCCTCAACAACCCGGACCGCCCGCCCGTGGTGAGCCTCGACGGCGCCCGCGAGCTCTACGCCGGGCAGGCACTCCCTCACTTCAACGAGGTCGACGAGGGCGCGGCGGTCGACGCGCTGGTCACGAACCGCGTCTGGACCGAACTGGGTTACGACCCGTCCACCACGCTCCACGACGTGCGCTGGGGCGCCGACTGGCTCGCGGGCGAGTTCGTGTGGCTGCTCATGATCTCGGGCGCCGCGCCGGCGTCGCACTTCGCGGGCGGCTACGCGGCCGCCAGCAGCGAACGTCAACCGGCCATGTACTTCCCGCAGGGCGGCGGCACGCTCAAGGGCGTCAGCCGACCCGGTCGCGTGGTGTGGAGCCGCGTCTACAGCGCGGGCGGAGCGCTGCACGTCGACATGGGCCTCGGCGAGGCGGTCGAGTTGCCGGCCGAGGAGACCGAGCGCCGCTGGCGGGCGACCGACCCCACCTGGCCACTCATGCACCTCCGCACCCTGGGCGTCAGCCGCGACCAGTTCATGGGGCGGCACAAGGCGAACCACATCCAGGTGGCCTACGCGCCCGACGCGGCCGGCGCCACGCGTGCCCTGGCCGCCAAGGCCGCAGCCTTCGACGAGCTGGGCGTGAACGTCCACCTCTGCGGCACCACGGGGCTCGCCTGACGTGGCCGAGCTGCTGCTGGGCGTAGACATCGGCACCTATTCGGCCAAGGGCGTGCTCGTCACGCCGGCGGGCGAGGTGCTCGCGCAGCACGTGATAGAGCACGAGCTGTCGGTGCCCCGGCCCGGCTGGGCCGAGCACGACGCCGAGTCGGTCTGGTGGGGCGGGCTCTCCGGCACGGTCCGCGCCCTCCTGAGCGGCAAGTACTCGGGCGCCGACGTGGCCGGCGTGGCGGTAAGCGCCATCGGGCCGTGCCTCCTGCCGCTAGACGCGGGCGGCAGCCCGCTGCGCCCCGGCATCCTCTACGGGGTCGACACGCGCGCCAGCGCGGAGATCGCCCGGCTCACCGAAGCGATAGGCGAGGAGGCGCTGCTCGCGCACTCCGGCATGGCGTTCACCAGCCAGGCCATGGGCCCCAAGATCGTGTGGCTGCGGAAGAACGAGCCCGACGTGTGGCGCCGCACCGAGCGCCTCACCACGGCCAGCAGTTACCTCGTGTACCGCTTGACGGGCGAGCACGTGATCGACCGGCACACGGCCAGCCACTACATGCCACTCATCGACATAGACACCCTCTCCTGGTCGGACCGTTACGAGGACCTGGTGGCGCCCATCGCCATGCTCCCCCGCCTGGGTTGGAGCGACGAACTGGCGGGCCACGTCAGCGCTCGTGCGGCTGCCGAGACCGGGCTGAAGGCCGGTACCCCCGTGGCGGTCGGGGCGGTGGACGCGCTCTCCGAGGCGCTAAGCGTGGGCGTGACGGAGCCGGGCCAGCTCATGATCATGTACGGCTCCACCACGTTCTTCATCCTCCTGCTCGACGCGCCGGTGAGAGACGAGCGCGTGTGGCTAACGGCCGGCCTCTTCCCCGGCCAGTACGCGCTGGCCGCCGGCACCGCCACGAGCGGCAGCCTCACGCGCTGGTTCCGCGATCAGCTCGCCCGCGAGCTTGGAGCCGAGCGCGCCTACGAGGTGCTGTTCAGGGAGGCCGGCGCCGTGCCGGCGGGTTCCGGGGGGCTCATCACCCTGCCCTACTTCAGCGGCGAGCGCACGCCCATCAACGACCCGCGGGCGCGCGGCGTGATCGCCGGCCTGGACCTCACGCACACTCGCGCGCACCTCTTCCGTTCTGCGCTCGAGGGGGTGGGCTACGGCATCCGCCACAACCTCGAGACGTTCCGGGCGCTCGGCGCCCGCGTCGACCGCGTGACGGTCGTTGGTGGCGGCGTGAAGAGCCCCGTTTGGCCGCAGATCGTTAGCGACATAACCGGCGTGGTGCAGCGCGTACCGAAGCAGACGATCGGTGCGTCTTACGGCGACGCGTTCCTGGCTGGGCTGACGAGTGGTCTGGTGCGGCGCGCGGACATCGGCGCCTGGGTGGGCGTGCCCGGCGAGGTCGTGCCGCAGGAGGAGACGCGGGTTACTTACGACGCCTTGTACCGGGAGTACCGGGAGCTGTACCCGGCTACCGCGTCCGTGGTGCATGCGTTGGCGGATGGGGTGCGGCGGGGGTAGGCGCGACGTCGGCCCCGCGATTCGACTTCCTACCTGATGGCCTCCAACTGGTGCGTTGCATCTTGACTTACTGGGTTCGCCGCGAGCCCGGCAGTCAACAGGTAGACGACCAGTTGGTTCTGCGAGACGCCTTCGAGTTGCGCCCGCTCGCTGAGCTGTGCGTGCAGCGTCCTCGGCAGGCGAACCCGGAACTCGCCGCTCGGGAGGTCCTCGTGACGGATGACCCGGGGAGCTGGCAGGGGCCAGCCTTCGTCCACGTACGTGGCGATCGCTGCCTCGAGCGCGATAGCCATCTCAGCTAGCGCCTCCTGGGGGGTGTCACCGAACGCCGATACCCCGGGGAACTCGGGACTCACGGCCATGTAGGACCCGTCCTCGGCGTCGGCCATCACGTGGACGCTGTATCTGTTCGGTTGCTCCATCGTCGTCACCCCTCTGGAGCAGCTTCTCGCAGCGGGTCTTGGCGTGCCGGTCTCATCCCGACCGGCATGGTACCAGATATGGAACCACACTCCGAAGCCCCTAGCTCACCGGGTCGATTTCCGCCGCGTAGCTGGAGTGCTCTGACGCGGACACCGGCCGCGGTAGCCTGCGCGCGACCTGGTCCAAGCATGACGTTTCGGCGCTCGGTTCGACTCCGTTACGGGCTTATCGTCGGTGTTTGCCACCACGAGGCCTGTTGAGTCGGCCTCTCAACGATGGTGGCGGTGACGATCTCTCACCGCTTGTGTTGCCGTCTAGCTCGGCTGTCTCGAGTGACCCGGGAGTAGCGGCCGCTGGTGCTGCCAAGTGCTTCCGGCCAACGATCCTACTACACTTATTGCGACCGCTGCATTTAATGCATTTGCGCTAGGTTGGGGTTGAAAGGAGGCCCCGATGGCCCTCATCTCCCAGCGGCAGATGCCTCCCACGCCGCAAGACGCTGCCCTCGCCCGGACCTTCGGACAGGTCCTCGCCCCATACGCCAAGACCGACCGGCCGGTGAAGGTCCGCATCGCCGAAGACCACAACGAACAAGCGCTCGAACTGCCCGCAGGCGCTGTCGCGCTCCTCATGGATGTCCTCGAGGCGATGGCTGCCGGGCGCGGCGTCACCCTGATCCCCGAGAACGCCGAGCTCACCACCGTCCAAGCCGCCGACATCCTTAACGTCTCACGCCCTTACCTCATCAAGCTCCTAGAAGAGAACAAGATCCCCCACCGCAAGGTCGGCAAGCACCGGCGGATCCTCATGGAAGACCTCATGGCCTACAAGGCCCGCGACGACCAGGAGCGCCAAGCCGTCCTCGACGAGCTTGCTCGCGAAGCCCAAGAACAAGGCTACGGGTACTGAGGAACGTGGCCTACACCGCACTCCTGGACGCCAACGTCCTCTACCCAGCCCCCATCCGGGACGTGCTCGTGCAACTCGCCACCACCGGCATATACCGCGCACGCTGGAGCGCCGACATCCACCGCGAGTGAATCGACGCGCTCCTGCGCGCCGAACCTCACCGCGACTGCAGCCGCCCCGAACGCACCCGGGACCTCATGAACCGATTCGTGCGCGACTGCCAGGTCTTACGGCCTTCTCGCAAGATTCGACTCGTCCGAACATCCGCCGTAGCCGGCTGCGACGCTACTTGTCGCAGCGCAAGCGTAGCCTCACGCCAACGTGGCGGCACCCTCGAACGGTAGCGGAGGGAGTCAGGCTGGCATGCAGCGGAAGGAGTACACATGAGCGACGATTCTCCGATCCCAGATGTAGAACCAAGGACCCCTGCTGAAGAGCAGCCGGCGCTCCGGTCCGCCAGGCTGCCGGACTACGACCAGGTCACCAGGCGGTTGGCCGCCTGGAGCTTCTGGCTCGGGATCGTCAGCATGTTCATCTTCCAGCTGGTGCTCGTTCCCCTTGCGGCGTTGATATTGGGCGTGTCGGCGGTCACCCGGAACGACCCGGGGCGGCTGACGGGCAAGTGGCGGGCCTGGGTCGGGTTGCTTCTTGGGGGCGTCTACACCCTGTTGGCCCTCGTGAGGCTCCTTGGGTGATCCCAGGTGAGGTGCCGAAGTGGCGCGCGGTTGCTTGCCGTGTACGCGGTGTCGACATATCCTGAGGACGTGTCGAAATCTCGCTCCAATATCGACATGGACCCGCCGGAGTGGTCGCCTACGGTTCCGCACGACCACCTGGTGCCGCTGCCGCCACCCGTGGAGTTTGAGACGCGCGCGGTACTCAAGAGCTGTGTGGCGGCGCGCGTCGCGCTGGCCGAGCTTAAGCAAGCGGCTCAGCTGATCCCCAACCAGCACGTGCTGATCAACACACTTCCTCTGTTGGAGGCCCGCGCTAGCTCGGAGATCGAGAACGTGGTGACCTCGGCAGACGAGATGTTCCGAGCCTTGAGCGGGCCGGCCTCGGCAGACCCGGCCACTCGGGAGGTGTTGCGCCACCGCGAGGCGTTGATTGTCGGGTACCGGGAGTTGGAGCGGCGACCCCTTGGCGTGCGCATGGCGGAGCTCGTTGCGACGACCATCAAGGGCGTGACGATGAGCGTGCGCCGTGGTAGCGGCACGCAGTTGGTCAACCAGGCGACCGGCCGAGTCATCTACACGCCGCCGCAGGGGGAGCAGCGCCTTCGTGACCTGCTCAGCAACTGGGAGAGGTTCCTGCACGAACGGGAGGAGATCGACCCGCTCGTGAGGTTGGCCGCCGGACACTACCAGTTCGAGGCGATCCATCCCTTCAGCGACGGCAACGGCCGCACGGGTCGCGTTCTCAACAGCCTCTTCCTCATCGACGTTGGGCTGTTGAGCGCGCCGATCCTCTACCTGAGCCGCTACCTCATCCAGCACAAGGCCGAGTACTACCGGCACCTCCTCGCCGTTACCGCCGAGGGCGAGTGGGAGCCGTGGATCCTCTTCATGCTGCGAGGGATCGAGGAGACCGCGGCCTGGACGCTGGTGAAGATCGAGGCCATCCGGGTCCTGGTCGAGGAGACGGCTGACTACCTCAAGCGGGTAGATCCGAGCCTGTACAGCCGCGAACTGATCGACGTCATGTTCGAGCAACCGTACGTGCGCATCGCCGACTTGGTGGAGCGCGGGATCGCCAAGCGCCAGACGGCGTCCACCTACCTGAGGCGCTTGGCGGAGGTAGGCGTCGTGAACCCCCTGAAGGCCGGGCGCGGCAAGCTGTTCGTGCACGAGAAGCTTCTGAGCTTGCTCACGCGCGATTCCAACGAGGTCGTGCCGTACGGCCTTACCCAGGCGTCTCCGTGACGACCGGCGAGCCCCGCGCCCAGGCGGCGCAGCCTGAGGGTCCGTGCGACCCCCATTACGAGCCCGGGCGCGACACAGGCACGAGGCCTGCCAGGCCCGGGGGTTCTCGGCCGACGGCCGGTGTGGTGGGCCGAAGGCGAGAGGCCAACCCGTGCTAGGGGAGGGCCGCGAAGCGAGAGCCGGCCTGGCTGGGCAAGGCGTCCGCCGCTTGCCAGCTCCCCGGCCTTGGAGTTGGCGCGTGCCGCGAGCGCTTCGAAGGCCGTCACCATGTCCACGGGCCGGAAGTTGCAGTGGCCGTAGGCGCTGTCGCCTCGGCTCGCGACGGGCCCTTGTCCCGACAGGTCATCTGGCAGGTAGCCCGTGACCAGGTACTGCCGGAGCATGGCGCTCGCGCCGCGCTGGCTCACCACCTGTCGGTAGGCTGCCTCATGGGCGGTCGGGACGACCGGGTCCACCCACGTATGGAGCGACAGAGTGGGGACCTTGAGGTTGCCCTTCGGCTGGTAGTAGCGGGTGTAGTAACTGACCGCCGCCGGGTCGCTGGCAAGGGTCGTTCCGAACTCCGCGTGGCCCTCGCCGGGGCGAATCTCGCTGACGGTCACGCCGGCGTTCGAGAAGGGCGAGTCGCCACCGCCGCGCGTCATGGCGTCACCCGCGCCCAGCACGGAGTAACCCGGGGCGTGAACGAGCGCGTTCGCGGAGAGGTCCGGTCCGGGACCGAAGTTGGAGGGGGTCTGCACCGCCGGCAACGTGGTGCAGCCGAAAGCCCCGCCGCTGAGGGCGGTGTTCGTGAGCGCCGCGAACTTGGCCACGGCCGCGGCGTCTTGCGTGATCGAGCCGACAACCTTATCCACCCAGTCCGTGTCCGGCGGCTCCCACTGCGTGAGCGAACCTCTCAGCACGCCCGGGAACTGCTGGTCGAACAGAAGACGTCCACGTACGTCACGAGCCGCTTGCCGACGATGGTCAGCATGGGCACCGGGACAAGGTAGTACTCGACGTTCTGCCCGGCGTCACAGGCCGTTGTCGTGGGGAATGCCTGCGGAGTCAAGGCCTCGGGATCGATCTTGGACAGCTCGACCTGCGCCGTGAAGCCATCGAGCTCGAAGGTGACCAGGTCGTCCAGAGCCGCTTCCGGGCCGGCCGGGTTCGAGCAGGCGCTGAGCACCAGGGCGAAGGTGGCCAGGACGACCAGCGCGGTGGGTACTTTTCTTCGGTGGTGACTCCTCATCGTTGCCCCCTCGGGGAGCGACAGTGCCCAAGCGCGTCCTTTCAAGTTGGCTCGAGTCCGGGCTGGCGCCGGTCCGTTCGGGCTGCTCGCTTCGCAGCGCTGCCTGGCGTTTCAGCTGTCACTCGTCGAGCGGGTGGTCGCAACGGTTGGCGCGGTGATGATGAACCGCGTCTTGCCTAGGTGGGTACCTGCTCAACCCCGCCTGGCAGCCATCCTCGCCACAACGCTCTCGAGCTCGTCCAGATCGCCAGTGACCGTTTCGGCGAGGATCCTCACCAGTATGTCGAAGTAGCTGTGAGCGAGCCTGTCGCGCATGCCGGCCACGCTCCGCCACGGCACGTGCGGTTCTTCCTCCAGTACCGCGGGGCTGATAGATTTCACGGCCTCGCCGATCTCTATGAGGCGCATCCGGACGGCGTCGTAGACGGCTGGCTCGGCCAGCGTTCCGACGTCCAGATGGCCGCGGATCGCGGTTATGGCGGCCAGGACGTCGTTCAGAAGTGCTTCGTCCGAGCGACTCACAGCGGGACGGCGCTGGCCTCGAGCGACCGGCTGGCATCCGAGTCCAGCGCGTACGTCGGGACGATCT
>WBZO01005239.1_pt1 | contig 13329 bp, 12 predicted proteins | sample 5204261 | NCBI WGS metagenome assembly WBZO01 (sample SAMN12412400, study PRJNA552823) | activated sludge metagenome | isolation source: activated sludge from anammox sidestream of wastewater treatment plant... | place: USA: North Carolina | collected 2017-09
GGGGATCTCCTGCACGCCCGAAGGCGAGGTGCGCCTCGGGGGGGCCGCCGGCGACGATCCCTTCGGCTACCTGAAGGCGGGGATAGACGGCGCGTGGATGGGCGAGTTCCGCTCGGAGCGGGAGTGGCTGGAGGCGACGAAGTTCTGCGCCTACCCAGACGCCGTCGTCTCCGTATCGAACCACCTCGCCTGGGACGACAGGATCGCTGGAAGGGAGCGGCGCTACTCCCCGGATATGGTGCTCTGCGCCGCGAACGGATGGTCGTTCGAACCGCCGGGGGAGCCGTCCGGGGCGCACGGTTATCTCGACTACGAGACCGCCCACATCCCGTTCCTGGTGACCGGGCCGAACGTGCGGGGCGGGATAGTCGTCTCCAACGCCGTGCGGACCTCGGACATCGTACCGACCGTTCTCCACCTCCTCGGCATCCGTTCCGACCCGTCCGCCTTCGACGGCAAGCCCGTGGCCGGATTCCTGAAGGCCGACGGGGAGGACGCGCCGCCGAGGGAGGGGGAGTCGCTGGAGGCGCTCATGGCGAAGCTCCCCTACGGCGCGCGGCGGGCCGACCGGACGGACATTCTCGCCGAGTACGAGCGCCGCGCGGGGGATAAGAAGCCCGCCTTCCTGGTCCCCGATACGCGTTACAAGGGGCACGACCTCAAGAGGCCCACCGATATCCACGTCCTGGGGGCCGACATCTTCGGGATCATGAACCGCGAGGTGTTCTCGGACCTCGACAACCTCTACGACCTGGCCTGCCCCGGGGAGAGGAGGCGCCCGATCCGGACCGGCGTCCGGAAGCTCGCGGCCGGTTACGACCGGCTCCCGGACAGGTACCCGAAGGAGCGCGTGCGCGAGCTCGTCTTCGCCCTCCAGATACCGCATGTCACCCTCGGAGAGGTCCCGTCGGTGATCTTCCTGAGCTGGACCGGCCTCGCGGGGCGGGGGGTCTTCCTCAGGGCGGGCCTGCTCATAGAATGGATCGAGCATCTCTTCTCCGACACGGACCGCGCCCTGCTCTATCCCGCGGGGGGGCCGGACGTCCGGGTCGTCAGCAACGCGAACTACCTATTAGGCGGCGTGCGGCTCACGCTCGACGCGGTCTCGTGGGGGACGACGTATTACGTCGGGAACGCCCTCTACGACGGGATCTACCGGGTCGAGAAATGGAACGAGCGCGCGCGGCGGCGGTGGGGGCGGCCCGGGTGATATGCTGGACTTCCTTGCCGGCTACGCGATTTTTGTCTTCGTCGCATCCGTCCACGAGTGCGCGCATGCCTGGGCCGCGGAGCGGTGCGGCGACCCCACCGCCCGGGCGGCGGGGAGGGTGACGCTCGACCCCCGCGCGCACATCGACCCGATAGGGACGGTCCTGATACCGCTCTCCCCCCTCATATTCTCCATCCTCGGCGCCGGCGGCCCGCCGGGGGGGTTATGCTTTTTCGGCTGGGCCAGGCCGGTCCCCGTCAACCCGACCCGCCTCGGGAGGAGCCGGATGGCCTCCATCGCGGTCAGCCTCGCGGGCTGCGCCTCCGGTTTCCTTATCGCCGCCGCCGCGGCGCTCCTGCTCCGCGCGGCGGGCCCGCTCTTCCGCGGCCCCGGCGCGCACGCCGGGGTGGTCTCGGAGACGCTCCTGCGGCTGGCATCGGTCAGCATATTCCTGGGCATCTTCAATCTCGTCCCCATTCCGCCCCTCGACGGGTACCACGTGCTGACGACGCTGATCGGGGTCGATCCGGGGAAAAGCGGGGCCTTCCTTGCGGCGAGCGGGCCGTGGCTCATCCTCATCCTGATCAACACCCCGTTCCTCGCCGGGGGGCTCGGGGCCGGATTCGCGGCGGCCTGGAGGGGGGTATTCCTCCCCCTGGCCGGGATGTGAGCGGTCCGGCCGCGTTTTACGGTGGCCCGCGGGGGGGATAGGTGCTATCATGGCGGCTCACCGCTTTGATGGCGGGGCGTGGCGCAGTCCGGCTAGCGCGCTTGCTTGGGGTGCAAGAGGTCCCGGGTTCGAATCCCGGCGCCCCGACCATTGACGCGGTTCCCGCGCGCTAGGCCGCATCCGCGGCATGGCCATCCCCGGAACGGCGGCCGCGCGGGCGGCGCATCGGCGGCTGGGGGCCCCCATGGCGCTCAACAGGAAGATACTCCTAATCGTATCCACGGCCCTCTTTCTCCTCATCGGCGCCCTTTCCGTCGTCTCGCACAGGATCATCCTCCGCAGCGCCCTGGCCATCGAGCGCTCCCACGCCGGGGAGGACGCAATGGCGGCGCGCGAATCCTTCCTGTCGGGGCTCGACCGGTTGGAGATGGCGCTCCGCGAATTCGCCGCCTCGGACCGCGCCTGCGCGCTTATCGGCGCACCCGCCGGGAACGCGAGCTGCGCAAATGCCGAGCCGGCCGACGAGACGTTCAAAGAGCATGAGATAAACCTCCTCCTTCTCATGGACATGGACGGACGGGTCGTGTACGCCAAGGCCTACGACCACCTCCGCAGGTCCGCGGTCACGGCGCCGAAAGAGATCCATTCCCATCTCGGGGCGGGCTCCCCCTTGCGCCTCGGCGGCGCGCCGGGTTCCTCTCTAGCGGGGATCATCCTTCTGCCCGAGGCGCCTATGCTCGTCGCCGCGCGCCAGATCCTCTTCGGCAAGGGCGCGTCCCCGGCGCGGGGCGTCGTCATCGCCGGCCGCTATCACTATCCCGAAAAGGAGCGGGGGTTTGAGCGCCGCGGCGGACATCTGTTATCGACATACCGCGCGGACGACCCGGCCCTTCCGCCGGATGTCCGCGAGGCGGCGGGGCAGCTCACGCCGCGGAATCCCGTGCTGATTCGACCCGCGGGCCCCGGCGTCCTCCATGCCTACACGACCGTGCGCGATCTCCACGGCGGGCCGGCCGTCTATCTGCGTCTCCGGATGCCGAGGGAGATCTACATGGAGGGAAGAAGGGATATCGTCATGTTCGTAGCGGCGCTCGCCGCGGTCGGTGTGGCCGCCGGGGCGCTGATCGCCGTCATCCTGCGGCGGCAGGTCATCTCCCGGCTGGTGCGCCTCTCAAGGGGCCTCTCCGAGATAGGCAGGGGGGGCGACCTCGCCCGCAGGGTGAGGGTCGAGGGGCGGGATGAGCTGGCGGCGCTCGCTGCGGAGATCAACATGATGTTGTCGGCGATCGAGAGATCGCAGGCGGACCTTTGCGAGAGCGAGGCCAGGTACAGGACGATCGTCGAGAACACGCGCGATGTGATCATGCTCACGCGGCCGGACGGCACCGTCTTGTACATAAGCCCATCGTGCAGGCGCGTCCTCGGCTACGAGCCGGAGGATTTGCTGAACCACTGTCCGATGGTGTGGCACCCCGACGACGACGGGATGGTGAGACGCGCGTTGAAGGAGGCCATGAATGGGGCGGAGGCGTCGACCCTGGAGTACCGGATCGTCACGAAAGACGGCTCCGTCAAATGGATCTCCCACGCATGGGCCCCCGTCCGCTCCGACGGCGGGCTGCGGATGATCGTCTCCGTGATACAGGATATCACCGGGCACCGCAGGATGGAGGAGGAACTGATCAAGGCGCAGAGGCTCGAAACGGTGGGCGTTCTCGCCGGCGGGATCGCGCACGACTTCAACAACATACTGACGGCCGTGTGGGGCTATCTCTCCCTGGCCAAGGCCGCCGTCCGGCCCGCGGACAAGGTCGCCGAACTGCTGGGCGAGGCGGAGAGGGCGGCGGCGAGGGCGCGCAACCTGACCCGCCAGCTGCTCAGCATCTCGAAGAGCGGCGCCCCGGTCAGGCGGCCGGTCCAGGTCGGGGGGGTGATCAGGGAGGCGGCCGGTCTGGCGCTGAGCGGGTCGAACGTGCGCTGCGAATTGGATATCCCCGGCAATCTGCGTCCGGCCGACGCGGACGAGGGGCAGATATGCCAGGTGCTCAACAACCTCGTGCTGAACGCGATCCAGGCGATGCCGAACGGGGGCGTCTTACGGATCTCCGCGCGGAACGCGACGGCGGGGATGGTCAGGGATGCGGGACTGCCCCCGGGCGATTACGTCGTGATCTCCGTCAAGGACGATGGTACGGGCATACCGGAGGGGGATCTCCGGAGGCTGTTCGACCCGTACTTCACCACCAAGGAGCACGGGAGCGGGCTGGGCCTCTCGATCTCCTACTCGATCATCAAGAACCACCGCGGGACGATCACGGTCGCCTCCGCGCCGGGGAAGGGCTCGACATTCCTCGTCTATCTTCCGGCCGCGGGCGCGGCCGCGGCTCCCGAGGTGCCGGGGCCCGGACGGCAGCCCCGCGGCGCCGGGAGGATCCTCCTCATGGACGACGACGACGCGGTGCGCTCGGTCGTGGGGAAAATGCTGCGCCATATCGGCTACGAGGTAGAGTACGCCGGCGGCGGCGAGGAGATGCTCGCCGCCTACAGGCGGGCGATGGAGGGGAAGAAGCCGTTCGACGCGGTCATCATGGACCTGACCATATCCGGCGGCATGGGGGGCAGGGAGGCGATCGGGAAGCTGCTCGCCATCGACCCAGGGGCGCTGGCGGTCGCCTCGAGCGGCTACGCCGACGTGTCGATGGGGGCCGAGCTCAGCCGTTGCGGCTTCAAGGGGTTCATCCCCAAGCCGTACCGGGTCGGGGATCTTGCCGTCGAGCTCTCGAGGGTCCTCTCGGGCGCCGGGTCGGGAGGCATCCGCGGGGGGGGCGCTACATGAAGCTGGTCATCGTGGGCGGGGGGGCGGGGGGGGCGGCGGCCGCCGCGCGCGCGCGCAGGCTGGACGAGAGGGCGGAGATCGTCCTCCTTGAGAGGGGCCCCGATGTGTCGCTGGCGAGTTGCGGCCTTCCGTACTACGCGGGCGGGGTGATATTCGACCGGGCCAAGCTCTTCCTCTTCACGCCGGAGAGGCTCGGGAGGCGGTTCGGGCTCGACGTGCGGACGGGCAGCGCCGTCCGGTCGCTGGACACGGCCGCGCGGACGGTCGAGGTCGAGGAGATCTCCACGGGGAGGCGTTACCGCGAGCCGTACGACTACTGCATCCTGGCGACGGGCGCGGCCCCCTCGGTCCCGGCGCTGCCGGGGATAGACCACCCCGCGGTCTGCGCGGTGCGCACATCCGCAGATATTGATCGGATCAAGGGGCGGCTCGACGGGGGGAGGGTGGAAAGGGCGGTCGTCGTCGGCGGGGGCTTCATCGGCCTCGAGATGGCCGAGAATATCGCCGCGCGGGGCGCGGCGGTCGAGATCGTGGAGATGCAGGGCCGCCTGCTGCCGGCCATGGACGGCGAGATGGCGGTCATCCTAGAGCGCCACGGCGCCGGGAAGGGCGTCGGGCTGCGGCTGGGGGAGCGGGTCGCCGCCATCATCCCGGCAGGCGGGGGAGGGTGCGTCGTGCGCACGTCCGGCGCGGACCTCCCGCCGGCCGGAATGGTCGTCTTCTGCGCGGGCGTGGCCCCCGAGACCGCCATCGCCCGTTCAGCCGGGATCCTTATGGGGCGGACCGGGATCGTGACCGACCGGACGATGCGCACATCCGATCCCCGGGTCTTCGCCGTGGGCGACGCGGTCGAGACGGAAGACCCGGTCGCGGGGGGGATGCGCTGCGTCGCCCTCGCGGGGCCCGCGGCTCGTCAGGCCCGCGTAGCGGTGAACGCCATCTTCGGCAGGGAAGACGCGTACCGCGGAACGCTTGGAACGGCGATCGTGAAGTTCTTCGAGATGGCGGCCGGGATGACCGGGGCGAACGAGAAGGCGCTCAAGGCGGCGGGGAGGCGGTACGCCAAGGTCTACCTCCGCCCGCCCGCCCACGCCGCGTACTACCCGGGGGCGACCCCCCTCGCGATCAAGCTCCTCTACGATCCGGAGGGCGGCCTTTTGCTGGGGGCGCAGGCCGTGGGCCGTGAGGGCGTGGAGAGGCGGATCGATATCTTCGCGGCGGCGCTCCGGCATCGACTCAGCGTCCGCGACCTGGCGGAGCTCGAACTCTGCTACGCCCCCCCGTACGGCTCGGTGCGGGACCCGGTGAACCTCGCGGGCCTTGCCGCGCTGAACACCGTGGAAGGGCTGGTGACGCACGTCCATTGGGACGGGTTGTCGGGGGATGAGATCCTCCTGGATGTCCGCAACGGGCTGGAGGCCGGGAAGGCCCCCGTGCCGGGGGCGCTTCATATCCCGCTCGATGAGCTGCGCGGCCGCCTCGCGGAGATCCCGAAGGGGCGCACGGTCGCCGTTTTTTGCGTCAGCGGCCACCGCTCCTACATAGCCGGCCGGATGCTCGCGCAGAGGGGGTTCAACGCCGTCAATATCTCGGGCGGGAGCGGCGCATACGCCGACCTCCGCGACGCCGGGATGCTGTCACGGGGGGCGCCCGCGGCTTGACCCCCGGGCGCCGGATGCGGGCTGCGGACAGCGCGGCAGCCCGCCGCCGCCTCCCGGAAGGGAGTGCCGGCAGCGCCCGCGCTCGGGCGATTGATGAGCGGGACGGCCCCGGTCCCGATCCATAACGATGGCGGTTCCGGGGGCGCCCGGCTATAATGTGCGGGATCGGAAGAGGATCGGCCGCCTTCATCCCCTGGCAGGCCTACGGAGGATTTCACATGCCCGGCCCGCTCTCGAGCCTCAAGGCGCTGAAAAAGACCATTGCCGCGCGGAAATGGTTCAGGAACGCCCGCCTGGTCTACCACGGCCTCGGTCCGATCGGCGCCGATATGTTCAGGCACTTCATGCCGGTCCGGACCATCATCGCCCTATACTACGGCGACGAGGTCGCCCGGCATATCGAGCCCGAGTGGGGGGCGAGGGTCTTCTCCCACGAGAAGGAAAACCGGGTCCGGATGACCGACGGATCCGACTTCTACCTGAACTACCTGCGGGACCGCGGCGGGGAGATAGCCGCCCACGTCGAATCGCTCGGCGGGAAGCCGTGCCTCGCCCCGTTCGCCCCATCCGCCCCGATCCACGAGTTCATCTACAACTACGCCCCGCACTGGAGGCTCCTCACGCACGCCAAGATCATGCAGGACTTCTTCGAGTTCAAGGCGCGCCTCGCGCAGGAGGCGGGAAAGATCGGGATCCCGATGCCGCCGGAGAGCATCGTCCTCCCGTTCTCGAAGCTGGACTACCGGAAGCTCTCAGACCGGTTCGACGGGGGGTTCGTCATCCAGACCCCGCTCTCCCAGGCGGGGCGCGGGACGGAGTTCGTCTTCAGCGAGGAAGATTACGCGCGGGTCATCGGGGAGAAGCGCCGCCTGATGGGGCACTCGTTCGCCGTCACTTCCGCGAAGATAACGCCGTTCCTCGACGGGCCATGCCCCAACTGCACCGGCTGCGTGGTGAACGGTACGGTGGCCGTCTCACAGCCCGACATCCAGGTGTGCGGGGACCCGTACTTCGTGCAGCTCCCCGGGCAGTACATCGGATCCGACTACACCGTGGACGCATTCTCCCCCGGGCAGGTGCGCCTGATGCACGACGTCGTCCGGCGGATCGGGCGGTGGCTGGGCGAGAACGGCTACCGCGGCAACTTCGGTGTGGATTTCCTCTCGACCGTGGACAGGGATAACCGGGTGAAGGATATCTGCGTCAGCGAGGTGAACGCCAGGATGGTGGGCGAGTCGCAATACCTGGCGGACTTCCAGGCCCGGGAGGATTGCGTGCCGCTCACCTTCTTCCATCTCGCCGAGTGGTTCGACATCCGGGAGATCACGCGGCGGGAGATCGAGGAGTACAACCGCGCCCTCCCCCCGATCAGGGGCTCGGCGCTCACGCTCTACACGCGGGGAAAGGGGACGTTCACCCCGAAGGGGGGCGTCACCTCGGGCGTCTACCGGGTCGAGGGCGGGAGGCTCGCGCGCCAGAGGGACGGCTGCCTTCTCTCCCAGGTCCGGAGCGACGAGGAGTTCGTTCTCTCCGTCGGGGTGCCGTGGAAGGGGCTTGTCATCGGCCATCCAGCCCGAGGAGACCGGAACGTGAGCCTATGCTATATCCTGACCCGCGACAGCATCGTCGATCCGCGCAACTACCGGGTCGTGAGCGAAAAGTGGCGCGGGATAGCCGACCTCGTCACGCAATCCATCGGCCTCTCGCCGTGCCCCCCACGGAGGCTTCTGAGTGAGAGGGGGGGGCGGCCGGGGGCCCGCAGGCCGTAGGCGTCCCATGGGGGAATGCCCAGGCGTTTTCGCTTGATACATTACCATATCCGGATATAATAATACCATGGCCGCGATGGGGGACAGGATCGCCGTCTTCAGGGCCCTCTCGGACGAGACCCGCCTGAGGATGCTCGTCCTCCTCTCGCGGCGCGTGCTGTGCGTGTGCGAGATCGAGCGGGTCCTCGGCCTCCCGCAATCAAGGGTCTCGCGCCACCTCGCCGCCCTGCGGGGGGCCGGCCTTGTCGCCGGCCGTCGGAAGGGGAGATGGGTATACTATGCCCTCTTCCCGCCCCGGAACGAGCTCGAGCGCGCGCTGCAGGGATGCCTGCGCGCGTGCTTCAACGGCGTCCCCGCCGTGAAGAGGGACATGCGGCGGCTCGGGGATATGCGGCCCATGGGCCCGCGGGGGATCTGCGCGCGGCGGCGAAGGAGGGGCGGATGAGCGGAGGGGAAGGCGTGATGGACGAGGACGGCGTACGCAGGATCGTCAGGGAGGGGTACGCTGGGGCGGCGCGCAAGGGCGCGCCGTGCCGCTGCCGCTGCGCGCCCGGGGCGGGGAGGGCGGCGGATGCCTTGGGCAGGCGGATCGGCTACTCCGCGGAGGATCTGGAGGCCGTTCCGGAAGGGGCCAACCTCGGCCTCGGCTGCGGCAACCCCATCGCCCACGCGTCGCTCGTGGAGGGGGAGACGGTCCTCGATCTCGGCTCGGGTGCGGGATTCGATTGCTTCCTCGCGGCCCGCAGGGTGGGGGCACGGGGGAGGGTCATCGGCGTGGACATGACGCCGGAGATGGTGGAGAAGGCCCGGGAAAACGCCCGCGCATGGGGGGCGACCAACGTGGAGTTCCGGCTCGGGGAGATCGAAGATCTCCCCGTCGAGGACGCGTCGGTGGATGTGGTGATCTCGAACTGCGTTGTCAACATCTCCCCCGACAAGGCGCGGGTGTTCCGCGAGGCGTTCCGCGTGCTGAAAGAGGGCGGGAGGCTCATGGTCTCCGATCTCGTCTTGAAGAGGGGGCTCCCGGAGAAGATCAGGGAATCCGCCGCCGTCCGCGCCGGGTGCATCTCGGGGGCGCTCCTGAAAAGCGCCTATCTGGGGGCGATAGGGGCCGCGGGCTTCGGCGGGATCGAGGTCATCGAGGAGCGCGCGTTCCCGGTCGCCGACGTCGTCAACGACGTGACGGCGAAGGCGATGGCCGAGGCGTACGGGGCTGATCGGGAGAAGATACGGGAGGTCGAGGAGTGCGTCTCCAGCATCAAGGTGAAGGCGGTCAAGGGCCGGGGCGCGGCCCCTCCTGCGGGGGGGTGCGGCCGATGAGCGCGCCGCCGGAACCGCCCGCGCGCGGGCTCGGCTTCTTCGAGAGATACCTTACGGTCTGGGTGATCCTCTGCATCCTCGCGGGGATAGGGCTCGGGCGGGTCGCCCCCGGCGTCGCGGCGTTCCTCGACGGCCTCGCCATCTGCGTCGGCGGCGCGCCCGCGGTGTCGGTCCCGATCGCCGTCTGCCTCTTCTTCATGATGTACCCGATCATGGTGAAGATCGACTTCGCCGAGGTGGTCAGGGCGGGGGCGGCGCCGAGGCCGGTGGCGCTCACGCTCTTCGCGAACTGGGCGATCAAGCCGTTCACCATGTACGCCATCGCCGTCTTCTTTCTCGGGACCCTGTTCGTCCGTTTCATCGGGGCTGATGCAGTCGATCGCGTGAAGATGCCGATCGGTCTCGACCTGGCCGTCGGGGCCGCGTACGGGGCGGGGAGGGTCGTGCTGCGCGGCGGGGTGAAGATGCTCGAGGTTCCGCTCTGGCGGAGCTACCTGGCCGGCTGCATCCTCCTCGGCATCGCCCCCTGCACGGCGATGGTGCTCGTCTGGGGCTACCTCGCGAGGGGGAACGACGGGCACACGCTCGTCATGGTGGCGCTGAACTCCCTCTCCATGCTCCTCCTCTACGGCCCCCTCGGGGGCTTCCTCCTCGGCGTCGGGCGCATCCCCGTCCCCTGGCAGGCGCTTCTTCTCTCGATCTCGATCTACGTGGCGCTCCCGCTCGTCGCGGGGTACTGCTCGAGGAAGTGGATCATCGAAGCGAAAGGGGAGGCGTGGTTCACCGAGAGGTTCCTCCACCTGCTCACCCCCGTCACCATCGCCGCCCTCCTCGCCACCCTCGTCCTCCTCTTCTCCTTCAAGGGGGAGATCATCGCCTCGAAGCCGCTCACCATCCTCTGGCTCGCCATCCCGCTCTTCCTCCAGACGATGCTCATCTTCTGGATCACCTACGGCCTCGCGAGGTTCCTCCGGTTGGGCTACGAGGACGCGGCGCCGAGCGCCATGATCGGGGCGTCGAACCATTTCGAGGTCGCCATCGCCACCGCGGCGCTCCTCTTCGGCCTCTCCTCGGGGGCGGCGCTCGCCACCGTTGTGGGGGTCCTCATCGAGGTCCCCACGATGCTGTGGCTCGTCTGGATATGCAAGAGGACGGCGCGCTGGTTCGCGTAAGGGAGGGGGCGCGGGACGATCGGGGGCGGCCGTCAGGCGAGGATCTCTGCGGCGATGGCGGCGAGCCCCTCGGCGATGCGCGCCTCGTCGGCGCTGAGCGGCTCGTCCATCTCGATCCTCTTCAGGTTGAGCACGCCCAGTATCTTGTTTCCCGCCTTCAGGGGGGACGACATCCCCGACTTGATCTCCTGGTACTTCTTCAACGACGCGAAGGCCGGGTTCTTCTGCACGTCGCCGTTGATGATGTAGGTCTCGCCGGTCTGCACGGCCCTGCCGCAGACCCGTTCACCCCTCTTGACGGAGATGCCGATGTTCGAGGCGAGCCCGCCCCGGCGCGCCGCCATCCCCACCATGGCGAGCGTCCCGCCGTCGGCGGAGAGCAGCATCACGGAGGTGCCGTCGGCGCCGATCGCCTCGATCGAGGCCCTGAGCAGGAACTCCACGACGGCCCGGCTCTTGTCCGGAAGCTTCTTGTCGATGAAAAGCGTCTTCGTGGTCATGCGTCCTCCCGCGGCTTCGATGCCGGGATCAATTTACACGCCGGCGGGCGCCCGCGCAAGGGGGGGGTAGAACAATCGCCGCACGCGCGCGGATTGCCCTTGATCGCGGCCGGGTCGCGGCGGTAGACTGGCGGCGTCGGAGCGACGGTGCGTCGCGATTGAGAGGAGGGGCCATGATAGCGCTGAAGACGATTCTGTTCCCGACGGATTTCTCCGACTTCTCGTTGCACGCGCTCGACTACGCGGTGAGCTTCTCCATGGAGTACGGGTCGAGGATCGTCCTCATGCACGTGGTGGACATCTTCCTCACCGATCCCGCATATTTCGCCCCGTACGCCCCGGACAGGAAGGATTTCGAGGATTTCGAGAAGAGGGCGAAGGAGAGACTGGAGGAGATCGCCGGGGCGAAGGTGCCGGCTGGAGTCCCCGTCGAGGCCGTGGTGACGCAGGGCCGCGCCTTCGCCGAGATCGTGCGGATGGCGCGGGAGCGGAAGGCCGACCTGATAGTGATCGCGACGCACGGCCGCAGCGGCCTGAGCCACGCCATGTTCGGCTCGACCGCGGAGAAGGTCATCCGAAAGGCGCCGTGTCCCGTGCTCAGCGTCAAGTACCCCGGACACGATTTCATCCTGCCGTGAGACCGCAATTTATTCCGGCGGGAGGCCCCGGGCTGTGGTATAATGCCGCGTCCAGGCCGCCCGACCGCGCGCGCGAGCCGGGGCGTATTATGTAATGCATTCCGGGGGAATGAATAGCATATCAAGCATGGGAGGATGTCCAAATGGCGGTGGTGATCAGGATGAGAAGGATGGGGAGGAAGAACAGGCCCTTTTTCCGTATTGTGGCGGCCGACAAACGGAGCCCTCGGGACGGGCGTTTTCTGGAGAACCTCGGCACGTACCGTCCCCTCGACGAGGGCGAGAACTACAGCCTCGAAAAGGAGCGCATCCGATATTGGCTGGGGGTCGGGGCGCAGGTTTCGATCGCAGCCGCGGCAATCCTCAGGAAGGCCGGCATAGAGGGCGATAAGAAGGCCGTACGCGCCGGCAAGGCGGAGAGGTAAGGGGGGCCGCGCGCCGCGGGCGATCGTCGAGGTCCGGATGAAGGGTTTTGTCGAATACGTGGTGAAGGCGCTCGTCGAGCGGCCGGACGAGGTCGGCGTGACGCAGCGGGAGGCCCCGGGGGGGGCGCTCCTCGAGATCAACTGCGACCGGTGCGACATGGGCAAGGTGATCGGCAGGGGCGGCCGCACCATCAAGGCCATGCGCGCCCTTCTCGACGCGGCGGCGGCCCGGTCGAACCTGCGGGTCGAACTCGAAATCATCGACTAGGGCCCCCGCGGGGGGCGGGGATCGCCGGTGAAAATCGATGTGCTGACCCTCTTTCCCGGTATGTTCTCCGGCTACTTCGGCGAGAGCATCATGAAGCGGGCGCGGGAGAGGGGCATCCTGGATCTCGCCGTGCACAACCTCCGCGACTGGGCGGGGGACATCCACCGGAAGGTGGACGACGCCCCGTACGGCGGCGGCGCGGGCATGGTCATGATGGCCGGGGTGCTCGCGGCGGCCGTGGAAGCCCTGCGCGGCGAAGGGACACGGGTGGTGCTCCTGAGCCCGCAGGGGGCGAGGCTGGACCACGGGGCCGTCGAGAGGCTATCCCGGGGCCGCCATCTCCTCCTCGTGAGCGGCCATTACGAGGGGATCGACGAGCGGGCCCGCGAGCTGCTTATGGACGAGGAGATATCGGTGGGCGATTTCGTCGTCAGCAACGGGTCTCTGGCGGCGATGGTCCTGATAGACGCGGTGACCCGGCTCCTCCCCGGTGCGGTCGGGGACGAGCGGTCCGTGAGGGAGGAGTCGTTCCGCGAAGGGCTCCTCGACTATCCCCACTACACGAGGCCGCGCGTTTTCCGCGGCATCGAGGTCCCCGCGGTGCTGCTCTCCGGGGACCACGAGAAGATCAGGCGATGGCGCAGGAGGGAGGCGCTGCGGAGGACAATGGAGCGGAGGCCCGACCTGTTGGAGAGGGCGGCGCTCACGGAGGAAGACAGGGGGCTGCTCCGGGAGATGCGGGGCGGCCGTTGACGTTTCAAGGAGAGACGAAGATGAGGATCATCGAAGAGATCGGGAAGGTGTATCTCAAGAAGGGCCTGCCGGAGTTCAGGGTCGGCGACACCCTCAAGGTCCACGTG
>WBZO01004946.1_pt1 | contig 13326 bp, 14 predicted proteins | sample 5204261 | NCBI WGS metagenome assembly WBZO01 (sample SAMN12412400, study PRJNA552823) | activated sludge metagenome | isolation source: activated sludge from anammox sidestream of wastewater treatment plant... | place: USA: North Carolina | collected 2017-09
TCGGCGCTGGAGCCGATGAGGCGGTCGATGTAGACGCGGCGCACCTGGAGCAATTGCTGGAGGCGTTCCTCTTCGAACTGGCGTCCCGGGGTGGAGGGAGCGGGTGTCGGTTGCTGGGCACAAACCGCGAAGCTGAGCAGCGCGATGAGGAGGATGGCGCCCGCCAATGTGTAAACCAACGAGCGCAGGTTCGCTTCGATCCGCGCGGTGAAATCGAATGGACCACTCACCACCTGCCACACTGGCAACAGGGTGAGGCGTGGGTGTTCGTGACGTGGCGGCTGGGGGATTCGCTTCTGAAAACGAAGCGGGATCTGTGAGAGGAAGAGCGGACTTTCCAGTCCGCTGCCCTCCGGCAAAGGCCGGTTGGAAAACCCGCCCTCCTTTGAGGCAAAAGTGAAAACCTTCTGCGCCATCCCGAACATCCTCGCTTTCCTCAAGAGCGCCCCTTTCTCATTTTCGTCCCGCAGGACGCCGGGACGCTTTCGGATCGCCAAGGGTCTTCGTGGCGCGCATAGTTCTGAACTATGGGGCGTATGATCTTTTTTACGAGTCTTCCCCGCGTGGGAGGGCATTCGACGCTCACTCTCGGACTCTGTCGCCTGCTGGAGCCTCATTTCCGGGAGATCGAAATCTGGTGCAAGACCATGCCCGAGCACGGTCACTCGGAGGCCGCCGCGCGGAAACTCGAGGAAATGGGCTGCCGGGTCATTCGCCTGAATGATGATCGCGGGAAATGGAATTTGCGCGCCCTCGCCGGGGCAGTGGTCCGATCATGGAGGAATCCACCGGATATTTTTTTCGCCCTGGCCATGCGCCACCTTTCCCTCCTGCTGGCCTTGCTCGTCCCCGCGCGCAATTCGGTGTATTATCATATCACGCACGACCTGAATCCTGCGACCCTCCGGCGGCTGAGAGCCTGCGCGTGTGTCTTTCGCCGGGTCGTCTTCATTTGCCCGGCGACGTATGACGCCTTCCCAGGCGCGGCGCGAGATCCCCGATTTGCCTGGGTCGCCCAGTCCTCGGAAATCCCCGTGAGGAACCCGGAAGCGCTCGCTGACGAGCGCGGGGCGGCGCCGGGCGCGCCGATGCGATTCGGATTGCTGGGACGCCTGACGCAGGAAAAAGGCAGCGCGGTCGTCCTCTCCTTTGTGGATCATTCCTCCGCGCGCTGCGGCGTCCATGTGGCCGGATCGGGCTCCTTCGCCGAAGCCTTCCGGGAGCGGGCGGAATCCCCTGAGGGCCGCCCCGTCTCCGTGACATTCCACGGTACCTACGATCCCGCGGAGCGGGAGGCATTCCTGCGCGGATTTTTTGCGGGGATTGACTGGCTGCTCGTTCCCTCCCAGGACGAATGGGAAACGCTCTCGATGGTCACCCTCGAGGCCCTCCAGCATGGCGTACCCGCCCTGATCTGCCGATCCGGCGGGCTGGTCTCATTTGCCCATCCCGAACTCGGACCCGCGCCCGCCTCTGTGGTCCACTTGGTGGAGCGCGAGGATTTTCTGCCGACCCTTGAGATCCTCGCCCGCCAGCCGCGCGAGCCGCAGAGCGCGGTCATTGCCCGGTGCCGCGAGTACTACGAGGCCAATTTCAGCGACCAGCGCATCCGGCAAAAGTGGCTGGATATTCTGATGCGCGGGCCATCCCGCGGATCAGCCGACCCCCTGAGCGACGAGCAGCCGGGCTAATTCCTCCACAACGGCATCCACCGCGAAATGGCGCTCCGCGCAGGCGCGCGATTCGGCGGGGTCTCCCCATGCGCCGACATTCTTCCGCCCCGCCAGGACACCGAGCGCTTCAGCGAGAGACTCGGGCCGGTCGTCGGGGAGATGGATGTCCCGGTCGCAGAGGTAATCCGCGTTCCCATTGGTCCGTCCGACAATGACCGGCAATCCGCAAGCCTGGGCCTCGGCAACCGAGGATCCAAAATTTTCCTCCTCGCTCGGCTGAATGAGGACATCGTGCCCGCGGAGCAACGCGGGAATATCCTCGCGCGGCAGGGACGGGATCCATTGCAGGCGCTCCGGATACGGGAAAGCCGCGATCAATTTTTCGTAGCCCGGAACAAATCCCACGCCCCCGACAATTGTCCCCTCGAGGTCAATCCCCCGGCGGATGGCCCCCGCGAGTCCATCCAGAAAGAGGTCGAGGCGTTTCCGGGGAATAATCCGCCCAAGCCAAAGACAGCGCAGGCGGCTGTCGGCGCCTCTGTGGGTTCCCGGCCCCTCCAAGCCGAAAAGATCCAGGTCAATGGGATAGGGCAGGGACGCAATGCGGGCTTCTGGAATACCAAATTGATGGTGGAGTACGTCCTTCGACTGACAACTCCCCACAATAATCCGCTGGCTGTGGCGCAGGGGCGGCAGGCCGAGGCGGGAAAGCCGCGCGCGCGCAAGGATCCGCCACTTCCATGCGGTGGCCCTCCCGGCAAGGCGGGCAATTTCCGGATAATGGCGAATGAGCGAGCGGGCATCGGTTCCGGGCGCGCCCTGGGCGAAACTCATCATGGGCAGATCCGCCACCGAGCCGCGCGCCCAGTCCCCCAGCCAGACGCACAAGTCAAAGGCCCGGCGCTCGTGCGCCCGCGCAATCGTTTGGACAAGGAGGCGGTTATACAAGGCGGCATCGGCGATCCGGGCCAGGAATCCAATCCCCGGCGCGCGCTCCCACTGGCGGCGAAGCCAATCCGTACGGCGGTTGTCCGTATTGACAAAGTGAAACCCAGGACGCGTGCCCACGCTGGGTCGTGGGTCCACAAAGGAGGCCTTCGAGAAGAATGTGATGTCGAATCCGCGATCGAGCAATCCCCGCAGGAGCAGCGCATTCGCGCTGGCGACACTCCCCGCGCGCTCGGAAACAAAACCCGTGACAGCCAGGCGCATCAGCGGCTGCCGACGGGAAGCGACCCCAGGCGCGCGTCCCGGATGGCTCGGAGCGTTTGGTGGAATATTTCCCGGCGGTTCGGATCGCGCCTGCGCGCCAGGCGCAGATACTGGACAATGCCCGGCGCCGCAAGGGATCCCACAAGGAGCGACCACGCCAGATGCCGCAGGCGGCGCAGGGTCCCAGCGTACTTCCTGATCACAAAGTGCTCGTTCCAGACCATGTCATAGGTAGCCTCCGCGGAAAAGTGGCCTCGGTGGATCTGGTCAGGACCATGCCGGGGCGCGATGTGGTGGAGCACGCGCAAACCCGGATCGTACGCGACGCGCCATCCCCGCCGCGCGGCGTCCAGGCAGAGCGCCAATTCCCAGTTGACCTGGGCGCCGGTTCCACGCAGGCCGCGCGCAAAGCCCATTTCCCTCAAAAGCGGTCCACGCACGGCGGCATTGCAACCCTTGACGCAATGGACCTCGCGGTACGCGCCGCCGCCCCGATGGTGGTTCCCGTACAGGCGGCCGTACCATGTGAATCGGCCGACATTCCGGACCAGGGATTCCGCTGCGCGCATTTCCGGATGATCCTGCAGCAGGTCACGCCCTCCGAGGACACCCAGGCGCGGATCCCCGGCAAACCGCCGCCCGATCCGCTCCACCCAATCCGGGAAAGGCTCCGCGTCATCATCCAAAAGGCAAACCACATCCCCATGCGTCCGCTCCAGGGCCGCGGACATGCTCGCAAGGACGCCCGGCTCGGAAACGACGACCGTCTGAAAATGAGGCGCCCGCGCCTGGGTGAGAAAATCGGTCGTCTCCCGGTCGCCCTCCCGGATCCCGATCACGATTTCATCCGCCGCGCGCGCCTGCCGCGAAAGCCCCTCAAGAGCTCGAGCCAAATAGACTGGGCGCTTGTAGGTCGGGAGAATGACGGAAATTTGCATGGCGGCGACGGGTCACAATCCGAAATTCCGGGGCGTCTTTCCCAATTGCTCCTGGGCCATCCAGAAGGCGCTGCGCGGGGCCCGGAGCCCTTCCACCATCCACCCCGGCAACAACAGGAGCATCCAAAAAAATTCCCGCAGAAAGAGCGCCGCTGCCCGAAGGGACGCGCCATCCAACCTGCGACCCTGAAAGCGGGAAAGTATAATCAGCAGAACGTGGCGGGGAACCTTGAAGAGGACCTGCGGAGTCGTGGCGCCAAAATCGTAGCTGCTCAGGACGCGGGCCTTCCAGCGCAGGGCCAATTTCCGCGCCGAGGGGAGGGGCCGCGGAGGATGCTCGACCGCCGCGCCTTCCAAGTAATGATAGGGCATGCCCTTGAGGATGAGACGCGAGAAAAATTCCATGTCCTCAAAGGAAATTTCATATCGTTCGTCAAAGCCCCCCGACTCCAAAAAATCCTTCCGGGAGATCGCGAAATTGCAGGAGGGCGGAATGATCACATCCGCAGAATTTCCCGGCGCTTCCCAAAGAATATGCTCCGCCCGGGGGTCGTCCGTAAAGACCCTCCCTGCCAACAACCCCTTTGTCTTCGACTGGATGGCATCCAGATAGGCGGCAAGCATGCCCGGCTGAGGAATCACATCATCATCCAGAAAGATCAGCCAGTCCGTCCGGGCAGCCCGCGCCCCGACATTGCGATTTGCTCCGGGACCCCTCCGCGGCCCGGAGTGGCGGCCAATGCCGGGATAAGCTTTTTCAAGAAATTCGCGGGTCTCCGGTCCGCGGCTGTCATCGCACACAAGGATTTCCACCGGACGATCCGCGGGAATTTGCGGGATCAGAGCCCGCAGGCAACGCGCAAGATATTCCGTCCGGTTGCAGGTCGGAATGAGGACGCTGACAGTGGGACTCATGTTTTGTCCTGTGTTGGTGGCGCTCCATGAGAGCCCGTTTGGGGCTCCATGACCAGCCCCATTGTCCGAAGGTGGATGTCCGTGACGCGCTCCCAGGTCAGGTGGGCGCGCTGGAAGGCGCGTCCGGCGCGGCCCATGCGCGCAGCCTCCGCGGGATTTGCGAGCAGGCGCAGGAGGGCCTCGGCGACGCTCTGGGGCGTCTGGTCTGCGTGGAGCCCGGTCTCGCCATTTTTGATGAGTTCGCGGCTGGCTGGCGCGGGACCGCAAATGACCGGCCGCCCATACGACCACGCCTCGACATAGACAATGCCAAAGGATTCCTGGCTCGAGGGCATGCAAAAAATCGTGCAGGCCGCGTATGCGTCCGCCTTGCCCTGTTCGTCAGGGACTCCGAGGTCCCGCCACGAAGACCGCGGAAGGGCATCCAGCTCCCGCGAATAGGCGTCATGATCCGGTCCGGCCAAGAGGAGGACAGCCTCGGGCATCCGCTCTGAAACGATCTCCCACGCCCGGAGCAGGGCATGAAGGCCCTTGGTTTTGGCGCGCAGACCCAGGAAGAGAACAACGGGACGATCCCCCAAGCCCAGAGCGGCCCGGAGGCGCTCCCCGCTCCCATTCGCGGGACACAGGGGAGGCAGGCCGCAATGGACCGTCCGGGAGATTCCCTTCGAGGCCATGAGTTCCTGCTCGCCGCTGGATTGGCAGAAAATGGCGTCCGCGGACCGATACAACCGGAAATCAATGACATCATCCCCCCATTGCCCTGGATGGATGGCGGGCCAAATCGTGAAGCGCGCGCCGCGCTCCCGCGCGAGCGCCTTCATGGAAAAGCCCAGAAAATCCCAGCCGGTCCCAACAAAATGCGCCGCTGCAAGCGGACCCGCAGGGAGGGACTGCCGGGCGCGGCGAAACCAGGCCTGGATCCAGAATTCGAGCAGGGCATGACCTGCAGGCCGCGAGGCCAGCGTCATCCACAATCTCCTCACGAAAGGGGACGGCTCCAGGGGATGAAAATCCCGCGCGAAGCAGACCCGGACCGGCGCGCGCTCCTCCAAATTCTCGGCGAGGTGTTTTTGGTACGCAGCCAGCCCGCCGACATCCCCGGGCAGGTTGAGGGATGCGATGACAACGCGCGCGGGCGCCTCGGGGGATTGGAGGATCATGACGCCCGCAGGAGGGAGACCGGAAGGACCAGCGCGCCATCCTTTTCAAATTTGGGGGGATAGCCCGTGCCAAAGACGTCCACCGACGGGACAACAAATTCGCCAATGGAAACGCGCTCCAGCACGCAGCGCCAGTTGGTCTCGTGGAGGCTTAGGGCGAGTGTATACGTCCCCGCGCCAAGGCGCGCGGACATTTCCCCGATCTCCACGGCAACCTCGAGCTTCCCGGAGCGGTCCCCAAAGTGCAGACCAGTCGTCTCCGGACGCAAATAACACAACTCGAAACCACCCTCGGTCAGAACATGGAGGCCCAGGCCGCAATGCGGCAATTCCCTGTCGAGCTGGAAAATCGCCTCCACGCGCAGCGCCCGACCGTCCTTCATGGATTCAAGACCTGCGCTCACAAGTGAAATGCCGAGCCCCCGATTGCTCGCAAGGACGGCGCCCGGAGCGACCTGACGCTGCGCATAGGCCGCCACAACCTCCTCGATGGGCCCCAGCGCCTCAATGCGACCCTCGTTGAGAAGGATCCCCGTGTCGCAGAGCGCCCTCACCGAGTGCATGGCATGACTCACGAACAGGACCGTGCGCCCCTCATTCGAGGACACCTCCCGCATCTTCCCGAGGCACTTCCGCTGGAATTCCGCGTCTCCCACGGCAAGGACCTCATCCACCACGAGAATCTCCGGCTCGAGATGCGCGGCCACCGCAAAGGCAAGCCGCACGTACATCCCACTCGAATAACGCTTCACGGGAGTGTCCAGGAATTTTTCCACCTCCGCGAAATGCGCGATTTCATCAAATTTTTTTCGGATTTCCGGCCGGGTCATCCCGAGGATGGCACCATTGAGGAAAATATTTTCGCGTCCGGTGAGTTCCGGATGGAAGCCGGTTCCCACCTCGAGCAGGCTGGCGACGCGGCCCTTGATGCCGATGCGCCCCTGGGTCGGCTCGGTGATGCGGCTGAGGAGTTTGAGGAGCGTGCTCTTCCCCGCGCCATTGCGCCCGATGATGCCCACCACGTCCCCGCGCCGGACGTCAAAGGTCACGTCGCGTAATGCCCAAAATTCCCCACCTCCGGAAGTGGATGCCCGCCGGAGCCACTTGAACCGGACCGCGTCCTCGATGGCATGACGCAGGCCGCCCGCGGCATGGGCCTGGCCCAGGATGTACTTTTTGGCAAGGCCCTGGGCGCGAATGACCGTTTCCGTGCTCATGGGTTCGATCAGATGATATCCGCGAACGAGCGCTCGGTCTTCCGAAAATACGAAATCCCCGCTAAAAACAGCGCAAGGGCGACGCCCAATGAGAGGAGGCCTCCCCATCCGGGAAGGGGCGCATCCCCACCCAGGATTGCCCACCGGAATCCCTCAATGACGCCCACCAGCGGATTGAGCGAATACAAAAGGAAGGCGGTCTCGCCAAATTTTTCGCGAATGACCTCGCTACTGTAGCCGACCGGACTGAGGTACATTCCGAATTGCACGATAAAGGGCACAATGAACCGGAAGTCCCGGTAGCGGACGGTCAGGGCCGTGATGAGAAGGCCCGGTCCCATGGCGGCAATAATGGCCAGCAGGAGAAAGCCGGGCAATGCCAGCAACCTCCACGTGGGCCAGAATTGGTACCAGGCCATCAGGCCACCGAGAATGACAAAGGATACCGCGAAATCCACAAGCGACACGGCCGTCGAACTCGCCGGAACGATCATGCGGGGAAAATAGACCTTCGAAATCATGTTCGCGTTGCCCACGAGGCTCTGACTGGCATTGGTCAGGGCATTCGCGAAGAATTGCCACGGCAGAAGGCCCGCGAAAACCATCACCGCATAGGGAGCGCCACCCGGCGACGGGAGATTGGCCACCCGGCCAAAGAGGAATGTCATGATGATCATGCTCAACAGGGGCTGGAGGAGCGCCCACGCCGCGCCCGCGACGGTCTGCTTGTAGCGCACGGCCACATCCCGCCACGCCAGAATGAAAAGGAGTTCCCGATACCGCCAGAGATCCATCCAGTAGTGACGCTCCGCGCGACCCGCCTCAATCCAGAGATCAAAGGTCTCCTTTTCATCCGCCGGAGCCTTTACAGTGCCTTCAATCATACATCTCCATGCCGGAGGACACACTCCCGAAGACCGGATAAAATGTCGAGATTTTTGGGACAACGGGATTGCGTGACTCGCAGAGAAAAAGCGCGAGCGCTGCGATGGACCTCCCTGGATGCCGCGGATACTTGGTCTGGCATTGAAAGCATACCCGGAGTATGCGGCGGCTCAATCTTTCTCACCGACGGGAAGGGGAAAATTCTCATCCGCGTAAAATCGCGCCACGGCCTAAGTTTCCTCGTTGGCGGCGATGGCGTCCTCGATTTCCTGCCGGTGCGCCCGAACATAGCTCCAAGCGTTCGACAAATCCTGCGCCGTAAGTGTGGGGTAACTCGCCAGCAGGGTGGCTTCTTTCGTGCCCAGCCGCCGCGCCTGTTCCAATATCCATACGAGAATACGCGTACGCACCAGACACGCTTCGCTGCCGCACACTCCCGGAATGCTTTCAATACCGGGCCAGGTGTCCGCCACATCGCGGGAGGCCCATTCCAACACCTGCGCCTTTTCCCCGCGAGTCATTCCAGCCAGCAACTCCTCGGCGATTTCCAGATTATTTTGTCATGCGTTGCAATCTATCATGGAGACTTTCGACCTTCAACGCAGAAGAAGGGGAAGCCTACGCACCTCGCGAGACGCGTGTGCATTCCCAACTCGCCGACCAGTTCGACAAAATCCATGTAAAACCTGTTATGACGGCACCGTATGGAGTCCGGCGCTGGTCGTCACGGGGCCGCGCCAATCCGGTAAAACCACGCTGACACAAGCCGTTTTTCCCGACAAGCCCTATATGTCTCCCTTGAGGAGCCGGATACACGATCTGTCCGGCGTCGTCCGGGCATAAGGTGATGGACGATCCGCAGCGGCGAAAGCTGGGGGTTATATGATTCCTCCGCTGGATTGGCCTCGCATCTTCACGCATGTTCACCGATTGAGTCAGCGGCACGGTACTCGCCAAGGCGCACGGGTTGATTCTGAGTAGTTACAAAAAACATCTTGAAAAACTCATCTCCCGCGCATAGAGGAGGGGCGGTTAACCCATGAGTTCATTATGACCGATGCAATTTCCGGAGCTGAGAAGAAAATCCCCGCAGGCATCTGTGGCATCCTCTTGGGATCGTTGGGGGTTCATAAATTTATTCTCGGCTACACGAAGGAGGGCATCATTATGCTCCTGGCGACCCTGTTTACATTTGGAATTGCAGGAGTCGTCACGAGTACTATTGGGCTGATTGAGGGGATAATTTATCTGACCAAGAGCGACGCGGATTTTGTCGCGACCTATGTTCAGGGTCGCAAGGGCTGGTTCTAATTCTGGCGGAAGTGGACTGCGGCGACGGCCATTGCGGCGACACCCTCGCCCCGGCCAATGGCGCCGAGGCTCTCGTTTGTGGTGGCTTTGATGCCGATTGCGCGCGTGTCGAGTCCGAGGGCTGCTGCGATGGCGGTTTTCATGGCTTCGAGATGAGGGCCGATGCGGGGCGCCTCGGCGATGACCGTGGCGTCCACATTGACCAGGGCGCCACCGGCTTTGCGGACGAGCGCGGCGGCTTTTTCAAGAATGACGAGGCTGCTGATGCCGCGGAGGGAGGGATCGTTCGGGGGAAAGTGGTGACCGATGTCGGGGAGGCCCGCGGCGCCCAGGATGGCATCCGCGATGGCGTGGCTGAGCGCATCCGCATCGGAATGGCCTTCGAGACCGCGCTCGTGGGGAATTTCAACGCCCCCCAGGATGAGCCGCCGTCCGTGCGCGAAGCGGTGGACATCATAGCCGATGCCTGAGCGGGTCATGGCTCGAGGCCGAGATCGAGCGGACCGCCCCGGGCCACGATCGAGAATTTGGCGCGCGCGCTTGGGTGGGGCTTTAATTGAACGCTGCCTCCGGCGCGCTCGACGAGCAACAACCCTGCGGCAATGTCCCAGATGCTGATCTGGCTCTCGATGTAGGCATCCAATCTCCCGGAGGCCACATAGGCCATGTCCAGGGCCGCGCTGCCCATCATGCGGCATTTCTTGGCCTGACGGACCATCCGACCGAAGAGGGTCATGCCCTGCTCGATGGATTCAATGGACTTGGACACTCCAACGGAAAGGATGGCTTCAGAGAGAGCCGCGCGTCCGCTCACGCGAATATCCCGCCCATTGAGCTGCGCCGGCCCCTCGTCCTCAACAGTCCAGAGTTCGTCCCGCAGGGGGTCGTAAATGACCCCCACCAGAATTCTTCCGGAATGCCTCAGGGCGATGGATACGGAAAAGTGGGGCACATTGTAGAAATAATTCACGGTGCCATCCAAGGGATCCACGATCCATTCGTATTTGCCGCCCGGGGCTCCCCGATTGCCCTCTTCGCCCAGGAAGGCATGATCTGGAAAGCGTCCGAGGAGGATCCGCTCGATCAATTCCTGGGTGCGGCGGTCCAATTCCAGTTTGATGTCATGGGCGGCCTGCTCGTCCACGCGGAGAGGGCGTCCAAAATGCGCCCGCAGAAAGCCCCCTGCGGCCTGCGCGGCCTCAATGGCCGCCATCAAAAAATCGCTCATGCCCTCCAGAATAATCACCCACCCAGGAAAACTCAAGGCGCCTTCCGGATTGCGCGCCCTCCTGCATTGATGGCATCCTGCGCGGCGTCATGGCGCAATTGAATTCCCATTATCTCAAATTGAAGGCCGGTTATTTGTTTCCGGAGATTTCCCGGCGGGTTGCCGCATTTCTTGAGGCGGAGCCGTCCCGCGCGGCTTCGCTGATCCGCTGCGGCATTGGAGATGTTACCGAGCCGCTGCCTGCGGCGGCGCGGGAGGCCATGCATCGGGCGGTGGATGAACTCGGAACGCGCGAGGGCTTTCATGGATACGGTCCCGAGCAAGGGTACGCCTTCCTGCGGGAGGCCATTGCGGAGAAGGATTATCGCGCGCGCGGCATTCCAATTGCGCCGGAGGAAATTTTTGTTTCTGACGGATCGAAATGCGACTGCGCGAATATTCTGGATATTCTCGGAGTCGGCAACCGGATTGCCGTGATGGATCCCGTGTATCCTGTCTATGTGGACACAAATGTGATGGCTGGGCATACCGGCGTGGCCGACGCTTCAGGTCGGTATGAGGGTCTCCACTATCTGGCATGCGGCCCGGGGAATGACTTTATGCCCTCCCCGCCGGATTACCCCGTGGATGTCGTCTATTTGTGCTCGCCCAACAACCCGACAGGCGCGGCCATCACTCGGGAGCGCCTTGCGGAGTGGGTGGCCTACGCGCTCAAGCATGAGGCCATTCTCCTCTACGACGCGGCCTACGAAGCGTATATTTCCCGATCCGAATTGCCGCATTCGATCTATGAGATTGCGGAGGCGCGCCGATGCGCGATTGAATTCCGCAGTTTCTCAAAGAATGGGGGGTTTACCGGCGTGCGGTGCGCATTCACCGTCGTGCCGAAGGATCTCGCATTGCGGGCGGATTCCGGGGACCGGCATCCCCTCCACCCGCTCTGGAACCGGCGCTTTAGCACGAAATTCAATGGTGTGAGCTATGTCACCCAGCGCGCCGCCGAGGCGCTTTATTCCGAGCGGGGGCAATCGGAAATCCGAACGCTCATTGCCCACTACATGGAAAATGCGCGCATCCTGCGGGCCGCTGTGGAATCCTCCGGGCTCGTGGTTTACGGGGGAGTGGATGCGCCCTACATCTGGGTGCAGGGGCCGGAAGGAGCGTCGAGTTGGGATCTCTTTGACCGGGTACTGCGCGAGATCGGAGTCGTCGTCACGCCTGGCAGCGGATTTGGTCAGGCTGGGGAGGGATTCTTCCGGATTTCGGCCTTCAATGCGAGGGACAAGGCGCAGGAAGCCGCCCGGCGATTTGCCGGGATGAAATGGTGAATGCAGGTCAGGGCCTGCTTCACGTTCCACACAATCCTGGGCTGCCTCCTGGGCGCCTTTGGCATCCCTTTTTTGTCGCACAGGCATCCCGGCCAAATCCCGGATTGCCAATCCGGCAGGTTTTGGCATTGATAGGCGCTTCATGATGAAACACCTCGTTTTGCTTGTCCTCGCGGCCGGGTTCCTCAATGCCCAGGAGACGATTACCATTCGGAAGGGGGAGGCGACCAATGTGGCCATTCAGAGTCTTGGGGACGCTGAGGGAGCCCAGGCGACAAAGGTCCTGCAAAATGACCTCCAACTCTCCGGACTTTTTGGGATCACCAGTCCGGAGCGGGCCAGTTACAGGATTTCAGGCTCCGCCGGAGGCGGATCGCTTCAGGGGTTGGTGGCTGACGGGCGGGGCGCGGTCGTTCTCCAAAAGACCTATTCCGGGAATGTCCGTCAGGCGGCTCATGCCTTCGCGGATGACATCATCGAAACCCTCACCGGCCAGAAGGGCATCGCCGCGTCCACCATCGCCTTTGTCGCCACACGAACCGGACGCAAGGAAATTTACACGGCTGACTATGACGGGGCCAATATCCGGCAAATCACCAAGGATGGGACCATCAGCGTTGCGCCAGCCATTTCTCCCGACGCTCGCAAGATTGCCTACACGGGCTACCAGAGCGGCTACGCGGATATTTATCTGATTGACCTGACCACTGGAGCGCGGAACCGCATCGTCAAATTTCCTGGGACCAATTCCGGAGCGGCATTTTCCCCGGATGGCGGGCGCATTGCCTGCACGGTGAGCCGCGACGGGAACCCGGAATTGTACGTGGTTTCGGCGGGGGGGGGTGGCGCCCACAGGCTGACCCGCACGCGCGGCGTCGAGTCCTCTCCGACATGGTCGCCTTCCGGGAAGGAAATTATTTATTCCTCGGACGAGCGGGGCGGACCACAATTGTTCCGGATTAGCTCCGGTGGGGGAGCGGGGCAGATCATCCCCACGGGTTTTGCGTACAGCACCGAGCCCTGTTGGTCTCCGGATGGAAAGAAGGTGGCCTTTACCGCGCGCACGGGGGGATTTTCGATTGCGGTCAAAAACCTCGAGACCGGCGCGACGCAGACCGTTGCCAGCGGCGAAGATCCCGCATGGGGGGCCAATTCCCGCCATCTTGTCTTCTCGAATGGGTCCTCGATTGTCCTCCTCGACACCCAGACCGGGAAATCCGTTCCGGTGATCAGTGGACTCGGCAAGGTCTCCGAGCCGAGCTGGTCCCGGTGATGCTCGCCTATCTCTTCGAGAGATTCCCGAGTTTTACGCAGACATTCTGCGCCCGCGAAGTGGCTGCGCTCCGGGCGCTGGGTGTCGAGGCTCCCGTGTTCTCGATCCGCGACACGCGCTCCGAGCCCGTCCACCAGCAATTCCCCGGTCTGGGCCCGACGACCTGCCTACCTGCCAAATTTG
>WBZO01003955.1_pt1 | contig 13324 bp, 10 predicted proteins | sample 5204261 | NCBI WGS metagenome assembly WBZO01 (sample SAMN12412400, study PRJNA552823) | activated sludge metagenome | isolation source: activated sludge from anammox sidestream of wastewater treatment plant... | place: USA: North Carolina | collected 2017-09
CCGGCGCGAGGTCGTTCGTCTCGGGGAAGAGCGCGGCGACGTGCTTGAAGCCGTGCTTCGCGCTCGCCATGGCCTTCACGACGCTCCCCGCGTAGTGCGGGTGGTTGTCGCCGTAGAACGAGACGATCTTCCGGCCCTTCGCGTAGCTCGCGAAGAAGGCCTCCTCGCTCTTCTTGTTGTCCACCGGCTCGAGCGTCAGGCTGTCGCCGTTCGCGCCGTCGAGACGAGCGACGTGCGCCTGGAAGTACTGCTTCTTCGCGTCGAGCGCGAAGGTGCCCTCGTACTCCTTCTCGTACATCGTGTTGGGCGACGTACCCGCCGCGACGCAGACGGTCCGCGCCGGCAGCTCGATCTCCGCGCGATCGGGGTTGCGGCGGAACTTCATCGCCTTGACGTGACCGCGGTCGTCGAGCACCGCCTCGAGCGGCGAGAGGTTCTCGACGTAGCGCACGCCCTCCTCGAGGCTCTTCTGCACCTCCTCGTGGTTCAGGCGGTACGCGGGCGACTCGAGCACGGAGCGGCGGTACACGAGCGAGACGCCGCCCCACTTGTCGAGCAGCGGCTGGATGCGCGGGTCGCGCCCCTCCTTCGCCGCCTGCTCGCGCTCCTCCTCGAGCTCCCGCGCGTGCGCGAGCTGCACCTGGAGCTGCTCCCACTCCTCGTCGTCGAACATCGCCCGCACCGCGGCGGCGCCCTTCTCGGCCGTGAGGACGTGGACGCGCTCGGCGAGCTTCTCGATCTGCACGGGGTAGTACGCGAGCAGCTCCGTCGCCGTGTCGATCGCGGTGAGGCCGCCGCCGATCACGACCGCGGGCAGCTGGATCTGCAGGTTCGCGAGCGACGTGCGCTTGTACGCGCCGGTGAGCTGGAGGGCCATGAGGAAGTCGCTCGCCTTGCGGATCCCGCGGGCGAGGTTGTTCTTCATGTCGATGATCGTCGGCCGCCCCGCGCCCGCCGCGAGCGCGACGTGGTCGAAGCCGAGATCCCACGCGTCGTCGAGCGTCATGGTCCCGCCGAAGCGGATGCCGCCGTAGATGCGCAGCATCTTGCTCCGCGAGAGCGTGACGTAGAGGAGCGTGAGGAAGTTCTTGTCCCAGCGGACGGTGATGCCGTACTCGCTGACGCCGCCGAAGCCGAGGAGCGTGCGCTCGTCGAGCTCCTCGTAGAGCGCGCCGAAGTCCTTCACGGGCACCGGCGGCGTGCCGTTCTTCCAGTCGCCGGTGAGCTCGATCGGCAGCGGCTCGATCTTCAGGCCGTCGATCGCGACGACGCCGAAGCCGTCGCGCAGGAGATGGTGCGTCAGCGTGTAGCCCGCCGGGCCGAGGCCGACGACGAGCACGTTCTTGCCGTTGTACGGCAGCGGGTACGGCCGGCGGACGTCGAGCGGGTTCCACCGCGTGAGAAACCCGTAGATCTCGAGGCCGTACGGCAGCGAGAGCACCTCGGTGAGCACGCGCGTCTCGATCTGCGGGATGTTGACCGGCTCCTGCTTCTGGAAGACGCAGGCCTTCATGCAGTCGTTGCAGATGCGGTGGCCCGTGCCGGGGCACATCGGGTTGTCGAGCGTCACCAGCGCCAGCGCGCCGAGCGCGTCGCCGTCGCGACGCATGACGTGCATCTCGCTGATCCGCTCGTCGAGCGGGCAGCCGTTGAGCGGGACGCCCAGCGGGTTCTTCTTCACCTCGTTCGTCTTGTTGTCCCGCAGGCCCTTGCTGCACGAGTCCTTGTCGCGCTCGTGGCAGTACAGGCAGTAGTCGATCTCCTGCTCCACCTGGCGCGGATCGCCGCGGCGATCGGTGAGCGCGAAGCCGTCGCGCTCGCGGCGCTCGTCGTCGGGACCGACGAACAGCTCGGGCAGCTTCGGCTCCGGCCGGCGGAGCTGGACCAGATGGTTGTAGTCGAGGTTCTTCGGCAGGTGCAGCGAGGGCCACTGATGCGCGGGATCGTGGTGGTCCTTGCGCCGGTGCGCGAGCCACGCCTCGATCGCGTCGAGCGCGAACGCGACGACCTTCTGGTTCTCCGCGTCCGTCGGCGCGTTCGCGTCGGCGACGACGCACGCCGCCTCGCTGACCTTCTGCGCGTTCCAGCTCCCGGCCAGCGTCTTGCGGAGGGTCACCGCGCGGCCGCGGAGCTCGTCCGTCCACGTCGCGCCGCCGGCCTTCGCCGCCTTGCGCGCGACGTCGTCGACCTCCGCGAGCAGCACGACGGCCTTCGCCACCGCGAGCTCCTCGTCGGGGAAGCTGCCGGTCCCGCGCAGCATCGCGTCGGGGCTCGTCGGCGACATCGCCGCGATCGCCGCCGTCGACACGGCAGCCGCCTCGGCGAACGTGCCCGTCCATGCCTTGCCGGCCGAGTCCTTGAGCACGCGCTTCTTCGCGAAGTCCTGCTTGAACCGCCAGAGCGGCGAGCGGTCCTTCACCTCACCGGCGAGGTGGGCCATCTCCTTCTCGACCCGAAACAGCCTCCCGACGAACGCGCTCACGTGCGGAGCCACGGCGAGCAGCACCTCGCTCACCTGCTCCGGCGTCATCCCGGAGCCCTGGCACGTGCGGTACGCGTCGTACGCCTTCCACGCATCCGGCGCGTTCTTCGCCAGATCCTTGCACCATGCATCGAACAGCTCGCGCAGCTTCGCCGGCTCGAACAGGTCCGGGTAGCGGAACCCGGGGATCCCGAGCGGGAAGTCGGACGAAGGAGCCCCCTCCGGCGGAGGGAACGACTTTCGTTGGACGCGGAACGTCGGCGGGGTGGAGGGGGCCGTCGCGGTCATCGGCTCACTTCTCGTCCGCGGGGGTGAACGCCGTCTGGGCCTCCTCGCCTTGCTCGAAGCCGAAGAAGATCGCCGCCTGCTTGAACAGGAACTCCTGACCTTCCTTCGACGCGATGTCGAGGCGCCCCGGGCCGAAGTACGTGTTCACGTACCGGACCGAGTACTTGAGCCACTCGTCCCACGCCTCCTTCGAGATCTCCTCGTAGATGCGCTTGCCGAGCTCGTTCTTGTACGGCGGACGGGCCAGGCCGGGCAGCTCCCTGCCCAGCTTCTTGCACTTGACCATTCGCGTTTCCGACATGGATTTCCTTGCTCTCGCGGGCCTTTTAGCCGGGCAGCGCCGGGGGCGCCAGCCCATCCGTCCGCCGGGGGCGGACGGAACCAAGAATGCAGAACAGGGAACTAGGGAACTGGGCGCGACGCGACCAGTTGCTCAGACGAACGGGAGCGCGAGCTGCGCGGGGCGCGTGCGGCGGACGTCGAGCTCGCACACGGCGCCGTGCGGGAGCACTGCCACGTCCAGGCCACGCGCCGCGGAGGCGACGACCTCGAGCGCGCGCTCCGGCGTGTTGTTCGCCTTCGACAGGTGCCCGAGCCACATCCGCGTCATGCGCGTGCCCGAGAGGCGGGCTGCGAGCTCCGCCGTCTGATCGTTCGAGAGGTGGCCGAGGCCGCCGGAGACGCGCCGCTTCAGCCGATCGGGGTACGGCCCGAACGCGAGCATCTCGGTGCAGTGGTTCGCCTCGACGAGCGCGGCGTCGCATCCGGAGAGGAGGCCGACGAGACCGCTGGTCACCCGCCCGACGTCGGTGGCCACGCCGAGCGCTGCGCCGCCGTTCTCCTCGGCGACGCGCACGGCGACCTGCGGCGCGTCGTGCGGGACGTGCTCGGCCTCGAGCACGAAGGTCCCGATGCGGAACGCGCGGCCGGGCTCGAAGTACTGGACGTCGAAGCGCTTCGTGACGTGCGGTGCGTCGATCCCACGGTGGAGCCAGATCGTGGCCTGGAAGGCGCGCGCCAGCTTCTCGATCTGGCCGAAGTGATCGCCGTGCTGGTGCGTGGCGACGATCGCGTCGACGCGCAGGCCCTCGGCGCCGATGCCGAGCTGGGCGAGGCGGGCCTCCGTCTTGCGCGGGCCGATGCCGGCGTCGACGAGGATGCGCGTCCCGTTCGACTCCACGAGGAGGGCGTTGCCGCTGGACCCGGTCCCCAGGACGAAGACGCGCACTGCCTCTTCACTCATCTCAGGGCGCGGGTGCGAATGCAAGAGTGGTATCGTTCGGGCGCGACGTGAGCACTCGTCCTTGTCCCAACTGCGGCCACCTCGTCCCCGAGCAGGGGCGCTTCTGCGGCCAGTGCGGCACCACGCTGGGGGCCGCGGATGCGTCGCCCGCGAAGGCGGCGCCTCCGGCGAACCTGGGCAAGACGCTGCTCGACTCGAACCCGTTCGGGGCGAGCCAGAAGCCCGCGGCCAAGACGTTGATGCAGACCGTCAACGATCCGCACGCGCACGAACGCGCGCGCGCGATGCTCGACGAGGCGCTCGAGAAGCAGGGCGTGCACACCGCGGAGACCGCGAAGCGGCCGGCCGTTCCGCTCGCCAAGACGATGATGCTCGGGAGCGAGGCGCCGTCGCTCCCGCATCCCGCGCCCGCTCCGCCGGCCGCGACGCCCGAGGCGAGCCCGCTGTCGAAGAGCGTGCTCGCGCCCGGCAGCATTCCGCCGCCCGCACCTCAGCCTCAGCCTCAGCCTCAGGCGCAAGCGCAGGCACCCGCGGCGAGCGCGGCGAGCGGGAGCCGGACGATGCTCGGCATGCCTGCGCGCGATCTCCCGCCCCCTGCTGCTCCGCCGCCGGCGCAGCCGCCCGCGAACCTTCCGCCGGCGATGAAGACCATGCTGGGCGTCGCGATACCCGGGATCGCGCCGACGCACGAGCCTCGCGCGCCGGGCGCATTGGCGGCGACCGCGCCGCTCGGCGCCGAGATCGGCAACGTGAACCGCCCGCAGGGCACGCTGCTCGGCGTCGCCGTCCCCGGTATCGCGCCGACGCACGGGGGGCCGCCGCCGGCTCCCGCCGTCACCGGCGTCGCGAGCGCGGGCCGCACGAACGTCGGCTTCCCTGCCGCGGTGAACACGCTGCCTCCCATCGTTCCGGCGCCCGCGCCGCTCGTCGACGAGCCGATCCCCGAGGCGCCTCGCCTGCCGGCGAAGCGCGGGGTCCCGGCGGTCGTCGTCGTGCTGATCGTCTTCCTCCTCGTCGCCGCGGCGGGCGGCGCCGCGGCGTTCTTCGTCCTCCGATCGGGTGCGCCGCTCGCGGCGGCGCCGCAGCTCGACGAGAACGGACGCGAGTCGCTCAAGATCTCCTGCGCGAGCTGCCCCGACGGCACGACGGTGTCGCTCGGCGCGTCCTCGGCGCAGATCGCGGGAGGCGCGGCGGTGCTGCCGCTGCCGGCGCCGCTGTCGATCGGCGACAACGATCTCGAGGTGAAGATCGACCGACCCGGCTCGGGTCGCGACGAGTCGGTGACCGTGCACGTGCCGGTCGCGTACCGCGTGCGCGCCGACATGGCGACGCTCTCGGCGAAGCCGCCGGCGATCACCGTGCGCGTCGAGGCGATGCCCGGGAGCGAGGTGTCCGTCGAGGGCACGCCCGTCCCGCTCGACGCGACCGGACGCGGCGCGTATCCGATCGATCTCGCCAAGGACGTCGAGGGGACGAGCGACGAGTCGAAGACGATCGAGAAGAAGATCGCCTTCTCGATCACGCCCAAGGGCGGAAAGCCCGAGGCCGGCTCGCTCGTCGCGCGCACGGTGATCGTTCCGCTGCACCTCGATGCGCCGGGGACGGTGCTCTACACCGATCGCCCGAGCGCGGCGGTCTCGGGACAGACGAAGACGGGCGGCACGCTGGCGATCGACGGTCAGGTCGCGCCGGTCGATGCACAGGGCCGCTTCGGCGTGAGGGTCGAGATGAAGGACCCCGGCGAGAAGCCGCTCGAGATCGTCGCTTCGGCGCCGCCGCTCGCGCCGCGCATCGTCCACGCGAAGGTCATCCGCGTGGCCTCGCTCGAGGACGCGGCGAAGGAGCTCGAGGCGAAGGGTCCCCTCGCCTTCGATGCGTTCGCCGCGGACCCGTCGGGCAAGGTCGGCCAGGCGGTCGCCGTCGACGGCGAGGTCGTGGAGACGCGCGCACAGCAGGGCTACACGGTGATGCTCGTCGACGCGAAGCAGGGCTGCGCCGCGGGCAAGGGCGCGTGCATCGTGCGCATCGTGCACGGCGAGGAGCTGAAGGCGGCGCGCGGCGACACGGTTCGCGCGTACGGCGTGCTCGAGGGCAGCGTGACGTCCGCGGGCAAGACGGTGCCGGACATCGACGCCTCGCTCGTGATCGTCAAGGCGGGGAGCGGCAAGTGACGCGCGCGCGGCTCGCAGCGGGCCTCTGCGTCGCGGCGGTCGCGCTCGCCGCGTACGCGGCCTCGGCACAGCGGATCGATCCGCGCAGGCCGGCGACGTTCGTCGTCGGAGCGCCGGCCGGCGCCGCGCCGATGCAGCGGGTCGACGCTCGACGGACGGGCCTCGCGAGGCAGCCGCTGCCCGGAGGTCCGCTCCGCATCGCGTGGCGGAAGACGATCGGGCTGAGCATCGATCAGGCCGCGCTCGCAGGCAGCGACGGGACGCTCGCGGTGGTGACGGCGCGCGGCGACGTCATGTTCCTCGACGAGGCCGGCGAGGAGCGCTCGCACGTGACCGTGGGCGCCGGATCCGTCGGGCCCGCGGTGATGACCTCGGACGGGACGATCGTGTTCGCCACGAGCTCCGGCGAGGTGATCGGCGTCAAGCGCAGCGCCTCGAGCAACCAGCGTCCGCGGTTCTCCACGCGCATCGGCGGCGAACGCGCGGGCCGCGCTGCGCCGCTCGCGCTCGACGACGGCGGCGTCGTCGTCGCCTCCTCGAGCGAGCTCGTCGTGCTCGACTCGGACGGTAACGTCCGCGCACGCGCCGCGCTGCCCGAGCAGGTGACGGCGCCGCTGCTCGCGACGGGCGACAAGGTCGTCGCGATCGGAGCGAGCGGGGCGGTGTTCGGCTGGACGCCGGGCCGCGAGCCGTCACGCATCGGATCGTTCGGCGCGCCGGTCGACGGCGGCGCCGCGTTCGCCGACGCGACCACGCTCGTCGCGGTCATCGAGACGAACCACCTCGTCGAGCTCGACATCGCGCGGGGCGTCCGGTCGACGCGCGCCATCGCCGCGCAGGGCCTCTACCTCGGGCCCCCCAGCGTCCGCGCAGGGTCGCGGGGCGGGTCGATCGCCACCGTGCTCGCGATGACCCCGAGCCGCGGGTTCGTCGTCTCCGTCGATCCGGCGGGCCAGGAGAGCCTTCGCGCTCCGATCGCCACGTTCATCCCGCAGGTCCTGCCCGACGGCGGTGCGGCGCCCCTGGTCGCGCCCCCGCACGTCGGCCCCGTCGTCGACGCGAGAGGCACCATCGCCTTCGCAGCGACCGACGGGCACGTCGGCGTCGTGACCCCGGAGGGAGCGGTCGAGACGATCGGGGAACAGCTGTGCTCGAGGAGCGGCCGCACCACCGGCACCGTGGCCGGGCTGACCCCTTTCGGACGGGGGAGCTTCGCGGTCACCTGCGGCGAGGGCGTCGTCGTGCGCGTCCTCGGCCCCGAAGCCGAAGCGCCGAGGCCCAGCTCGAGCGCACTTCGCAGAGCCCCGAGCGCCGCACCCCGGCCTCCCGCGCCGACCCCGCCGGAGCCGGACGACGAAGACGCGCCCTGAATCGCCCTGGGCACCCTGGAAAATGGGGACGTTCGAGCCTATAGTGCGCGCATGATCACGATCACGGACCGCGCTGCCGCCAAGGTGAAGGAGATCGCCGAGGCCGAGGACCTGTCGAGCCAGGGGCTCCGTCTTCGCGTGGTCGGCGGTGGATGCGCCGGGTTCACGTACGACCTCTACTTCGAGGATCAGATCACCGACATGGACGAGCAGTTCGAGTCGAACGGCGTGAAGCTGTACGTCGACCCGCTGAGCTTCCAGTACCTCGAGAACACGGAGATCGACTACGTCGAGGGCGTGCACGGCTCGGGGTTCAAGTTCAACAACCCGAACACGAGCGGCAGCTGCGGCTGCGGCTCCTCCGTCAAGTTCTGACGTCACCCTCCCTGCAGGTCACGACGGCGACCTGATCGCGCCCCGGGGCGCAGCGTCGCGCCGATCTGGCGTCGGTCACGCGCGCCGAATACCCTGCGAGGGATGATCCGACGCTTCGTCCTCGTCGCGGCAACGACCGCAGGGGCGACCTTGCTCACGGCGCTGCCGGCCGCGGCCCAGCCCTCGGGTCAGGACATCGCGACGGCCCAGGCGCTGTTCGAGGACGGCAAGCGCCTGCTGCAGCAGGGCAAGTACGACGAGGCTTGCCCGAAGCTCGTCGAGAGCCAGCGCCTCGATCCGGGCGGAGGCACGCTCCTCGCGATCGCGCTTTGCCACGAAGGCGAAGGAAAGACCGCGACGGCCTGGGCGGACTTCAATGTCGCCCTCGGGCAAGCGCGGAAGGACGGGCGTGCCGACCGCGAGGCGACCGCGAGCGAGCACATCAAGGCGCTCGAGCCGAAGCTGACGCGCGTACGCGTCAGCGTGACCACGCGACCGGAGGGCCTCGAGGTCCGGCGCGATGGCACCGTCGTCGGCGAGCCGCAGTGGGGGACCGCGCTGCCCGTCGATCCCGGCGATCACGTCTTCGAGGCGACCGCGCCGGCGAAGGTGAAGTGGAGCGCGACGATCAGCGTCCGCGGCGACGGGCAGACCATCGACGTGCGCGTCCCCGAGCTCATGGACGACGGCGCAGCCGTCTTCCCAGCCCCCGCCACGGCGGCTCCGCCTGCCCCGCCGCCCCGAGCCGTCACCGCGGACGAGCGACCGGCCGAGGGCGGGAGCTCGCAGCGCGTCTGGGCCGGCATCGCCGGCGGCGTCGGCGTCGTCGCGACGGCCGCAGGCGTCGTGCTCGGGCTCTCGGCGAGCGCGAAATGGAACGACGCCGAGGAGGCGTGCCCGGGCGGTCGTTGCAGGACCCCCGCCGACCAGGAGCTCGGGAAGGACGCCGGGACGGCGGCGGACCTCTCGACGGTTTTCTTCACCGTGGGCGCCGTCGGCCTCGTCGCCGGCGCCGTCCTCTACTTCACCGCGCCCGCGAGCCCGCCGGCTCGGTCCTCGGCCGCGCGCCGCCTCCTGCTCGAGGGCACCTTCTGATGCAGAAGCGGATCTTCGGTCTCGCGAGCGTCGCGCTCTTGAGCTGCCGGGCGGTGCTCGGCATCGAGGAGCTGGAGGTCGTCGACGGAGGCGCCGGGAGCGACGCGGGAGCGGACGGATCGAGCGACGGCGGGCCCGACGCACGCGCCGACGCGCCCACCGACGCCGGCGGCGGCGCGAAGACGGACGTGTCCGCCTGCGTCGCGAAGCCGGACCTGAAGGACTGCTCGATGTGCTGTCGCGACTCGTTCCCGACGGCGGTGCCCGTGATGGAGCAGACGTTCAAGGCCTGCGTGTGCGCCTCCCCGTGCGCCACGACGAACGGCTGCGACACGACGTTGTGCGCGGGCAAAGCCGTCGCCGGCACCGACTGCCCGAAGTGCGTCGACGACGTCGTGCGCAACGGCAGCTGCAAGAAGGAGAGCGACGAATGCGCGAATTCGCCGAGCTGCGAGCCGGCGCTCACGTGCCTTCGATCGTGTAAGTGACGACGTCTCCCGTATACTCGTCGGGTGAGCGGTAGCAGTGCCTTCGTCGATTCGCTGATCGGATCGCGCATCGCGGGCCGCTACGTGATCGACCGTCAGCTCGGCACCGGCGGTATGGGCATCGTCGCCGCCGGGAGGTACCCGGAGCTCGGCCAGCGCGTCGCCGTCAAGTTCCTCCGTCCGGAGCACGCCGACGATCGCGTGCTCAAAGAGCGCTTCCTCCGCGAGGCGCGCGTCGCGGCGAAGGTGAAGAGCCCTCACTTCGTCCGCGTGTTCGACGTCGGAACGCTCGACAGCGGCGTGCCGTATCTCGTGATGGAGATGCTCACGGGCAAGGACCTGGCCGACGAGCTCCGCGCGCGCGGCCCGTTCTCGGTCGAGGAGGCCGTGGATGCCATCCTCCAGGCATGCGCGGGCATCGCCGAGCTCCACGGCCTCGGCGTCGTGCATCGTGACCTCAAGCCGTCGAACCTCTTCGTCACGGAGGGCGCAGGCACGCGAACGATCAAGGTCCTCGATTTCGGCATCTCGAAGGAGAAGGTCTCGGACGCGAACAAGCCGCTCACGGCGACCGACAACGTCCTCGGCACGCCGCAGTACATGTCCCCCGAGCAGATCAAGGCGTCGAAGGACGTCGACGAGCGCACGGACGTCTGGGCGCTCGGCGTGATCCTCTACGAGCTCCTCACGCAGAAGCTGCCGTTCGTCGCCGAGGGCCCCGGCATCGGCGAGCTGTTCGCGCGCGTCCTCTACTTCGATCCGCAGAAGCCGAGAGAGCATCGCCCCGAGCTGCCGCAGGAGCTCGAGGACGTGATCATGAGGTGCATCACGCGAGACCTCGCGGCGCGATACGCGAACGTCGGCGCGCTGGCCGAGGCGCTGCGGCCCTTCGCGGCCGCGAAGTCGCTCCACCGCATCGACGCGGTCCACGATGCCGTCTCGGCGTCGTACCCGGCCCGGGGCGAGAGCGTGGCGCCGCCGCCCAGGCAGTCGCTCGCGCCGACCGTCGCGGTGCCGGCGGCCGAGCCGCACGTGGAGTCCGCGACGTCGACCCCCGAGGTGTCGAGCGAGCTCGAGGCGGCCCGGTCCATCGACGCCTCGTCCGTCGATCTCGGCATCGCGAAGCGCAAGAGGACGAGCCGCGCCGTGGTGGGCGTCGTGGCGGCGGCGGCCGTCGGCGCGTTCGCGATCGCCTTCGTCTCCGCGCGCCGCGAAGAGCGACCGACGGTCGACACGGCGCCGGCCGCGAGCCCTGCCGCCGTCGCGAGCAGCGCGCCGCTCGCACCTGCCTCGACGTCCGTCTCGCCCGCCACCGTCACGACCGCGGAGGTCACGCCGAGCGCGTCGGCGTCGGCGCCCCCGATCGTCACGCGCCGCCCGCTGCCGACGGCAGTGGTGGTGAAGACGGCGCCGAGGCCCTCGCCTGCGAAGCCAGGGGCGACCGCGCCCGCTCCCGCGAAGCCGCCCGTCGACCCGATCGGCGACCGCAAGTGAACGGCGAGCACGCGGGGGTCGTCCCTCGCGGGCAGCTCCCCGCGTCCGCGGGGTGATCCCTGCAAGACGTCACCCGCATCGTCGCGAATCCTTTGCGGCCAACGCATCCACGGACCCAGCATGGGTCTTGCGAGGAGCTCGGGCGGAGGTCCTTCGCATGCGGAACGTCACCACCTCGGCGCTTCTCGTCACGCTCCTCGCGGCGGCGGCCGGATGCAGCGCGGCCTCGAGCGAGACGGAGAGCGACCCGATCGCGCGCTCGAGCGACCAGCTCATCGGCCTCTCCGGCACGTACTCGACGGCAGGCGGTGTCGACTGGTCGAACCCGTTCTTCCAGCCCCTCGGCGCGAACGGGCGCTCTTGCGGCGACTGTCACAAGATCGATCAGGGCTGGACGATCACGCCCTGGGCGATCCGGGCGCGCTTCGAGGCGAGCGCGGGGACCGACGTCCTCTTCAAGCCGCACGACACCGCCGTCGCGCCGAACGTCGACGTGTCGACGCTCGAGGCGCGACGCAAGGCGTATGCGCTGATCCTCTCGCGCGGCATCGTCCGCATCGGCCTCGCGGTGCCCCCCACCGCGGAGTTCGAGGTCTCCGAGATCGACGATCCGTACGCGTTCGCCACGCCGGCGAGCCTCTCGGTGTACCGCCGCCCCCTGCCCGTCTCGAACCTCGCGTACACGTCGACGGTCTCCTGGGACGCGCGGCTCACGCTGGCCGGCAAGACGATCCCCGAGGACCTCGCCGAGCAGGCGAACAAGGCGAACAGGGGCCACGGTCAGGCGACGACCGATCTACCGATGGAGACGCGCGAGGCGATCGTCCGCTTCGAGACGACCACGTTCTCCGCGGCGAATCGGATGCTCTTCGTCGGCGCGCTCGACGCCGCCGGCGCACGAGGCGGCGCCTTCGCGCTCGCCACGGAGCAGCACGACGTCGGGACCATCTACGACGCCTGGCGCAAGCCCCAGCCCGACAGCCTGATCGCGTGGGCCCGCGACATCGTCGCTCGCGGAGGCGAGATCTTCCGCGAACCGCGCCTGAAGCGGCCCGACGGGAGCCGCGGCTCGTGCGCCGGCTGCCACGGCGCGGAGAGCACCGGCGGCAGCGCCGTCTCCGCGCTCACCTTCGACATCGGCATCGCCGACGCGTCCCGCCGCCCGAGCGACGTGCCGCTCTACACGCTTCGGAACAAGACGACCGGCGAAACCCGCAAGGTCACCGATCCCGGCCGCGGCCTCATCACCGGCAAGTGGGCCGACGTCGGCAAGTTCAAGGCGCCGTCGCTGCGCGATCTCTCGGCGCGCGCGCCGTACTTCCACGACGGCTCCGCGCCGACGCTCTTCCATGTCGTCGACCACTACCGCGATCGGTTCGACGCGGATCTGAGCGACGCGGACGTCTTCGCCCTCGTCGCGTTCCTGAGCGCGCTGTAGCCCCGCGGATACCCGCGTGAACGCGGGGTCACGGGGACCTTCGGCACCGGCGCCCCGAAACCCCGAGGATATCGAGGAGGCATGGCCCTTGCTGACGCGGGGGCCATGCGCTTCCTCCTTCCTTGCTCCCTGGCCCTCCTCGCCGGTGCGGGCGCCGTCGCCTGCGCCGCGAAGATCGAAGAGCCGTCGGAACAGCCGACCGACGACCCCGCGCGCAGCCCCGCCCCGCTCTGCGTCGCGACCTCCGCGGACAGGTGCGCCGCCGCGCTCGACACGACGCCGGACGAGCCGCCTCGCGACGGCGCGATCCTCTGGGCGAAGGCTCCGCCCGACACCGCGGGAGCTACGCTGGCTGCAGCGAAGCTCGCGGTCTACCCGGACGGGACGCTCCGCCGGACGCCCGTGATCCGCAACCTGGGCGTGCTCGTCATGCCGCCCCGCGGTCTCGTGCGCGCGCGCATCGCGTCCGCCTCGCTCGCGCAGCTACGCGCCGACGTCGAAGCGGCCGCGGCCGATCCCCAAGCGAACGTGCACGCGTTCTTCGCGCCGGACGCGCCGCCCCATGAGATCGCCGGCGCGAACGTCCTCGATCTCGGTGTCGGCTCGGCGTGCTTCCTCCGCCCCGATCATCCGTCGTCGTCGTGCGTGCCGCCGCCCGTCAGGCGGGTCCACGCCGACGTGGCGGCGTTGCTCGAAGCGAGCGAGCGGCTCTGGCGCGATGCGCGGAGCGGCACCGTCTCGCTCGCTGTGGAGGTGACGCCGCGAGGCCGCTGGCCGCTCGCGCAGGACGTCACGGACGGCACGCTCGAGCTCACGCGAGAGGAGTGGTCGCGCGTCGGAGGAACCGGTCTGTTTCGACTCGACGGCGGCGATCTCCTGT
>WBZO01005241.1_pt1 | contig 13322 bp, 15 predicted proteins | sample 5204261 | NCBI WGS metagenome assembly WBZO01 (sample SAMN12412400, study PRJNA552823) | activated sludge metagenome | isolation source: activated sludge from anammox sidestream of wastewater treatment plant... | place: USA: North Carolina | collected 2017-09
CCGCAGAAGTGGGCGCCGGCATTGAGCGGCTTGCGGCAACGAGCGCAGGCGGTCACCGGCGGGGCAGGCATGATGGCACTCCACACCGGTCGCCGTTGTGCCGGTGCCAGTGCAGTATCGGCCGGGCCCGCGGGCCAGTCTGCCGGGGAATCTCCATCGCCTCGTCAGGCAATATGCGCCGTTCGTCGCCCATTGCACTCTGCGGCGCCTCATTATCAGGCGGTGGAGACGTCGCCGTGGTGCTGGCGGTTGGGCAACAGTCATGGCATGATCGCCGGCACGCACCAGGCTCCGCACAGCGAACAGGGGGAGACCAGCCGATGCCAATCAAACCGACCGACCCGCACTGGCGCGAGCGCTACGCCGCGCTGCTGTGTTCGCCGCGCCAAGCGATGGCGCTGGTGCAGCCGGGGGACACGGTCTACCTGGGCGGCTGGACCTCGGTGCCGCTGACGCTGTGCGCTGGGCTGGCCGAGCAGGCCGCCGCGTTGCGCGACGTGACGGTCGTCACCTTCCTCACCGCCTTCAACTGGGACCGGCCGGAGCTGCTGGCGGCCTTTCAGATCGTCACCGCCTACACCGGCCCGTATGAGCGCGGCCCTGCCCGCGAGGGGCGGTTTGACTACCTGCCCGTCGCCGGTTTCCGCGAGGGGCGGGCGCCCAACGGCTTCCCGGAATCGTTCGACGTGGTGGGTGTGCCAATCTCGCCGCCGGATGAGGACGGCTACTGCTCCTTCGGCGGCGGCGTCTGGTTCGGGCCGACGGTGCTACGCGGGGCGAAGGCGGCAGTGGGGGAGGTGCACCCGGAGTTCATCCGCACCGGCGGCGACAACCGCGTCCACATCTCCCGTTTCGCCGCCCTCACCGAGAACGTCGCCGTCGCCGGGCCGCCGCCGATTCCGCCCCGCTCGGAGGAGGCGGAGATCGCCGCGCAGGTGGCCTGCTCGCTGATCGCGTCGGAGATCATCAAGGACGGCGCCACCATCCAGATCGGCGTCGGCGACGTGTCGGCGGCGCTGGCGCTGTACCTGGGCGACAAGCACGACCTGGGCATCCACTCCGAGATCATCCCCGGCGGGGTGGCAGACTTGGTCAAGTGCGGGGCGGTCACCGGCCGGCACAAGGAGGTACATCCCGGCAAGGTAGTCGGTGCGGCGCTGGTGCAGATGCCGCCGGAGGAGCTGGCCTACATCGACGGCAATGAGACCTTCGAGCTGTACGACTTCTGCCACACCGACGACATGCGCCTGCTGCTGCAACTGTCCAACTTCGTCGCCGTCAACAACGCCCTGTTCGTCGATGTCACCGGCAACGCCTGCGGCGAATCCTGGGGGCCGCAGGTGTTCTCCGGGCCGGGTGGCCAGCCGACCTTCGCCTATGCCGCCTCCACCACCTCAGCGCAGTCGGTGATCGCGCTGCCGTCGTCGCAGATGGCCGGCGGCGAGCGGCGGCCGCGGCTCTTGGCGGCGCTGCCGGAAGGCTCCACCGTCACCAGCCACCGTGCCTACGTCGATTACGTGGTCACCGAGCAGGGCATCGCCCGGCTCACCGGCAAGACGCTGCGCGGGCGGATCGATGAGCTGGTGAGCGTGGCCCACCCGGACTTCCGCGCCGAACTGCGGGCAGAGGCGCGCAAGCTGTACGGCGTGTGACGCGCCGGTCAGCGGCCGTACACCGACACCACGCTGCGGCTGCCGGCGGTGTACGGGGAGCGGGCCCAGTCTGCCCAGCGCTCACGCAGGCGCAGCCCGGCGATGCGTGCCATCAGGTCCAGCTCGCTGGGCCAGGCGTAGCGGGTGACGATCGGGTCGAGCCGCACGCCGGCAGCCGACAGCGAGACGTGCGTCTCCACCAGCAGCTGGCGCTCGGGGTCGTGCCGCGCCACGTCGAGGCGCACTTCGTCCACCGCCACCGCCTCGGCGTCGACGTACTGCTGATCGCGTAGCCGGTGGAGATAGGCGGGGGAGAAGGCCTCCACCACGAACACGCCGTCGTCGCTGAGATGGGCGGCCACGTTCTCAAAGCAGCGCACCTGGTCATCCTGAGTGAGCAGATTGAACAGCGTGTTCCACACCACGTAGATCAGCCGGTAGGCGCCAGCCACGGGCACATCGGCGAAGTCGCCCAGCGTCACCGCCAGCCGGTCGCCGCCGGGCTTGGCCCGCAGTTGGGCGATCATCGCCGGCGAGAAGTCGATGCCGTCGACCCGCAGGCCGCCCGCCGCCAGCGGCAGGGCGATGCGCCCGGCGCCGATCGCCAGTTCTAGCGCCGGGCCCGTGCCCGCCAGCCCGGCCAGGAATGCCACGGCGGCGGCCTCATCCCCGCGCTGCACGTCGCGGTAGGTCGCGGCCACCCGCTCACCGAAGCTCAGTTCCGGTCGGTAGTCCTTCATGCTAGCCGGTCCTCCTCCCTGCCGGGCGCCGCACCCGAAAACAGCAGCAGCGCCAGTTCGTCCAGCGTGGCGATGCCCTCCAGCGGGAAGCGCGCCGCCACGGGCATAAAGACGTCGATCGTGTGATGCTGGGCCAGCCCGATGGCCTGGCGGCGCAGCGCCCAGCCCAGCGCCTGCCGGGGAAAGTCCGCCGTTCGCGGCCAGCCGCTCGCCTCAAGGAACGTCCGCAGCAACGCCGCGTCACAGGCGAACAGGTCGCGGTAGAGCTGGATGATCTCCAGATGGCGGTCGCCGGCCACCGTATCACCCCAGTCGATGACGCCCGCCAGGTGGCCGCCCTCGACGTAGACGTGCATCGCCACCAGATCGCCATGGGTGACGGCGAGGTCGGGCGGCCCGAGCCGCGCCACGAACGCCGCTGCCTGCGCGGCCAGGTGCGGCGGCAGCGAGCTGCGGGCGGCGGCGGTCGCGGCGTCCGGCGGCGACCAGTCCGCCGCGGTGGCGATGCTATCGGGGGCGAGCGCGTGCAGCCGCCGCACCTGCTCGCCCAGTTCCGCCGCGACGGTGTGCCGCTGGGCGGCGGTCAGCGCCGCATCCCGCCAGGCATGGCCGGGCATCCGCGTGGTGATCAGGTAGGGCCAGGGGGCATCCGGCTGATCGGAGAGCCGCCCTTGGCCGAGCAGGCGGGGCGCGGCGATCTGCGGCTGGCTGGCCAGCAGCGCCAGCGCCGCCCGCTCGGCGGTGAAGCTCAGCCGCCAGCGCGGCGTCTGGCCGAACAGCTTCACCACCACGTCGCCGCAGAGAAACACCGGGTTGGTCGGGTTGTAGCCGGCCACCGGCTCCCGCCCGGCGCCGCTCAGGCCGTGGCGATCCAGGATCGCCGTCACCACCGGCTCCCACAGCGCCAGATCGCTCAGCCCGGCGCGGAAGGTGGCCGGTGAGGAGAAAGCCGGAGGTGCGATCACGGCGCCACCTCCCGGCCGGCTGGCTGCTCCACCCGCCGCAACACGCGCAGCAGGTACTGCTTGCGATCCAGCGGGTTGGGGCCGGTACGGGGTCGCGCGGGCGGCGGCCCGGCGGCCGGTTGATAGCGGGCAAACGCCGTCTCCAGCGCCCCCTCGCCGCGGGTGAGCCCCGCAAGTTGCACGTGCAGATCGTGGACCGCCGCCGCCGGCATCTCGCCCGCCAGCACGTATGCCGCCGCCCGCGCCTCCTGGGTGAGGGGCGCCGCCCGCAGCCGCGCCAGCAGGGGCAGCACCGCGCTGAGGCTGTCCGCCGGGATCTCCAGGTGAAAGCGATGCACCGGCTCCTCCACGAGCACCCCCGCCTGCGCCAGTGCCGCCATCAGCACCAGCGGCGTCAGGCCGCGGAAGTCGGCGCCAGTGCTGGACATGCTCTTGCTGAAGCCCTGGTGGGCGTGGCTCTGGCGCGGCGCGTAGCCGGTGTGCGTCAGCGTGACGGCGCAATCCGTCACCTGCCAGCCGTACAGCCCCTGACGTAGGGTGTCACTGATGCTGTCCTCTACCGCCGCGACGAAGGCCGGCGGCATCGTGCCGTGTACCGCCACCGCCGTCCGGAAGACGATGCCGCTGCCGGGCGGCGCCGGCTCGATGCGCAGCCCGACGGTGGCCAGAAACGGGTTGGGTGGCACGCGCATCACCTCCACCGCCGCGCCCGTGCCGGCGGGCCGCTCGATGCACAGCGGCGTCGAGGGGCGGAAGTCCACGGCAAGGCCGTAGTCCTGCGCCAGCGTCGCCTGAATCACCTCCTTCTGCACCTCGCCGTACAGCGAGATGGAGGTCTCGCCGCGCTGCTCATCGTGGCGGAGGTTGATCAGCGGGTCCTGCTCGGCCAGCTGCGTGAGCGCCAGATGCAGCGCCCGCCGCTCTGCCGGGCGCGAGGGCAGCACCACCGTCTCCAGCACGGGCGGGGCAAAGCTGCGTACCCCCTGCCCCGGCCGCGGTGTACCGATACTGTCGCCGGTCTGGATGTCGCTCAGCCCCCACAGTTTCGCGATCTGCCCGGCGGCGGCGACCGGCCGCGCCACCACCTCGCCCCGCTCGAAGAGGCGCAGCGCCGTCACCCGGCCCTCATGTCCGGCGCCATAGCGCAGCCGGTCACGCGGGTGGACGCGGCCGGTGAACAGGCGCGCCGAGGCGATCTTCTCCCCCGCCGCGCCGCGCTCGACCTTGAACACCGTGCCGGACAGGGGCGCAGCGGCATCGCCCGCGGCGGCAGGCAGCAGGCCGGTGAGCCCGGCCATCAGCTCCGGCACCCCGGCGCCGGTGATGGCCGAGCCACAGAACACCGGGTGCACCAGCGCCCGCCGGCTGTGCGCCGCCAGCATCTGCCACAGCGCGGCGGCAGACGGCGGCACGCCGTCGAGGTAGGCGGCCAGCACCGCGGGATCGTGCTCCGCCAGCAGCGCCGACAGCTCGGCGACGAAGGCAGGAGCGGCGGGGGCATGCGGGACAAACGCCGCCCGGTCGCTGCCCTCGTCGCGCACTGTCCCCAGGGAGATGACGGCGGGGGTCAGGTGTGCGGCGATATCGCGCAGCACGGCGGCCGAGCGTGCGCCGGCACGGTCGATCTTGTTGATGAAGATCAGGGCGGGAATGGCCAGCCGCCGCAGCGCGCGCAAGAGGATGCGCGTCTGTGGCTGGACACCCTCCACGGCGGACAGCAGCAGCACCGCGCCGTCGAGCACGCGCAGCGCTCGCTCCACCTCAGCGATGAAGTCCGGGTGGCCGGGGGTGTCAATCAGATTGACGGTGACATCATCAACGGCGAACGAAACGGCCGCCGACTTGATGGTGATGCCGCGCTGCCGCTCCAGCAGCAGGCTATCGGTCTGGGTGGTGCCGGCATCGACACTGCCGGGCTGGGTGATGACCCCGGCGGCGTACAGCAGCCGCTCGGTCAGGCTGGTCTTGCCAGCGTCAACATGCGCCACGATCCCCAGGTTTAACGTCCGCATCCGGCCTCATGTCCTCCAAGCGGAACCCAACGCGCGTGTGGATGGACATGGGCGATTTCATGATCGTCTCCCTGCGGAAGGTCGGGGCGACGGTATTACAGCAGATCGCCGCCGCGGACGGCAAGCAGCGGCCGGCGCCCGCTCCTGTTGCCCGAGAACGAACGGGCGGAGCGGGCACCGGCCATGCACGGTTGCGCGATCCATTTGCTCGCGGCTAATACCGATCCCAGTGCGCGAACTCCGTCGCCGCCTTGCGGCCGGCGGTGGGGTTGGCGGGACGGGCGGCGCGCGCCGCCTGGTCGATATGGCCGATGGTGACGACGGTCCACAGCCGCCGCTCGGCGGGGATGCCCAGCGCCTGCTTGATCACCTGGGGGCCGTTGTCCTTGAGCGTGCTGATGTTGGAGCCGAGGCCGTGCGCCTTGGCGGCCAGCAGCAGCCGCTCCACCAACCGGGCCTCGTCGAAGATCTCCAGCTCCCGCCGCTCCGGCTCGCCGGGCGAGACGATCACCAGGGCAACGGGGGCGCCGGCGGCCGCACGCACGCCGTGCGCGGCGATCTGCTGGAGCACTGCCGGATCGCGCACAACGACGACCTCGGCCGGCTGGCGGTTACTGGCGGAGCCGGACCAGCGGCCGACTTCGAGGATGTCGCGCAGCGCCTCCTCGGCCACCGGCGCCGTCGTGTACTCGCGCACGGCCCGTAGCCGCCGCAAGAAGTCCAGCCGGTCCGCGGTCTGCTCAGGCATGGTCACCCCTCCCCATTAGTTCGTTGCTCATTCTACGTAAGCGGGAAGGGGTGACGCGAACGGCAAGGGGACGGTTACATCCGCAGCAACGCGACCACCGCCCTACGGCACGGTTTCCACGAAGGCGATGGCCTCCAGGTTGATGGCGGCGGACTCCTGAATCGGGATCAGCGGCCGGGCCCTGAACGTCAGCCAGGATGTGAACGGGGCGGATAGGCGGGCCAGGGTGGCATGGCTATCCGCTTCCACGACGGCCGCGCCGCCGGAGTTATCGGCGTACGCATAAAAGCCGAGGAACTCGGCCCCCTTGGCCGGTTCCCACTGCTGGAACACCGCCAGCGACCGGCGATTGCTGGCCTCCGAGGTATCGGTGAACTCCCAGGTGAGCAGGTACAGCACGTCTTCTTCTCCCTCATGCATGGTGCTGACTGTCTCGTACGTAGCGCAGCCGGCGGCGGATCACCCGTGCCGGGAACGGGACCTGCTACGCTCGACGCCAGGGCACATCACGCAGGGAGCGAGCGGCGTGCGGTTATTGCTGGTGCTGGCAGGGGGCGCGCTCGGTTCGGGGGCACGGTACGTGGTGGCGGCGTGGCTACTGGAGCGCTACGGTCCCGGCTTTCCCTGGGGGACGCTGGCGGTGAACGTCAGCGGCTCGCTCGTGATCGGCATGGTGGCGGGGCTGGCGGATGAAGGCGGACGGATCAACCCCGACGTGCGGCTGTTGCTGATCACCGGTGTGCTGGGCGGCTACACCACGTTCTCTGCCTTCTCGCTGGAAGCGGTGCGCCTGGCGGAGCGCGACGCCCTGCCCCGCGCGCTGCTGTATGTCAGCTTGTCAGTCACGTTGTCGCTGGCCGCCGCCGCGCTGGGGCTGTGGCTGGCGCGCCGCATGTGACCCATTTGCCCTCAGCCCGCCGCTCTACATCGCTGCCAAGCCCCCCGCTCGCTCCCGAGGAGGTTGAACGAGCGGGGACCGGCGGTCCGTGGTTTGCTATACGCTCGTCTCCTCTGCTGTCTGCTCGCCCCCCGGGAGCAGGGCAGACCGGGCGGCGCCATCCACCAGCGGCAGGTCAATCAGCAGCAGGCGCCCGCCGCCCTCCAGGCGGATGCGCTCGACGGCGGCGATGCGGGCGGCGTCGCCGGGACGCAGCTCCTCACCGTCGACCGCGCTGTCGCCGGAGACGGCGTACACGTACAGCCCGCGACCGCGCGGCAGCCCGTAGGTGAGCGGCGCCGTGCGCTCGGACAGCGTCATCACCACGTCCTGATAGATGGGCACGCCGCCGGCCGCGGCCCACGGCGAGGCGACGACCGTCAGCCCGTCTTCCGTCACCTGGTACTGCGCCTGGGCGTAGGACGGGCGGATGCCCTGCTGCGCGGGCAGGAACCAGATCTGCTGCAGGCGCACCGGCTCCTTGCCGAGATTGAGCTCGGAGTGCCGGATACCGCTACCGGCGGACATCTTTTGCACATCACCGGGACGGATCTCCCCCTCGTTGCCGGTGGTGTCGTAATGCGTCAGCACGCCGCCCTGGAGAAGCGTGACGATCTCCATATCCCGGTGCGGGTGCAGCGGAAAGCCGCTTTCGCCATCGATCACGTCATCGTTGAAGACACGCAGCGGGCCGAAGCTGAGGTTCTGAGGATCGTAGTACCGGTCAAAACTGAAGTGCCAGCGGGCGTCCAGCCAGCCCGCGCGCATCCGGTGGTGCGCATCCTTGCGGCGAATGTCGATCATGGCGCCTGTTCTCCTCCGTCGGTATGCGCAGCATAGCACATTATGGTTGTATCTGCAACTATCACCAGCCGGACTTCTATCAGCCTCAGCAGCGGCGTAGACTGCCGTTATGGACGAGCAGCCGGACCCGCGGCGGCTGGCGGTGTGGCGCGCCTTTCTGGAGGCGCACGCCGCGCTGATCGATGTGCTGGAGGCGGAGCTTCAAGCGGCCCACGCCCTACCGCTGACCTGGTACGACGTGCTGGTGCAGCTCAGCGAGGCCCCCGGCCACTGCCTGCGCATGCAAGATCTGGCCCGGTCGGTGCTGCTCTCCAAGAGCGGGCTGACGCGGCTGTTTGACCGGATGGAGCAGGCTGGCCTGGTCGAGCGCCGTCCCTTCCCCGCGGACCGGCGCGGCACGCTGGCTGCCCTGACGCCGGCGGGGGAGGAGCGGCTGCGCCGGGCCGCACCGGCCCATCTCGCCGGTGTGCTGCGTCACTTTGCCCGCCACCTGGCAGAGGCTGAGGCAGACACCCTTACCGCCTTCTTCGCCCGCGTGCGCGCCGCCCTCCCTGGCAGGCTGCGGATTGACGGCCCGGTGTAGCGCGCGGTCCGCCGCCCGCACCGCATAGCGACGCCGGTGTTTCCTATCCCGAAATCGGCGATACTCCCTTGCCAAGAGGCAGGCGCGCGCATGTCCCCAACGGCCCTGGCGCTGGTGCTGACGGCGGCGGTGTTCCACGCGCTGTGGAACCGGGCGTTGCACGTGGCGGGCGACCGCGCGCCGCTGATGGCGGCCGGGCTGATGATCGGCGGCCTGCTGCTGGCCCCGGCCGCCATCGTCGCGCCGCCGCCGTCGGCGGTGCTGCCGTTGGTACTGCTGTCGGCCGCCGCCGAGGCCGCCTACGCGCTGCTGCTGGCGGCCGCCTACCAGCGTGGGGCGCTGTCGCTGGTGTATCCGCTGGCGCGGGGCGTCTCGCCGCTGCTGGTGACGGTCGCCGGGATGGCGGTGCTGGGCCAGCAGCCAGGGGTGGCCGGGGTGCTGGCGGCGGCGGCGCTGCTGGCGGGCATGGCGTTGCTGGCCACCGCCGGCCGCCGCCACGGGCAGGGAACCGCCATGCTCTTCGCCCTCGGCACCGGCATCGCCATCGCCTCATACTCCGTCATCGATGCCCGCGCCGTGCGTGATACCTCCCCGGCAGGCTATCTGGCGGTGGTGCAGGTGCTGGCCGGGCTGCTGGTGGCGGCGCGCACTGGCTTCCACGTTGGGCGGCTGCGGGCAGTAGCCCGCCCGGGGCTGCTGGTTGGCATCGGTAGCACCGCTGCCTACCTGCTGGTGCTGCTCGCCTATCAGCGGGCGGGGGCGGGCAGCGTCGCCACCCTGCGCGAAAGCTCGGTGCTGATCGGCATCGTCCTCTCCGGCGAGCGCCCCGGCCGGCGGGTGTGGCTGGGGGCCGGCCTGATCGTCGCCGGCGCACTGCTGGCCGCCGCCCGTTGAGCGCACCCAGCCGCCGGCCGCGGATCGCTCCGCGGGCTCGCTCAGGCGCCCGCCGCCGCGCTAGCATGGGGGCACGCCATGCCAACCGGAGCGACTGCCATGAAGAAGGCCGACGTGCAGCAGGTGGTGGACGCCCTGCCCGAGGAGGGTGAGGTGGACATCGACACGCTGCTGTACACCCTCTGGCTGCGGCGCAAGGTGGAACTGTCGCTGGCCGAGGCGGACGCGGGCCAGCTCATCCCGCATGAGGACGTGGAGCGTGAGATCGACGCATGGCTCGCGTAGCCTGGACGCCGCGGGCGCTGGCGGATCTCCAGGGCATTCGAGCGTATCTGATCACCGAAGCGCCCGGCGCCGCTGATGGCGTGCTCCGCCGCATCCGCCAGGCGGTACGCCGGCTGCACGACCACCCGCAGATCGGGCGGGCCGTCCCCGAGCTGGGCCAGCCGCACATGCGCGAAGTGATCAGCGCGCCGTACCGCGTCCTCTACCGCTACGGCGGTGGCACGGTGGAGATCATCGCCATCGTCCACGGCGCCCGCCAGCTTCCACCACTGACCGAGCGTGACTGATCTCCGGCCATGGCCCGCTGACTCGTGGGCTCGCTCAGGCGCCCGCCGCCGCGCTAGCATGGGGGCACGCCATGCCAACCGGAGCGACCGCCATGAAGAAGGCCGACGTGCAGCAGGTGGTGGACGCCCTGCCCGAGGAGGGTGAGGTAGACATCGACAAGCTGCTGTACACCCTCTGGCTGCGGCGCAAGGTGGAACTGGCCGAGGCGTGTCCCGAGGACGAGGACATCACCCAGGATGAGCTGGACCGGCTGAGCGAGTCGTGGGCCTCGTAAGCTGGTCCCCGCCGGCGGTGCGGGATCTCCGCGAGATCCAGGCATACATCGCACGTGATGCACCGGGCGCCGCTATCGCAACCGCCCGCCGGATTCGCGCAGGCGCCCAGCGGCTGGCGGACTATCCCCTCAGTGGCCGCATGGTGCCGGAGCTTGGCCTGCCGTACCGCGAGATCATCACAGGCAACTATCGTGTCATCTACCGCGTGCAACCGGAACGCAATCGCGTACGTATCATCGCCATCGTCCACGGCGCGCGCCAGCTACCACCACTGACCGAGCGTGACTGACCTCAACCAGACGGAGCCTGCCACATGACGGCCCCTGCCCTCACCCTACCCCAGGAAGTCCTGCTGCTGGCGCTGGATGAGCGCTCCGGCGAGGTGCGCTGGCGCTCGCAGTCGCGGCTGACCTACGCCCTGGCCGGGGCGATCCTGGCGGAACTGGCGCTGCGGGTCCGCATCGCCACGCCGGACAAGCACACCAGCTTGCTGGACAGCGAACCGACCGGTGACACCGTGCTCGACGCCGCCCTGGCGCGCATCGCCGCTGAGCAGAAGCCGCGCGAGCTGAAGCACTGGGCCGGCAAGATCGCCACCACGCGCGGCCTCAAGCAACAGGTGGCACGGCAACTGACGGCGGCCGGCGTGTTGCGGGAGGAGAACCGCAAGTTCCTGGCGATCATCCCCGATACCCGCTTCATCGAATCCAACCCGGCGCCGGAAGCGGCGCTGCGCGAGCGGCTGCGCGCCGCCGTCGCCCCCACCGCCTCGCCGGACGAGCGCACGGTGCTGCTGCTGACGCTGATGCGCATCGCCGCCCTCACCGCCGCCGTCTTCCCTGACAAGAAGGAGCGGACCGCCGCCGAGCAGCGCGCCAAGGAACTGGCAGCCACCGTCTCCGGCAGCGCCGCCGCCGAGGCCGCCCGCAAGGCCGCCGAGGAGGTGGAGGCGGCGGTATCGATCGCCGTGATCGCCGCCACCGCCGCCGGTAACAACTAGCCCGGATGATTCCTAATTGCCCCGGCCGGCTACTCCCGCGCGACGACGGTGTCGTAGAGACCGACATGGGTGAGGCCGGGGTGGCTCTCCAGGCCGCTGTAACGCAGCGAGGCGTCTTCGTAGCGCCGGAAGGCGAAGACGGCCTGGTTCATCTGCTCGGTGTTGAACACCCGCAGTTGCACGAGCAGGCGGAAGTCGTTGACCGTCAGCCCGGTGACGGTGCGGAACAGATCCGGCTCCAGCCGCGTGATCACGTCCTGCAGGGTGTTCTCGCGGAAGTCGGTCAGGTACATGAAGGCGGGGATGCGCGTCGCGAACTTGATCAGCTTCTCCTGAACCAGCTTGCGCTTTGACTTGTACTCTTTCTCTTCGTCGGTGAGCTGCTTCTTCTCCTCCGGCGTGAGGCCGCCATTCTTCGCCTTGTTCTTGAGCCCCTTCACCTGCTCGCTCTTGTTGATGATCGCCTCGATGATGTTGTCGCCCAGCGCCCGCCATCCCTCGATACGCTCGACGGCGGCCATCGCCTCGGGATTCTCGAAGATGCGGCGCAGCGTGTCGTTGTCCACGTTGACCAGCAGCGCGCTCTCCCACTTGCGCGCCAGCAGCGTGGCCGAGGTGCCGGCCATGGCGATGTCGAGAATGCCGCCGGCGTCGATCTGCGTCATGTTGGCGCCGTCGTAGGCCAGCACCGGCAGGAACGACACCAGGTCCTTGACCGCGTTCTCCGGGTTCGGCTCGGCAGGCGACAGGCCGATGCCGTACTCGGACAGCTGCCGCAGGGCGCGGGCCGGCGCGAAGTCAAAGATGAAGCAGGCAGGCTTGAGGATCTCCTCCTCGTGCGGGTTGTCGCCGTTGGGGTTCGTGATCGTCCACGGCGACTGCACGCGGAAGGCGGCCTGAAAGTACGTCTCCGGCGAGGTGAGATTGCGCAGCATCAGCATGGATGACCACTGCGGCACCGTCACGCCGGTGGTGAGCTTGCCGCAGGAGAGCGTGATCGTCTTTGTCTCGAAGCCGCTGCCGATGGCCTTACGCACCGGCGGCAGCGCCTCCAGCCCGATGCCGGCTGACGCCCCGGCGGCGACGACGACGGTGTAGTCGTGCCAGAAGACGTTGTGTTTCTCCGCCAGCAGGTTGGCCATGGCGTGGCAGGCGGCGACGTTGGGCAGGAACCAGAACGAATGCTGGAGGTAGGGCAGCAGCCGCACATCGGAATAGGGAAAGGGCGGCCGGCTGCCCGTCTTGAGCTGCTCGACCGCCATCGGCGCGTAGCCGCCGCGGATGATGTCCAGCCACTTCTGCACGTCGCTGGTGTGCGTGAACTGCGCCTGCGCGCCCCGGCCCGCTGCCTCGAAGAAGGCGTTCAGGTCGAACTCGTCGAACTCGCCGGCGCGGGCGATGGCCAGCAGCTCATCTGGCATCTGGTAGGTGAGCAGGCGCATTTGCGGCAGCGCGCCGTAGGGGTTCCAGGCGCCCGGCTGCTCCGCCGCGAACTGCTCGCGGGCGCGCTGCTCATCGGTGTAGGTCCAGTTGAAGATCTGCTCCTCGATGAACTCGCCGGTGGCCAGCGCCCGGAATGGCGTCCCGGAGAGATAGAGGTAGGCGCGGGTGGTGATCGGCAGGAAGTTGGTTTCAGGCTCCAGGGGCTCGTTTACTTCAGCGATGAAGTCACTTAAGCGTTTGGGATCGTCGAGCCTTGCCTCCGCTCTTGAGATGGCTTCTTCCTCCCCCTCGAACAGCTCCCTGGCCGTCTCGCGCCAGGCGCCGAAGTGATACTCATCGAAGACCACCAGGTCCCAATTGACGGTGTGCAGCCATTCGTTCTTGGGCTTGATGTTGCCGGCCGGGTCCCGGCCCAGCAGGTCCTGGAAGGAGCCGAAGTAGACGAGCGGCTGCTCGCGGCCCACCTGCGTCGGATCGCGGCCGGAGCTGCGCGACAGGTACTGCCAGCCGTCGAAGTCCACGTGCGACTCCAGGTCGGTCTGCCAGGCATCCTCGACGGCCGGCTTGAACGTCACCACCAGCACGCGCCGGGCGCCCAGCTTCTTGGCAAGCTGGTAGGTGGTGAAGGTCTTGCCGAAGCGCATCTTGGCGTTCCAGAGGAAGCGGGGGACGGCGCTGGCGTCTTCCTGCCAGATC
>WBZO01005242.1_pt1 | contig 13322 bp, 8 predicted proteins | sample 5204261 | NCBI WGS metagenome assembly WBZO01 (sample SAMN12412400, study PRJNA552823) | activated sludge metagenome | isolation source: activated sludge from anammox sidestream of wastewater treatment plant... | place: USA: North Carolina | collected 2017-09
GTCAACGCTGGACCCGGAAAGTCTTCACAGCGCCATCCAGTCCCTGAACGAATCGCTGGTCCGCCACAGCGCCCTGGTGGCCCGCCTGCCCGCCGGGTTCGAAGTCCGCACCGCCGATGAAGCCGATCGGGCTGCCCTGGCGCACTCCCTGCACGAGGTGCAGGCCGGGCTGGAGGCGCTCCGTAACTTCGCCGGCCTGTCCGAAGACGACCGCGAAGCCCTGAACGCGATCCAGATCGGCCAGCTCGATCAGGCGACGACGCTGGCGCAGTTGGCCAGCCAGCTTGAGACGCTGGGCGGCGCTGTAGCCGCGCCGGCGGCGCCCCCCGCCGAGCGCGATCGCGATGTGCTGGAGGCGCTGCAGGCCCTGCAGGAAGAACAGTCGGCGCTGGTGGCGCGGCTGGCCGTGGGTGTGGCCGCCGGGCAGGTCCCCGGGGGAGCCGCCGGCGGGGCCGACCAGGCCGTGCTGGAGGCCGTCCGCGCCCTGGAAGCCGAACAGGCGGCCCTCATCACCCAGTTGGCCGCCAACGGCGGGATTCAGCCGCCCGATGCCGGCGTGGCCGACGCCATTTACCGCCTGCTGCAGGAGCAGGCCGGGCGCCTCAGGCAACTGGAGACAGCCCTGGGCGCTCTGACAATTGTGCAGGAGCCGGCGGCGCTGGATGAGGCCGCCCTGCAGGAAGCCTACAGCCGGATCAGCGCCCTCAACGAGAGCAACCTCGGCATCAGCGGCGCGCTCTTCAACCTGGAGCGGCAGCTTGATCGCCTGGAAGAGGAGGTAGACCCTACCTCGGAGTCGCCCAGCGCCCAGCCGGATAAGGTGACCGAGATTCGCCGCCTGATCCGATCCCTCAAAAAGCATTATCAGGATACCAACGCCGTGCTGGTCCAGCTTGGCTGGGCGTTCTCCCGCCTGTCGGAGCCGGAAATTGAGCCGGGAACCGATTCCTCGCGCCGTGCGCTGGATGAAGCGCACCGTCTGACGGCGATTCTCGACCATCACAATGCCGAGATGAGCGCCGACGTGGTGGCGCTGGAACAGGAACTGGAGGGGCTGAACGTGGCGCTGGAGATGGAAGCCGCGCCGCCGGACCGCGAGCTGACGCTGCTGGATGAGATTCGCGGCCTGATTCGCGAGCAGCAGGCTTCGCTGCTGGCGTGGGAACAGCAGCACGCCAGCAATCTGCAAGCCCTGCGCGAGCGGTTCGATGACTTTGTCACCGCCCGCCAGGCCACCGCCCGCCTGCAGGATATCCGCGGCATTGGCGCGGTCTACGCCGAGCGGCTGCAGGCGCATGGCGTGACTACCTTCGAGCAGCTTGTCGCCCTGCCGCCGGAATGGATCCGCGAGATTGTGCAGGCGCCGCGCGGCCTGCGCGTGGACGTGGAGGGCTGGATACGGCAGGCGCGCGAATACCTGGAAGAAGAAAACGCCCCGGATCGCAACGGCGGCAACGGCAGCGACAATGCTGAGGAGTCGGCATGAATCGTGTCGGGGTCATCCACTGGCTGGATGTGCTGCTGCTGGTCATCCTGGCCGTCATGGCCGCCGCTGTCCTGATTCTGCTGGGGATGGGCCTGGCTCGCAGCGGCTTCACCATCGGCTTCGCGCCTACCGCGACTGAATCGGCCACCGCGTCGGCCACGACATCCCTGACCCCGACCGTGACTGCGTCTGTCACCCCTTCCAGCACCCCCAGCCCGACGCCGACATTCGCGCCAACGCCGCTGCCTACCCCCCGCGTTGAACCGCTGGATATGACCGGTCTGTTCGCCGGCGTGCCGTTCACCGTGCGCGGACAGGGCATCCCCGGCGACACGATCGCGCTTTACGATAACGACCACCGGCTGGCGACGGCTGTGGTCAGCCCGGACGGCGGCTGGACGATCAACGTGCCGGGGCTGCCGGTCGGCGAGCACACGCTGGTGGCGGTCGCCATCGGCCCGGCCGGCGTCGCCAGCGAAATCGCGCCGGTCGGCTTCCTGATTGTGCTGCCGCCAACAGTGACGGCGACCGTGACGCCGTCGAATACGCCATCGGCGACTCCGTCAGTGACTCCATCGGCGACGCCGACGGCAACGCCGACGATCACCGCCTCCTCCACGTCGACTTCTACATTGACGCCGACCGCGACCGCGTCTCCGACCGCGACCGCGTCTCCAACCGCGACGCTGACTGCGCCGCTTTCGACTGAAGCGCCGCCGTCAGTTACCGCTATCGTCACGCTGCGCGTCGCTGCCGCCGCCACCGCTTCGTCGACGGCGAGTCCGCCCCCGGAGGCGGCAACAGAGACGCCGACGGCGACCCTGACGCCGACGCTGACAGAGATGCCGACGGCGACCCTGACGCCGACGCTGACCGCGACCGGGACAGCGTCGCCGGCGCCGCCGACGGCAACGCCAGCATCGACGGCGACGGCGCAGGACACCGCCACGCTGCACGCTGCCGCTGCTTCGCCAACGACGAGTCCGCCGACCGCGACGGCGACCCTGACCGCCACGCTGACGGCAACCGCGTCACCGACGCTGACGGCAACGCCAACACCAACAGCAACCGCGACGTTGACGGCGACCGCGTCTCCGACGGCGACATCTACAGCGACAGCAACGCTGACGGAAACGCCGACGCCAACACCGACGGCAACGCCGATGCCGACGGCGACCGCGTCCCCGATTCCCTTCACCCTCCGCCAGCCAGCGGATGGGGCTATTGTCGGGGCCGGGATGGTCACCTTCAGCGGGCGCACAGCCGGGGGCAGCACAGTCGCCCTGCTCGATCCGGATGAGATCAGCCTGGGCACAACCGCCGCCGATTCGCGCGGCGCCTGGTCGCTGCAGGTCAATCTTGTCCGCCTGCGCGGCCGGGTCACCCTGACGCTGGTGGCGCTGGACGGGGTGGGGAATGTCCTGGCGCGGGAGCCGGTGACGCTGACGGTGGTTGCTCAGCTCGCGCCGCCGACCGGCATCGAGCTGCCGCCCGACCAGAATGAGGCGTTCTCAGTCGGGGCGGCGCTGCTGGCTGTTGTCGGGGCGGCGCTGGTGATCGGGGGGGCCGCGCTGTGGCAGCTCGGACGGATCGTCCGCCTGCGGGAGGAGGACTGACCGCCGGGCCTCGCTCCCGGAGTCTCTCTCCGCCGGTCACCTCATCCCCGGCCCTTCTCCGCTGGCGGAGAAGGGAGGCCTGGTGTGATTCCAGCCGGGGCGCCGTTTATGCAGACAGAGGGCTTAAGCCCTCTGCCCGTCATATCCCTGCCCTTTTCAGGCGGAACATCTAATGCGGGTGCGTGGGGGAGGCTCCCCGGTCGGGCGTGTCTGGCGGCCGGCCCTGATGGCTGACCGGGACCTGTGTCACCGCCGAGATAGCCCGCACCAGCTCATTCACGCCGACCGGCTTGCCCAGGAAGACATCGACGCCGGCATTCATGATCTCTTCGACATAGGCGCGATCGGTGTGATCGCTGATGATGATCAGCGGCACAGTCTCTTTGTGGGTCAGGCGCTGGATGTAGCGGCAGAGTTCCAGGCCGCTGAAATTGCCGACTTCCAGGTTGACGATGATGACGTCCGGCAGGCGCCGCGACACGATATAGAACGCCTCCGCCATTTCCTGCACGATCTGCACCTGGTAGCCGAGCCGGGTCAGGATGGTGCGCAGCGCCTCCGACATGTTGGCGTTATGCTCCACGATCAGGATGTGTTGCCCGCTGCCAGAGGAGGGGGGCTCTGTCCCCATCCGGACCCAGGGCTGCCCCTGGAGCACATTCTCATGCACCGGCGCCATATTCAGCAGCACCTCGATCAGGATATCGCCGACGCGGATATCGTCGCCGTGGCGCAGGCGGTAGGGCTTGTTGGGGTGCAGCCGCTGGTCGTTGACGAATGTGCCGTTGGTGCTGCCCAGGTCCACCAGCAGCAGCCGATCCTTGCCGGCCACGATCGCCGCGTGCTGGCGGGAGACGCCCTTCTCCAGCCCGCCGTACGGGGTGAGGTCCAGGTCGGGGTAGACGGCCGCGCTCACATCGGATCGGCCGATCAGGATGCGCCCTTTCACCTCCATGCGGGCTGAAAACGGCGCGCCCTGTATCCGCAGCTCCACCACCCACGGCGCGCCCAGGCCAGCGTCCAGCGGGCCGGTGTGGCGCGTGACCAGCAGCGGCGCGTCCAGCTCCTCCCGCAGCGCCCGGGTCTCAAACAGAGAGTTGAGCCTGTCAGAGGCCTGTTCTTTTTCATCATTGTCGGGGAAGAAGTTTGAGTCATCCATTGGCGGCCTCGCCATAAAAGGTCGGGATGATGTCCGGCAGGCAGTGACAGAATATAAATTTTTCATAAATATCGTACTGTAAAACAATTTTGTTGATTATAGGACAACAGTCCCTGCCGGCGGACCCCTGTACGCGCCCGCAGCGGCGCCCCTCTCCCTGCGCGGCGGCGCAAATTGAGTAAGATCGGGTTAAAGGGAAAAGGCCGCGACCAGGAGGGAGGAGTATGAGCCAGAACATAAGACGGAAGCTGCGGGACCCGGACCCCGCAGTGCGCCGGGCGGCCATCATGACTCTGGGCAAAAGCAAGGATCGAGCCGCGCTGCCCCTTCTGAAAGCCGTGCACGAGACCGATCCCGATCCCGCGCTGCGCCAGCTCGCCGCGCAGGCCGGGCGCTATATCCAGCAGCAGGCGAAGGCCGCCCCTCCCGCGCCACCGCCGCCCGCCGCGCCGCGCCGCGTGCTGCGCCCCACTGGCTCCTTCGGGTCAGCGGGCGTTGTCGCCCCGCCGCCGCCATCCTTCGATTTTTACGGGCCGCCGAAGGACGAGCCGGAAGACTTCCTGTACAGCGCCTACGATACCTACGCCGAGGAGAAGGCCCCGCCGGGGTACATCATCCCGCCCACCGATGAGGACAAGGCGCGGTCCTCTGTGCCCTGGGGCACGGAGATGCATCCCTACCGGAGCAGCGAAGTCGTAGTCTCAGCGGCGGACAAGAGCAAAGCCCGCGAGAACCTCAAGGGTGCGGCGCGGCACTACAAGGCGGGCCGCAGCGGCGAGGCGTACGATCTGCTGATAGTCGCGCTGACCCTCAACCCGGGCCTGACCGGCGACCCTGAAGCTCAGACGCTGGCCGGCAACCTGATTGACCTGCCGCCGATTGACGCGGTAGAAGCCCTGGCCAGCCCGGCCCGACGCGGCCTTTACCCCCGCCCCGGCAAAGGGCGCCGGGCCGCCGCGTCCGATGCCAGCCGGAGCGCGGCGCAGGGCGCCACCTGGACTGATGTCCTGATCGATCTGGGCATCCTGTTCATGGTGGTCATGGTCAGCGTCATCGGGTTGTTGCTCGTCCTGCGCTCAGCCTCCGGGCCGATGTTCGACCAGTTCGGCAGAGAGGTCGCCTCACAGATCGCTATATTCAGGGATATCCTGTCCCTGCCCGTTGCCTTCGGCGTCACCATCGCCATCGCCGCCTATGACGTGCTGATCTCGCTGATCGGCATAGGAGTCATCTACTATATCTCTTCGCGCATGTTAGGCGGACGCGGGACATTGGTCGAAACCTATCATGCCCTGATTCCTGTCCGGACGGTGCTCGTCCTGCTAGAGACGGGCGGAGTCATCTTGGGATTGGTGATTTCCGGCGGGTCGCCGCAGATGCTCTCGCTGTTCATGTTCGTCGTCATTGCTATCGGTGGCATTTACTTCCAGATGCAGCGGCTGGCCAGCGTGCACGGCTACGGGATGGGTTCCGGCTGCCTGGCGCTGGTGCTGGGATCGCTGGTGCTGGGCATCTTCGGCTGTACCATAGGTCTGTTCCTCCAGGCGATACTCCTCCAGGCGACACTTTTTTGAGTGTTCCCCCGCTGTTGCTCATGCCGGCGTTTCAGGGCGGGTAAATCCGGTATACTCAGGGCCGGTTGGGCTGCCTGTCTGGAGGGAGATCGCCATGTCCTATGTCGCCATCGAGGGTGTGATTGGCGTCGGCAAGACCACCCTGGCCCGCCTGCTTCAGGCGGAGCTGGGCGGTCACCTGGTGCTGGAGGTCTTTGAGGAGAACCCGTTCCTCAGCAGTTTCTACGACGACCGGGAGCGGTACGCCTTCCAGACTCAGATTTTCTTCCTGCTCAGCCGCTACCATCAGCAGCGATCGCTGCGCCTGCTGGCCCGGCCCATCGTCAGCGATTACATCTTCGCCAAAGACGCGCTTTTCGCCCGCGTCAACCTCGCTGGCGACGAGCTGGCGATGTACGGGCGCGTCCATGCCGCGCTGGCCGAGCAGATCGACGCGCCCGATCTGCTGGTCTATCTGCGGGCGGACACCGAGACCCTGATGCGGCGCATCACCCAGCGCGACCGGCCCTACGAGCGCAACATGGACCCGGCCTATATCGCCAGCCTGTGCCGGGCCTACGATGACTTCTTCTTCACCTACCACGACGGCGCGGTGCTGGTCATTGACGCCGGCCGGGTGGACTTCGTCGCCCGCCACGAGGATCGGGCCGAGGTGGTGGGGGAGGTGCTGGCGGCGCTGGGCCGCGCGCCGCGTCAGGAGAAGCTGCCCGGCTTCAACGGAGAGCCGGCGCTCCCGCCCCCCGCTGAGGAGCCGGAGCCGCCCCCGCCGCCCGATCTGGCCGGGGGCGACCGCCGCCTGCGCGATTATCAGGACTTCCACCGCTGGCTGGACGCGGCCCGGGGCTTCAGCCAGGACCCGCTGTTCAACTTCGTCAAGATGCAGGAGGAGATCGGCGAGCTGGCCCGGCTGGTGGCCGCCCTGGACCGCACCAGGAGCGCGCTGCCCGCCCCGCCCGCGCTGGAGGAAGTCGGCGCGGAAATGGCCGATGTGCTGGCCTACCTGCTCAAGCTGGCTAACTACCTGGGTGTGGACCTGGAGAGCGCCTACCTGTCCAAGATGCGCCGCAATCAGGATCGCCAGTGGCGGTGATCGCGATCCGCCGCGCCGCGTCGGGCCACCCCGGACGCGAACAGTGATACAATATCCACAGCGAACACGTCTAGCTACACCTGCTGCCCGAGGAAAAGACTATGCCCTGCCTGGAAAAAAAGCATCCGAATGACTGGGAGAATCCGCGTTTTTTTGGCCTCAATAAACTGCCGGCGCATGCCACCCTGATCCCTTACCCCGATCCGTCCTCCGCCCTCAGGATGCCGCCGGAACAATCGCCCTGTTTTCAATCTCTCAACGGGCGCTGGCGCTTCGCCTACGCTGCCAGGCCGGAGGACGCCCCGGCGGGCTTTTGCGCGGCGGATGCCGGGGCGGACTGGGACACGATCGAAGTGCCGGGCAACTGGACGATGCAGGGCTACGACAAACCGATCTACACCAACGTCAAGATGCCCATCCCCCCGACGCCGCCTTTTGTGCCCGGGGACGACAACCCGACCGGCATCTACCAGCGCCGCTTCAGCCTCCCGGCGGGCTGGGAGGGGCGGCGGATCATCCTGGCCTTTGACGGCGTGGAATCGGCTTTCTATGTCTGGGTCAACGGCCAGCAGGTCGGCTACAGCCAGGACTCGCGCCTGCCGGCGGAATTCGATATCACGCCTTTCGTCCGCGCCAGCGGTGAAAATACCCTGACCGCCATGGTCATCCGCTGGTCGGATGGCAGCTATATCGAAGATCAGGATCACTGGTGGATGGCCGGCATCTACCGCGACGTGTATCTGTACGCCGTGCCGGAAGTGCACCTGGCCGATGTCTTCGCCCGCGCCCTGCTGGACACGGACTACCGCGACGGCCTGCTCTCGGTGACCGTGCGGCTCGCGGCGGCGCGCGACCTCAGCCCGGAAGGGTATGTCGTGGAGGCCCAGTTGTACGACGCCGACCGGCAGCCCGTCCTGCCCGCGGCGCTCAGCGGGGAAGTCCACGTGCGGCTGGAGGAGCTGCCTCAGGTCACCCTGAAGGCGGTTGTCCCCGCCCCGCGCCCGTGGTCGGCGGAAAGCCCGGCGCTGTATACGCTGGTCGTGACGCTCAGGGACCCGGCAGGGGAGGTCGTGGAGGCGGGGCGCTGGCGGGTGGGCTTCCGCACGGTGGAAATCCGGGGGCGGGAGCTGCTGGTCAACGGCCAGCCGGTGTACTTCTACGGCGTCAACCGCCACGATCTCAACGATCGGCGCGGCAAGACGGTCACCCTGGACGATATGATCGCCGACGTGACCACGATGAAGCGCTTCAACTTTAACGCGGTGCGCACCAGCCACTACCCCAATGACACCCGCTTCTACGATCTGTGCGACGAATACGGCCTGTACGTGGTTGACGAGGCTAATATCGAATGTCACGCCCTCTACAACCAGTTAGCCAACCACCCGGACTGGGCCGCAGCTTTCCTGGATCGCGGCGTCCGCATGGTGGAGCGCGATAAGAACCACCCCAGCATCATCATGTGGTCGCTGGGCAACGAAAGCGGCTACGGCCCGGCGCATGACGCCATGGCCGGCTGGATGCGCGGCTACGACGGCACGCGCCCGATCCACTACGAGGGCGCCATCACGCGGCATGCCGGGCACGACTGGGAGGACGGCCATCTCGCCACCGATGTCACCCCGCCGATGTACCCGACAGTTGACGCGATTGTGGCCTATGCGAAGGACCTCCGCGCCACCCGCCCGCTGATCATGTGCGAGTATGCCCACTCGATGGGCAACAGCACCGGCAACCTGCGCGAATACTGGGAAGCTATCGAGAGCCATCACGGCCTGCAGGGCGGATTCATCTGGGACTGGATTGATCAGGGCCTGCGCAAGGTGGACGCGGAAGGGCGCGCTTACTGGGCCTACGGCGGCGACTTCGGCGACACGATCAACGACCGCAACTTCTGCATCAACGGGCTGGTCTGGCCGGACCGCACCCCGCACCCGGCCATGTGGGAGTGCCGCAAGCTCTTCCAGCCGCTGGCCGTGCGCGCTGTCGATCTGGCCGCCGGAGAGGTAGAGATCGCCAACAAGCGCTTCTTCACCGGGCTGGAGGACCTCCGGGGGGCCTGGGAGATCGCGGTCGATGGCGAAGTCGTGCAGCGCGGCACGCTGCCCGCGCTCGCTATCCCGCCGCGCGGCCGGCAGGCCGTCCGGATACCCTGCAGCCGCCCGGCGCTGCCCCCCGGCGCGGAGTGCTTCCTGACTGTGCGCTTCACCCTGGCGGAGCCAACCCTCTGGGCCGAAGCCGGGCACGAGGTCGCCTGGGAGCAGTTCCCGCTGCCGGTCAGCGCGCCTCCGGCTGTGACCATCGCGGCGGCGGAGATGCCCGCGCTGACGCTGGCCGACGGCCCCGGGCAGATCGCCGTCAGCGGGGCCGACTTCGCGCTGACCTTCGACCGGCAGGCCGGGACGCTGGCATCCCTGACCGGCTGCGGCGTGGCGCTGATCGCCGCCGGGCCGACCTTGAATCTGTGGCGGGCGGCGACGGATAACGACGGCTTCAGGCACGATCCCCTGATGCTGGAGGAGAAGGGACGGGCGGAGGTCAAACTGCTCAAGCGGTGGATCGAGGCGGGCCTGAACCGGCTGACGCTGGCGACGGAGGCGGTGACGGTCGAGCAGATCGCCCCGGCGGTGGTGCGCATTGCCGCCGTCACGCGGGCGACGGGGGCGAACGGGCTGGCGCCAATCCGGCACAGGCACACTTATACCATCTACGGGAGCGGCGACGTGGCGATCGACAACCAGATCGATGTGCCGGCGGGCTACCCGCCGCTGCCGCGCGTCGGCCTGACCATGCAGATGCCGGGCGGTTTTGAGACGCTCACCTGGTATGGGCGCGGCCCGCAGGAAAGCTACAGCGACCGCAAAGCCGGCGTGGCCGTCGGGCTGTACCGGGGGACGGTGGATGAGCAGTATGTGCCGTATATCCTGCCGCAGGAAAACGGCAACAAGACCGATGTGCGCTGGCTGGCCCTGAACAACGCCGCCGGGGCGGGGTTGCTGATCGCGGCGACGCCGGCGCTGGAGGCCGGCGCCCTGCACTACACGGCGGATGACCTGTACGCTGCCTTCCACACCAATGAGCTGGTCCGCCGCGACGAAGTAATCATCACCCTCGACCGGGCGCAGTGCGGCCTGGGCGGGGCAAGCTGCGGCCCCGGCACGCTGCCGCAGTATCTGATCCAGCCGGGCACGTTCACCTTCAGCCTGCGGCTGCGGCCCTTCCTGGAAGGGGCAGATCTGGCCGCGCTGGCCCGCCAGCAGGTTGCCGTGGGGTAGGCCGGTCGCGCAGTGCAGGGGCGTTCAATTGAACGCCCCTGCGGACGTGCACCTCCGTCCCCGCCCGGTGTTTCGTATCTCCGCGCCGCGCGCCCCTTACAATCTTCACCTGTCTCCCCTGACAAACGGCCTGATTTGCCGCCAGAGCGGTTCACAGCCCCCGCTTTCTTTGACAAAATCGGGGAAAGCACATATCCTCCTTTTCAAGCTATATTCGTGATGATTTTCACAATTCGGACTGTCTATATCAGGTAGACAGACTATCAACAGCAGTACCGCCTACGCCCATGCAACGTCCTCTAAATGGAGTAAAACACCCATGAGCTTCAAGATTATGCCCAAGACCGCCTTGCCGGAGTGGGTGGAGTGGCTGCAAGCCCAGTACCGGGTTGTTGGCCCCAAAGCGCTGCACGGCCAGTATGTGTTCGATGAGATCAAAACGCCGCAGGAACTTGTCCTGGACTACCCTACTTCGGTCCTGCCGCCCAAGAAGTACCTGCTGCCTCAGCGGGAAGAGCTGTTCACCTTCAACACCAGAACGCAGCAGTCCAAAGCCAACATCACCTGGGAGCCAACCGTGATTCTGGGGGTGCACACCTGCGACATGCACGCCCTGATGCTTCTGGACGCGGTGCACAGCACGGGCTACAAGGATCAGCACTACCAGGCCCGCCGCGAGCACACCTACCTGGTCAGCATCGAGTGTCTCAGCCCGTGCATGGAGCATTCGTTCTGCAAGAGTATGGGCACCCTGACCGTCCCCGAGGACTACGATCTGCACTTCACCGATCTGGGGAATGAGTACGGCGTGGATATCGGCTCGGAGAAGGGGGCCGCCCTGCTGCAGGGCTTCGCCTCCGTCTGGGACCCCACGCCGGAGGATTACAACCGTATCAACCAGGTGATGGCCGAAAAATGGCCGCGCTTCAGCTACCGCCTGAATTTCGACGTGACTGAGCTGCCCGACCTGCTGGCCCTGAGCAATACCAGCAACCTGTGGAACGAGCTGGGCGATATTTGTCTGGGCTGCGGCATGTGCACCAAGGTTTGCCCGACCTGCTACTGCTTCGATGTCACCGACGATGTTGACCTGTCCCTGCAGAACGGCGCTCGCACGCGCACCTGGGACTCCTGCCAGGTGGACCTGTTCGCCCTGGTCGCGGGCGGGCACAACTTCCGCTCCACCCGCGCCCTGCGCCAGCGCCATCGCTTTATGCGCAAGGGCAAATACCAGTTGGAAGCCTACAAGCTGATGGGCTGCGTCGGCTGCGGGCGGTGCGCGGCGGCCTGTCTGGTGCATATCACGCCGGTTGACACCTTTAACGAACTGTACCGCCGCCATAAGCAGGGCGAAGTTCAGGAGGCCAAGGCATGACCACGCTACTGCACGAGACCCTCAACAGCTCTTCTATTTATCTGCCGACCCCGGCCCGCGTCGTGGCCACCCGGGAGCTGACCGAGCTGGAGAAGCTGTTCAAGCTGGAGCTGCCCAGCGGCTTCTCTCTCGACCACCGGCCCGGGCAGTTTGTGCAAATCTCGATGCTGGGCATCGGCGAGGCGCCAATCAGCATTTCCTCCTCGCCCAGCCGCAGCAACGGCTCCTTCGAGATCTGCGTGCGGCGGGTAGGGCGGGTGACCAACGCCATGCATCAGCTTCAGCCGGGCAGCATCCTGGGCATCCGCGGCCCGTTCGGGCGCGGCTTCCCGGTGGAGCGCTTCCGCGGCAAGGATATCCTGTTTTGCCCCGGCGGCCTGGGGCTGGCCCCGCTGCGCTCGCTGATCAACGAAGTGCTGGACGAGCGCGGCAAGTACGGCCGGGTGATCATCCTTTACGGGACCCGCTCGCCGCAGGATATCCTGTTCCAGGATGAGATCGAAGAGTGGAAGAAGCGCACCGATATCGAGTTCCACATGACAGTGGACCGCCCGGATGAGACCTGGTCCGGCAATGTCGGCGTGATCACGACGCTGTTCTCCAAGGTGCAGATACATCCGCGCAACATGGTCGCCGTCGTGGTCGGCCCGCCGGTGATGTACCGCTACGTGCTGATGGAGCTGCTGGGCAAGGGCATCACTGAGGGCAATATCTGGTTCAGTTTTGAGCGGCATATGAAGTGCGGGGTTGGCAAGTGCGGTCACTGCCAGATGCATCACATCTACACCTGCCAGGAAGGCCCGTCGTTCTCTTACGCCGAGATCAAACACCTGGAGGAGGCGCTCTAATGTCAGCCAGACCCAAAGTCGCATTCTTCGAGTTCACGAGTTGTGAGGGGTGCCAGCTCACAGTGCTGGACGCGCTGCAGGACCACCCGGAGCTGCTGGACGCGATCGAGATCGTCCAGTTCCGCGAGGCCATGAGCGAGCGCGGCCAGGATTACCAGATCGCCTTCATCGAGGGGTCATGCTCCCGGCCCAGCGACGAAGCTAAGCTCAAGGAAATCCGCGCTCAGGCCAGCATCGTGATCGCCCTGGGGGCGTGCGCCCACCTGGGCGGCATCAACGCCATCCGCAACCGCGCGCCGCTGGCCGAAGTGCGCGCTTACGTCTACGGCGATAAGGCGGAGTGGTTCGAGACTTACCCCGCCCGGGCGATTTCCGCCGTGATCCCGGTGGATGCCGTCCTGCCCGGCTGCCCGATCGACCGGCGCGAGCTGGTCCGCGCCGTGACGCACCTGCTGCAGGGGCGGCTGCCGTACATCCCGGACCAGCCGCTGTGCATCGAATGCAAGCTCAAGGAAAACGTGTGCGTCTACCAGCGCGGCAAGGTCTGCCTCGGCCCGATCACGCTGGCCGGCTGTGACGCTATCTGCCCTACCTACGGCGACGGCTGCGAAGGTTGCCGCGGCCTGATCGCACACCCCAATCTGGAGTCGCTGCGCCTGGTTATGGCCGAGCACGGCGTCCCGGAGGCCGAGATCGAAGCCAAAATGACCATGTTCCTGACCAACCAGATGGAAGCCCTGCAGGAGGCAGGATAAGCCATGGCCAAGAATATCAAGGTTGACGTTCATCACATCACGCGCGTGGAAGGCCACGGCAATATTGTCGTCGATGTCCGCAATGGCGAGCTGAAGCAGTGCGAGCTGCAGATCGTGGAAACGCCGCGCTTCTTCGAGGCGATG
>WBZO01005243.1_pt1 | contig 13318 bp, 10 predicted proteins | sample 5204261 | NCBI WGS metagenome assembly WBZO01 (sample SAMN12412400, study PRJNA552823) | activated sludge metagenome | isolation source: activated sludge from anammox sidestream of wastewater treatment plant... | place: USA: North Carolina | collected 2017-09
GACAAACTGCTGCATCAGATCCATGATCTCTGAAACCTTTTTGCTTAATTCTTTATTAAAGTGAAAAATACTTTCTGAAAAAATTACACTGACAATGGCCGGCTTTTTTGTGAATGCTTCCAGTTGGGATGAAAACAAGGTGCGCAATTCATCGCCGGCAGTTTCATGGGGTTCTGACAGAACACCGGCCATGCGTGTTTTCATCTCTGCGATGAAATAGGTAAGCAAACCCAGTAATATTTCATTCTTACTTTTAAAATGCCTGTATAGTGCCGGCTCCGATAAACCAAGGTCAGCTGCCAGGTTTTTTGTGGTAAGATTCTGTATCCCGTGTTTGTCAATCCGGGCTGTTGCCGCATCCATGATATCTATTTGCCTGTCAGTAAACTTTTCCATTTCATCATTTTTTAAGTTTATAGAAATTAAATCCTAACCAAATAACTGATATACTCATCGCTAATGCTCCAACGAGAACCAATACAGGCGGAAGCCCAAGATATACTTCTGATAAAATCCCGATTGGCATTAATAACCCGGTTAATGCTAATAGAGAAATGGCTTTGGCATGGGGAAGTTTGTCTTTAAAGTGCAGGAGCAGGAACCCGATCAATATATTCAAAAAGGCAAACAAGTTACCATGTACGTGAGCTAACCGGGCTTCAAAGTGTTTACCGGTGCTGTATGAATCTGACCATTCAGTAGCGGTGGGGGCAAAATCTCTCAGATAAATGAGCAAGAAGCCATAAATCATGAAAAGGCCCATGGTTAAAAATCCTATTGAAATATTGTTCTTTCCTGTCATTATTAAAATGTTAGTTAGTATTCACTAACAAAATTAATTTTAGTTTCCGGAAATTCCAAAAGTATTTTCGGAAAGTATTAGCCGGCTTAAATAGAAGAAGATTGAAAATACCTTTTATGATATTGCTCGTGAGCCATTTATAATGTTGATGGACCTGGTTGTCCGGATCCGGACTTTCTTATTTCACGGCCACAAATTGTTTAAAAAAAATAAGTGGTCCTTAGCTACAACATTTCTGATATCTCAGCTTTTACGGAATGCCCATTTGATCAGTTCTTTCCAGGTTGGCTTTTTACCGTACATCAGGATTCCGGTGCGGTAAATCTTTCCCGCAAACCATGTCGTGAATATGAACCCTCCAATGAGAAGCGCCATGGATAACCCGAGCTCCCACCAGGGAACTGTTCCCGGAACACCGTAAGGGATCCTTGCCATCATGACTATAGGTGAAGTGAAAGGAATGATACTTCCCCAAAAAGCAATGGGCCCGGTGGGATCGCTGATAGCTGCACTCATCATGACGATGGCAATGATGATCAGCATGGTGACCGGGAAACTTAGCGATTGGGCTTCTCTTACATCTTCATTGATGGCGCTGCCGATGGCTCCGTATATTGACGCATAGAAAAAGAATCCGCCTAAGAAATAGAAAGCAAAGCAGAAGAGGATCAATGGCACATTGATGCTGGTGATGAGCTGTTGCACTCCACCCACGAGAGAATTGACGCTGTCGCCGCCGCCCGATGCTTTGGTAATATTATAAATGAGGAATACAAATGCGATCCAGAGCAGGAATTGTGTCAACGCTACCAAAGCGATGCCGATGATCTTTCCCAGCATCATCTGAAAAGGCTTTACGGAAGAAACAATGACTTCTGCGATCCGGTTTGTTTTTTCTTCCATCACGCCCATCATTACCTGTGAACCGTAAATGAGAATGATGAAGTAGATCAGGAAACCACAGGCAAGGCCGATGGCATTGGCAAATTTTGCATTGGCTTTGGGATCGCTCATGTTTATGAATTGAACACCCAGCCGGCTTGTTTGCATGATCTCTTGTTTGGCAGCATCAATTTTAAGGCTGTCATTTTTCACCATGTCCCATATCTTGTTCAGTTTGGCTTCTACCAGAGATGAAGCTTCAGGTCCGTAAGATCTTTTTGCGAGCAATTCAATATTATTATTCCCTTTTTGCCAGTCAAGAGGAGGAATTACGATAAAGGCATCATAATCTGAGGAGTCAAGTTCAAGACTCTTTACATCCGGTTTATTTTCAATAAGGGTAAGCCGGGATGATTTGTCCAGTTGATTTTCTTTATCCAGCATTGACTTTGTAAAATACCCGGATGAATCAAGGATGCCTACATTCAGGTTGGCTCTTGTCTTTTCAGCAAGGTAACCGGTGCCGAATATTAATCCGAGATAAAGCAAAGGAAAAAGAAGTGTGGTGATGATGAAAGTCTTCTTCCTTACTCTGGTAAGATATTCTCTTTTTATAATGAGCAGAACTTTGCGCATGATATTCCGGTTTCTTGTTAGTTAGATGATTTTGACAGGTTTTGAAATTGTCTTGCTGCGGGAGTTCCTTCCACCAGGCGAATGAAAATGTCATTAAGCGATGGCAGTATCTCATTGAATGAATGAATGACGACTCCCTGCCCGATCAGGTATTTCAGTACATCGTTGGGCTTGTTTCCTTCTTTGATACGGACAACCGATTGCTGATTCTTTGTACCCACCAACTCAAATGGGGCTTCTCCGTTCAATGATTGAGGAAGATGCTCGGCTCCGATGCTGAAAAGGTTTTCCTTAAATTCCTGCTTGATGTCTTTCACCGTTCCGTCAAGGATTTTCTTTCCTTTATTGATCAGCGCAATATTGTTGCAGATCTCTTCCACCTGCTCCATCCGGTGTGTGCTGAAAATGATGGTGGATCCTGCCTGTGCAAGTTTATAGATTTCATCCTTGATCAGGTTGCTGTTTACCGGGTCCAGGCCGCTGAAGGGTTCATCAAGAATGATCAGCTTTGGGTTGTGCAATACCGTAATGACGAATTGCAGTTTCTGGCTCATTCCTTTACTCAGGTCTTCCACTTTTTTATTCCACCAGCTTTGCATTTCTAATTTTACAAACCATTCTTTGATCTTTTCCATGGCTTCGGAGCGGCTCAGTCCTTTCAATTGCGCTAAGTACAGAGCCTGTTCGCCGATCTTCATTTTTTTATACAACCCTCTTTCTTCAGGCATATACCCGATGTGGATCACGTCATTTAAGGGATCGAATTTTTTCCCATCAAGAAATATTTCTCCTTCATCGGGAAAAAAGATTCCTGTGATCATCCGGATCAAAGTGGTTTTGCCTGCGCCATTAGGCCCCAGCAACCCATAGATCGTTCCTTTCTCAATGGAGAGGCTGATATCATCCACAGCTTTTTGGGTGGCAAAATATTTTTTTAGATTGCGAACTTCTAATACTGCCATAGAAAAAAATTGAGGGTCAAAGATAGGCACAATAAAGTGTTTTCATTTTTCTGTCAGAAATGACCAGCAGGTGTTATAAAGTCCGGAAATTTTTTAGAGAATAGAATGACTTTTCATTCAATACATCTGGTCAATGATATAACAGGGACTGAACAATCTTTTCTGCCACTTTCTCCCCGTCCATGGCAGCGCTTACAATTCCTCCGGCATATCCGGCGCCTTCGCCGCAGGGATATAGATTTTTTATCTGCGGATGTTGAAGCGTTTCTTCATTCCTTGGTATTCGTACCGGCGAAGAGGTTCTTGATTCGGTAGCCACCACAACTGCATCATTGGTAAAATAACTTTTTCCGCCGTAGCGGGCAGGCATCTTTTTTCCAAATTCTTTAAATGCTGTTTGCAGCCGTTTATGAATAAACGAAGGCAGCACTTCCTGAAGTGCGACCGATCTTATTCCTGGCAGATAAGAACAGTCTGGTAAAGAAGATGAGATCTTATTTTGAGTGAAATCTATCAATCGTTGCGCAGGAGCAACCATATTTCCACCACCGCATTTAAATGCTTTTTGTTCCACCTCTTGCTGAAAATACATTCCTGCCAATGGACCATGCATTTTATAAGCCTGTACATCTTTTTCTTCCACAGAGACAACGATGCCGCTGTTGGCAAAAGGATTGTTCCGTTTGGAAGGCGACCATCCATTGACCACGATCTCACCGGGAGCGGTGGCTGCCGGGGCTATAATGCCGCCGGGGCACATGCAAAAAGAAAAAACGCCTTTGCCATCAACCTGCTCCACCAAACTATAGGAAGCAGGAGGAAGGAATTCACTTCGCAGGGTACAATGATACTGAGCAGAATCAATCAGCGACTGCGGATGCTCTACCCGAACGCCTAGAGCAAAAGGTTTGAATGCTATTTGAATGTTTTTTGAATGAAGCAACTGAAAAATATCCCTGGCGGAATGCCCGGTTGCCAAAATCACGGCATCGCCATCCACCACAGCATCGTTTGTTTTTACTCCGGTTATTTTTTCTTTTTTGAGTACAACGTCAATCACTTTTTTTTCAAAATGGATCTCGCCGCCACAATCAGTTATTTTTTTTCTTATTGAAGTAATGATGTTGGGTAGTTTGTTTGTCCCGATATGCGGATGCGATTCAAATAAAATATTTTCTTCAGCTCCAAAATGAACAAAAAGATCCAGGATGCGGTTTACATTACCTCTTTTAGAACTTCGTGTATAAAGTTTTCCATCGCTGTAGGTACCGGCGCCGCCTTCTCCAAAACAATAGTTGCTTTCGGGGTTTACAATACCGTTTTTATTCAGAGCGGCAAGATCTCTCCGTCTTGCCCTGACGTCTTTTCCTCTTTCCAGGATAATGGGCTTAATGCCTGATTCCAAGAGCTTTAGAGCAGAAAATAATCCTGCAGGCCCGGCTCCGACAATGATCACTTTATGATCAGAATGACTAACATCTCTGAATTCAAATGGCTGTAGTTTTCTGTATTGAAAAGGTTCATTGATAAATGCCTGAACGGATAAGTTGATCCATACGTTTTTACTTCTTGCGTCAATTGATTTTTTGAGGATATAAAAACCCGTGACTGCATTTTTTTTTAAGGAGATTGTTTGTGCAATCTTATTTTTTATGCCCGCATCATCAACTGATTCCGGCGGCAACAATTTTAATGAAACTATTTTTTGCATGTGTCAGGTTTTTATCCTGAAATGATCACAAAGTTGTAACTAAAATTTTTTTGAAAAAATTAATTTCGATCCCGGCAAGATCTGTCTGATCATTTTTTTTGGAATGCTGAAAAAAAATAAAAATGTTTTTTAAACAAGATCCGGTTAATTTTTCAGAAAAATATTTTAAACGCAGTATGCTGACAATTGTTATGGATCAATAAAATTTGATTGATCTGATGGTTCTGGCAGGAGGCCTAGAATATACATCATTTCAATAATACAGAGTAATGATTTTTCCAAATTTATTTACCAAAAAGCGCAAAAAATTACTTGTATGGCAATGAAAAAGAGAACATCCCAATAAAAATTTTTTTTTATCAAAGAATTGTAGATATTCGCCTTCCTGTCCTGTTTTTTTATGATATTGCGGTGTGATTCTGAGGACATCATTAATAACCACAAAAGATAACCAGACCGATAAACTGCGACCGACTGATGGACAAGAATGCTGAAAAAGTTTGGACCAATTGTTTGAAGATCATCAAAGACATTGTTGAGTGGCAGCACTACAAAACCTGGTTTGAACCGATCAAACCTGTTTCACTTAAAAATAATATTCTCATCATCCAGGTTCCCAGTCAATTCTTTTTTGAATATCTGGAAGAGCATTACGTTAATCTTCTGGCAAAGACGTTGAAGCGTGAGTTAGGTAAAGATGCAGGTCTTGAATACCGCATCATGGTGGACAGCGGCAATATTAAAAACAAACCGCTTACCATGGATGTGAGCGGACAAGGTTTTAAAACTTATTCTAATAATGAAATGGATTTTCCGTTAGTCATTTCCAATCCGGTAAAAAATCCGTTTGTCATTCCGGGATTGAAAAAGATGCAGATTGATCCGCAGCTCAATCCCATTTATACGTTTGATGCTTTTATTGAAGGCGATTGCAACCGGGTGGCCCGTCGTGCCGGCAAAGCCGTTGCCGAGAAACCCGGAGCCAATTCTTTTAACCCGCTGGTCATTTACGGCGGCGTGGGATTAGGTAAAACCCACCTGGCACAAGCCATTGGAAATGAAGTAAAAAGGCTGCATCCCAACAAAGTGGTCCTGTATGTGAGCTCTGAGAAATTCATCAATCAGTTCATGGATCACAGCCGCAATAATGCGATCAATGATTTCATTCATTTTTACCAACTGATAGATGTGCTGATCATTGATGATGTTCAGTTCTTTAATAAGGCTGAGAAATCTCAGGATGCATTTTTCGCAATTTTCAATCACCTTCATCAATCGGGAAAACAACTGGTGCTAACATCAGACAAATCACCGAAAGATCTTGAAGGAGTTCAGGAAAGATTGTTGAGCCGTTTCCGTTGGGGTTTGAGCGCCGACCTGCAGATCCCTGATTACGAAACAAGGATTGATATCCTGGAAAAGAAAATGAAAAATGATGGATTGGAAATGCCGAAGGAGGTAGTGAAATATATTGCCTATAATATAAATAGTAATGTAAGAGAACTGGAAGGCACATTGATTTCATTACTGGCGCAATCCTCACTCAATCGCAGGGAGATAGATCTGGACCTTGCAAAGAAAGTGTTACGCAATTTTATCAGGACATCGAGCAAAGAGATCACTATTGATACCATTCAGAAAATGGTATGTGAATATTTCGCTGTTCCATACGACAAACTCTTACAAAAGACAAGGAAAAGGGAGATTGTACAGGCGAGGCAGATCACCATGTATCTTGCCAAAGCTTTTACAAAGAATTCCCTGAAAACGATCGGAGAGCATTTCGGTGGTCGCGACCATACAACTGTGATACATTCATGCCAGACGGTAAAAGATCTGATGGATACAGATAGTGTATTTCGTGAGAATGTTCTGGAATTGCAGCAGAAGGTACAGTTGGCTGCTATGTAGAATGAAAGGAAGGAATTATTTTACTGCCCGGTTCAGGTGAGCCGGGTTTTTCTTTGGATGCTTGGCAGTTAAAAGCTATTTTTGCAGCCCTGAAAATGAGATTTCGGGGCAATGCCCGACAGGCAGATCAGCCCGGTAGAATATGGCGCTTTGGCGCCAGGGTCGCAGGAATGGATGTGTTATTATGTATATATACTTTGGAGTGAAAAGCTAGGAAAATTTTATGTTGGCTCAACAAAAGACGTGGAAAATCGGTTGAGAGAGCATAATAAAGGAGAAAGTAAGTTTACATCCAAAGGTATTCCTTGGGTTTTAGTTTGGCAGGAAAGCGTAGAAACAAATTCTGAAGCCGTGGGATTGGAAATGAGAATCAAAAAACGAGGAATAAAAAGGTTTTTAGAAGGATTTTCGGGAGGTAGTTCAGCCCGGTAGAATATGGCGCTTTGGCGCCAGTGTCGCAGGAAAGGATGAGTTAGAATGTGTGCTTGAAATTGAAGATTAGGATCTGAGAGAAGAAATAAATTGAGAAGAATTTTCGGGAGGTAGTTCAGCCCGGTAGAATATGGCGCTTTAGCGCCAGGGTCGCAGGAAATGATGTGTTAGTATGAGTTCATGATATTGAAGATTTGTGTCTGTGAGAAGAAATAAAATGAGAAGATTTTTCGGGAGGTAGTTCAGCCCGGTAGAATACGTGGTTTGGGACCACGGGGTCGCAGGTTCGAATCCTGTCCTCCCGACATAAAATAAAATATTTCAGCAACTAAGGGTGAGGTGGATGAGTGGCTGAAATCAACGGTTTGCTAAACCGTCGTACGACCTTAAAGTTGTACCGAGGGTTCGAATCCCTCCCTCACCGCTGTCAACCTCCCAGGCTTCGACCCCGGAGGTTTTTTATTTCACTATCTGTACTATCTAATATTGCCTTTGCAATTATTTAGAGATAGTTTCTTCTTATTTTTATCATAACGATCTTACTGTATCACCAAAAAGATGTTGAGAGCATTCATAGAATACCTGTCAGGGCTTTATTTAAAGAAAGAGGTCAGTCCCGCAGTTGCTTATGATCTGTGGGCTTCCACTTATGATACCCAGCCCGGCAGCCTGATCATGGACTTTGATGAGGAAGTGTTTAATTCATTATTGAAAAGCGTTGATCTTAAAGATAAAATTGTAGCCGACATCGGATGCGGAACCGGCAGGCACTGGAAAAGAATGCTGGATCAAAGTCCCAAACAACTGATAGGATATGAAGTATCCGTCAGGATGCTGAACAAACTCAAGGAGAAATTTCCGGAGGCTATCACTCATCTCATCACCGATCATCGCTTGTATGGCCTTGATGATCATTCTTGCGATGTATTGGTTTCCACGTTGACGATATCCCATATGAAAGAACTGGAACCGGTCTTTAAAGAATGGGATCGTGTTCTGAAACCCGGCTCAGATATCCTGATCACAGAATCGAATCCCGAACTTTTGGCCAAAGGAGAGGAAAGGGTATTCACTTACCGGAATAAAACCATCACCATCCGCAGCTTTGTGCATCCTGTGGAAAAGATCAGGGCTATAGCAAAGCAACTGAACTGGCAGGAAGCAGGTTTTGCCGAAAAGATCATTGATGAAAGTGTAAAAGAATATTATGAGAACCAATATGCACTTTCCCTCTACGATAAATTCAAAGGCACCTCACTGGTTTACGGTATTCATTTTAAAAAATAAGCCTCATAGCTTCTTCTACCGGATATAGCCCCGAAGATCAGATGATCCCGGCTAACTCAAGGCTTTTCTTCTTTACATTTCTCAATTCAATACTCTCAATGACCGGGTCGGCTGCCAGTATCAAAGAGGTATTGTTCTCCTTCCACCATGAACTGTTCAGCAGTTTATCAAAAGCAATTACGCCGACAAAATATTTCCGTTCTTCCCCCGCATGCCATTCTTCTATCCATTCAAAATCATCACGGGGAACATAAGACCAGTCATCAAAGCTGACATAAGTGCGCAGGTACAGGTCATTGCTCAGTTCATGTGGTTGATGATGGTATAACTTTTTGTATTCATAACGGTAATCATACCTCAGGGCGGCGATATCACTCAACACTGCAGAGGCGGTAGGAAAGCTGCCGGCTCCTTTTCCATAGAAAAATTGTTTGTCGGCAAAACCACTTTCGATCACCACGCCGTTGTATTCATTTTTAACGAATGCCAGATGATCATCGTGATTGACAAACTGAGGCAATACAAAAGCGGCCACTTTCCCGTTCTGCAATTTTTTTGCCTGGGCCACCAGTTTGATCTGCTGATTTTTTTCCCTTGCCACAATGGCATCGCCTGCATTCACATTTTGAATACCATTAAATAAAACTTCATCAGGCCTGACAACTATACCGTAAGCATGAGTAAGTAAAAATGTCCATTTATTCACCGCATCGTATCCTTCCACATCCAGCTTTGGATTGCTTTCTGCAAATCCAAGCTGTTGGGCCATGATCAAAGCCTGTTTGAAATCGAGGCCTTCTTCAAACATTTTTGTAAGAATGAAATTGGTGGAGCCATTTACTATGGCCTTAATGGAATGAAGAAGATCATTGTCATAATATTCTTCCAGATTACGGATAACCGGGATGGAAGCACAGGCTGCCGATTCATATAAAAATGACTGCCCGGTCTGCTGCTGAAGTTTTAAAAGCTCGGAAAGATGTTCTGCGATCATTTTTTTGCTGGCGCTTACAACATTTTTTCCGTTCTTCAATGCTGTAGAAACGATCTGGAAAGCAGCATCGGCATCATCTATCACTTCTACGATCACATTTATGGAAGGATTATTCAATAATTCATTTTTATCCGTAGTGAAAAGGGAAGCAGGAGCATTACGTTTTTTTCCGGAGTCCTTGATACATACTTTTTTGATCCTTGCCTTAAGTGAGGATGTTTTCTCAAGGACCTTGTACAAACCTTCTCCCACTACTCCGAAGCCAAATAAGCCTATGGTTAATTCTTTATGTGCTGTCATATATTTTTAATTAGATACCGTGATCTGTTCTTTAAAAAATTCTTCTGAGGCCTTTCTTTTCAGAAAATCTGTGATGATATTTTTAATTTTTTCATATTCAAGAAGAAACCCATCATGCCCGTATGGGGAATGGATAGAATGAAATTGCGCACCCGGTATTGATTCCGCAATGAATCGTTGCTCGCTCAGGGGAAATAGAATATCGGTGGTGATCCCGATCACCAAAGTCTTTGCTTTTATTTTGGCTAAAGCTGCTTCCACAGATCCACGGCCTCTTCCCACATTATGTGAATCCATGGATTTGCTCAGGAAATAATAACTGAATGCATTAAAGCGCTTTCCTAATTTTTCTCCCTGGTATCGCTGATAAGATTCGCTTTTAAAGTCAGTGTATTTGTTTACCGATTCTTCCAATTGTGTATTCCAATAGGTATCATAATGACGGTAGGAGAGCAGAGCCAGGCTTCGGGCAACTTTCATTCCTTCCGATCCCGCTTTTTCGTTTTTTTCTTTCCAGGTAGCATCTGTCTCAATGCAAAACCGTTGCGATGCATTGAAAGCGATTCCCCATGGAGAGTGAAAGGCATTGGTGGCCAGGGGAACGATATGTTCAAATAATTCCGGTTCTTCAATGGCCCATTCCAATAGTTGTTGTCCGCCCATACTTCCTCCTATCCCTATATGAATTTTTTCAATCCCTAATGAAAGCCTCAGAGGTTGATAAGCCCGGATCATATCACGGGTGGTGAAGAAAGGAAATTTGTGAAAATGCCTTTCGTGATCTATCGGGTTTTCATCCAATGGACCGAGGCTCCCGTAACAACTGCCCGGCATATTGACACATACAATAAAATATTTAGCCGGATCGAACAGCTTTCCTTTGCCCACCAGTCCATCCCACCATTCTGCAGGATCGCTGTTGGCCGTCAATGCATGAAATATCCAGACTGCATTGTCTTTGGTTTCATTTAACTGGCCATGTGTTGTATAAGCCAGGTGGTAACCCGGAAGAGTTACCCCTGACTCCAACAAAAAAGGATGATCGTATGTAAAGACAGATGACATTTATGATACCAATTGTTTGGAGAACACTTTTTCGAATGCCTGTTCAAAGTCCGCTTTGATGTCTTCGATGTGTTCAATACCTGCGCTGATACGGATCAGGTTGGGTAATACACCGGCCGATAACCTGTCTTCTTCACTCAGTTGCTCGTGAGTGGTGGATGCAGGATGAATAGCCAGGGTTTTGGCATCGCCCATGTTAGCAAGATGGCTTACCAGTTTGAGCGAGTCTATGAACTTGCGTCCACTTTCAACTCCGCCTTTGATACCAAATTGTATGATCCCGCCAAAACCATTTTTCAGATATTTCTTTGCCAGCTCATGATAAGGACTGCTTTTCAATCCAGGATACCATACATAATCTACAGAAGGATGTGATTCCAGCCATTGTGCCAAAGCGAGTGCATTGTCCACATGGCGCTGCATTCTCAGACTTAAAGATTCGAGGCCTTGTAAGTTCAAAAAGGCATTAAAAGGTGATTGGCAAACTCCATAATCACGCAGGCCTTCCACTCTGGCTCGGATGATGAATGCGATGTTCGGAAGCCCTAATGGATTCCCTTCACCAAATGTTTTCCAGAAGTTCAGTCCATGATAACCTTCACTGGGATCGGAAAACTGAGGATATTTGCCATTGCCCCAGTTATAATTACCGCCATCCACGATGATTCCGCCGATGGAGTTCCCATGCCCGTTGATCCATTTGGTGGATGCCTGAACGACAATGTTAGCGCCCCATTCAATAGGTTTGAACAGATAGCCGGCGGCACCCAGTGTATTGTCCACAATAAGAGGAAGATCATATTCCTTTGCAAGCGCAACAAATTTTTCAAAATCCGGAATGTTCAGTTTCGGATTGCCAATAGTTTCCAGATAGATCGCTTTGGTGTTCTTGTCAATGTGCGGCACAAAACTTTCTACGTCATCTGCATTGGCAAAACGTACGTCAATGCCCAGTCGTTTGAAAGAAACTTTGAACTGATTGTAAGTGCCTCCGTATAAGTAAGAAGAACTGACAAAGTTTTCTCCTGAATTGACAATGTTGGTTATGGTAAGAAATTGAGCTGCCTGCCCTGATGCAGTGGCCAGCCCGCCTACACCGCCTTCCAGTGCAGCCACACGCTGTTCAAATACATCGGTGGTCGGATTCATAATCCTGGTATATATGTTCCCGAATTCTTTTAATCCGAAAAGGTTTGCCGCATGTTCTGTATTATCAAATCCGAAGGAAGTGGTCTGATAAATGGGAACTGCTCTTGATTTGGTGGTGGGGTCTATCTGCTGACCGGCGTGTACCTGTAATGTTTCGTAACGAAGATTTTGACTCATGATATTAATTTTTGTGGTTTAAAACTTGAATGTTTTGAAAAAGATAACAATATGTGTAAGGCCGAAGCCCCGGAAAAAGAATAATAGTATGCCTTACGGCATACAGCAGCAATAACAACAAAAGTTGTTGAGGAAATTTATTTCTGTGCAGATTTTGTCTGAAGAATACATAATAATCTATAAAATTAGTGGGGTTTGATAATGGTGACAAAATATTTTGTGTCATAAATCTGCAATTAAATGTTAAAGGCATTTTTTTCTAACGACTGTTTGTATTTCAATTCTGAATTTTCAAATGCCTGCTCCAGGTCACTGATCAGGTCATCGGCTTCTTCCAATCCTACAGAGAGCCTTATTAAGCTGTCTGCCACACCGGATGCTCTTCTTCTTTCCGCAGGAATGGATTTATGTGTCATCTGCGCGGGATGACATAAAAGACTTTTTACTCCTCCCAGACTCTCTGCCAGACGGAATAGTCTGGTAGAGGTTACAAATGCGCTTGCCGCTTCTTCAGTATCTTTTTTAAGAGTGAATGATACGATACCTCCGAATCCTCTGCTTTGCCTTATTGCCACTTCATGGTTGGGATGTGATTTCAATCCGGGGTAAAAAACTTTTTCTACGGAAGGATGCTTTGAAAGATATTCAGCAATAACCTGTGCGTTGGAACAGTGCTGTTTAACTCTTAATGACAGAGTTTCAATGCCACGTATCACCAGCCAGCTGTCAAACGGAGAAAGAATAGCCCCGCTTGCATTCTGAATGAATTTTATTTTTTCCCCGGTCTCTTTTTCTTTTGTAATAACCAATCCGGCGATGAGATCGCTGTGTCCGCCAAGGTATTTTGTTGCCGAATGAATTACTATATCCGCTCCCAGCAAAATCGGATTTTGTAAAGCCGGCGAAGCAAAAGTATTGTCCACGCAAAGAAGACAGTGATGGGCTTTTGCGATTTTTGCAATAGCTTCAATATCCGATATTTTCAAAGTGGGATTGGTGGGTGTTTCGAT
>WBZO01005244.1_pt1 | contig 13317 bp, 11 predicted proteins | sample 5204261 | NCBI WGS metagenome assembly WBZO01 (sample SAMN12412400, study PRJNA552823) | activated sludge metagenome | isolation source: activated sludge from anammox sidestream of wastewater treatment plant... | place: USA: North Carolina | collected 2017-09
TATGAGGTGGAAAGTTCCTCACCTGCGGCAGCTTTGGCTCCGGGTGCATCCATTTCTCACTGGCAGAGAACTTTTCATATTCAGGGAAGCAAAGAAATGCTGGATCAGTTGTCTCAGAAAGTTTTCGGGATCGGTGTTGATGCAATCCGTATGTAATTAATATTATGGAAAAATGTAACTTTAATTGTCCTAAACCGATTATTCATCAAAATTATTTTCAATGAAAAACTTAGCATTGTTCAGATATTGCCTGTTGTTGGCAGCTTTTTCTTTTTTATTACCTGCTGAAAATTTTGCACAGGGTAATAAAGCCAGTCCCGCTGCTACAGCTACCGGAAAAGCAGGTGTTGCCACCATTACCATTAATTACAGCAGCCCTTCTGTGAAAGGCAGAAAGATCTGGGGCGAACTGGTTCCTTATAACAAGGTGTGGAGAGCAGGCGCCAATGAAGCCACTACCTTCAGTACAGATAAGGATATTAAGGTAGAAGGGAAATCTTTACCGGCAGGCAAATACAGTCTTTATGCAATTCCGGGTGAAAAAGAATGGACGATCATTTTTAATTCCCAGACAGGACAATGGGGAATCCAGATGAGCGGAGAGACTACCGAAGATCCGGCCAAAGATGTCTTAAGGGTAACGGTTAAGCCCCAAAAATCAAAGAGCTTTACGGAACATCTTACCTATTCCATTGACGGAAATGGATTTTCCCTGATTTGGGAAAACCTTGAAGTGCCTGTTTCTGTAAAATAGTATTTCAAAATTCACTTTTTATGCCGGGGTCAGATAATATCCCCGGCATTTTTTTTGTCAGCGAAACAGAGTGATGATCTTTTCAGACGATCGCTTTACGTTTAAAGACAATAAACCATTTGTCAGAAAATTATTCATTAACTGACAAATGGCAATAATTCAATGATGAAACGGATAAATGTTCTGAATGAAGAGTTATTTCTTCATTGCCTTTTTTATAAAGCCGATGATCGCCATCAGAATACCGCCTCCGACACCTCCGCCAAGTATATTGGTAAGGATGCTGGTGATATCCAATGAGCCGTTACCGGTTGGCAAACCCAAAGGGCCGAGAAGTTGGCCTCCTAATCCGCCGCCTAAAATTCCGACAATGGAATTACCAATTGTTCCTAATGAGAATTTTTTCATTAAACCGCCGGCTACATTACCGCCAACAGCGCCGCCAGCCAATTGAATAAGCAATGATCCGATATCCATATAAATTAAGTTTTGGTTCTGATAAATATATTACTTTTTCCTTATGCCTATAATTTTTTTTAGATATCTGTGTAATATTAATCCGGATCAGTGATTATTGATGATCATCTGCATAAGGAAAAAATCAGCTCTTTAAGCTGTGGGTATTGTTTGACAAGAATTGAAGCATCTGCCAGCTCAAAGTCTTCAAATTCAAATCCGGGAGCGACGGTACAGCCTGTAAAACAGAATTGACTACCCGGTGCAGGACGGCTTGCAAACCAGCTGCCTGCCGGTACCACATGTTGAAACCGGTTTTCTTTTTCAATATCCTTTCCTAAAGTGATTGTTTCAAGTTCGCCCGATGGATGAATGATGAATAACTGCAGAGGGTCTCCTTCATAAAAATGCCAGCATTCATCACTCCTGATACGATGAAAGGCAGAGAAATTATTTTCCTCCAGCAGGAAATAAATGGCAGTGGAAAACACGCGGCTGCCTGTAAATCTTTCAGGCAAAGCGGACCGGTCTATCTTCTCATTGCTTTTATAGGTTTCAGAATACCATCCTCCTTCGGGATGTGGGATCAGTTTAAAATGTCCGATCAGTTTCTCTACCATTTTAAAAGGTTGGATGAATGAATCTTAATTAAGTGCGCCTGCCACCCATACTTGGGCATCTGCTTTCAAGTAATATCTTTGCGCTTTGAAAATTACAAGCTATTGATCACGGGAGCAAATTTGTTCCCATTTATCAGAAGCATAAAGAAAACAACAGATCATGCAGCAATTAATAGAATGTGTTCCCAATTTCAGTGAAGGGAATGACATGGGAATCATCAAACAGATCACAGATCAGGTGGAATTTGTGGAAGGAGTTCGCTTATTGAATGTGGATCCCGGCAAGGCAACGAACAGAACGGTGGTAACCTTTGTCGGCGAGCCTGCTGCTGTTGTTGAAGCTGCTTACCGTGCTATAAAAAAAGCAGGAGAACTGATTGACATGAGCAAACATAAGGGAGAACACCCGAGAATGGGAGCCACCGATGTTTGCCCTTTGATTCCGATAGCAAATATTTCCATGGAAGAAACGGCAAAATTTGCACAGCAGCTTGCCGGAAGGGTGGGAAAGGAATTGAATATACCTGTTTATTTGTATGAAGCTGCACAGCCCGACAAGAAAAGGAGCAACCTTTCGGTCATCCGTGCCGGTGAGTATGAAGGGTTCTTTAAAAAAATAAAACTGCCGGAATGGAAGCCTGATTTCGGGCCCGCTGAGTTCGATGCCAAAAGAGGAGGCACGGTCATTGGCGCCAGGGATTTCCTGGTAGCATATAATGTGAACCTGAACACAACATCGGTGCGGAGAGCCAATGCTATTGCATTTGATGTAAGAGAAGCAGGTAGAAAAATAAAGACCAAAGTGAAAGATGAAAACGGTAAGGAAACTGAGGTCGAAAAAGTGCAACCCGGTACTTTAAAATCCGTGAAAGCTATCGGATGGTTCATTGAAGAATACGGTATCGCACAGATCTCAATGAACCTTACCAACATCAACATTACTCCGGTGCATATCGCATTTGATGAAGTCTGCAAAAAGGCTAACGACCGTGGCATTCGTGTTACAGGCAGTGAACTGGTGGGCCTGATCCCTCTGAAAGCTATGACGGATGCCGGAAAATATTTTTTGAAAAAGCAAAAAAGATCGGTTGGCGTTTCGGAAAAAGAGCTGGTGAGAATAGCGGTCAAATCAATGGGACTGGATGAACTGGCGCCATTTAAACCGGAAGAGAAGATCATTGAATACATGCTGAGAAATCCTGCCGGCAGTAAACTGGTGAGCATGTCACTTTCCGATTTTGCCGATGAAACAGCAAGCGAAAGCCCTGCTCCCGGAGGCGGATCCATCTCATCTTATGTAGGAGCGCTGGGCGCTTCTTTGGCAACCATGGTAGCCAATCTTTCTTCCCATAAAAAAGGATGGGATGACCGTTGGGAAGAATTCAGCAACTGGGCGGAGAAAGGGCAGCAATATAAAGATGAAATGATCCGGCTTGTGGATCAGGATACAATGGCTTTCAACAAGATCATGGAAGCTTTTTCTTTGCCGAAGAGTACAGAGGAAGAAAAAAAGATCCGTAAGGAAGCGGTACAGGAAGCTACAAAAATGGCAATAGAAATTCCGTTCAATGTGATGAAGACAGCTTATGCAAGCATGGAAGTCATCAGGGCTATGGCGGAATCAGGAAACCCTAATTCTGTTTCCGATGCAGGTGTGGGCGCCTTGTGTGCACGCAGCGCCGTGAAAGGCGCTTTCCTCAATGTGCGGATCAATGCGGCAGGATATGATGATAAGGATTTTGTTTCCGGTATTATTTCCAAAGGCAAAGAACTTGAGGAAAAAGCAGAAGCATTGGAAACAGAGATCCTTCAGATCGTCAATTCAAAGATCGGCACTTAAGAGTCCGATTCGAGTTCCATGATCTTCTCAAATACCTGTTCGTATTGTTTATTCAGCAATGCTAACTCTTCAGTAATCTTTTTGTAGTCAGCTTCTGTTTGCAGAAACTTTTCCTTGTTGGCGTAGGTGGCAGGATCGGCCAATGCTGATTCCAGTTGACGCTTCTTTTCATTCAGCTCAGTGATCTTTTCTTCCACTTGCTGAAATAGCTTTTGCTGCTTTTGTAATTCTTTTTTTGCCGCCTTATTTATCGAAGCAGAGTTTTTGGGCTCCGATCTTTCCTGTGGTTTTGTATTGGAAGGTGAATTGCCGGAAGCTTTGCCTGCAGGTTCGGGATCTTTTGTTCTTTCTGCAACCGGAGCCGATCGCTCTTCAGATACGTTTTTAACTGACGATACTTCTTCTTGCCTGCGTTTCCATTCTGCCCATTCTTCATATCCGCCCTTGAATTCTTTGATTTCATGATCCACGATCTCCCAGATCTTATTGGCGGTTTGTGAAATAAAATAACGGTCATGGCTTACCAGCACATAGCTGCCACCATATTTATTCAGCGCTTCAGCCAGCAGTTCGCAACTGTGCATGTCCAGGTGATTGGTGGGTTCATCCAATAATAAAAAGTTGGCCCTGCTGATTATGGTCTTAGCCAGTGCCACCCTTGCTTTCTCGCCGCCACTTAGCACTTTAATCTTTTTCTCCACATCATCCCCGCTGAAAAGAAAACAACCCAACAAAGATCTTAACTCCAGTTCTGTTTTCTGGCTTCCGCAATTCATCATCTCTTCTATTACCGTATTTTCCAGGTTCAGCGCTTCCAGTTGATGCTGGGCATAAAAACTTTCTTCAACATTGTGCCCCCATTTTCTTTCACCTTCAAAGGGCTCAGTGCCTGCTATCATGCGGAGTAATGTTGACTTCCCTTTTCCATTGGCTCCGATCAATGCGATCTTATCACCGCGGTTGACTTCTGCTGAAGTGTTTTTAACGATAAGGTTGGTGCCAAAGGCTTTGGTCACATTCTTTAATTCCACCAGCACTTTCCCGGGAGTTTTATCCATACGGAAATTGATCCGTATATCAGGCCTTTCCAGTTCCGGTTCTTCAATGCGGTCAAGCTTTTCCAGTTTTTTGATCAGGCTTTGTGCCATGGCCGCTTTTGTGGCTTTTGCCCTGAACCGTTCTACGATCCTTTCGCTTTGACGTATATAATCCTGCTGGTTTTCATATGCCCTCTGCTGCAATGCGATCCGCTCTTCTTTTTCTTTCTCATAGAAATCATAATTGCCATTATAAAAGTGAAGATGCTTTTGATACAGCTCCACGATCTTTGTCACCATTCTGTTCAAAAAATATTTATCATGGCTGACGATTATCACGGCGCCCTGGTAATGCTGCAAATATTTTTCAAGCCATTCAATGGAGGGGAGGTCCAGGTGATTGGTAGGTTCATCCAGTAACAGCAAATCGGGTTGCTGAAGAATCATTTTAGCCAGCAGCACCCTCATTCTCCATCCCCCACTGAATTCATTATAAGGGCGTTGCAGATCGCTGTTGCCAAAGCCCAATCCCTGTAACACCTCTTCTGTTTTGTGATGAATGTCATAACCTCCCAATATCTCCAGTTCATGCAGCTTATCCGAGTATTCGACCACCAGGTTTTCATCTCCGTTTTTCTCCAGTTCTTTTCCGAGCGCTTCAATTTCTTTTTCCAGTTTCAGTATTTTATCAAAAGCGCCTAATGCTACCTGCAAAATGGAACTGTTTGTATCAAAACTCAGAAGGTCCTGGTGAAGATATCCGATAGAAGTGTTCCTCCCTTTTTCGATGGTGCCTTTTGAAGGTGAGTATTCGCCGACCAGTAATTTTAAAAGTGTTGATTTGCCGGTACCATTGAATCCGATAAGGCCAATGCGTTCATTAGGCTGAATATGCCAGGCGGCATCCTCCACTATGGTACGGGCGCCAAATTCAAAGGTCACATCTTGAAAACCTGCTAACATAACCGGAAAACTGCAAATTTAGCTACTATTAACAGTTATTGAACAAGTTAGTGCGAATGATCCTCCATCCTGACTATTTTTGTAAAAACCATTTGGCTATTATGAAGAAACTGCTGGACATTCTTGCGATCGTCATCCCCATTGTGTTATTACTTTTACCTCTTTTGAAGAGGATCATTTTTGGCAAAGCCAAAAAGATAGAGAATATTATTTCACGTCATCCGTTCATCATTCGTTTTACCGGCACATTTTTGATAGTGGCGCTTTTACTGATCGGGATACTCCGCTATATTTTTTATAATGACGGATCATCTTCAAATCATGGCCCCAAACCTGAACCTTTGGGAGTAAGCAAGCACAGCTCCGCATTCAATGAATCCTTGCAAAATGTTTTGAATGCCTATTATGAAATGACGGATGCTTTTGCTTCTGATGACACAACAGCCATAAGAGCTTCCGCATCACTGGTGAAAGATGCTTTGGATAATTTTAACGTGGATGAGCTGAAGAAGGATTCCGTCATTTATCTTACGGCTCTCGATCCGGTATCTAATTCAAAAGCAGAACTGGAAAGTATCATACTCGATCCATCATTACAGGAAAAACGCGGATCATTGAATATTTTATCAGACAATTTGCGAAACCTGCTGGTAGTGGTGAAGTATGACCTGTCCAAAGTGTATTGGCAGGAATGTGATGAAGCTTTTGGTGATGGCAAACCCGGGAATTGGCTCAGCCGGAAAACTGAATCCAGAAATCCTTACAGGTTAAAAAACGATAAGCCGTGCGGCGCTCCGAAAGATACGATCAATTACATGGTAAAGGATTTGATTAACGAATAAAAAAAAATTTAGTAATGAAATCAATTATCCCCATTCTGGTTGTTATTTTATTCTGCAAAATTTCCCTGGCGCAATCTCCAAAACCAATGATAGGATCTGATGCTGATGTCAAAGAAAAGCTTATGATGATTAAAAATTCTTTGCCGGATATTGTTAAAGCTTTTGAAAAAACTGCTGTGGTAAACGGATCGTTTACAAAATATCAAACGGATTTTGCCATCGGTAAAGCGGAAATTACATTACAACAATACAATGCGAGTTTATCTCAGAAAATGGATATTGAATTTACCCGTCTTAACTATGGTGGTACAAAAGATGATTTTAAAAAATATTTTGATAAACTGGTTCAGGAAACAGGAGAAATATTAGGAACGTCATTTCATACAGATGGCCTTTCAGTAAATGAGGATCTCAATGATCAGGAATCGGTATTTTTTTATGAAAAAGGGAAAACATATAATTCTCCTGTTCAGGTTGATTTATTTTACAGCCCTAAGTATATAAGTATTGACATCGTTATTATGTCAAAAAAATAAAAGAAGATCAGATTTAAAAAATAAGGATTTTATTGAAAGAGATGTCATTCTAACAGAGATTTAGAAAAATGCAAAAGATACTTGCAGTGGTAGCGGCCTGGTTTTTAATAGCTCCCTTAGCGGCTCAAAATAAGCTTTCTCAGGAAATAAAATTCACGCTGAACGGATATGTCCGTGACAGCCTTTCGGGTGAAACGGTCATCGGAGCTTCCATTATGGTCAATGGCAGAACGGCCGGAGTTATCAGCAATCAATATGGTTTTTATTCTATTACACTTGACTCCGGAACTTATGTGGTCAGTGCATCACACATCAGCTATGCCACAAAAATTCTTCTGCTGGATCTGGACAGTAATACTTCTTTCAATTTTGAAATGGTTCCTAAACCGGCTGCATTGAGTGAAGTGATCGTTTATTCAAAACGCCGTGACGGGAATGTAAGGAATGCGCAAATGGGAAAAATCGAACTTTCCATGAACAGAATCAAAAACATCCCCGCCATATTCGGTGAAGTGGATATCCTGAAAGCCATTCAACTGATACCGGGAATTCAAAGCGCTGGAGAAGGTAATGCCGGATTTTATGTAAGGGGTGGCGGCCCCGATCAAAACCTGATCATGCTGGATGATGCTGTGGTGTATAATACCGGCCATCTCTTTGGCTTCTTTTCCATTTTCAATTCCGATGCTATCAAGGATGCTTCATTGATAAAAGGAGGAATGCCGGCACAATATGGCGGACGTTTGTCTTCAGTGCTTGATATTGCAATGAAAGACGGCAACCTGAACAAAACCGAAATGGAAGGCGGCATCGGACTGATCGCTTCCCGTTTCTCCATACAGGGACCCATTAAAAAGGAACGATCATCATTTATGATATCTGCCCGACGTACTTATGCAGATGCATTGGCAAAACCCTTTATCAAAAAGTCAAGCAGTTTTCATGGATCCGGATACTATTTTTACGACCTGAATGCTAAAGTGAATTATAAATTCTCGGAAAAAGACCGTTTGTACCTGAGCGGGTATTTCGGAAGGGATGTTTTTAAATTCAATGATAAAGACCAGGCTTTTATCACCAACATACCCTGGGGCAATTCCACCGCAACGCTCAGATGGAATCATGTTTTTAACAGAAGGCTTTTTGCCAACACTACTTTAGTGTACAACAATTACAAATTTCTTTTTAACGCAATGCAGGATAATCTTGCATTGAACCTTTCTTCCGGTATCCGCGACGGGAACGTGAAGATAGATCTTGATTATTACCCTTTGCCCCAGCACAAATTGAAATTCGGAGGGTTGCTCACTTACCACAAGTTTATTCCCAATGTTGTTTCGGGGCATCAGGATTCAGTGATCTTTAGTCCGAATAGTGAGAACAATAAGTTTGCGATCGAGTCTGCCTTATATCTGCAGGATGATTGGGAGGTCAGTGAAAAAGTAAAAGTGAATTATGGAATAAGATGGAGTGGGTTTACTCAGATCGGACCCTATGTAAAATACATCCGTGATATCAACCGGAACAAGACAGACAGTACGGCCTATAAGAGTTTTCAGCCGGTAAAAACATATGGAGGGCCCGAACCGAGGATAACGGTCAGGTATTCATTGAATGATGAAACATCATTAAAAGCCGCCATAACCAGGAATTATCAGTATATCCATCTGGTGAGTAATACCGGGAATACATTGCCGACGGATCTATGGGTACCCAGTACTTATATTGTAAAACCTCAGTTGAGCTGGCTTTATTCCGCAGGAATTTTTAAAAACTTTTCGGATAATGAATACGAAACTTCACTGGAATTGTATTACAAGAACATGAAGAACCAGATAGAATACGGGAATGGATATACACCTTCTCTATCCGATCCTGAAACTGAATTTGTTTTCGGAAAAGGATGGAGCTATGGTGCGGAATTATTTATCAACAAAGTAAAAGGGAGATTCAACGGCTGGATCGGATACACTTTGTCATGGACGTGGAGAAAGTTTGCCGATCTGAACAATGGTGAAAAATATCCGGCAAAATATGACAGAAGACACGATCTGAGCGTTGTGGCTAATTTTGAACAGAACAAGAAATGGAAATTCGGAGCTGTATTTGTTTTTGGCACCGGTAATGCAATCACTCTTCCTGAAAGTTTTTATTTTATCAGCGGTGTGCTTACCCAGGAATACAGTAAGTTGAATCAATACCGGATGAAACCATATCACCGGCTGGACCTGTCTGCTACATATACTCCCGGGCAAAAAAGGAAAAAGAAAATACAGTCTTATTGGGTGTTCAGTATTTATAATGTCTATAGCAGGCTTAATCCTTATTTTCTTTATTTCAAACAAAACGGGAACCCTTATGACGGGAGCCTTCAGATACAGGCAAAACAAGTTTCTCTTTTCCCCATATTGCCATCGGTCACATGGAATTTTAAATTTTGAAATATTGGGCTATTGATTTCACGTTTTCATGATCATTTAAGCTTTTCTACATAAAATATTTTATGTGAATGGTTAATTTTGCATCCAATAAAAAACCGTATTATTTCGTTTTAAATAAAAACATATAGTCAAGAAACTGAATTCATGCCCTTTACCTTTTCACATCCCGGTGCCGTTCTCCCTTTAGGCTATCTCCCCAAACGCTTTTTTTCAATGACGGCTCTTGTGATCGGCAGCATTGCTCCAGACTTTGAATATTTCATCAGGATGACGGACAGAAGCTATTTCAGCCACAGGTTAAAAGGCATGTTCTGGTTCGATCTTCCTTTGGTGATCATACTCGCATTCGTTTTTCATGCTGTGGTCAGGAATCAGCTCATAGATAACCTTCCGGCTCTTTTTGCAAAGAGATTGCAACGATTTAAGAAATTTGACTGGCCAGCTTATTTTAAAAAGAACGTGATCATCGTTATAATTTCGGCTCTTATCGGAACTGCATCACATATCCTTTGGGATGCTTTTACCCATGAAAGAGGAATTTTTGCTGCCGATATCGGGAAACTGAAAGAGTTCTACGGTGCTGTGTGGGAATACCGGCGATTTGCCACTTACAATATTTTGCAGATCGTCAGTTCCATCGTTGGTATCGGTATTGTTCTGTTTGCCTTATTGCAACTTCCTGCCGATAAAACTTATGTAAAGAAAAAATCCATTCTTCCTTTTTGGTTGTTGGTACTTGGGATTGCACTGATAATAGTTGAGCTGAGATTCATCAGAGGATTTCACAGATGGTACTTCCGTCCTCTTATAATGACATTTATTTCGGGAGGATTGATAGGGATATTGATTGTTTCCTTGTTTTATAAAAGAAAGGGAGAAACAACCACTTCCTGATCTTACTCGTCTTGCTGATCAAAAACAGATCTGTCGTCAGCATCGTTAATAAAATTGAAGAATTTCATCATCCGGTTTTAACGGATGTGCTTACATTTGATTTATGAAAAGGATCTTTTTACTGATATTATTCATTGCCGGGTCATTTTTTATTTGGGCGCAGAATACCCCTGATACTACACAAAGAATCATCGAAGGAAGGGTGAATAGCCCCGAACAGCAGCAGAAGCCCTATGTGATCATGATCTCGGCAGATGGATTTCGTTATGACTATGCCGGAAAATACGGAGCCAAAAACCTCCTGGCATTGAGCAATTCGGGTGTCAGGGCTGAGTCCATGATACCATCATACCCGTCAATGACCTTCCCGAATCATTACACCCTGGCGACCGGTTTATATCCTTCTCATCATGGATTGGTCAATAATTTATTTTATGACCGCAACCGTAAGGCTTTTTATTCCATGCGTGATTCGAAAGCAGTTGCAGATGGAAGCTGGTATGGCGGCACACCTTTATGGGTTCTGGCAGAGCAGCAACATATGCTTACGGCAAGTTTTTATTGGGTTGGATCTGAAGCGGAGATCAAAGGCATAAGACCGACATACTATTTCAGGTATAATGAAGCGATATCTGTTGACCGCAGGATACAGATTTTGAAAGAATGGCTGCAATTGCCACCTGAGAGGCGTCCGCATTTTATTACTTTTTATTTTCCTGAAGTGGATCACAGTGGCCATTCCTTCGGGCCCGACAGCCCTCAGACAGAGAATGCAGTTCATTGGATGGATTCCACCATTCAGAGACTGGTGGATACAGTAAAAACAACAGGGCTTCCGGTGAATTTTATATTTGTTTCCGATCATGGAATGACCAAAGTGGATAATGATAACACTTTGCCTTTGCCTGCTGCAGTGGATACAAGCAAATTTATTGTCCCGCCCGGTTCTGAATTAGTAGAGCTTTATGCGAAAAACAAGGACGACATATCTGACACTTATGTGAAATTGATGGAAGATTCAAAAGGGTATAAAGTTTATCTGAAAGAAAATATGCCGGCAAGGCTTCATTATGGAATAAAGGATGATGTATTTGATCGTATCGGCGATATTCTGTTGGTTCCGGATTGGCCAAAGATCTTTAATTTTTCTTCCCGCAAACCTTCTCCCGGCGCCCATGGATATGACCCTTATTTGGTAAAAGATATGCTGGCTACGTTCTATGCCTGGGGGCCAGCATTTAAACAGGAATTCAGAATACCATCCTTTCAAAACGTGAATGTTTATCCGGTGGTGACAAAGATCCTCGGACTGAACAATACGGATCAGATTGATGGCAAGAACGCAATTGCCGATTTGATCCTGAAATGAACGGATTTTTTTCTTTTAAGATCATTTAATGACAGAACCAATCTATGGTTCATACATTAAAAATTGTTATACGTTGATCAAAGGATGGATGGTAGATCACAGTCAGAGAAAAATATTTATCTTCCCGCTCACTAAAATTTACTGCAATGAAAAAATTTCTTTCAATCATTCCTGCACTTCTTTTTGTACTTGCCCTTTCTGCCCAGGAAAAACTGGATATGGAAATGATCGGCAAGATCAGGAAAGAAGGCCTGGAAAACTCTCATGTAATGGACATTGCCTTTCATCTTACTGATGCAAATGGTCCGCGATTGACCAACTCTCCCGGCTTTTTTCGTGCTGCCGCATGGGCAAAGAATCAGTTAGCCCAATGGGGTTTGGTAAATTCGGCATTGGAACCATGGGGTACTTTCGGAAAAGGATGGGAGCTTAAAAAAAGTTATGTAGCGATGACGGCTCCCTATTATCGTCCGCTGATTGCTTTTCCGAAATCATGGACCAAAGGTACCGGTGGTTTAAAAAGCGCCGAATTATTGCTGGTAGATGCAAAAGACTCGACAGAACTTGTAAAATATGAAGGGAAGTTAAAAGGCAAGGTATTGATCATTTATCGCGATGACACTTTGAAACAAAGTTTTAAACCCGATGCTGAAAGATATACTGATGAAGAATTGAAAAAGATGGCTGAAGCAAAACCTCAGCAACAACAGCGTCAGTTTGATCAGGGAGATACTGCTGCAATGAGAAGGTTCAGGGAGCAGTTCCAACGTATGCGTGGCCCTATGAGAATGCTTGCACTGTTGAAAGAAATGGCAGAAAAAGAAGGAGCTGTTGCCATATTGAGTGTTTCAAGAGGCCAGGATGGGACTGTGTTTGTACAGGGAGGCGGCGGTTATGCAGCCAATGCGCCTGAAAACTTCCTGGATATTGTTCTTGCTATGGAAGATTATCTGAGCCTGCAAAGAATTGCCAAAGCTGGGATACCGGTAAAACTGGATGTGGATGTGGAAACAGCTTTTGATACAAAAAATACGGAAGCGTACAATGTTGTTGCTGAGATAAAAGGTACAGATCCGAAACTGAAAGATGAGCTGGTCATGCTCGGCGGCCATTTTGATAGCTGGCATGGAGCTACAGGCGCTACCGATAATGCAGCAGGAAGTGCTGTCATGATGGAAGCAATGAGGATCTTAAAGGCATTGAATGTGAAACCACGCCGCACAATCCGTATTGCTTTATGGAGTGGAGAAGAACAAGGTATCTTTGGTTCACGGGCTTATGTAAAAAATCACTTCGCAGAGGTTGATACGGCTACCAGGAAATGGATCCTGAAACCGGAATATGATAAATTCTTATCTTATTACAACATTGATAACGGTACGGGAAAGATCAGGGGTGTGTATTTACAAGGTAATGATAAAGTTGCCGGTATTTTCCAGCAGTGGCTTGCTCCGTTCAATGACCTGGGCGCCACTACGGTCACCATTTCAAACACAGGAGGAACGGATCATCTTTCCTTTGATGGAGTAGGCTTGCCGGGATTTCAGTTTATAATAAACTGAAAT
>WBZO01005245.1_pt1 | contig 13315 bp, 10 predicted proteins | sample 5204261 | NCBI WGS metagenome assembly WBZO01 (sample SAMN12412400, study PRJNA552823) | activated sludge metagenome | isolation source: activated sludge from anammox sidestream of wastewater treatment plant... | place: USA: North Carolina | collected 2017-09
TTGCTTTGGAAGGGTTCCAAGCATCAATGGATGCAAGCACGGAATCACCTGAAAGCAATCTTATGGAACAAACATAAAAAAATGTTTGCAATTTTATTTGGAAATTAACGGTATAACTCTTTTGCAAGCTTTGGTCTGTGCTTGGGCTTGTGCGGCTTGCAAATGTGTGTGCTTTTGTGTGTAAGCTTCTCATGCTAATAGTTTCTCCAATTTCATTTTCCACCTTTCCCAGTCTTTCATTTCCTTAGTTTGTAAATCTAAAAATTTCTGAGTGTGGTCGTGATGTATTAAATGACAAAGTTCATGTATAATCACATATTCAATGCAACCTTTAGGTGCTTTAATCAGCTCAGGATTTAGAATGATTTTCCCTTTCGGAGTACAACTTCCCCAGCGTGTTGGCATGTCACGCAAGACAATAGAACTTGGTTCTACCTTGTGCTTTTTGAATTTGTCAATTAGGGGTGCTGCAATTGCTTGAAACTTTGTCCGTGCATGTTGTAAATACCAATTGTCTAATAAGTCCTTTGCTCTTAATTTATCATGAGTTGTTACTTCAATGAATTTTCCTTTTAATCTTACTGATTCTTCTTTGCCAATTTGAATTTGTAAACGGTACTGTCTGCCCAAATACAAATGTGTTTCACCGTTGATGTATTTCCGTTGTGGTGTCTTTGGTTGAAAGGAAAGAAAGAAGCTTTGTTGTTTAATTATCCAAGGTGCTTTTTTTCTTATTTTCTCTTTTACTTTTTCCATGGTAGTGTCTGTCGGTGCTTTTACCAACACTTCCATTTCGGGAGTTACAGTAATGCCAAGGGATTTTCTGTCTGAATACTCCAAACGAAAATCTATTGTTCTGCTGCCAAACTGTATAGCTGATGTCATTACTTGTAACGGATTTTAGCAACCTCAATACAATCTTCTGCAATTTTATCCATATCCTTAAATGCCAAGTTCACATTGTATTTGTCACGAACTTCATCAATCAAATAGTCGCCAATTTCAATCAGCAACTTTCCGGTGATGTTTGTTTTGTATTGCCAGTCAATAATGGGTTTTCCATTATCTAAAACAGAATCTTGAATTAGGTCGTCAATTTGTAAAGCCGTTTGTGTTGCTACTTCTTTACGAACAATATTGTCTTGAATTTTCTCAGACAATGCTTCAACTGTCAATCCATAAAATGCTTTGGCAACATCTCTGTCTTTCAATTGCTCTGGAATATCGTTGTCGGTATGAGCCAAAACATTGTTCATAATGTCTTGAACTCTACTCAGGTATTGTGCTTCACTGATTCGTTTGGCTTCATAGTCTGCAATAGTTTCTCTCAGCATTTGCGAAAACTTCTTGTAAAAAGCAGGGTCTTCATCCATTTTTTCTGTGATGTGCTTCGCTGTTCTGCTAGCAATCTTGTCGGCTTTAGCTGCTTTTCCTGTGGTATTTTCTACTTCTTGCTGAAATTTGTCTTTATCGAAAATGTTTACCAATTCAGTGATGGTTTCAATTTTCTCGGTGGTAATGTGTGTATCAATCAGTTTTTGAATTTGACCTTCATATTGTTTGTAGTCAATTTCATCGCTGTATCTTTCCACTACTGCCAAACGTAGCTTCAAGAACATAGTCAAATCCTCTTTGTAGCGGCTGATAACCTTTTCTTCTACTTCCTTATGGAATTGTATAGAAGATAAAGCCAATTTCAAGCTCTTGGCAAATGCAGCCAGTTTATCGTAAAACAAAACCCGTATCGATTCATCTTTCAATAACTGCTGATAAGCCTCCGCATCACGTTTGTTGGGGATGGTTTTGAAAATATCCCAAAGGTCTGAATGCTTTTGTGGTAGTTTTTTGATTTCATCTGAAATGTTGGTCATTGTTCCCGCCAAATCTTCATCATCAAAGTCTTCAAAAGATGAATACAACTGCAAGGCATCATCCAGATTTTCAATCACACCATAATAGTCAATGATATAGCCAAATTCTTTATCGGGATAAATGCGGTTGACCCTTGCAATAGCTTGTAAAAGTTTATGACTTTGTAAATTTCTTGTGAGATATAAAACCGTATTTTTAGGTTCATCAAAACCCGTAAGTAATTTGTCAACTACAATAATGATTTCCGGGTCTTTTTGGTTTTTAAAACGACTGATAATATTTTTTTCATAGCTTTTTGAATTGCCATGTTCGTCCATCATTTTTTTCCAAAACTGATTTACCTTTTCAGGCGACTTCTCATAAGCACTTTCTTCGCCTTCTCTTTCATCAATGGAAGAAATCAATACTTCGCTACTTACAATGCCTATTTCATCTAAATATTCTTTGTACTTGATGGCATTCACTTTTTTGTCGCAAACCAACTGACCCTTAAATGGTGTTCTGCCTTGCCAGTTGTCACGAAAATGATAACTGATGTCCCAGGCAATCATTCTCATTTTTTGTTCGGCTGAATTCAAATGGTCGTAACGGGCAAACTTCTTTTTGATGTCTGCTTTTTGATATTCGGTTAAAGGTTCTGAAACCATTCCAAAGAATGTATCAATCGGGCTTGCATTTACATCCTGCAATGCCAACCTTCCCTCATAGAGCAAGGGAACAACAGCTTTGTCTTTCACAGCCTGGTCAACGGTGTATGCATCAATTACACCACCAAACTTTGCTGCGGTGCTTTTATCTTTCTTGAAAAGGGGTGTTCCGGTCATGGCAATGAAACATGCATTAGGCAATGTTTTCTGCATGTCAATGTTAAAAGTACCGTGCTGTGTTCGGTGTCCTTCATCTACCAGAACAAAAATGTCGTGGCTTTCTAAGGGCTTACTAATTTTCTTAACTGCTGCCACAAATTTGTTGATGATGGTGGTTACCACCGCATCGCTTTTGCTTTCCAATAATTCCACCAATCGTTGGCCAGTTGTGGCATTCTCTACAAACTTGCCACACTTCCTGAACGTATTGGTAATTTGATTATCCAAATCGGTTCTATCTGTTACCAATACAATTTTGGGATTACGAATGCTCGGTTCCATGGCAATGGCTTGTGCCAGCATCACCATCGTTAATGATTTTCCGCTGCCTTGTGTGTGCCAGATTACCCCGCCTCTTCGTTTTCCATTTTCAACGTATTTTATGCGTTGCATGGATTTTTTAATGGCAAAAAACTGCTGATACCGGGCTACTTTCTTTTCTCCATTGTCAAACAAGACATAATTGAAAACAATGTCCATCAATCGTTCAGGTCGGCACAAGCCAAACAAATAATTATCTTGCTCTGTTGGCAAAATTTCCTCTTGTTCTAATGCATCAAAGTATTGACGAACGTATTTGAAACGGTCAGAAAACAACTGCTGTTTAGATTCCGAAGAAAGCGGTTTGTTTTTAAGCTCGTGCAACTTTTCATTATACTCTTTTAACATTTCACTATTATCGAACTTCTCTTGCCACTTTGCCCAAAATTTTTCAGGAGTAGCGTTGGTAGCATACGCTGCTTCTTGTGTGGCAATACTCAACGTGAGTTGCGAATACACATACAAACTTCTGATGCCATCTTCTTGCTGATTGCGTAAATGCTGACTGATAGCTTGTTTTAGCGGTTCTTTCATATCGGGGCGTTTGCACTCAATAATGCAAAGCGGAATACCATTCACAAACAATACCAAATCGGGGCGGTAATGCTCTTTGCTTGTGCTTCGCATTACGCTGAATTCTTCGCTTACATGAAACACATTGTTGCTGATGTTTTTCCAATCAATGTATTGCAGGGTAAAACTCTTTTTGTCGCCATCTACACTTTGCTCCAATGCCTGTCCTAAGGTGAGCAGGTTGTAAGCCCTTTCGCTGGCTGCAATGTAGCCTTCGTTCATGGGTAGGTTTTTCAATGCCAATATGCCCCGTTCGATGTTCTCGTCTGTGAAAATGCTGGTTTTGGTGGCACTTACTCGGATGCTGTTGATTTCCTTTAACTGTTTACGCAATACATCTTCCAGCAATACATTGGAAGTTTTGCCGCCTCTTTGCCTCTCGGCTTCTGCCGGACTTAAATAGGTATAGCCCAAATTTACCAACATTTGTAATGCTGGAATCTGACTGATATGGTCTTCTTTAAAACTTAGTGTGTCCATTAGTTTCTTATTTTGTTTGTCATGTATAGAAAAGTGCTGTTTTCTATACACGATGTTTTGCTCATGTGTAGTTTTTGCCTGTTTTCTTTACATGAACCTGTTTTTTCGCTGATATTTTGCTTTCTTTTCATTTTGTAGAGCTTCTACTCAAATAATTTACCCTATACATATTCTTGAAACATGCATAGAAAAAGCCGTTTTCCTATACATGTTTTATTTGATTCACGTTTGACAATAGGTTGTACAAGTCGGAATTGATGTAATAATTATCTCTGCCCAACTTTACTTTTTGCACGATACCAATCTGGTCGAGTTCATCCAAATACTTGGTGGCGGTCAATCGGCTGACATCCAAATCGGTCATGATGAAATCAATTTTGGTGTAAGGATGCTTGAACAGGTTGTTGATTAAATCCTGACTGTAGAACTTTGTGTTCTCCCTAATTTTTTTCTTGTGCTTCAGCATCAAGTTTTTGATGCCTTCTATGATTTTGATGGTTTGCAAAGAAGTTTGCTCCACGCCATCCAAAATATACAGCACCCATTCTTCCCAGGCATTTTCGGTGCGTACTTTTTGCAACAAACGATAATAGTCGCCTTTGTTTTGGTTGATGTATCGGCTTAAATACAAAATGGGCAAATTCAACAAACCTTCTTTTACCAAATACAGAATATTGATAATCCTGCCTGTTCTACCGTTACCATCATAAAAAGGGTGGATGCTTTCAAACTGGTGGTGAATAATGGCCATTTTCACCAACGGATCCCAATCGCTCAGTGCATTGTCATTAATGAACTGTTCCAGATTGCTCATGAAAGCCACCACTTCATCATGGGTTTGCGGTGGGGTGTAAACTATCTCGCCCGTTTGCTCATTCTTCAATTCTGTTCCGGGTACTTTTCTAAAACCGGCATCATTTTCTTCCAGTGTTGCTTGCATTTGAATGATGTGGTTATTTGTCAAAATCCCTTGTTGCCTTACGGTTTCAAATCCCCAACGCAATGCCTCTGCATAGTTGTGTACTTCTTTTGATGCCATGGATTTGAATTCCTTTTTCAGATAATCGCCTTGATACAATTCATCATGCGTGGTGATGATGTTCTCAATGGCCGAACTGTCCTTGGCTTCTTGCAGAGAAAGGGTACTGATTAAAATACTTTCATTGGGAATGCTCAATGCAGCTCCTTTCATTTCTGCTAAGGCACTGCGGGCAGCAGCCGTTTTTTTAAGAATGGCTTTGGATTCTAAATCCAAAGGCAGGGGGAGTTGTGGTATTTTATATGCCATGATTTCTATTTTACTCTCGCTATTTTTAATGCTGATTCTATAGTTCCATTGTGGCTATTGTCCTTTCGCCAATCCTTGTTTGAAAGCCGCTTTTCTAAAACCACTTCATCCTTTTTGTTCTTGTACATTTGATATTCCTTGCCATTTTCATGAATCACCATGAGCCTATCTGGTTCATGCACATAATCAGGGCAAGCCCGTAAAAGATTGTGGACTTCTTTAAGAAACAGTGAAGGGTTTTTAAATCGCTTTTCATAATGGAAATTCAATGCCTTGTTCAGTACTCTTTTGAAACCTGCATCTAAGTAAAAAGGCAAAGTGTTCGTATCGACCAATTGACCTTTAACTATCTTTTTACCTATTATTTCATCGAACTTGCGGTACTTGTCTGTTGTGTTTCTGATTCCATCCAACTGCTTTTTCTCTCTTGCTGTCAGCCAATCCATTGGTGAGTTGATAGGAAAGTAGCCACCTAATAACTGAAACATGATTACACCAATCTGATAGATGTCAGATTGATAATAATATTCATTTGCCAATATCGCCTCTGGCGGCAGATACAAGTATGTAGATTTAGATGCTGTTACGCAGCCATCAGCCTTATGAATTTTCTTCACGGCTCCTAGGTCTGCGATAATGGGTATATTCTTTTCAAGGTCTAACAGAATGTTGCCCGGTTTCAAATCACGGTGAACTAATTTGTGTATGGAATGAAGCTCGGTCAAACCAAGCAAGACCCCTGCAATAATCTCAAGTGCTTCCTTGCTTGAAAGTCTTCTATCATCAATTACACCTTGTAAATCTCCGCCTGAAATTCTTGGCGTTAAAAAGTATGCGTAATTGGGTGGCAGAAAACGTAAGTCATGAATTTTTAAAATATTGTCATGGTCTATATTCCGAAGGATGACAGCCTCTTCTGCTGCATCATAATTGGGATGCGACCAGTAGAACTTCAACACCACATCGTCATTCATTTTTATCCGCTTGCCGAAATACACATCACCGTTACATCCTCTTCGGATATATTCATAAACGTTGATGTCAGGTGTATTCCTTACGAAATCCTGAATGGCTTTTACTGAATCTTCATCGTTGAGTTCTACTGTTACCATTATTGACTTATTAGATAATATGCTACATCAAAAGCATCATCCTGATACTTATTTTTTGCACTCCCTGTTTTTGCATTCTTTTTGAAATAAGCAATTGTAGTTTGCTTCCAAACTTGCTCCAAATCAACCTTATCGTAAAGCTGAATGATGCCTTCCAGTTTAAAAGATATGGGAGAAGGGGCACGGTCTCCTTTGCCGTTTGCATTTCTTGCTACAATGCCAATTCGAGATGCACAGATTGAATCAAAGGCTGCATTTATTTGGTCACGAAATTGCTTTACCTGATTGGGTTTGGTTGGATCATCGATACCAAACTTGGCAGATTCGTTTGTCTGTGTAATATTTCCGGCTGCATCTTTTTCAAGCACAACCATAATCGCCTCTGTGGACTTAATTTGTATTCCTATTGTCTTCATATTATTCGGGCTTGTTTTTAAATAGAATATTGAATTGCTCTGAAATCCCATCCAAAACACCATTAGCTCTTAAATCATCAAGTGAGCCGGAGCTGCCTGGAGGAATGGATTTGTATGTAAAGCTCGCTGTCATGCCACTTGCATCCAATGCGGCAACTTGCCATGGTTCAAGTTGTTTGGTTCTTTCTGGCCAATCACCGTGATGAATAATTCCACCAAAGTTTTTTGAAGGGTCATTGTAATCATAATAAAGTACGAACGGCTGCTCGTCAATTACATTTCCTTTATCTGGTCTAAGACCAACAAATGAATAAAGCATACCTGCTGTACTTCCTGAAGCAGCCATGACAAAACTGTTGCACTTGTCAACCAATCCATTGCTAGCAATAGGGCCGGGAAGCTCATGGTTTTCGATTTTCTTATACTCGAAGTTGCCAACCATTTTTTTAAGGTCAGATTCGTCTGGTAGTTCGTCAAGCGGACTAAATTGATTCTTTGCCATGTTTTATGTATTAATTATTTTTAACCTCACCTTCCCCGTCAACAACACCTGCATCAACCCTTTCTTTTGCTCTCTTAGTTTCTCCGCTTTGTGTTTCAAAAGCGATATTTCTTTATCTGCCGTTTGCAGCACCTGGGCAATGGCGGTTTGTTCTTCTAGAGATGGTGCTATAACTTTTAGTGAAAAAAAATCCGAAGGAGTTACGTTTAGTAAACCGTGTGCTCTCCCTCCTTCATGTGCTATTTTCGTCAAACCTTTATCTAGTAGATTAGCTTCAAAGTACTGTTCAAAGAATTCTGAATTAGTTTTCTTTTCATCCTTAATTCCGAAACAGATATAAAGTGTTGTTACGACTGCTTTATCAAAATCACTTAACCTTTTAGTAGCCCCCCATGGATAACCATTTGAATAACTTTTATTATAACAGAATTCTCCTTTCTTAACCAAGAAATAATTATCCGTTATTTCACTAGCAATGTTCTTGTTGAAGAAATCTGTTTGACGAACAAAACCTCTTTGTGCAGAAATAGTAACTACTGTTGTATTTCTTTCTGTATTCTTTCGTGTAACTCTATCAAATAAATCACTCAATTTCTTCTCCTTCCACTCCCCACTAAACCCTTTCAACCTTTTCTTCCCCGTAAGCAATTGCTGCATCAGCCACTTTTTGCGGAGTTCTTTTTGGGCTATGAGTTTTTCGGTGCTGTGGATGGCGGCATCTGCCGTGCTGAGCACCCGGGCGATGGCTTTTTGCTCGGGGAGTGGGGGGAGGGGGATTTTCATTTTTCCCAACTCACTTCTTGCTATTCTAGTTCTGGTTGAACCACCACACCTCTCTCGAATTTCATTGAACCAATTTGAAGTGCTCATCGTAGCCACTAGAAAAGCTCTATTAGCTAAATCCACATTAGGCCGATAAATTGAAACATCAACAGATGTTATCATCTTATTCTCGCCAACGTCAGGCAATAAACATGCTCTTCCAGCAGGGTCTGCTAATCGACAGATAAGGATATCGCCTACAATTAATTCTTTACATTTTAATTTCGTGAACGATTCTTCTGATATGTACTTCCTTTTTTCTTTATCTATAAAAGTTCCTTCACCAATATTTCCCGTTTGAATTAGTCTTATTCCCGAATCGGTTAAAAACTCTGCCTCAACCCAATCCCCATCATCGAAAAGGTCTTTGCTATTATTAGCTATTGACGCAATGGTAAGTAGCTTCCAATCTTTCGGATACTTTAATTTTTCTTTCATGCACCCAAAGATTTTATGTATTTGTCAATTTCACTTTGTACACTCTTTAGTTCATCTTCTAACTTATCAATCTCCTTTTGCACGGCAGCAATATCCACTTCGGCTTCTTCTTCAAAAGTGTCCACATAGCGGGGGATGTTCAGGTTAAAATCGTTTTCCTGTATTTCTGCAGCAGTGGCTACAAAACTGTATTTATCTTCCACCACACCGGGCCGTAGTTTTCCGGCTGCAAAATCACGGTAGGTGCTTACAATGTGTTCAATATCGCTATCACGCAGTTTGTTTTGGTTTTTGGCGCTTTCGTAATGTTTGCTGGCATCAATAAACAAAACACTTCGGCTATGCTCAGTGTCCTTTTGTTTGGTTCTTGCTTTATTAAAAATGAGAATAGCAGCCGGTATGCCGGTACCAAAAAACAGGTTGGCAGGTAAGCCAATTACTGCTTCAAGCAAATTTTCTTCAATAACCTTTTTACGGATTTTCCCTTCACTGGCTCCACGGAAAAGTACACCATGCGGCACTACCACACCCGCTTTGCCATGTTCGTTCAGCGTTTCTATCATGTGGCTGATAAAAGCCCAATCGCCTTTGCTCTTAGGAGGCACACCTCTCCAAAAACGGTTGTATTTATCGGTTTCAGGGTCGTAGCTGATGGTGGTTTTATCACCGTCCTTGTCTTCTACCTTTCCCCATTTATCCAAAGAAAAAGGTGGATTGGCAACAACAGTATCAAACTTCATCAGTTGGTCACCTTCTTTCAGTTTCGGGTTGCGGATGGTATCGCCCCAGCGGATGGTGGCATTATCAAAACCATGCAAAAACATATTCATCACCGCCAAAGCCCAGGTGCTGCCGTTTGCTTCTTGTCCGTAGAGTGAAAAATTATCTGAACCCACTTCTTCACCTGTTTTAATTAAGAGAGAAGCTGAACCACAAGTTGGGTCGCAAATCCGAGAACCGGGTTTTGATTTGGTGAGTTTGGCAATAAGGGTAGAGACTTCTTTTGGCGTGAAAAATTCCCCGGCTTTTTTTCCGGCATCACTGGCAAAATTTTCAATCAGGAACATGTAAGCACCACCAATAATGTCGTTGCCATCTAAATGCGAAGGACGCAAATCCAACTTGTCAGATTTAAAATCAATGAGCAGGGTTTTCAATCGTTGGTTTTTGTCCTTTGGTTCACCCAACTTACTGCTGTTAAAGTCTATGTTTTGGAAAATGCCTGCACCGTCTTCACTATATAGCTTTTCACGGTTGGCTTCTTCTAAATCCGTCAACGCAATATTGATGAGCTCACCAATATTGGCTTCGTTACGAGAATCGTACAGGAATTTAAAGTGACTATGCTCCGGTACAATAAAGCGTTCGTGTTGCATGGCACGTTTGGCTCGTTCCACATCACCGTTGTACTTTTTCAGGTAGCCTTCCATTTTATCGTCATGCACATCGCTGAGATATTTTAGGAACAACATGGTAAGCACATAGTCTTTGTAAACGCTTGGGTCAATGCTGCCTCTAAAGGTGTCGCAGGCTTTCCAAACTGCATCGTTAATGTCTTTCTGAGTTATTTTCATTTTAATGATGAATTATGAGTTATGAATGATTAATATTTTGTTTTGTGGTCAATATTGAGCTTCTTAGCATTTTGAGAAGTTCAGAAGCATCGGAATGGATTTTATTAAATTCATTTTCTTCCAAATATTCAGATTGATGCAGTAACTCTAACCAATATAGCGATTCGTCACATTCCTTTTGAGCAATGGCGAATTTGTGAACGAAATCTGCTTTACTCTGAGCATTTTGACCTTCACGAATATTCGCCCCAATGGAAGTTCCTGATCGCAAAAGCTGTTTACTCATGATATACTCCTGTTTTACCTCAATAAGATATTTGTACAATTTGACAATGTTCAGAGCAAACTGAAACGATTTATCTTTCAGTGGATTCGGCTTATTAATGTCCCTGCTCTTTTCGTTCATAATTTATTATTTATCATTCATCGTTGTGAAATTGCCAGTAGCAATTTCGCTTGAATTTGTTTTTCTCTAAGTGTTTCAATTTTCTGCTTCAAGGATTTTTCCTTGTTGCGGAGTTTTGAAATTTCTACGATTGCCTTTTGCGTTTTAATATCTGGAACTGGTATTTCCAAATTCTCTAAAACCTGTTTTGAAATAGAAGGAATGGAAGTACCAATGGCTTGACCTTTTAAAAGTGTTTGTGTGGTATGGTTATTAAGAAACCAAGCCAAAAACTGAGGCAACAATTTTTTGTCGGTTGGTCTGATAACAAAAAAGGAAGTAGAAGCCACTGAAGGTTCGTTGTGGTTTTCAAAAACGGCTGCAAAATTTTTTGTCCCTTTGGCAGCAAAAAGAACATCACCATCTTTCAGTAAGTGTTTTTCAGAAATGCTGTCAGCAACCAAGTCAGGATGTAAAACAGCATGCAACTGACCGTATTCGTCAAAATGCTTGGACTGTAGGTACACCAATTCACCAAGGCCCGAAGGCTTTGCAAATAGTCCAGTTTGGATGTGTGTGATATCTTTTATTAGCGATTTCAAAATTTATTCCTTTGTAATGATGCTACAAAAGTAGGTAAGGTCTTCCAACTACCAAACTTTTAATGAAAATAATTTTAAGTAGGTGCTCTACAAATATAAGTTGCTTTATCTGTACTGTCTTTGGTGCGTAGGGAAAAAATGGCTCTTTTGGTTTTGCGAAGGGTCGGCTTGTGTGTCGGGCAAAACCAAATGTGCCATTTACGAATAGCATTTTTATATTTTCTTGGTATTCGTGATTCGCTTCGCTTAATTGTGCGGTGGCAGAAATTACTCACGTCACATTCTTTTTCAATGGTGTTCGTGAATGCTTTGCATTTCAATTTTTTTGTGCGGTGGGGTGTTTTATTTTTTCTTGGGTCGGCTTGTGTGTCGCCAAGTTGGTCTGCTGGTTTCTGTCGAGATACAGCGAAATTGTCTGCCGAATTAAGGTCTTCCAGAAAGTCCGGTCAAGATGACAAAGGTCGATGGTTTAATTATCCTGTTGATGGTAGTTGTGTCGTCTGTTAGGCTTGCTTGTAACACTCAAATTTATGATATAAGACGTATTGTTTCAAAAAATACAATGGCTGAAAACCAATGGGTTGATGTTATACATTCTGTATTGTTATTAGTACAATCCGATCTGACAATCTATAGCTTCTTTTTTCCAAAGCTCGTCTAAAGGACTAATGATATTAATTTAATTGCTTCTTACCTACGTGCGGCATCATTGTTCCCGGCAACATTTTAATCTATGAAATTGTGTGTGATCAATGATGTTGCATAAATAATGTGCATATCCAACACATCCCGAAATCAATTACTCCTTACCCTATTCCTAAAACCCAATTCCCAATTCCCTTTCCCCCTCTGAAATCTTATTTCAGCGTTTCTTCCAGCCATCTGAAAAATTCTCTCTGCCATACCAGGGCATTCTGCGGGCTGAGCACCCAGTGGTTTTCATCAGGCAGGTACAGGAATTCACTTTTTATTCCCCTGAGTTGTGCTGCCTGGAATGCCTGCTGCCCCTGTTCGATGGGAACACGGTAATCTTTTCCTCCCTGGACGATCATGATGGGAGTGTCCCACTTGTCCACAAAGTTGCTGGGCGATTGGGAAAAACTTCTTTGTGCCACAGCATTCTTCTTGTCCCAGTAGGGCCCGCCTTTTTCCCAGTTCTCAAACCACATTTCATCGGTGGTGCCATACATGCTGCGGAAGTCAAAAACACCATCATGTGCGATGAATGAACGGAATCTTCCCCGGTGCATTCCTGCCAGTTCAAAAACGGAGAAGCCGCCGAAGCTGGCGCCCACGCATCCCCTGCGGTTTTTGTCAACGAATTTTTCTTTGCTTACCGCATCAATGGCAGACAGGTAATCCTGCATCACCAGCCCGCCCCAGTCCTTGCTTACCTGTGCGTTCCATTTGGTGCCGAAACCCGGCATGCCCCTGCGGTCAGGAGCAACGATGATGTAGCCCTGCGAGGCCATCAGTTGAAAATTCCAGCGGAAGGAATAGAACTGGGTGAGCGCCGACTGAGGGCCTCCCTGGCAATAAAGAAGCGTGGGATATTTTTTTGACGGATCGAAGCCGGGAGGATAGATCACCCATACCAGCATTTGTTTATTGTCCACCGTTTTTACAAAGCGTCTTTCTGTTTTGCTCAGGCCGATCATATTGTAAACGCCGTCATTCACATGGGTCAGTTGTTTCATTTCGCCGCTGGCGATATCAACGGAGTATATCTCATTTGCATGATTCATGTCGCATCTTGTCACGATCAGCGAGTTTCCGTATTGACCGATGATGCCGTTCACATCAAAATCACCTTTGGTGACCTGGCGGATGGACGGGATCTTTTTTGTCACACCGGTATAGTCCACTTCAAACAACTGGAGCGTGCCATTGGTGGCAGCCCAGAAGAAAAGATGTTTATCATCATCGGCCCAGCGAAATCCTTCCACATGGATATCATCACTGTGCCCCGTCAGGTTTACAACACCTGCCGGAGTAAGAGCAACGAGATCCTGTTTATCGGCTTCATAACCGGGCGTCTTCATTTGCAGCCATGCCAGCACTCCG
>WBZO01005246.1_pt1 | contig 13313 bp, 10 predicted proteins | sample 5204261 | NCBI WGS metagenome assembly WBZO01 (sample SAMN12412400, study PRJNA552823) | activated sludge metagenome | isolation source: activated sludge from anammox sidestream of wastewater treatment plant... | place: USA: North Carolina | collected 2017-09
GAGGTCGTGTTCGAGGAGGTCACCCACAACGTGACCCTCCCGAAGTTCCGCAAGGCCTCCCGGCCGGTGCGTGCCTCGCGGGCCGCCACCAACGGCCGGGCCGCCTTCTCGGCCGCCGACCTGCCGTCGACGATCCGTTTCGAGAAGCAGGGCCGGGTGGCGGTGATCACCATCGACCGGCCCGACGCCATGAACGCCCTCACCAAGGACATGCTGGCCGGCCTCGACGCCGCCATGGTCGAGTTCGACGCCGACGACGGCCTCCTGGCCGCGGTGCTGACCGCCACCGGCGACCGCGCCTTCTGCACCGGCATGGACCTCAAGGAGGCCATCCCACTGCTCACCTCCGGCGACGAGTTGGGCTACGAGGACCACACCAAGCGGCAGTTCTCCGACGTCTTCAAGCCGATCATCGCGGCGGTCAACGGCCACTGCATCGCCGGGGGGATGGAGATGCTCGCCGGCACCGACCTGCGGGTCGCCGCCGAGCACGCCACCTTCGGCCTCGGCGAGTGCCGGTGGGGCCTCGTGCCGGCCGGCGGGTCGCACGTCCGCCTGCCCCGCCAGATCCCCTGGGCGGTGGCGATGGAGATGCTCCTCACCGGTGACCCGATCGACGCCCGGCGGGCGTACGAGGTCGGGATGGTGAACCGGGTCGTGCCCTCCGGCGAGCTGATGTCGACGGCCATGGGCCTCGCCGAGCGCATCACCCGCAACGGGCCGCTGGCGGTGCGCACCTCGAAGGAGATCGCGGTCCGCTCCCTCAACCTCGAGCCCGGCTTCGTGCTCGAGAAGGCGCTGGCGGCGCGGGTGTTCGCCTCCGACGACGCCAAGGAGGGCCCGGCGGCCTTCACCGAGAAGCGCCGCCCCGAGTTCACCGGTCGCTAGCACCGGCCGGCCCGGGGCCGGTCCCGGTAGGCGGGGGCCCCGCCGGGCTCAGTAGATGACCTTCTCCTCGACCAGGCGGTCGTAGCGGTCGCGGTCGAGGCCGACGATGTCGCAGAGCACGTGCTCGTTGTCCTGGCCGATCATCGGGCCGTGGCCGACCCCGAGGTCGCTGCGGCTGGTCTTCACGTAGGCGCCGTACTGCGTCTCGGTGAAGCCGAGCGGGTGGGTGACCTCGACCCACGTGCCCCGGGCCCGGTAGTGCGGGTCGTCGAGGAGGTCGCCGATGTGCAGCACGGGCGTGGCCGGCACGCCGACCGCCTGGAGGCGCCGGGACAGCTCGCGGTCGTCGAAGCCGGCGGTCCAGGCCGCGATCTCGCCGTGCAGGGCGTCGATGTTGCGGAGGCGGCTCTCGTGGTCGCCGTAGTCGCCCGACGTGCCGAACGCGGCGCCGTCGGCGGCGGCCGCCTCGGCCAGGCCGCGCCACTCGTCGTCGCCGGTGACGGCGATCGCGATCCAGCGGTCGTCGCCGGCGCAGGGGAACACCCCGTGGGGGGCACCCATGCCCAGCGGGTGCTTGTTGCCCTTCGGTCCGGAGATCCGGTCGTTGAGGACGTAGTCCATGAACGCCGGGCCGACCATCTGCATCACGGCTTCCTGCTGGGAGTAGTCGATGTGCTGACCGCGCCCGGTGCGCCGCCGGTGGTTGAGCGCCACCAGGATCGAGAAGGCGCCCATGATCCCGTTGTACGGGTCGGTGAAGGCGTTCTCCATCGCCAGCGGTGGGCCGCCCTCGTAGCCGGTGAGGCTGTCGAGGCCGGTGATGCTGGCCAGGCTCAGGCCGTAGGCCCGGATGTCGCGCAGCGGGCCCGAGAGGCCGGCCGCGGGCATGGAGAAGAGGATCACGTCGGGGCGGACGGCCCGGAGCTTCTCGTAGCCGAGGCCCATGCGCTCCATGGCGCCGGGGGCGAAGTTCTCGACCACCACGTCGCAGTGGCGGATGACGTCGAGGGCCAGCTCCACGCCCTCCGGCTCCTTCAGGTTGATGGTCACGCTCCCGTTGCCCGCCCAGCCGGCGTGGTTGGACAGGCTGCGGTCGGGGCCGGGCTCACCCTCGGCGTACGGGGGCAGGAGCCGGGTCGTGTCGAGCCGGGCCCGGGACTCGATCTTGTAGACCTCGGCGCCGAGGAAGGCCAGGGTCTGGCCGACGATCGGCCCGGCCCAGACCCAGCCGAGGTTGGCGACCCTCACGCCGTCGAGTGGCTTGGCTCCCGCCATGGTGCTCCTTGTCTCGTGCCGGGCCGGACCCGGGCGCCGGGCCGGGATCAGATGACGCCGCCGGCGGCCAGACCGTCGATCTCGTCGGGGGCGAGGCCGAGCTCGGTGCCGTAGACCTCGGCGTTGTGCTGGCCCAGCCGGGGGGCCGGACCGGTGGGGCCGCCGGGGCTGTCGGGCAGCTTGAACGGCGCGGCCAGGTCGCGGATCGTCCCGAGGTCGGGGTCGTCGACGGTCACGATGTAGTGGCGCTCGGCGAGGTGGGGGAGCTCGGCGGCCTCCCCGACGGTGAGGACCGCGGTGACGGGCGCGCCGAGGGCCTGGCAGCGCTCCATCAGCTCCATCTTCGTGTGCTGCATGGCCCACTCGCCGACCATCGCGTAGATGAGGTCGTCGTTGCGGGCGCGCTCGAACATGTCGTCGAAGATCTCGAGCTGGGCCCACTCCGGCTCGCCCATCGCCTCGCGCAGCCCGTGCCACTGCCCCTTCTCGAGGACGATCATCCAGACGTGGCCGTCCTTGCAGGGGAGGATCGCGGCCGGGGCCGCCTGCCCCATCCCGATCCCGGTGCGGCGGTCGTAGACGCCGTCCTGGGCGTAGCCGCCGATGTTCTGGCCCCCCACGAACGGGGCGGCCACGGCCTCGGCACACGAGACGTCGACCTGCTGGCCGCCGCCCACGTTCTCGCGGCCGATGGTCGCCGCCAGGCCCCAGGTCGCCGCGGTGGTGGCGCCGAAGAACTCGGCCGCGAACGTGCCCTGCTCGAGGGGGGCGTGCCCGGGCAGGCCGCAGTAGCGGTGGCTGGCCCCGGTCAGGTGAAACGCGTTCAGGTCGTAGCCACGCCACTCGCTGTAGGGGCCGGTCTGGCCGAAGGGGGTGATGGAGATCATCACCAGGTTCGGGTTCACGGCCGCCAGGGCGTCGTAGGTGAGGCCGCGCTCGCGCATGAGGCGGGGGTCGTTGTTCTCGATGAGCACGTCGGCGCCCCCGAGCAGCCGCAGGAGGACGTCGCGCCCCTCGGGGCGGTCGACGTCGAGGGTCACCCCGCGCTTGTTGGTGTTCAGGAACGCGAACAGGCCGCTTCGCTCGGGGTGCGGCTCGTCGCCGGGGAACGGACCCCAGTGCCGGGCCCGGTCGCCGGTCCCGGGGCGCTCGACCTTGACCACGTCGGCGCCGAAGTCGGAGAAGAGCTTGGAGCAGTAGGGAGCGGAGACGAGGTCCCCGAGCTCAACGACCCGGATGTCGTCCAGAGCACCGCCCGACATGTGGTGTCTCCCGTGGTTGGTCGATCCCTGCCTCGGCCCGGGGGATCGTAACGGCCTAACCACTTGGTCGCAATATATGACCAGTTGGCTCGAACAGCGGGAGCGGGGCCTACAATGCGCCCGCCGCACGGAGGAGTGCCGACCATGAAAGACCCGCTTCGCACCAAGCTCTGCGACCTGCTGGGCATCGAGTTCCCCGTCATCGCGTTCACCCACTGCAAGGACGTCGCGGTGGCGGTCATCAACGCCGGTGGGTTCGCCGTGCTCGGCGAGGCGATGCACACCCCCGACAAGATCGCCGCCGACATCGGCTGGATCCGCGACCGCGTCGACGGCAAGCCGTTCGGCATCGACCTCGTGCTACCGGCGTCGGTGCCGCCGTCGGGCTCGGTCGACGACCTGATGTCGAAGATCCCCGAGTCGCACCGCGAGTTCGCCCGGCAGATCAAGGACAAGTACGACGTCCCCGACCCCAAGGGCGCCGTCGACCTCCACACCTGGGGCGGCCTGAACCAGGAGCTGGCCCGGGCCCAACTCGACGTCCTGCTCGACGAGCGGGTCCCCGTGATCGCGTCCGGCCTCGGCAGCCCGGCCTTCATCCTCGACGCCGCCCACGAGCGGGGCATGCTCGTGTTCGGCCTCGTGGGCAAGGCCCGCCAGGCCCGCCGCCAGTTCGAGGCCGGCGTGGACGCCGTCATCGCCCAGGGCTTCGACGCCGCCGGCCACACCGGCGACGTCGGTACCTTCTCGATCGTGCCCGAGGTGGTGGCGCTGGCCGAGTCGATGGGCGTCGACACCCCGGTCATCGCGGCCGGCGGGGTCACCACCGGCCGCCACCTCGCGGCTGCCCTGTGCCTCGGTGCGTCGGGCGTCTGGACGGGCACGCTGTGGCTCGCGTCGCGCGAGTCCGACGTCGACATGATCATCAAGGAGCGGCTCCTCGCCGCGACCTCGGCCGACACCGCGTGGAGCAAGTCGATCTCGGGCATGACGATGCGGGTCCTCGACTGCCCGTGGACCGAGGAGTGGGCGAAGCCCGAGGCCCCCGATCCGCTGCCCGCGCCCTACCAGATGCTGCTGAGCTCCGACTACATCCAGGGCGCCAACGACAACCGCCGCGGCGACCTCATGACCGAGGCCGCCGGCCAGGGTGTGGGCTTCGTCACCGCGATGAAGCCCGCCCGCCAGATCCTCGACGACATGGTGGGCGAGGCCCTCGACGCCTTCGAAGGCATCGTCGGCGACCTGTCGTAACCGAGCATCTTGCGATCGGCCGGGTCATGGGTGGGTCGATCGCGACATGCGCGCTTGACGTCCCGGGTGCTCCCGAGCATCTTGCGATCGGCCGGGTTATCGGTGGGTCGATCGCGACATGCTGGGGAGGGTGACGTGAGGTGGTGGCGATGAGGCCGACCGTGTCGGGGTTCGACGAGGTGCTCGCCGGGCGACGGGCGGAGTGCGACGGCGGCTACGCCATGCCCGGAACCCAGATCGCCGGCCGCCAGGAGTTCACCGGCCGGCTGACCGGCGAGTACGTCGACCACGGCGACCCGCCCTGGCGCTGGTACCTGCTCACCGACCTGGAGCGCAAGCCCGACGGCTACCTCGACGACTCCGTGTGGTGCGAGTCGGGCCACCTGTTCGTGGTCGACGGGTAGCCGCGGTCGACGGGAGCGCGTGCCGGAGAGGCGCGCCGGCCATTCCGGTCGTGTCGGCCGGGGCCAGCCGGTCGGGGTGGCCCCCGCCGGTCGGGGTCGGGTAGTCGGGGTCCGTCAGTCGGAGTCGGTCAGTCGGAGTCGGTGAGGTCGGCCCGCACGACCCGGCGCAGGAGCTTGCCCGTCTCGGTGTGGGGCAGCTCGTCGCGGAACTCGACCCTCGCCGGCGACCGTGACGACCGCAGGTGCCTGGTGACCCACTCGCGCACCTCGTCCGCGCCCAGGGAGCGACCCTCGCGCGGGACGATCACCGCGGCCACGGCCTCGCCCCACTGGTCGTCGGGGATGCCGACCACCGCGCAGTCGGCCACGGCCTCGTGGGCGAGGATCGTGTCCTCGACCTCGCCGGGCGAGATGTTCTCGCCGCCTCTGACGATGATGTCGTCGATGCGGCCCTCGAGGAACAGGTAGCCGTCGGCGTCGAGCCAGCCGCCGTCGCGGGTGGGGAACCACCCCTCGGCGTCGAGGCGGCTGCCCTGCTCGAGGTACTCGCCCGACACCTGCTCACCCCGCACGTAGATCTCGCCCTTTACTCCCGGCCCGACCTTCACGCCCAGCTCGTCGCGGATCTCGACCTCGACCCCGGGCAGGGGCCGCCCCAGCGACACGAGGCGGCGGCGCACGTCGGGGTCGTCGGAGGCGACGGCCTCCCGGTGGTCGTCGGGGGTGAGGATCGTGATGGTGGAGGTGGTCTCGGTGAGGCCGTAGGCGTTGGTGAAGCCCGTGCCGGGGAGGAGCTCCATGGCGCGCTCGATCACCGGCAGCGGCATCTTGCTACCGCCGTAGGCGACGGCGCGCAGGTCGGGGAGCGCGGTGTCGCCCGACGCCTCGAGGGCGTCGACGATCCGCACCAGCATCGTGGGGACGACCATCGCGTTGGTGACGTGCTCCCGGCGGGCCGCCTCGACCCACGCCTCCGGCGAGAAGCTCTCGAGCTGGACGACGCGCCGCGCCGCGTAGACGGAGCTGGCGATCGAGGCCATGCCGGCGATGTGGTACGGGGGGACGCTGACCAGCGCGGCGTCGTCGGCGGCCGCGCCCCCGAACTCGACCGACCCGACGATGTAGGAGAACAGGTGCCGGTGGCGCAGGACCGCGGCCTTGGGCGCCCCGGTGGTGCCGCTGGTGAACAGGAGGATGGCGATGGCGTCGGGGTCGGGTGCCGGACCGCTCTCGGCCGCCTCGCCGGCCCGGGCCTTGGCGATGAACGCGTCCCGCCGTACGACGGTGGTGCCGGTCCGGCCGGCCAGGGCCTCGGCGTGGGCGTCGTCGGTGATCAGATAGGCCGGGTCGATCCGGTCGAGCAGGGCGTCGAGCTCGGAGCCGGTCAGGCGGTAGTTGAGCGGGGCGAAGGGCACGCCGGCCCAGGCCGCGGCGAAGAGGCCGATGGGCACGGCCAGGCTGTTCACGTCGAGGAGCGCGACGGTCCGGGCCCCGGAGGCGGTGATGTCGGCGGCGGCCGCGCCCGCGGCGCGGTAGAGCTCCTCGTAGGTGATGCGGTCGTCGCCGTTCTGGACGGCCACGCGGTCGCCGAAGCCCGACGCCGCCATCTCGAGCAGCATGATGAGGTTCATGAGCCGGGGCGTCCCTCAGTCGGACGACGGGAGGGGCTTGGCGTCCTTGAGCACCAGGGCCACGCCGTCGGCGGCGAGGGAGCCGTCGCCCGGCTTGGTGCAGAGGATCTCGAGGTCGCCGGCCTCGTTGGTGTAGCGCTTGCCCAGCGCGGTCCCCTCGGACGCATCGGCCGTGGGCTGCCCGCCGTCGGGGGGCGTCTCGTCGATCCCGATCATCGGCGCCCCGCCACAGGTGAGCTCGACGGCGTCGCCGGGTGCGGCGACGACCATCACCTCGGTGGCGCAGACGGCGCTACGCAGCCGGGTTCCGACCTTGAGCTGGCTCATCTCAGTCCTCCGGAGTCTCGGATCGCTCTGATCACTCGGGTCACTCGGGTCACTCGGGTCACTCGGTTGGCTCGGGTGCCTGGGATCCCTCGGGCCCCTCGGGGCCCACGGGGATGAAGGGTCGCATGTTCACCGTGCGGTGGCTGATCCTCCAGCCGCCGGCGGTGCGCCGGTACCGGTCGTCGTAGTAGCCGGCGCCGATGAGGCGGCGCCCCTCGATGGTGGCCCAGACCTGGATGTAGCAGGTGCCGGTGGCGGTGTCGCCGTCGACGTCGACGAGGTGCTGCTGCACGAAGGGCAGGAACTCGTCGGCGCCGCCGAGAACCTCCTCGTAGGCGGTGGTGATCGCGGCGCGGCCCTCGACGGGCGGCATGGTGCCGAGCTCCACGCGGCCGTCGTCGGTGAACACGCCGACGACCCCGGCGATGCTCCGGCGCCAGACCTGGTGGGCGTAGGTCCGGGCGAGGTCGCGGATGGCCTCGACGTCGGCCAGCCTTCCGAGCACGTCGTCGTCGGTTGCGGACGCCACGGTGCTCCTCGGTCTCGCGGCTCGGATCGGGCGACGGCCTGCGGTCACGGCCCGGGTGGAGGCTCCGGCCGGACCGGTCCGCTGCGTCGGACCATCAGGCGCGAACGATCCTACCCGGATGCGGAAATCCTAACCAACTGGTAGCATCCGGGGCCCATGAGCCGGGCCCTCGACGACGTCGCCGTCATCGATCTCACGACGGAGATGTGGGGGTCGCTCGCCGGCGCGCTGCTCGGCGACTTCGGTGCCGACGTGATCCGAGTCGAGGACCTGTCCCGCCCGGCCCGCGATCCCGACCGCGACGGGCTCAACCCCCCCGAGCGGATCGACGGCGAGGCCGAGCTGGTCCAGCGCAACAAGCGCAGCGTCGGCCTCGACCTCTCGAGCGAGGCCGGCCGCGACGTGTTCCGGCGCCTCGTGGCGGGAGCCGACGTCCTGCTCACCGACCGCTCCCTCGCCGATCTCGACGCCTCCGGGTGGGGCTACGAGGCGATGTCGGCCGGGCACCCGGGGCTCGTGTACGCCCGCGGGTCGGGGTTCGGGCCCTTCGGCCCCGACCGCGACCGCCCCGCCCTCGACGAGCTGGCCGCCGCCCGCACCGGCGTGATGCCCACCATGCCCCAGCCCGGGGAGCCCCCCGTCTACGCGGGCACCGGGCCCATGTACACGGCGGTGATGCTGGCCCTGGGGGTCGTCACCGCCCTGCACCACCGGGCCGCGACGGGCGAGGGCCAGCTCGTCGACGCCTCCCTCTTCGGCGGCAACCTCTACGCCGCGACCCTCAACGTCGACGCGTACCTGGCCATGCGCGACGACCGCCTCTGCGAGCCGGTGTCGCGCCTCGACTCCGGCAACCCGATGAGCGGCGCCGGCCTCTCCTACCCGACCTCCGACGGGCGCTGGATCACGCTCACGATGCCCGACAGCGACCGGTGGTGGCCCGCCTTCTCCGAGGTGGTCGGCCTCGCCGTCGACGATCCCCGCTTCGACACCCACGAGAAGCGCTGTGGCGAGAGCCGGCGGGAGATGATCGACCTGCTCGAGGGCATCTTCTCGAGCCACCCGGCCGCCCACTGGCGCCGGCTCTTCGACGAGAAGCGCCTGTCGGCCGACATCATGGAGCGCTACGAGTACGCCGCCGACCTGGCCCAGGCCGCCCTCAACCGCTACGTCCTCCGCCTGGAGCACCCGAGCTACGGCCGGTACCGCAGCGTCGGGTTCCCCGTACACCTGAGCGAGACGCCCGCCCGGCTCCGCCGGATGGCGTCCGGGCTCGGCCAGCACTCCGCCGAGGTGCTCGAGGAGCGCCTCGGCCTCGCCGACGACGAGATCGCGGCGCTGGAGTCCGACGGCGTGATCGGTACGGTCCGCCCCGACGGCCTGGCGCCCGTGGTCGTCGCCGACCGGCCGGCGGCCGGTCCGGCCGGGTCCGACGGACGATCGGCCCCCACGGCACCGACCGGCGAGCCCGGCGGTCCCCGCCCCCTCGACGGGATCCGGGTCCTCGACCTGACCGTGTGGTTCCAGGGGCCGGTCTGCGCGCAGTACCTCGCCGACTTCGGGGCCGAGGTCATCCACGTGGAGCGGCCCGGCTCGGGCGACCAGTCCCGCGGGGTGGCGAGCATCAACGCGGTCCCGGCGGCGGCGTGGAACCAGTACTTCATGGTCAACAACCGCAACAAGAAGAGCCTGGCCGTCGACCTGAAGTCCGACGGGGGCCGACGGATCCTGCACGACCTCGTCGCCCGCTCCGACGTCTTCCTCTGGAACCAGAACATGGCCAACCTCGAGCCGCTCGGGCTCGACCACGCCACGCTCTCGGCCATCAACCCCGGCCTCGTCTACACCACCAACAGCGGCTACGGGCACCGCGGCACCAACCGCCCCGCCTTCGACATGACGGTGCAGGCGCTGACGGGGATCATGACCCGGCTCGGCGAGCCCGGCCAGCCCCCGATCTACCTCGGCCTCGGGGCCGGCGACGCGTACGGCGGGCTGCTCTCGGCCCTCGGGATCATGGTGGCCCTGCACCACCGCCGCGCCACCGGCCGCGGCCAGCACGTCGACGCCTCCCTGCTCGGTGCGCAGCTCTTCCTGGCCGCGCCCACCTTCCAGCGCTACCTCGCCACCGGCGACGAGCGCTACGCCGACCAGCGCTCCCGTCGCGACACCGCCAACCCCCTGTGGAACCGCTACCCGGCCGCCGACGGCTGGCTGTTCGTGTGCCTCGAGAACACCGACGACACCTGGGCGCGCCTCGCCGGTGTCGTCGGCGGCGCGGGCCTCGCCTCCGACGGCCGCTTCGCGACCGTCGCGGCGCGTAGGGAGAACGCCCCGGCGCTCGTCGACGCGCTCGACGCCGCGTTCGCCGCCCGCCCCGCCGTCGCCTGGGTCGAGGCGCTGCGCGCCGAGGGGATCCCGGCCGAGGTCGTCGTCCGCTACGACAGCCTGCTGCACGACGTCCAGGCCCGGGCCAACCGCTACCTGGCGTCGGCGCACTGCGCCGCCGCGGGCGGCGAGGTCGAGTTCCGCGGCCTGCCCGTGACACTGCACCGCACCCCCGGCCGGATCGAGTCGCTCGGGCCGGAGCTCGGCCAGGACACCGAGGTCCTGCTGATGGAGGCCCTGGAGCTCGACTGGGACGAGATCAGCGCGCTCAAGGCGTCCGGAGCCATCCCGTGACGGGGGGCGCGGCCGGCGCCCCCTCCGGCGAGCCGCGTCCCGGGCCGCTCGCCGGCCTGCGGGTGGTCGAGGTCTCCACGATGATGGCCGGCCCCTACGCGGCCACCCTGATGGGCGACCTCGGCGCCGACGTGATCAAGGTGGAATCCCACTACGGCGACGAGAGTCGCCACCTCGGACCCGAGCGCGACGGCGAGCGCTCGGCGTTCCTGAGCCTCAACCGCTCCAAGCGCGGGATGGTGCTCGACCTGCGCCGCCCCGGGGCCCAGGAGGTGTTCGCCGAGCTGGTCGCCGGCACCGACGTGGTGATCACCAACGTCCGGGAACCGGCCCTGAGCCGGCTCGGCCTCGACTACGACTCGGTTCGCCGTCACCGGCCCGACGTGATCTGGATCGGGGTCACGGCGTTCGGCGCCGACGGCCCCTACGCGGGTCGCCCCGGCATCGACTTCCTGATCCAGGGCTACGCGGGCCTGCTGGCGCTCAACGGGGAGCCCGGCGCCCCGACCGTGCGGGTCACGGTGCCGCTGATCGACACCCTCACGTCGGTGCTGGTCTGCACGGCGGCCCTGGCCGCCCTGCACTCGCGGGCCTCGACGGGGGAGGGCCAGCGCGTCGACGTGTCGCTCCTCGACGCCCTGGTGCACGCCCAGGCGGCCGGGCTCGGGAGCTACCTGGTCACGGGGGAGGAGACGCCGCGCACCGGGAACCGCAGCCTCTACTTCGCCCCGTCGGGGATCTACGGCACCCGCGACGGCCGCGAGGTCGTGATCACCTGCCCGTCGGAGCGGTTCTTCGCCAAGCTCTGCGACGCCCTGGAGACCGACTGGCTCTCCGACGAGCGCTTCGCCACCATCGACGCCCGCCTGGCCAACCAGGACGCCCTCGACGCCGCCCTCGACGCGCGCTGCCGCGACTTCGACCGCGACGACCTGGTCCTCCGCCTGGTCGACGCCGACGTGCTGACGGCGCCGATCCTCGGCGTGGCCGAGGTCCCCTCCGACCCCCAGGTGCTCCACAACGAGATGGTGGTCACCACCGAGCACTCGAGGCTGGGCCCGGTCCGGGTCACCGGGGTCCCGCTCCACTTCGGCGGTACGCCGGGCGGGGTGGATAGGCCCCCGCCGATCCGGGGTGAGCACACGGCCGAGATCCTCGCCGAGCTCGGCTTCGGGCCGGATCGGGTCGACGAGCTCGTGGCCGACGGCTCGGTCGGGCTGGCCGACACGACCCGTCCCGACCCGACGCGCCCCGGGTGAGCGCGGGCAAGATCACGTCCGGGATCACCACCCCGGCTCGAACGACCGACTCCGAGGGAGCGCACGATGGCCGATGACCTCTTCGACTTCGAGGCCGACGTCCTGGTCGTCGGCACGGGAGGCGCCGGCTTCTCGGCCGCGGTCGCCGCGGCCCTCGAGGGTGCGTCGGTGGTGCTGTTCGAGCGCAACGACCACATCGGCGGCACCACGGGTGCCTCGGCCGGGACGCTGTGGATCCCCAACAACCACCTGCTTCGCGAGCAGGGCAAGGAGGACCCGCGCGACGACGCCCTCGCGTACATGTGCCGGCTGGCCTATCCGCAGTACTTCTACCGCGACCACCCCACCATGGGGCTCCCGGCCGAGGCGTTCGAGCTGATCGCCACCTTCTACGACCGGGGCTCCGAGGCCATCGAGCGCATGGCCGGCGCCGGGATCCTCGACCTGGTCAGCGACACGCGCCTCCCCGACCCCGATCACCGCTACCAGGTGTTCGGGGGGCCGTGGATCGCCGGCTTCCCCGACTACGCCGGCGAGGACATGGGCAACAAGCTCATCGTGGGCCGGCACCTGGCCCCGGCGCCGCATGGTCCGTGGGTGCTCCAGCAGTTCGAGGCCGCCGCCGAGCGCCTCGGGGTGGAGCTCGTGCTGTCGCACCAGGCCACGTCGGTGCTACGCAACGACGACGGCGCCGTGGTCGGCCTCCAGCTCCGGCGGGGCCACCAGGCCGTGCTGGCCCGGGCCCGCAAGGCGGTGGTCTTCGCCTCCGGCGGCTACGCCCACAACCCCGAGCTCGTCCGCCGCTACCTGCCCGGGCGGATCTACGGCACATGCTCGACGCTGGGCGCCCAGGGCGACTTCGTCGACATCGGCATCGAGGTGGGTGCGGCGCTCGGGAACATGAAGAACGCGTGGTTCAAGCAGGTGCCGATCGAGGCCGCGCTGCGCATGCCGACCCCGCCCAGCTTCTGGCTGCCCTGGGGCGACGCCATGGTCCACGTCAACCGCTACGGGCGGCGGGTCGTGAACGAGAAGATGGTGTACCACGACCGGGCCCAGGCCCACTTCGTCTACGACCCGACCCGTCGTGAGTACCCGAACCTGCTCCTGTTCCACGTCATCGACGACACCGTCATGCAGTCGGAGTCGATGGTCGGCATGCGGTCCCCGTTCCCCGACCCGGGCCAGCCCGAGGCCACGTTCGTGATCTCGGGCGACACGTGGAAGGAGCTGGCCGCCAACGTCGATGCCCAGCTCGCCGAGTGGGGCCCGGAGATCGCCGGGACCCGCCTCGACCCGTCGTTCGCCGAGAACCTGGAGGCTACGGTCGAACGGTTCAACGGGTTCGCCCGCACCGGCAAGGACCTCGACTTCCAGCGCGGCGACGCCGTCCTCGACTGGTCGTGGACCGGGCCGATCCGCGAGGGCTCGCCCAATCCCACCATGGCGCCGTTCTCGGAGAAGGGCCCGTATCACTGCGTGGTCGTCGGCGCCGCCATCCTCGACACCAACGGCGGCCCGATCATCAATCCCCGGGCCCAGGTGCTCGACACGGCGGGGGAGCCGATCCCCGGCCTCTACGGTGCCGGCAACTGCATCGCGTCGCCGGCGGGCCAGGCCTACTGGGGTCCGGGGGCGACCATCGGCCTCGGCATCACCTACGGATACATCGCCGGCGTCGCGGCCGCGGCCGAGCCGGAGAAGCGCTTCGAGGGCTGAACGGCGCCGGAACCGGCTGACGGTCCCGGCCCGTCACCGCCCGCCGGTTACTCCCCGCTCTCGCCGCCGTCGGCGTCGGGGGC
>WBZO01001302.1_pt2 | contig 13311 bp, 6 predicted proteins | sample 5204261 | NCBI WGS metagenome assembly WBZO01 (sample SAMN12412400, study PRJNA552823) | activated sludge metagenome | isolation source: activated sludge from anammox sidestream of wastewater treatment plant... | place: USA: North Carolina | collected 2017-09
GGTGTACGGTGTGACGATGCCATACTCGACGCTCAGGTCGATGATCGCCTGTATCCACTCCCTGTTTTCACCATTGATGCGGATCTGGTTGAGCAGATAGCCGATCTTGCGCGTTGCCCAAAGGCGCGGCAGCGTTTCGGACGCCCCACTGCCGCGATCGTCTCGCAGTTCCTGCCCTTCATAGACGATCGTCTGTTGCTGACCATTGACCATTCCGGTCATCGTGATCGTGACTGGTCCGGGCTGGTCGTACTTGCCGACGACTACGAGTTGCGTACCGGCGAAGATGTCCGGCAGCGGGGAAGGATAGATCTCCTCGGTGCGTACACCGTCGATTTCGATTTCCACGTCGATCAGCACCGGTGCGCTGATCTTGCCGTAGAAGGCGCCGATCGTGTCATCGAGTGACTCGCCCGGTCGCACATAAGTGGTGGCTCCATGGTGCTCCTGACTGAGGGTGTCCAGCAGGACCGTGTCAACGTCATCGCCGACTCCGAAGGAAAAGAGCCGCACGTTTTCGCGCATCGCATTGTCCACGTTGTGCAGAATGGTGCTGGCGTCGGTCTCTCCTTCCGTCGGCAGTCCGTCGGTGAGGAAGAGCAGATACGTTGGCCGTTCCCGGTCGACCAGGTCAAGAGCCTCGGTGAGCGCTGCGTTGATGTTGGTGCCGCCGGTTGCCTGGAGGCGGTCGACCCAGCGCATGGCGTCTTCCACTTCGTCGATTCCGACGAGGTCGTCATCGAACAACCGCACGCCGGTACTGAACTCGACGATTGTGAATCGGTCGCCCTCGTTCAGTTGACCAAGCACATAGGTGAGCGCGGTTTTGGCTTGCTCGATTTTGTCGCCTTCCATGCTGCCGGAGGTGTCCAGCACCAGAATGATGTCTTTGGCCACCCGTTGCTGATCGACATCGATACCCGGCGCGGCCAGGAGCATGAAGGTTCCTTCGTCGCTTACGGGATCCCAGTAACTCAGCAGATTCGCGCCGATCGATTCCGATGACACTGAGTAGATCAGCTCGAAATCGCTATCCGGCCACACGTTGCTCGCTTCCCACCCAGCCACGAAATGATTGTCCGACTCCTTGTCCACGGCGATTTGATGACTGGGTGAATAAACAGCGCGGACGGGATCGGCCGAATCGACCTCGACGCGGATGCTGGCCTGCTCCAGCGGCGCGGCGGAAAAACGCTCGGTATTCAGCGGATAGGAATACTGGACCAGACCGTTCTCGATCGTCAGCACTTGCTGGTATTCGATCTGAACCTGTCGCTCCGCACCTGGCTCGATGGGAAAGATGCGCGCTTCGATGACATTTCGTCCCACATATTGGAGCAGGGCCGGATCGCGCATCGTGCGGACAATCTCTTCGTAGATCCGACGAGCTTCTTCCGCATCGAGCAGGGTTGCTTCCACCTCGTCACCATCGACGATCATAGAAAACTGATCGATCGTTGCTCCTGGCGGCACCGGGAAGTAGTAGGTGCCTTCCGCGACCCAGTCGTTCTGGTTGAAAAACGTCTGATCGATGCGCGTCGTGGCAATCTGGTTGTCGATCGTCACATCGACGTTGTGGTTTTTCACCACCAGCTGGTCGCCGACATACGTCGGCTGCGGACAGGCGGGATCGCACTCGGGTGGCTGTACGACGATCACTCCGTCCGCCCGGGCAAGTCCGGCGTTCAGCAGGGTCGACACCAACACCGCCATCAACGCGGTGAAGTGGATGATTCTTCGCAAACTCATGACATTCGGCTCCGTTTCCATTTGTCTCCAAAAGGAGATGCGGCGAATGGTTGCGCGTGCTGGCCAGAGCGTTCGCTGGAGAAAGAACGATGCCGGTGAGGAAATGGTTCCAGCGTTGGATGCTGGAGAGAGGTTCAGCGAGGCCCGACGTGCACGACGACGGTGCCGGCGGCTTTGTCACCCAGGCGCTGCAACTGGTCCGAGCGGGACATGACGATCAGACCAACGATGTACAGAGCAGGGAGAGAATCGACGATGCGCATCAGATTGCGGATCGCCGACTGCTTCCAGCCAATCGAACTGCCATCGAGCATTACTACCTTGATGCCGACCAGCCGCTTGCCAGGGGTTTGACTGACCAGCGCTTCGCAAACGGTGAAGTAGATCAGGGTGACAACCGCGTAAATAACTATCTGCTGATTCTGTGTCGACGGGTCCTCGGCATCGATACCGAGCAGCAATACGACGATGACCGCGATGATCACCAGCACGACGATATCGATGGCATAGGCGGCTACTCGTCGTCCGACCGAAGCCAGGCGAAGCGTCGGAGCGATCTGCTGCTCCCGGGGGATCAGATCCGATGCATAGGTGAACTGGCCGGTGGCTCCCGGATAAACCACCTCAGCGGACTCCATCGCCGGCGGCACGGGAGCCCAATAGCCGGGATCGTACAGTGGTTGCTGGGCGTCGCAGCGATGGCAAACAGTCGCCTCGAGCGGAATCTCGCTCCGACACTTGACGCAAAGCTTCAGACCGCGCTCTTCCCGCTGACGAACCTCATCCCGCCAGGCGTCGCTCGTCGTTACCCGCCAGCCACAGTTTCCACAAAACGCCGCCGTTGGTGAAAGCAGCGCGCCGCATTGCGTGCAGTACATCAGGACTCCCGGTTACCTGCCAGAATCGGCATGGCACGGATCATAAGCGACCTGACTGCCGAGCAACGTCCCTTGATGTCGAATCTGGAATGGAGGATATGGGAAACGGCACTCACCGGGTGAGGACCGGCACGTCGTCTGGCGAACAACGACCGCCGTGTCCGCGGTATAAGCAAACCCCTCAGCGACTCCTCGACTACCGGGTCTGCAGATCGAGCGCACAGCTATTCATGCACCAGCGCTGCCCACCAGCTTCGCGAGGTCCATCGTTGAAAACGTGGCCGAGGTGGGAATGACATCTGGCGCACCGCACTTCGGTGCGCACCATGCCGTGGGAGCGATCCTCAATCAGCTCGACTGCACCAGGCAGCGCTTCGGTGAAACTCGGCCAGCCGGTGCCGGAATGAAACTTCGTCGTGCTGTCGAACAGTTGATTGCCGCACGCCGCACACCGATACGTCCCGTCATCTTCGGTGTCTACATACTTACCGGTGAACGCCCGTTCCGTACCGGCCTCGCGCAGAACGCGATATTGCTCCGGGGTCAGTTTTTCCTGCCATTCTTTTTCGCTGGTGGGCATCGTTGCCGCTCCTGTCTGACTGGCCCACGGCACTGGACATGACACGCCCGTGCCCTGCAGTCCGCAGTAGCCACGCGGGTTCTTGTGCAGATACTGCTGATGGTAACCCTCGGCATAGTAGAAGGGACCGGCTGGTTCGTTTGTCGACGTGATTCCGTTGTAACCCGCCTGATGCAACGTCTGGTCATAGCTGCTCAGCATTTCGGCCGCGATGCGCGCCTGCTCGGATGTGGTGGTCCAGATACCGGAGCGATACTGGGTACCCAGGTCATTGCCCTGGCGCATACCCTGGGTGGGGTCGTGCTCCTCGAAAAACCGCGTCAGCAGATCGGTGACCGCGACCTGCGAGGGGTCATAGACAACCATCACCGCTTCCGCGTGACCAGTCTGACCGGTGCACACTTCTTCATAGGTCGGATTGGGAGTGAACCCTCCCATGTAACCCACGGCCGTCGAGTAGACCCCTGGCACGGTCCAGAAGAGCCGTTCCGCTCCCCAGAAACAACCCATTCCCACATAGACGACTTCCATCCCAGCCGGGAATGGAGGCTGCAGCGGGGTTCCCAGGACTTCATGCGTACGTGGGACGTCAAACGCTGGTTGCCGACGGCCGGGCAGCGCATCGGCTGGAGCAACCATGGCTGCCTTCTTCCTGCCAAATAGCGATGTCAACATGGGTAATCTGTGCCTTTCTTCACTGGCTTTTCAGCGACCGCTGAATCAGGGAGTGGTGTGTTCGCGTGTCATAAGGCCGGATCATTGGGGAGGTGATGTGGCCACGAATCCAGTCTGTTCTCGCGACCAGCGTCACCTCTGTCTACGTTGTCCAGCCCCCTGCTGGTTCATCCGTGCAGATATCCGCTCCCGCTCCAATAGTATGCACCCCGCGGTAAACATGCGCCGGGATCGCGTCAACACCGGCCGCCGATTTGCGCTTCCTGTCGTCGTTTCCTCCCCCGGCAAAAATCCAGCGGACCTGCCATTTCATGCGATGATGACGCACGTTCGTTGGGTTTGTGGGAGCAGGAGGACGGCATGCCTCAGGGATACTCGGTCACGTTCGAACGTCACGTACCGGTGACGATGCGGGACGGCACGGTTCTGTACGCCGATGTCTATCGTCCGGCCACGCCAGGCAAATATCCGGTCATCCTCCAGCGCACCCCGTATGACAAAGCCGCCACGCTCAACTCCCCTGCGCCGTTTGCGCTGCGCGCCGTCGGAGAAGGTTATGCCGTTGTCATTCAGGACACGCGCGGACGCTGGGCATCGGAAGGGACGTTTCACGCGTTTCCCTACGAACGGCAGGATGGTCACGATACCTGCGCGTGGCTGCAGGAACAACCCTGGTCGAATGGTCGGATCGGCATGTTCGGCGGTTCCTATGTGGGTCTCACCCAGTGGCAATCCGCTTTAGGCGGCGCACCCGGTCTGGAGGCGATCGTTCCCACCGTTACGGCGGCCGACTATCACGAAGGATGGACATATCAGGGTGGTGCGTTCGAACTGAACTTCAATCTCAGCTGGACGATGACGTTCCTGGCCACCAACACCGCCGCCCGGCGAGTGGCCGCCGATCCCGGATATGCCCCGGAAGCCGAACGCCTCATCGATCGCATCGACGCGATGGATGCCGAATTCGATCGTATGCCGATCAAGGGCGATCCGCAGCTTGCCGAACTGTCACCCTTCTACGACGAATGGCTCAGTCATCCGCTACACGGCGACTTCTGGGACGCGCTCAAAATCGATACTCACTACTCCGAACTCGATGTCGCGTCCCTGAACATCGGGGGCTGGTACGACATCTTCCTCGGCGGCACCATTCGCAACTACATGGGGATGCGCGACGAGGGGAAAACGGCTCGATCGAGAAATGGCAGCCATTTGCTGATCGGTCCGTGGGAGCATATGACCAACGTCACCTTCAGCCCGGTTGGCGACTACGATCCCGGGGTACGCAGCTGGCAAACGGTGTTCGATATCGATGGCGCAACATTGCGCTGGTATGACCGCTGGCTCCGCGATTCGGACAACGGACTGGATCGCGAACCACCAGTGACCATCTTCGTCATGGGCACCAATCGGTGGCGAAAGGAAAACACCTGGCCGCTGGAACGCACACGCTACGTCGACTATTTCCTGAGCAGCGATGGACAGGCGAACACCTTGTTCGGCAATGGTCGCCTGACACGAGAACCTGGCAGCGATGATCGGCCGGACAACTTCCTCTACGACCCGCTCGATCCCGTGCCCACCCGTGGGGGAGCCCTGTGCTGCAACACCCAGTGGGCGGCGGCCGGATCGTTCGACCATACCGACATCGAAACGAGAGCCGACGTTCTTGTCTACACCAGCCAGGTGCTGACGGAACCAGTCGAAGTCACCGGACCGGTGAAGGTCATTCTCTATGCGTCGAGCAGTGCGATCGACACCGACTTCACCGCCAAACTCCTCGATGTTTCACCCTGCGGCGACGCTCGCAACCTGACCGATGGCATTATTCGGGCCCGCTATCGCACATCAACCCGGGAAGAGCATCTCCTGGAACCGGGTCAGATCGAAGCCTACGAGATCGACCTCTGGGCCACCAGCAATGTCTTCCTGCCCGGCCATCAAATCAGGGTCGAAATCTCCTCCAGTAACTTCCCTCGCTTCGATCGCAACCCCAATCACGGCGGTGTGATCGCGGAGGCAGGTCGGGAGGATTGCATCGTCGCCCACCAGACGGTGTATCACGACACGAATTACCCCTCCCGCATCATTCTCCCTGTCGTGGAGGGAGATTTGCCGGGTTAAGCACACTTTCGTCCGCGAGACAAAGGTACTTCTCGGGTCACCCAACGTCCTCCGAACTTCAGAAACACGCCGACCCGGACGAATCCGTCCGGGTCGCGCGCCCAACGATCCAGCAGCGTCTGACCGTTATGTGCAGGCGGCCTGACAGGTCTTTGTGCCGCGGTGGCGCTTCCGGCAGCGCGGACCGGCACAACGGCCAGCGGCGCATTGTGCGTCGTCTGTGCACACACCGCCCTCAGCCACCAGTCCGTCGGTGACCGGCGGCTGGGTCGGGCATGCGCCGCAATCGAGTATGCCGCCGCAGTTGTCGGTGATGAGCCCGCAAAAATCCGTGCAACTCGTCGTCACGACGCACGGCGCGGCAGTCGTCGGACAGTCGTAACAGGTGATAGTCCCACCACATCCATCACCGACTTCCCCACACTCGCCCGGATGGCAGACAACCCGTGGAGTGCAGAAGGCTCCGATCGGCTCACTACCGTTACATGTCAGTCCATCATCGATCAGTCCATTGCAGTCATTGTCGATCCCGTCGCAGACCTCGGGTGTGGGTGTCACCTCGCCGACACATGGTCCCCAGGACATTCCGTCCTGACTACACGTTTCGATACCGGCCATACAGGGGCCAACGCCTGCGGTGCCGTCCGGGCCGGTGTAGCAGGCCCGATTTGAACCGGCGTCGCAGACGGTGCCGGGCGGGGCGCACCGATTGTCACTCGGACGACAGAACTCACTGCAACACACGTAGTCATTGCCATTGCAGGTGACCCCATCATCCTGGCAGGGATTGCAGATGCGATTGGCGCAGTAACCATCCCTGCCGGTGCTATCGATCTCGCAGTCCGGGCGCCCAGCGACCGGAACGCAGCTGTTCGTTTCACCGCCGCTGCACACAACGCATTCGGCATCCCAGGAAGAATCGATGTTCATGCAGTTGCTGGCGTCGGTTCCACAGCACTGCCGGCAGGGGCCATCCGGCGCAGGACACCGAATCAGCCCTCCCCCGCAAGGGGCCAGTGTGGTTGTTGTCGTCGAGGTCGTCGTCGTTGTTGTTGTGGTTGTCGTGGTCGTTGACGTCGTGGTGGGCGACGGAGGATCAGTGCACTGATCGAAGTCCGGATGATCGAGATCGCAGAAACCGCTGCAGCAGGTGAAGCTCTCCGAGCAGTTCGAACCGTTGTCGATGCACTGTTCACAATCGACCCCATTGCAATACCCCTGGATGGACGTCGCATCCTGAGTGCACAGCGCACCGCGAGGAATCTGCTCGCACTGCGAATTGGCATTGCAGATGTAACACTCGGCGTCACCGCCACCGATATTCGGGCAGTTACTGGTGTCCGTTCCACAACAGTGGTGACATTGGCCGTCGGCACACCGAACGAGCGTGGGCGGGTCACACGGAATCGGCGTCGTCGTGGTTGGGGACGGCGGTGAGACGAGCGAGCAAACCTCCTGGCACGAAGTGAACACGCAGGCGTAGCCGACGGGACACTCCGCGTCCGTGCCGTTGGGACAGGCGTTGGGAACGATCGCACCAGCCGCGCAGGTCGCCCCGGAATTCATACTCAAACAGAGACCCTGGCACAGATCGGTGCATTGATCTGCCGAAGTGCACCGCAGAACACAAGTGCCGTTCGAAAGCTGCGTTCCCCCGGCGATAGCACACTCGTCAACAAGCGGGGCGGGTGCCGGCGGTGAGCACGGACCGGGCTGGAGGGCACCACCGCAGCAATATCCGGCGCCTTCGGGATTGAATCCATCGGCGGTCGGCACAAAGGTGCAATAACTATCGCTACAAAGTCCCTTCGTGCACGGATTGTCGTCGTGGCAGTGGGTGTCCCGGAAACACTCCACACACATGACTCTGATGGCCGTGGCGTTGAACAAACAGTAGGGCATATCGGCGCCGCAGTCCTGATCGCCGCAGCAGTCGAAAATCTCGGAGAAGAACCCATCGCAGCAGCGGCCGCCTGGTACGGGGCCATCTGGTAAAGGCGTGCCCCGACAATGGCCATCTACATCACAAGTGGGACTCAAACAGGGACCGAGCAGTAATTCGCAATCGGCGTCCTGTGTGCATTCGGCACAAGCATGTACACGACAAATCGAGGGGCGGCAGTCAGTGTCAATGCAGCATTGTCCGTCTTCGTAGACACCCCCACGGCAACAATGCTCATTGCCGCAACAATTCCCGTCTTCGAAAAACTGCCCGCCACAGCAAATGCCAGAGAACGATGACGCATCGCGCGGAGGACCGTCCGGTAGTGGTGTGCATGTCGCGGGGTCGCCGACACAAGCCCCGCATGGTCCGCATTGGCTGTCGTCGGTACACGTGCACGTTTCGGCCTGACAGGTCCCCCCGCAGCAATTCGGAGCCAAATCGGGGCAGTCGAGGACCGAACAGCACTGTTCGCCGGGGCGGAAGACGAGATCGAATGTGTTGAAATCAAAGCAGCAAACACCCAACACACCGCCGATCTCGATTTCGACTCCGACGTCGAGGTCCTCCCTGGTGCAGAATCCGTCGTCGTCGCAACCGACGACTCTGCAAGGAGATGCGGAAGGTTCACAGTCGCTGGCGACCCCACATTCGCGACATCGACTGCTGAGAGAGTGGCAGACGGGGGAGTCCTCAAACGGGCATTGTGCGTCGGTACAGCACTCGCCATCCTCGACGAAGGTTCCGGAACAGCAGACGCCGCCTGCAACCAGCGTGCCATCTTCAACCGGGGAGCATCGGAAGTTACCATCGCAGGTGCCACATGGACCACAGTCGCCGTCATTCTGGCACGTACATCCGGGGATCAATCTGCAGTTGAACGCACCTCCGGTTGACGTTGCGACACACTCCTCGCATGCCTGGGTGCACGCGCCCGGATTTGCCTCGTAAGCGCAGAGCCCCGCCTGACACAGGGGAATCCCACAAGTACCGGTGTCTTCGCAACAATCAGTTGGACCCTCTTCGTTGTTGCAGTTGAAAACGCAAGTCCCACTGACGCAGAGCTCGCAATCACCACAGTCCCTGTGATCGTCTCGGCAAACTCCCCCATCGCAGTCCCCGCATTCGCCGCAGAGATCGCTGTCGTCTTCGCAAATGCCCGACACACTGTCACAGACCTGGCATCCATCGCAGCACGATCCGGATGTGCCCGTACGGTTGCAATCGCTGATGCAGGTTCCCTGGTAGCAGCTGAGGCAATCTCCGCAATCATCGTCTGACGTGCATCCGCAGCTGGAAAGACTGGTACACGTCCCTCCGCAGCAGAATGAGGCATCGTCAGGACATCTGCCGGTGGGATCGATGGAGCCATCCGCCACCATGCGGCAGCTGAACGAGCCGTTCTGATTTTGCGCACACTCCATGCACGGTCCGCAGAACTCGTTCGGATCCTGTGACACAGCACAGCTCCCGTCGGCTCTGCAAAGCGCCCTGCCACAGTTACCTTCGATGCAACACTCTTCAGCCCCTCCGGTATTGCAATCGAAGATGCACCGCCCACCATTGCAGCGCTCGCAATAGCCGCACTTGATATCACTGTCCTGGCAGACGCCATCGACACACCCGATACAGACGCCCTCGGAACACCGCCCGTCGTCGTCAAAGCACAATCCGCTGCCAAAACGGGGGTGATCGTCGCAGCTCTGGCAACCCCGGCAGCACGATCCCGTTGCATCTCGCGAACGGCAGTCGAACACGCACGAACCGCTATCCTCGTCACATCGGAAGCAGGCCGTACACGGTTCGTTTGCGCTACACACGCATGACTCCCCGACATAGCAGGAGCCATTGCAGCAGATCCCGCCTGGGCAGAGGGGATCTCTTGACCCATTCGGTACCGGGAAGCAACCGAACGCCGTGACCTCGCCGAGGTCTTCGGTTCGGCAAACCATACAGGGAGCGCAGCTGGATCCAGCGTTGCCATCTGCACATAAGAAATCGTCCGTGCAGACTCCGCATGGACCGCAGTCGCTGTCCTCGCGGCATTCAGGAAGCAGACAGCTGCCAAAGTTGCAGACGAGACCAGTGCAGCAATTGCTGTCGTCGATACAGCGATCATGCTCTTCCAGGCAGTTATCGCAAATTGCGCTCGCGTCCGCCTGGCTGAAGCAGCCGAGCCACTCGCAGCAACGGTTGTTGCCGACCTCGCAGGACATCCCCATTTCGAGGCAGAGATTCGGGTCTCGTGTTGTGGTCGATGTCGTGGTGGTCGTCGTCGTGGGACAGTCACAGACGCCGAGGTTGCAGGTGCAGCCGGGGCCATACAGCCCGTCGCAGATCGCATCGCTGTCGACACAGTTGCTGGCCGCCCCAAGACTGACATCACAGACATCACACTCTCCAGCTGTGCAATCTGTGTCGTCGCAACAGGCGCGCCCAAACAGACAAATCGGCTGGCCATCGCGGACGCAACAGCCCGGTGTCTCTCCTGAGCAGCAAATCGCTTCACTCGTCCCTGTGCAAACCTGTCCGCCTTCGATGGGCAGACAGGTCCCGCTCATACAGAGTTCGCAGGTTTGGCAATCACCATCCCGATCGCAGCCACAAAGCGGACCATTCTCGCAAACGCCGTTGCAGCAGATGCCGTCTTCGCCAAACTCGACGGTGCAATCCACCCCGCAGGAACCGCAGTTGAACCGATCCACCGCGGTGTTCGTGCAGTCGTCCGGGCCATCTCCACAGCAGGTCGTATCCGGTGCAACACAGACCGACGACGTCGAGCAGACGCCATTCACACAGACGGGAGCGGTACAGGCATCAACCGCCCCGCACAACCCATCCTCGTCGCCGCAAACACCTTGCCGGCAGACTGAGCACGGACCATGATTTGCTTGGCAAGTCGGCGTATGATCGGCGCATGCGCTAATGACTGGATTGGCGATGTCGCACAGGTCGCACTCGCCACGATCGCAATCAGCGTCGGTACAACAGGCACCCTCGGCAATGCAGATCGCTACGCCATCGCGACGGCAGCACTGCGGCGTGTCGCCGCCACAGCACAACGTGCCTTCGACACCGGCACAAACCGTTCCATTCGCCGGACAGCAGACTCGATCAGGATCGAACGAGGTACTCCCTCCCTCCTGAGAATCGCTTTCAGGATCGAAGCACTCGCCGGCACAACACAGCCCTTCGCCAGTAGCGGCGTCCCGACAGGTCTGCGCTGCCGGACAGCACGCTTCCTCGTCGATAAATGGACCTTCTTCAAAGACCCTGGTCAGGCAAACGTCACCGACTGCGCAACACTCATCATCGCAACACTCAAGCGCACTCTGGCAGCAATCCAGACCGCAGACGACCCAACCCCGGCCGTCGCCTCCGTCGCAACAGATCGCACTATTGCCGCTTCGAGCGCACGTACCAACAGGACAGCATTGCGTGCTGAAAGGACACTGCTCCTCCCCAGTTCCGCACAGCGGTCCGGGAGTCGTCGTCGTGGTTGGTGGAGATGGTGGTGGTGGGGGTGGGATCGTCGGGCGACTGCGGGCTGTTCGGGCATCCGTTTGATCGATCGACGCCCCACTCAAAGCAGCCGATCCGCCGATACCGAGAAGTCCCTTCAGGATCGACCGCCGCGAAGCTCCTCTGCCCACCATGCGGGCAAGTTGGTCGAATCGACGACTATCCATTCGGTCACCCCCTGCGTGAGCGAATCATTCGTCCTCTGAATTCGTAGCTTCGTCGATTTCTGGTGTTTAGAAACGACCATAAACAGGATAGGGATCGAATCGGGGTAAGTCAACTGGGGTGATGCCCCAATGCGAATCCCAACCGGACGCTGACTACGCGTCGAGATCGGTTCGCATGACCCGGATCAGAATCATGGTCAGCACCAGAATCGCCAGCAGGAGAAGAATGGAAGCGGCAGCGGCGTTCCCCATATCGAGATTGGTGAAACCGATTTTCCAGATGCGAAACGACACGGTTTCCGTCGCCCCGCCGGGTCCGCCAGCGGTCAGGATATACACGAGATCGTAGGTCTTCATTGCCGAAATCATCCGGATCAAGACGGTCACCAAAATGACCGGCATCATCAGCGGCGCTGTGACGGTCCGGAAAATCTGAAACTTGCTAGCACCGTCAACGCGAGCCGCTTCCAGAGGATCCCGGGGCAGGGCCGTCAGTCCGGCCAGGAGCACCAACAGCATCAGCGACGTCTCATGCCAGGCATCGACCCCGATCACAGCCGGCATGGCGCTGCTCTTGACGGAAAGCCACTGCTGCGGGGGCAGTCCGATCCTGGCGAAGACCCAGTTGACGGCGCCCAGATCGGGATGCAGCAGGAGTCGCCAGATTAGCCCAACCGCGATCGGGCTGACCAGGAGCGGAATGAGCAGGATACCCAGGTAGAGATTGCGAAAACGAAGATTTGGCTGATTGAGCAGCAGGGCCAGGCCCATGGCGATCACCAGTTCCAGCACAACCACCGAAATGGTAAGGACAACGGTGTTTCGTACCGCCTGCATGAACACATCCATGTTCAGCACATGGCGGAAGTTGTCCAGGCCGGAAAGAACCCCGATGCCCCCTTCAGTCAGGTCGTACTCATGGAACGCGACGTACAGGGCGTAGCCGAGGGGAAAACCAACCACCGCGACGAGCGCGATGATCGTCGGCAGAACCATCCGCCATCCGAATCCCCCGGAAACGTCACCTCGCCGTGTCACAGACACCTCGCTCCCTGAAAACTGACCATCCGCTCATTCGTCTCCGCGTGTCGAGAGATCTCTCGCCGAAATGGCACACGCCCCCGTCATTCCGAGCCTATCGAGGAATCTCTCTTCCGAACAGCCTCCCGTCATTCCGAGCCTGTCGAGGAATCTCTCGTTCGGCACAGCGTCGTTCATTCGTAGCACAGTCATGAACGAGAGATCCCTCCACTTCGGTCGGGATGACATGAGGGCGCCGGTCGGGATGACATGGGACGCGGGTCGGGTTGACACAGGGCCGGTCGCATTGACCATGGGACCGGCCCCATGACGAAGTCCTGCCGCTACAGCAGATCCTTGAGCTCCTCCGCCGCAGCGTCCATGGCTTCCTGAGCCGTGGCGCCGCCCGTTACGGCATTGCTCAGATGCCGACCCATGATCTCGACGAGCTGATTCTGCTTGGTAATACCCGGCAGACCTTTGCCGGATGCGGCCAGGCCAGCAACCTGCGCCAGCCATGGGAACGCAGCAATGTACTCCTCGTTCTCATAGAGCGCCGACTGCGCGGCTACGCCGCCGCCCATACCGCGACGCAGGGCGATTTCCGGCGATTCCACCCATTTGATGAACTCGAACGCCGCATCGGGACTCGGC
>WBZO01001480.1_pt1 | contig 13311 bp, 9 predicted proteins | sample 5204261 | NCBI WGS metagenome assembly WBZO01 (sample SAMN12412400, study PRJNA552823) | activated sludge metagenome | isolation source: activated sludge from anammox sidestream of wastewater treatment plant... | place: USA: North Carolina | collected 2017-09
CATTGAGAAGATGCCCGCGCTCGCCAGCCAGGATGCGCCGGACATCGAGCGCGCAGCTCTCCGCCTTCCCGCGCTTGCGCAGCAGCTCTCCGCACTGGCGGACAAACATATCGGCGATCGCATTGCCGGCGGCGGCAAGCGGCCTGTCCACCGCCTCGCGCGGGCCGATCAGCCGGTTGGCCGGCCTGTCGAAAGCGATCGGCAGTCTCAGATAGCGTCGGTATATCTCCTCCGGCATTTGCGGCCTGAAGGCGAATTCGAGCCGGCAGCCCTCGAGATCGGCGCCGACAAGCTCCTCGAGCGCGGTCACGGTCGCCGCGAAAAAGGCTTCCGGCAGAAAGGCCGGCGCGCCCGGCACCTCCACCGTTGGCGTCAGCGTGAGCACCACGCCTTCCTGATCGAAGGCGAAGCGGATGCTCCTCCGGGCCGTGCCCACGGGATTGTGGCGAACCAGAAACTCGGCGGCCTGACGAAGCGTGCGGCAACTCATCAGCGCATGGCCGAGCACGCCGTGAGAACCGAGATGAAGCGAGCTGCCGAAGCGAAGGCCTAGCGAGGGATCGCCGGTGAGCGCCACGGCCCTGCCGCAGAGCCGGTAGAACTCTTCCTCTTCGAGCGGCCCGGCGGCGCCGATCAGAAGGGAGGGGTCGTGCCCCGCCTCGCGCAAGATCCGCGCGAATGCAAAAACATATGCGGCCTGGACTTTCATCTCCTGCCCATATCCGCTCTCGTCTTTGGCCACATCGGACCTCACCCAACCGGACCATAGGTCCGAAACCGCGCAGCGGCAACCGCGGCAGAGGCCCCCGTGTGAGCGAACGGAAGAAGATTGCGACGCGCGCGCCGACGACGCGAAATTCACACGATCCGTACACGTTTCTTTCGATTTTCGTCGGCGACATTGTGCGGAATTGTCGGGCGCTTCGAGTTTGATGGCCGGTCCGCATCGGACCCCCGCTTTGGCCGGACCGGACCTCACCCGAAGGCCGCTTTCATTCCGAAATAGACCCTCGCAGCCACAGCGCGCGTGAGCGGGAATCCTCATGCGCGAAGCACTGAAGCGGGCAACGCCCCGCGTAGCGTAACAATCGCAGAGGGGAGAACAATGCGGCCTCAGTCCCGCCTGAATGCCAGAAACCTCATTCCGGCCATCGCGCTCTTCGGCGCCGTGTCATTCGCCTTGCCGGCATCGGCGGCGCAGTACAATTTCGGCGATGTCGACGTCACTCTCGACAACACGGCCTCGGTCGCGGCGAGCATCCGCACATCGCGCCAATCCTGCGATCACATCTCCGTCTACAATGGCGGCTGCACAAGCTCAAACGGCGCCGATTACGATGTGAATTCGGATGACGGCAATGTGAACGTCGAACGCGGCGAACTCATCTCCGCACCGCTGAAAATCATCTCGGAACTCGGCGCCAAGTGGCAGAACTTCGGTGCCTTCGTGCGCGCCAAGGCGTTCTGGGACCCGGTCGCCTACAAGCTCGGCGACGGCTCTGGCGATTACGGCCCCATCACGGCGCCGACGCGCCAGCGCCGCCCGCTCCAGGATTTCTATCGCGGCGACGACGCCTATAATCGCGAACTGCGTCAGATGAAGCTGCTCGACGCATTCGCCTATGCCGACTTCAATGTCTTCGGCGATCTGCCGCTCAATGTCCGCATCGGCCGGCAGGCCGTAAACTGGGGCGAAAGCACGTTCATTCCCGGCGGCATTTCCTCCTATCTGCCGCTCGATGTCGCCGCCTTCACGAAACCCGGCACGGAACTCAAGGAAGTGTTCCTGCCGCAGAACACCGCCTATGCGAGCCTCGGCCTGCCCGCAAACTTCACGCTCGAGGCGATGTATATTCTGGAATGGAACAAGTCACCGCTTCCGCCCTGCGGCACCTTCTTCGCGCCGAGCGACGCGCTGGCCGACGGTTGCGCCTATGCGCTCAGCAATGGCGAATTCTACTCGCTGCCGGATGGCTCGCCGCGCTCGACGACCGGCCTTTCCGATCCGCTTTTCGTTCAGCGCGGCGCCTCGCAGAGCGCGCGCAACAGCGGGCAATGGGGCGCGGCGCTTCGCTACTATGCCGACTGGCTCAATGACGGAACGGATCTCGGCGCCTATTTCGTGAACTTCCACGACAAGCTGCCGATCGGCACCTTCACGGCCAATTCCAACCAGACGATGCTTTCCGCCGTCGCACTGCTCTCGGGCGGCGACATGACGAGCCCGGCCTGCACGATCACGCTGCTGACGAACGAAGCCGGCCAGCCGATCTCGACATGCGGCGGCGCCGAGGGGCTCGATTCGCGAACCAGCGGCAAATATCTGCTCGCGCAGTTTCCCGAAGACATTCACATGATCGGCACGAGCTTCAACACCACCATCGCCGACTTCATGAACGGCACGGCCTTTTCGGGCGAGCTCGCCTTCTTCACCGACATGCCCTTCCAGATCGACACCACCGAGCTTCTCGGCGCGGATTTCGTCAATGCGGGATTCACGGCGCAGCCCGGCCAGCAGGCGATCTATCAGGGTGCGCCCGTTCGGCCCGGAGATGTCATTCCCGGCTATCAGCGCACGCGCGCGCTGCATGGCCAGGCCTACACTTTGAGCACCTTCACGCCCTCCAACTGGCTCGTGCAGGCGGCGCGAGGCGACTTGCTGGTTCTGGTCGCCAATGCGGGCTTCCAGTATCTGCCCGATGCGAGCGGCAACCGGTTCATGATCCCGCGCTCCGGCGAAACGCATCCGAATGCGGGCATGGCAACCGTGCTTGGAGACTCCTGCCGCACGACGACGGGATGCGTCATCGCTCCGCAGTATGCATCGTCCTTCTCGTGGGGTTATCGCCTGCTCGCCATGATGCAATACAACTCATTCATGGGAACGGCGGTAACAGCGACGCCGCGCGTCTTCTTCGCGCATGACGTGAAGGGATATTCGGCAGGACCGATCGGGCCGGGCTTCGTGGAAGGCGTGAAGACGGTCGGCGCGGGCGTCGATTTCGACTACAAGTCGGCCTACAAGCTCAGCCTCGACTATGCCTCGAGCTTCGGCAACCGCTACAGGAACGCGATGGTGGACAAGGACTTCGCCAGCGCCTCGCTTTCCTACGCCTTCTGAGCGGGAACGGAACGGAAGTGACAGCCCGGCCGCGAGCGGCCGGGCTTTTTCCGTATGGCGCGTCGAGTGTCCTATCGCCTATCCCTGCCGGACCAGCCCGTCGACGACCGCCTGCGCCTCCTGCTGGATGCGGCGCAGATGATCCATGCCGAGAAAGCTCTCGGCGTAAATCTTGTAGACGTCCTCCGTCCCGGATGGCCGGGCCGCGAACCAGCCGTTCTTCGCGATCACCTTGATGCCGCCGATCGGCTGGCCGTTGCCGGGCGCCCTGTCGAGCTTCGCCACGATTTCTTCTCCGGCGAGTTCGCGCGCCGCTATGCGCTCGGGCGTGGCTTTCTTCAGCGCGGCCTTCTGCGCCGCCGAGGCGGGCGCGTCGATGCGTTCGTACCAGGAGACACCGAGATCGCCCGTGGCATCGCGATAGATCGCGCTCGGGTCCTTGCCGATGCGGGCGGTCATTTCCGCCGCGAGCAGGCCGAGAATGATGCCGTCCTTGTCGGTCGTCCACACCGTGCCATCACGCCGGAGGAAGGAGGCGCCCGCGCTTTCCTCGCCTGCGAATGCGACCGATCCGTCGATCAGGCCGGGGCTGAACCATTTGAAGCCGACCGGCACCTCGACAAGGGCGCGGCCGATCTTGCCGGCGAGCCTGTCGATCATGCCGCTGCTGACGACCGTCTTGCCGATGGCGCTTCCCGCCCCCCAGTCCGGACGGTTCGCATAGAGATACGCGATCGAGGCTGCGAGAAAGTGATTGGGGTTCATCAGCCCCGAGGACGGGCAGACGATGCCGTGGCGGTCGGCATCGGTATCGTTGGCGAAGGCGATATCGAACTTGCCGCTCATGCCGACCAGCCGCTCCATCGCATAGGGCGATGAGCAATCCATGCGGATCTTTCCGTCCCGGTCGAGCGTCATGAAGCGGAATGTCGGATCGACGGCATCGTTCACGACCGTCGCGGCGATGCCATAGCGCTCGATGAGCGGCGCCCAGTAGTGGATGGCGGCACCCCCGAGCGGATCGATGCCGATCCTCACGCCGCTTGCCCGGATCGCATCCATGTCGACGACATTGGCGAGGTCGCTCACATAGGGCGTGATGTAGTCGTGGGCGTGGACAGAGGCCGCCTTCCGCGCGCGGGCGAGCGGCATGCGGCGCACGCCTTCGAGCCCCCGCTCGAGAAAACCATTGGCCGCCTTCTCGATCCATCCGGTAACGTCCGTATCGGCGGGGCCACCGTTCGGCGGGTTGTATTTGAAGCCACCATCCTCTGGCGGATTGTGCGAGGGGGAGATGACGATACCGTCGGCAAACCCGCTCCGGCGGCCCTTGTTCCAGGTCAGGATCGCATGCGAAATGACCGGGGTCGGCGTATATCCTCCGCCCGCGTCGATCATCGTCTCGACGCCATTGGCCGCGAAGACTTCGAGCGCGCTTGCAAGCGCGGGCTCGGAGAGGGCATGCGTATCCATGCCGAGGAAGAGCGGGCCGTCGATCCCGGCATGCTGCCTGTAGAGGCAGACGGCCTGCGCGATCGCCAGGATATGCGCCTCGTTGAAAGCGCCATCGAAGGCGGAGCCGCGATGGCCGGAGGTGCCGAAGGCGACGCGCTGGGCGGCAAGGCCGGGATCGGGCGTGTCCGAGAAATAAGCCGTCACAAGTCTCGGCACATTGACGAGCATGGATGCCGGCGCCAGCTTGCCTGCCAGCGGATTTGCCTTCTCTGTCATCTTTTTTGCTTTCGCCCCGGAAGTGTCTGAAGCCATGGCCGGCACCGCTGTGAGCGGGGATGCGCGGCCAGGCGCTCGCCCAGATTACCCCGCCTTGACGTGCGTCTGGATTCAAATCTGCTCATTGCCGGAGGGACGCTCTCATCGGGACCGGGTAGTCTCCAAAGATCGATGCCGCCGTTGAGTTCCACCCTGCAGCATGGCTCAGCGCCAGAATCGTGGCGCTACCGAGCCGAAGTAGAAGGAACCTCATTCATGAGGCGCTTGAAGATCGTATTCTGGGCTGCGCTTGTTCTGCTCACTGTGCTCTGGCTCGCGACAGACCCGAACGCCCTGCAACCTTCAGGGTTCTTTGCGCTTCGCGGGTCCATGGTTCAGCTCAGCGGCCTGCTGGCCATGACCTGCATGAGCCTTGCCATGATCCTCGCTCTCAGGCCGCGATGGCCGGAGCGGTGGATCGGCGGCCTGGACAAGATGTACCGCCTGCACAAGTGGCTCGGCATCGGTGGGCTCGTGCTCGCGATCATTCACTGGCTGTGGTCGCAGGGTCCGAAATGGGCCGTCGGCCTTGGCTGGCTCACTCGCCCCAAGCGCGGCGCGCCACCGGCCTCCGTCAACACGGTCGAAGAGGCCTTTCGGTCCTGGCGCGGGACCGCCGAGGCCATCGGCGAATGGGCCTTCTACGCTGCGGTGTTGTTGATCGCGGTAGCGCTCATCCACCGCATTCCCTACCGGCTCTTCTACAAGACGCATCGCTTGCTGGCGGCAGTATATCTGGTGCTGGTCTTCCACACCGTCGTGCTGATGAAATTCCCCTATTGGGCCTCGCCGCTCGGCCCGGTCATGGCGATCCTCATGGCCTACGGGACATGGGCTGCGGTCGTGGTGCTTTCGCGCCGTGTGGGTGCGAGCCATAAAGTGGACGGGGCGATCACGCGGCTGCAATATTTTCCGAGCCTTCGCGTGCTCGAGGGCGACATCGAAACCTTGCAGGGCTGGCCCGGGCATAAGCCTGGACAATTCGCTTTCGTCACTTCGAACGAAGCAGATGAGGCACATCCCTTCACGATCGCCTCCGCCTGGAATCCATCCGATCGTCGGCTGACATTCATCACCAAGGAACTCGGCGACTACACGCAGAGCCTGCCAGACACGCTGCAGGTTGGGCAACCGGTGAAGGTCGAAGGTCCCTATGGCTGTTTCACCTTCGATGACGGCTACGAACGGCAGATCTGGATCGGCGGCGGCATCGGCATCACGCCCTTCATTGCCCGGATGAAGCAGTTGGCGATGGATCGAAAGGCCTATCCCAGCCGGCCGCACCCACAGACAATCGATCTCTTCCACACCACGGCCGACTGGAGCGAGGACGCCATCGCCAAGCTCACGGCCGATGCGGAGGCAGCAGGCATACGCCTCCACGTGCTGCACGACCCGCGTGATGGCCTGCTCACCGGCAACCGTATCCGCGCCGCGGTGCCCGACTGGAAAGCAGCCAGCATATGGTTCTGCGGCCCGGCCGGATTCGGAGCTGCGCTGCGCAGCGATTTCGCCCGTCACGGGCTGCCTGTAGACGAGCGCTTCCACCAGGAGATGTTCGTGATGCGGTGAGCGAGACGGCGACAACAGTGTCCCGTGCCGCGCGGCAAGACACTACCGGCGTCATGACTTTCGGCATTTGTCAGCCGGAGCGCGCACTCTCGCCCGCAGGCCCAGCCTGGTTCCGGATTTGTGGAAATGGTGGCGCGCCGGGGAAGATTCGAACTCCCGACCCCCAGATTCGTAGTCTGGTGCTCTATCCAGCTGAGCTACCGGCGCAGGCTCTCCATGGGGCCAACCGCTCCGGGTCGGCAATGCGAGAGCGGCGCAACTCTTAAAGGGTCGAAGGACGGATGGCAAGTGCCGAGGAGGGGGCAAATCGCGCTTCGTTCAGCGCCCGTATCTGGCGCGGTAACTCTCGGCGTCCCCGAGGGTTTCGGCCTCATAGACCCCGCGGGCGACGGCCCGGGCGAGACAATCGGCGGCGACGGAGCCCAGCGCGGCCACCGATCCGGCGCGATTTTCTGTGCCGAGCCGGACCCTTCTCGTTGCCAGCACGAAGACGACATCGCCGTCGACAGGGGCATGAACGGGCCTGATGGCGCGGGCAAGGCCGTCCTGCGCCATGATGGCGACGCGGCGCGCCTCAACCGGCGTCAGATCGGCATCGACCGCGACGAGACCTATCGTCGTGTTGCCCCCCTCGACCTTTCCCACCATGCCCGTCTGCGCCGCCTTCGTCTCCTCCAGCGGGTCGCGGGCGGCAAGCCCCTCCATCCGTTCCGGCCAGCCGCGGCCGCCGAACTCGCCATCCATTTCATAAGGCGCGGCCCAGAAACGGTCGCTGCCGGGGATGATGGCGGAGCCGAAAGGATTGGCGGCGACGATCGCCCCCACGGCAAGCCCCCCGGCGCTCACGGCCGAGGCGGAGCCGAGCCCGCCCTTGAGCATGCCCGCCCGCGCGCCGAACCCCGCCCCGGCATTGCCGAGCGCAAAGCTCCGGCCTGCCTGCTCGCAGGCACGACGGCCGAGCGCGCGATAGGGCGGCTCCTCGCCCCAGTTCTTGTCGCCGCCATTGGTGAGATCGAAAAGGATCGCCGAGGGCACCACGGGCGCCACCATGGCCGAATTGCCGAGCGCGAAGCCACGCCCGCGCGCGCCGAGCCAGGAGACGACGCCCGAGGCAGCATCGAGGCCATAGACGGAACCTCCCGAGAGCACGACGCCATCGACCTCCTCGACGAGGCATGAAGGGTCGAGCGCATCCGTCTCGCGCGTGCCGGGAGCGCCGCCGCGCACATCGACGGCGGCAACGGCGCGCCGCCCGGGCAGGATCACGGTGACGCCCGTGCGGGCGCCCGCGTCTTCCGCATTGCCGACAAGAATATCCTCAACATCCGTGATGAGATTAAGCCGCCCCTTGCGGATGCCGCCGATGTTCATAAGCTGTCCCTCGCACTGCCGGCCGCCAAGGGGGCGCGGTCACGCTCCGAACCCTATCAGACTCCGGGCGTTTCGGGACCGGCCAAACGGCGCGAAGGGGACGAGATCATGACACCGAAGAGAATTCTGCCGGTCGTCGGCATGGCAATCCTCATTGTCGTCGTGGCGCTGTGGTGGACCTTCGGCGAGGGCACGCGCAAGCCCTATATGGTCGCCAGCGCAAACCCCTATGCGAGCGAGGCGGGCGCACAGATCCTGAAGGAAGGCGGCAGCGCCGTTGACGCCGCGATTGCCGTTCAGGCGGTGCTGACGCTCGTCGAGCCCGAATCGTCCGGTCTCGCGGGCGGCGCGTTCATGCTCCATTGGGCGCCCGAGAACGAAAAGCTCGACGCCTATGACGGCCGCGAGACGGCGCCGGAAGGCGCGTCCCCCGGCATGTTCCTCGACGACAAGAAAGAACCGCTGGGGATCAAGGATGCGGTGCTGAGCGGCCGCTCGGTCGGCGTGCCGGGCGTCGTGCGCCTGCTCTGGCTCGCCCATCAGGAGCATGGCGTCCTGCCGTGGAAGAGGCTTTTCGAACCGGCGATCAGGCTTTCGGAACAGGGCTTCAGGATTTCGCCCAAGCTCGCCGCCTCGATCGCGCGCGACCCGGCGCTCGCCTCCATGCCGGTGGTGCAGGATTACTTCTTCACGAAGGACGCGGACGGCAGTCGCGTGCCGCTCGCGGCCGGCGCGCTCCTCAAGAATCCCGAACTCGCGGAGACGCTGAAGCTCATCGCCGACAAGGGGCCCGATGGCTTCTATTCCGGCCCGGTGGCGCAGAAGATCGTCGATGCGGTGGCACATGCGCCCGCGCTTCCCGGCACGCTCTCGCTCGCCGACCTCGCCACTTACGAGGCCAAGCCCCGCGAACCCATCTGCCGGCCCTATCGCGTCTATCGCATCTGCACCATGCCGCCGCCGACATCGGGCGGCATCTCGACGCTCCAGATTCTCGGCATCCTCGAAAATTTCGACATGGGGCAGATCGAGCCCATGTCGCTCGTCGCCGTGCATTTCATCGCCGAGGCCGAGAAGCTCGCCTATGCGGACCGCGCCAAATTCATCGGCGATCCCGATCATGTCCATGTGCCTGTCGACGCCATGCTAGATGCGACCTATCTGCGCAAGCGCGCGAGCCTCATCGATCCGAGCCTCTCCATGGGCCGCGCGGCGCCGGGCGAGATCGGCGACAGGCGCGCGGACGCCTATGGGCTCAATGGCGACATTTCGCGCCCCTCGACGAGCCATTTCAGCATCATCGACGCGCAGGGCCGCGTCGTCTCCATGACGACTTCCATCGAGGCACCCTTCGGCAGCCACCTCATGGCGGCGGGGCTCATGCTCAACAATCAGCTCACGGATTTTTCCTTCGTACCGGAGGAAAACGGGGCGCCCGTTGCCAATGCGGTCGCGCCGGGCAAGCGCCCCATGTCGGCGATGGACCCGGTCATCGTCTTTGACGACAAGGGCGCCTTCTTCGCCGCCATCGGCTCGCCCGGCGGCAGCCGCATCATCGGCTATGTGACGCAGACGCTGATCGCGCTTCTCGACTGGCACATGCCCATGCAGGAGGCGATCGCCCTGCCCCGCTTCGTCGACCGGAACGGCCCGCTCGAGATCGAGAAGGGTACGACGCTCGAAACGCTCGTCCCGCAACTGAAGCAGCTCGGCCACGAGGTGAAGGATACGGAACTGCGCAGCGGGCTTCACGGCATCCGTGCGACGCCGACGGGGCTCGATGGCGGCGCCGATCCGCGCCGCGACGGCACGGTCGTCACCGGCACGCTCGCGAAAGGCGGTCTCTTCTAGAGGCGCCTGCCGAGGGCGGCATGGGCGAGGCCGATGAGCGCCGCATCACCGCGCATGATCGCATGCACGGGAATTTCCGCGAGATAGGCGGCAAAGCGCCCCTTCGCCTCGAAGCGATGGCGGAAAAGCGCCTCGTCGAAGAGGCCCGGACGCTTCGCAATCCAGCCCGGCACGATACCGCCGCCGATGAAGACGCCGCCTTCAGCGCCGAATGTGAGCGCGAGATTACCGGCGACGGAGCCAAGCCAGCCGCAGAAGAGCGAGACGGCCTCCATGGCGACGGGCGAGCGACCCGCCGAGGCCCAGTCTGAAATGTCGGCGCCTGTCGGCTGTCCTTCGACCGCCTTTCCCTCAAGCGCGCAAAGCGCCGCGTGAAGCGCGACGAGCCCCGGCCCTGACAGCACGCGCTCGACCGACACATGGCCATATGACGCCATCAGCCGCTCGAGCACCGCAAGCTCGCGCGCATCGGTCGGCGCGAGATCGGCATGGCCGCCCTCGCCAGGCAGCGCGATATGGGAACCTTGCCCATCGGGCACGAGGGCGGCGACGCCGAGGCCCGTGCCCGCGCCGAGAAGCGCGATGGGAGCCCCCACCCGCGCCGCGCCGCCGCCGATGGCGTGGAGATCACCCGGCTTCAGCCAGGGCACGGCGCGCGCGAGCGCGGCGAAATCGTTCATGAGGAGAGGATGAGAAACGCCTGTCGCGGCCGCAATCGCGCCGACGGAAATATTCCAGGCGCAGTTCGTCATATGGATTTCAGCCGCGTCGCCTTCCCCTCTGACAGGGCCCGCGGCCGAGATGGCGGCCGCGTCGATGCGCGGCCTTCCCTTGCGCTCGAGAAAGATGCCGAGCGCGTCCTCGAGGCTTGCATGATCCGCGGTCAGCAGAACGGACGCGGCCTCAAGCTCGATCTCCACGCCATCGCCCCGCGCGAGAGCGAAGCGGGCATTGGTGCCGCCTATGTCGGCCACGAGGACGGTGCGGCCCGCGGCGCTCATCGCGCACCCGAAAGCGAGGTGAGGCGCGCCCCCTGGCGTTCCGCCTCGGCGCAGCCTTGTGTGCTCGTTTCCATCGGAATGCAGACCCGGAAGACCGTTCCATCGCTCCCTGTCGCCAGAAGCTCTATTCCGCCGCCATGGCCGCGCGCAAGCTCGTCTGCGATGGCAAGGCCGAGCCCCGCGCCGCCCGATCTGGCGCCTGCGGCGAAAGGCTGGAAGAGATGCTCGCGGGCCTTCGGCGCAAGGCCCGGTCCCGTATCCGCGACCTCGATATGAAGATGCTCGCCCGCGCGGCGCGCGGCGATGCAGATGACGCCTTCGCCGCCCTTGCCTTCCTGGATCGCCTGCACGGCATTGCGGGTGAGATTGAGCAGGATACGGAACAAATGGTCGCGATCGGCTTCGGCCATGAGGCCCGGCGGGCTCTGGTTCGCCCAGCGGATCTTCGCTTCGTCCGGCACGCCAGACATTTCGCGCACCTCCTCGAGTAGCGGCGCAAGTTCGAAGCGGCTGCGGCGCGGCAGCTCCTCATCGGCCCGGCCGAAGCGCAGCGTCCGCGTGCAGAGGTCGATAGCGCGATCGATCGAGGCGAAAAGGCGCGGCGCCAGATGCTGCACCGTGGGGTCTTCCACGGCGCCGATCCGGTCGCCCATGAGCTGGGCGTTGGCGAGAATGTTCCGCAGGTCGTGATTGATGCGGCTCACCGCCGCGCCGAGAGAGGCCAGATGCGCGCGCTGGTTCAGCGTCGCGCGAATGTCGCGCTGCATGGCGCCAAGCTCGCGCTCCGCCACGCCGATCTCGTCTTCGCGGCTCGACGGCGCGATGACGCGGCGCGCATCCTCCGGGTTCTCGCGAAAGGCCACCATGTTCTCCGTGATGCGCCGCATCGGCCGCACGAAGACGATGTGCAGCACCAGAAAGACGAGGCTCGCCGTCATGATCGAGATGACGAGCGAAAGCAGGAAGATGTTCTCCCCGTAGCGGATCATCGCATGGCGGAGCGGCGTTTCGCTGACGACGATGCGGATGAAATCGCCCGCGCCGAAACGCGGAAATCCCGTCACCACGATGACGCGGCCGTCGCCGGCAAGGAGCGTGCGGAAGGCATCCACGATGAGCATCGGCGCCATGGCCGTGCGCAGATCGTAAGCCGCATCGACCTTGGGCGGCATCTTCTCGCTCAGCATCAGCCGGTGCACATTGTTGCGATAGAGCGAGACGGAAAAGACCTGCGCGTTCTCGAGAAGCTCCTGCTGCAAGGCGGGTGACACCATGTTGTCGGGCGTCGCCTCGAGCGCGAGCGCCGCGATCTGCGCGCCGCCCAGCATCTGCTCGAGCCATGTCTTGCGGAAATTCGCGATCGAGGGCACGAAGATGAGCACTTCGCTCAGCATGACGAAGAGGACGGTCAGCACCAGCAGACGGCGCGACAGGCTCCGCCGCAGAGGATGGACGAGACGCAGCCGGAGCGGCATGCGGCGCATCGCCCTTCCCTCGGCATCGTCATGCGTCATGCGCGGCGTTCCCGGCTTCCCTGACATTCTGGAAGATCATACTCCGAAACGGCAAGGACGGATCAGCCGAAAAGGCCCAGGAAGCGCACGATCGCCCGCGTCCGCCCGCTGAAAAGCGTGGGCGTATAGTAGGAAGCGGCGGCGCGCCTGGAGATTTCGGAGAATGTCGGATAGGGCACGACGAGGCTCGCCATGGCGCCGAGCTTCAGCCCCTGCGATCGCGCCAGCACCCATGGCAGGATGAGTTCGCCCGCATGGGGGCCGACGATGGTGCAGCCGAGGATGCGGCTATGCATGTCGGTGATGACCTTGATCTCGCCTTCCGTCTCGTGTTCGGCCTGGGCGCGGTCGTTTTCGGCGAGATGCCAGCGCAGGACATTGATCTTCATGTTGCGCGCGCGGAGCTCCACCTCCGTCTCGCCGACATGGGCAAGCTCGGGATCGGTATAGGTCACCCAGGGAATGGCGCCATAATCCACGCGGGCCGGCAGGCGGAAGAGCGCATTCCTTATGACGATGCCGGCGTGATAATTCGCGGCATGGGTGAACTGAAGCCCACCGATGACATCGCCAATCGCAAAGACGCGCCTGTTCGTCGTGCGAAGGCGCGTGTCGACCTTGATGCCGTGCCGGTCCCACTCGATGCCCGCCTTGTCGAGATCGAGCCCTTCGACGGCGGGCCTGCGGCCGGTGGCGACGAGAAGATGCGTGCCCGAGACGACGCGCGCATCGCCCCCTTCCCCGATGGTCACGGCAATATGACCCGCCTCGCCTTCCACGCGCGTGACATTCGCCCCCTCGATGATCTCGACGCCTTCCTGCGCGAGACGATCGGTAACGAAGGCGACGAGTTCGGGATCGTCCTTGGACAGAACCTTCGCTGCCTCGATCACGGTCACCTTCGCGCCGAGGCGGCGATGCGCCTGCGCCATTTCCATGCCGACGGGTCCGCCGCCGATGACGATGAGATGCTGGGGGCAAACGGTATTGCTGAAGATCGTTTCGTTGGTGAAGACGGGAACGGTGTCGAGCCCCGGAATTGGCGGCAGGGCCGGATGCGAGCCCGTGGCGATGACGAAGCGGCGTGCCCTGATTTCCTTGCGGCCCGCGA
>WBZO01005247.1_pt1 | contig 13310 bp, 11 predicted proteins | sample 5204261 | NCBI WGS metagenome assembly WBZO01 (sample SAMN12412400, study PRJNA552823) | activated sludge metagenome | isolation source: activated sludge from anammox sidestream of wastewater treatment plant... | place: USA: North Carolina | collected 2017-09
CTCATAGCGGCTCGACGGCGGCATCCGGCGGAAATTACATTCCTCCAGAAGGCATATCTCATCGTAGTCGTAGAAGACAACGCGGCCGTGGCGAGTGACGCCGAAATTCTTCAGCAACATATCTCCGGGGAAAATGTTGCTCGACGCCATGTCCTTAATCGCCTGGCCGTAATCACAAATGGCTGCGCAGGCGGCCGCCTCATGAGCGTCACGGACGAATATATCCAGTGGGACAACTCGTCGCTGAACATAAGAGTGGGATATGACGACCGACGTCTCCGTGATCGTCACCGCCTGAGTACAATCGGCCGCCAATGCCGCGAGCAGTTCTTGCGAAAACAGGTCGCGGCCGAATTCCAGATACTCAAAACTCTGGGCATCGACCAGTCGCCCGGCACGGTCCCGCCGGTAGACCAGATCATACTTACTCATGACTTCCTTGCGTGTCGAGTCCTTGGGGTAATTAAAATGGTCTTTGATGAGCTTGAAGACCATGTCGTAACCCGGCATGGTAAACACCATCATCACCATGCCGCGCTGGCCACGGGCGATCTCGAATTTTTCGGTCGTGGTGGCCAAATGATTGAGTAAGTCGCGATAGAGCTCGGTTTTGCCGTGTTTGTGATAGCCCAGCGAGATATAAAGTTCGCCCGTGCGCTTGCGCGGCAACATGCTGCTGAGAAAGCGGACCAAATCGTATGGCCGCTCTACCTCCACATGAAAATAGGAGTGGGCGAAGCTGAACAGGATACTAATGCTGTTCTGTTCCAGCAGAACGGCATCGACGATGATCCCCCCCGGCGCATGAATGAGGGCCAGGGCGAAAGGAATACGATGGGAGCCGCTGTAGAGGCGGCCGATCAAATAAGCCCCCATACCCCTGAAAAACGGTGAACGAATCATCTCGATCCGGTCGACCGTCTGCAACGCGCCCAGCGCTTCCAATTGACTCTCGATCCGCGCGGCCACCAGATGCGCATCCGCGTTTGAATCCACGTAGGGGGTGTCGAAGCTATAGTCGTGAAGGATGGCCTTGATGAGGCCGACGATCGACCCCGCTCGATCATAGGTCCGATAGACGGGCGCTCTTGGGCGCGTGGGGGGCGTCTCAAAGTCAGTGGCGACGAATTCTATCTGATGATCGACGCCGACAGTGGTGAAAATCCGTCGCGTCGTCGAGTTAAAGAACGTCTCAGCCAGCTCCCAATCATCACGCTCAGCGATGAGGCTGGAGTAGACGGCCTTCATGCTGGCCCAGATCAGTTTGTCTTCCAGTTTCCCCCCGAGCAAGTCGCGGATCGCGCTCTCCACCAGGTCAACAATACGGCGATAGAGGCCCAGACGCTCGGCGGTATCGTCCTGCAATCCGGCCCAATCCTGCGTATCGAACCGGCTCCTCGCCCGTTCGGTAATTGCCTGGAACTGGTCCTGAAAAGTAATGTAGGCCGTCTGGATAGTTCTCGCGCCGATATTCGCCAGACGGCTATCCGTCAGACGGCTATCCGTCAGGCGCTGGTTCATTTGGCCGGCGGTAGCTCCTGCCCACCTGAAGGTTTCTTGCGGCCGAGGCCAATGATGAGCAACAGGAACAGGATTACCGCCCCGGCGATCGCCAGGATGCGGTAGTCAGGGCCATCATTGATGATCGCCGCAGGCGTATCGGCCGAGCGCAACGTGGCCGGCGCCGGCTCCCCAGCCGGTGGCGGCACGGGCAGCGCGTCGACCGGCGTATCTTTCCACTTCGCGCCCTCTTCCACAAGCATCACCGGGATGCCGTCTCGAACGGGATATTTATAGCCGGTATCCTCGGAGACCAGCCAGTAGCCGCCATGCGCCAGCTCCAACCGGCCCGGATCCGCACCGTGCGTCGCGCCTTCCTGAATAGCTTGTGGATCGCGCAGGATTTCGAGTAGATCGGGGCTGACGGGCGACGGGTTTACTTTACTATTTGTGGTCATGAGATTCACTCCCTCGACAATCAACCGGACGAGGGGTTCGCCCGGAGAATAAGCTTGTCTTCATTAATGATACGAATGATACGCGCTTCATATGCAAGCTGTCAATCCGGCTCATTCGTCGATGAAAAAGAGGCCAACCGGGTCCTCATCAGAGCCAAAAGCTGCCAGCGCAGTCTGCAAATCACCGTAGATGATGATCGGACTGTGTGCGCCAATCCAGACCGATACGTAATTTCGGTCAGGGTATTCCGCGCCCAAAGCCAGGACGTTTATCCGGCCGCCTTCGTCACGGACGATGGCGAAGCGACGAAAACGGCTGAACAGTTCTCGCTGGGCATCGAACAGTTCAGGGCGGATTAGGGGCAACGTCCGCGGCCGTTCACTCTGGCCGGCGACGCCCACAACCGCGCCGCCAATGGCCGTAATCGCCGCCGCTCCCGCCCCAAACTGGACAAGGAATTGGCGCCGATCGATCCCATCCGGGGCGACGCTATCGGGCAACTGCGATTCGGAAGGCTTCATCGACCGGCCGAACGCATAATCCACGATCAACGCCCAGACAATGCCCCAACCTGCCAACCAGGCTGCCGCGACACCGGTGGTGAGGGTCAGGCGTTCCATCGCCGGCCCTGCCAGGAAAAGCGGGGCCGCGAACAGCAAGCCGAAGGCCAGGGTGACGACAGGGCAGGAACGGCCGCTTTGTCGCCTGACGACGTGAAACAGGGAGCCGACGACCAGGGCAATCAGAATATACAGCGCTGTACCCCATATCCACGGCGTCGGCGTAATCCATCGCAGAAGCTCCCTATTGCCGATCCAGCCGGCCAGGACATCGATCATGCCGGCCCAGGGCATGAGAACAATTTTGTCCAGCCACTGGAACAGATCGAAAGGCGGGAAGGGTAGCCCAAGCAGCAGATTGCCCAGATAGAAGATAACGAGCAGAGGAGTCGCGGTGGCAAGGATAATCAGGACGGTGTATCCCCAGCCGGGCACGGCATTGTCCCAACCAGCGGCCCGGGCGTTGGACACCGGTGGGTGAGCCTCGGCTGGAGCGCCAGGTTCCAGGGCCGGTTTCGGGCCAGCATCGGCACCTAAAGCGGTCGTCTCAATATCATCTGATGGATCGTCGATGGGGTCATCATGCATAGTCATTCTATATACCCCCTCAAGATTACAACGCAATTAACGGCATATCTATGGCAATCGCTCTCTCATCATATGCTCCAGTTCGGGCGCTTACGGCGGGGACAATTCGCCCATAACCGTAGCAAGCATGGAGATCGACGCCGGGTCGGCCAGCAACCAGCGCGCCAGTTCGTCATGAGGCAGGCCGACCCGCCACTGGCGATAGGTTTGCTGCGGGAGATCGCGGTAGAACAATACGACGATCACTGGAGCGGCGTCATCCCAGCGATAAGCATAATAGGCCGTGGTGAGCACTCCGGGAAGCGAGCCGTTCTTGTAACCTACATTGCTGAAGAGTTCCTGATTAGCCTCGAATACATTGGGCCATTCCAGGATGCGACGAACCTGATAACTGCTATTCGGGCTGCCTAATCCGTTCTGGGCCAGCCGCGCCATGAGCGACGCGTAGGCGCCGGCCGTCCCCTGCGTGGCCAGTTGCCCGGTGAAATACCGCTGGGTTTCAATGGCCGGCCCGCGAGTCGCCAAACGCCACTCGCGTTCCGCTTCACGAAAATCATCCCGATTTATATAGGCATCGGCGAGCAGGGCCACCTCACGCCCGTATCGTTCGCTCTCGACCGGATCGCCGCCGGCAAAGCGCGAGAGAAAAGCCAGGTCATCGGCCGAGCTGCGCAGATGATTGCCCATCACAAGAAACTGCCCCAGGAAGGTGCATGGCGCGCTGTGACTATGGGGCGATTCGTTGAGACCGAGGGCGATGGCGGTTTCCTCAATCCGGGCCTGTCCCAGCCGCAAATGAAGATAATCGGCCGCGGCATTGGAACTATGGCGTATCATCATCCAGGCGACATCATCGAGCGATACAGTCGGGTTGTCGTCGGGCGAGGCGACCCGCCCGCGCTCCTGCAACTCGGATACCGCCCGGCGGTGCGCGCCCAGATCGAAGTTGGGCAGATAATAGAGGTCCAGTTCTGCCAGAGGAACCTGTTCCAGTGGATTGATCTCTTCGGAGTCAACCGCTTCCGCATAGGCCACCAACGTAATCAGCTTGGCGACCGACGCCAGCGGCATAGGGGCATCAGCGTTGAGATAGACGCCTTCAGCCTCCCTGCCAACCTGGAACGCGACAAGCCCTACTGTGCCGGGCGCATCCAGCAGCCGTTGCAACGCGGGCCAGGCAGCCGCCGGCACCATCCGTTGCAGTTCGGCTCTGGTTGCGTCGCTGATGCCGAACCCGGCCGGGGAGGCTGCGCTTCGGGGAGGCAGCAGCGGATCGAGCGACAGGCCGCATGGCGGCGAGAGCAGCCCGGAATAGACAGGCGTGGGCGAGGGTGTCAGAGGCTCGACTTGCTCGATGGCCGGCGCCGCCGGTTCGTCTATTAGCGCCGGCGTAGCCACAGTAGCCACAGTGTCCACGGTGGCCACCGTCGGAATGGGCGCAGCAGCGAGCGAGGTTGGCGAGACAGCCGCCTCAATCCCCGAATTATGACAAGCGACTGATAATATTGCCCAAAAGGCCACGCACAGGAGGCCAAAAACAACCTTGTATTCCCGCGTCAAGAAATCGCTGTCCTCACCGCTCCGACTCCATGCTCTGGCGCTTGATGATGATGAGCGTCATATCGTCGAACTGGGGCGTCTGTCCCGTATGATCGCGTATACTGTCTGTGACATGCTTGACGATCTCGGACGCTGGACGGTCGGCAGCCTCGCGTGCCGCCATTTGCAATCGCTCTGAGCCGAATTCGTCGAAATCCTCATTCAGCGCTTCCGTGATCCCGTCCGTATAGAGGATGATCGTCTCGCCGGATTTCAAGTGCAGCGATCGGCTTTCCATATCGAACTCCGGCAACACCCCAAGCGCGATGCTATGTCCTGACAGGATTCGAAACTCGCCGTCCGGTTTAAGCAACAGCGGTGGATTATGTCCCGCGTTGGCGTAGGTGAATCGTTCCGTCGCCGGGTCCCAGATGCCATAGAACGCCGTCACGAACAGATCTGCCCGCGCTTCACGGCCGATAATCTCATTGACCCGCACAAGCACGCGAGCCGGATCATCACGGCTAAAGGCCACGGCGCGCAAGATAGTGCGACTCAGGGCCATGAAGAGCGCCGCCGGCACGCCCTTGTCGGCGACATCGGCTATGACGATGCCCCATTTACCATCGTTGAGCGGCAGAAAATCGTAAAAATCACCGCCGACCTGTCGCGCCGCCTGCCAGTAGGTGGCCACAGAGCAGCCGGGAATATTGGGATTACCCTCGGGCAGGAAGCTGGCCTGTATCGTATGCGCCATGTCGAGCTCTTGCTGCATACGCGCCCGATCGGCCGACTCCCGATAGAGCTGGTTGTTGACCACCGCCGTCGCCGCCTGCTGGGCGATCCCGTTAAGAATGTTGAGGCGGCGGGATGATATAAACGCGCGTCCGTGGCGATCTTGCTGCAGGCCAACGAGCATAGCCCCCACCAATCGGCCGCCGGCGACCAACGGAAAGCTGTAGGCCGTCGATGTGTTCAACACCGTCTCCAGCCAGGCCGGTACGTGCAGAGGGTAGCAGGTCATATCCGGCTGATGCAGCGAATCAAAATCAGACACCGATTGAGCCGACATGGCCAGAAATTCATCGCGCTCGATCTCCTGCGTCTCCACAAGCCCCCGCCCCATCGAACTGACACCATAACTCGGCCCGGCGCTGAAAATCTGCCGCTCTTCGTCCCAAATCAGAATGAGGACCGAATCGACGCCGACCAACAACGGAACGAGGCGAATGATGGTGTCGAGGATCTCGTTGAGGTCGGTCAGGCGATTCACCGCCTCGGCCACCTGCAATAAAGCCGTGTTAACCCAGGCTTCCTCCTGCTGGGCCAACCGCAGATAAGCGCCTTCCAAAGCCTGCCCCGTCTGACGGGCGACATTGTGAACCAATTCCTCCCGAGGATCCGCAATCGTTGGGTCACCCTGATCCGCTGCCTCATCTTCGGCACAATCGCCGGCAACGTTCAGACTGGCAAACATCACGCCCAGGTTTTTCCCCTGGCCGCTGATCAATGGATACAAGCGAACATAGTCGAGCGGCCACTTGTTTAGCCAGGCGGGGATATAGGTCGTGGTGAGCGGCATACCGCCGATATGAACAGCGTCCAGTGGGCTCCAGTCGCCAATCCCCAACTCGAGATCGGTGAATTGAGCGTCTTCGCTTCCAGCGCTATCGACTAGCGTCGCGCCCAGGTAGCGTTCGCTGTCTTCGTCCCACACAAAGAACCCACAAATCTCGCCCCCGGCCAGAATAGGGACTAGCCGGGCTACCGCTTCCAGCATCTCGTCCCGATCATTGTGACGACCAATAGCCTCGGCCACCTGCAATTGAGCCGTAGTGACCCAGGCCTGTTCCTGCTCGCGCGCCCATTGTTGGGCTTTGTAGATAGCCCCGGCGACTTCGGCGGCCAGCGCTTCCAGCACCATCTGTTCAGTCGAGCCGAACGCGCCAACTTCAGGACTCTGCACATCCAGAACGCCAAGGAGTTCGTTATTTACAATGAGAGGGATGGCGATCTCGGCCTGGGTGTCTGGAATCAATTCTCGGCCCATACCATCCAGCATGGGCAAATATCGCTCATCCTCAGCCGTACTGTTGGCCACGACGGTTCGCCGCATCTCCGCGGCCGCGCCCACGATGCCTTGGCCAATGGGCAATCCCAACGGTTGCGCCCGCCCCGTCGGGCCGGTCACGAAGTTCGAGCGATATTCGGGCACACTACTGGCCTGAATGGTGACCATGCGGCTGCTTGGTTCCACATAGAACACGTTCACCGGGTAAAACCCAAACGTACTATAGGTCAGGCTGACCACTTGCTCCATGATCTCTTCGGGATCTTCGGCGGTATTCACCTGTACTGCTATCCGCGTCACCATCTCTAGATGAGCGGCCCGAGTGCGCTCCTGGGCGAACAGCTGCGCATTGGCGATCGCCGCTGCCGCCTGGTTAGCCAGGATAGTCAATCGCCGCATATCTTGTTCGCTAAAGTGGTCGGGGCGCGGGCTTTGAGCCGCCACGATGCCGAGCGTACGGCCGCCGCTGATCAACGGCAGAAACAAAGCCGAGCGCGGAGGGGATTCGCTCTCATAGTTGGGCCGGGCCGGCAATCGATCCATGTCCCGTTCAAAATCGCTCACCAGCAACGGTCGTTGCGAGTCGCGCACCCAGCCCACCAGGCCGCGCGCCTCATTCAAATCAGGATGTTGCGAACCGAGATCAAAGCGCTGCGGGACCGGTTGTGGCAGGCCGTCGATGGTCCAGTAACGAATCTCATAATAACTCCCGTCGAACAGGCCCACCTGGAATGTGAGGTTATCAATGACCTGGCCGGCTTGCTCAGCGATCAGGTTGCACAGAGCGTCGAGATCAAGCTCGGCAGCCACGAGCGCGCGCCCCACGGCTATGAGCGCTTCTTGTTCGGCTATGCGCTCTTCCAGCATTCGATGCGTGCGCCAGCGACGAATGAAAATAAGGACGAGGCTGGTGATAACCGCTGTCACCACAATCGCTATCACCAATAGTAAGACGATAGCGCCGCGGTCATCTTCAAGAGGGAGAAAGAACATGGCCGGCGTGGTCTCAGGAGTCGGGGCGGATAACGTCCCGAAATAGGAGATTCCTCTAGGAAGAACTTGGCCGGCTTCGCGCCGCCTCACAATCTTCGTGAATAGCGAATACCTTGTCGAAACCAACCATGGAGAAGATCTCTTGCAATCGGCTGTTGAGACCGCAGAGCACGAGCGATCCCTGATTTGTCTTGGCTCTTCGCCAGGCGCTTACCAGGCAGCGTAATCCACCGCTATTGATGTAGGTAGCTTGAGAAAGGTCAACTACAAGATGATAATACCCCTCATCGAGAAGCGCGTTGAGCGTCTCTTCCAGATTCATGTTTTGAGTCTGGTCCAAACGGCCCGTGGCCATGACAACCCACACATCGCTTTGGGGGAGCTTCTCCTGCCAAACGCTCATGAGGCTTCCTTGCCGGTTTGGGCTTCAAGCTTCTTAATCATGACCAGCTTGTTGCCCTCTCGCGAGTCAGACGAGAAACGAACTTCATCCATGAGGTTTCGAATGAGATGGAGACCCAAGCCGCCGATACGTAATTGGCCGGTAGACCCATCGGCGGAGGTCCCATCCAGATTGATCGTTGGAGGTGGCGGAACAAGGGCCGGATCGAAAGCTCTCCCTTGATCACGCATGACGATGATAAAGTCGTCCCCACTGATTTCATAGCTAACGACGATAGAGCCGGTATCCTCTTCGCCATAAGCGTGCTCAATGATATTCGTAGAGGCTTCATCGCAACACAATTCCAGGCGAAAAATAGCCTCATCGTCGAAGCCGGCTTGTGCCGCGCCGGCAGCGATGAACTCGCAGATCCGTTTGATCTCTTTATAACGTCCGGGAACCGTCAGGCTCTGTTCGCTACCCATGCTTACCGGATAGACGCAAACGATCGACTTATCGATCGATAATCAATCGATGAGGTTAGAAACTGCCGACAGCCGCAGCGTCGGTGTCATAGACCTCGAACAAGGCGTCCAGACCGGCTAACCCAAGCACCTCGACAACGCGCTCCGACGGCGCAGCCAGACGAACATCACCTTTCTGTTTCTTGCATTCACGCAGCAGGGAGATCATCGCTCGTAAGCCCGCGCTGCTGATATAGTCGACGCCGCTCATCTCCAGCACGACGTTATTTTTACGGCCGGCAATTTCCTTGAGGACGTTATCAAGCTGGGCAACATTGCTGCTGTCGATGCGACCGCCGATCTTGACCAACTCAACACGTTTCAGATCTTCTACTTCGATATTGACTATAGATTCAGCCATGTTTACCTTCCTCCTGTCCGTAGCCAGCAAGCGATTTAAGCAAGCGAATTATAACATATGAAGGAGAGAATGCATTATCGGGAATGGGTGGTTTCCGCCGGGCGTCCTAGCACAGATGCAAGACAAACTCTGCGGCGTGCGGGGATTGACAAATCGAGGAGGCTAATGTACGCTGACAATACACTAGCTAGCCTTCTGGAAATGTCGGATTACATCGATGTAACCGGCCCATATTTTTGTTCAAGCATTCGTCTCTGGCATAACCTTAGCCGCCACGCAAATTGAAGTTAATACAACTGGGAGGTGATCCCATGACCAGTCTTCGCGTACGTCTGTGGGGTTGTTCTTTGGTTCTCTGCTTATTGGCGTTGGTCGTTGCCTGTGCACCCCCAGTCGAAACAGAGCCATCCGCTGGATCGCGGTCGGACACGACCTTAATGGATTTGCTGGCGTCTGATGCCTATTCGCCACCGCCCTCCCCTTTGCCGAGCGTTTCATTCGAACCGACCATATCGCCGATCGAAACACCACCGGCGTTGGTGACGTTGCCGCCAACGCCGGTAGTGACGCCAGTTCCCACATCCGCCCTACCGACTATCTTATTTCCTGAAGGAACGACGCCTCGACCCTTCACCCTCTACTGGCGCGACGGCGACGTGATCCGCTCCTTGCACAGCGAGGGGGAAGTGAAACCATCCATCTTCCTGGACCCGGCGAAAGAGTTCTCCCTCTACCTGACGCCGGAGGAGGCGTACTTCCATTCATGGGGAGCCATCTCACCTGACGACCGTCGCATAGCGTTGGTGTTGATCGAGGAACCTAAGTCTGATTTGCCAGCCGGGACGCCTTATCCAGCGCATATCTACCTGTTAGAGCAGCAAAGCCGCTCGTTACGCCTATTGGTCAAGTACGGCGCGGACCCTGTCTGGTCGCCAGATGGCCAGAGGTTAGCTTATCGCTCAATTGAAACCGGCGGGTTACAGGTAGTCGATGTTGGGACCGGAGAGGTAAAAGCGGTCTACACAACCGACAGGAAGAATGGGCGCATTATAACAAATTTCACTTGGTCTCCCGATGGTCGTTTTCTTGCAATTCTTGATGAAGCACCCTATGAGTCGACCGACCTAATTGTTGTTGATGTCGAGCGAGAGAACGTCGCTGTGCAATTAATCGATTCATCCATTGGTTGGGTCAGCACGCCTCAATGGTCACCCACCAATGACCAGATTGCATTTCTATCGGGAGTAGGAATACGAAGCGGAGGCATACAACTTGGAGTCGTCAATCTAGATGGAAACCGACGGCAGCTAGCGGATGGTATCATCGCTGGCGGCGGTGCGCCTGCCTGGTCACCGGATGGTCAGTGGATCGCTTATGCGGGGACTGCCGTCTATGAGCCACTGCCCGCACAAATCGATCTTTGGCTGGTTAACCCTACTGATGGAAATATCTATCGTTTAACCACCTACGATGAAAAGATTGGCGCCGGCGACGATGCACAGGAAACAAATCCGGTATGGTCACCTGACGGGACAAGTATTGTCTTTCGCAGAGCTCAAGAGCTTTGGGTTTTGTCCCTTATCGATGGCAGCCAGCGACAACTCTCCGAATTGCCCTTCAGCTTTGACATAGGGCTTTTGATTGGACATTAGGGGATAGTTACAAGCGTAATGAGGAGGCACACAATGACCTCTATTTCAATTACCCGAAGAAACCAACAATCTGTATTTCTGGTATTGGTGCTAACAGTATCCTTAATGCTCCTCTCTACAAAAACTTGGGCAGCTCATCAAGTGCAGCGGCCAATCTCGAATGGTCTGATCAACTAGACATATCTGTGGGCTACTGAGACAACTATCGGTGGACAAGTATTCACTCACAAAGGCGTGGACTTCCAAGCTGCAACAGGAACAGATGTGTACGCAGCTGCTGACGGCGTGGTGGTTGATCTAAATGAGAGTATAGCGAATAACGATCACACCACTTCTCCATTTGGGAACTTTGTTCTAATCCGACACAATGCCTCTCAGCGCGATTGGGACCAAAAGATTCCACCTAATGGTGGAGTCTCTTTCACCTACTCTATGTACTTACATTTGAGCCATAATTCCGTGGTGCCAAACATCAATGCTCAAGTCTCAGCAGGAAGTCTAATCGCTGAAAGCGGGAACACAGGCAATAGTACAGGACCACACCTCCACTTTCAGATTGTCTTAAACCCTTTGTCGAACGCCAAGCTAACGACTCTTGACTCAGGGATCAGGTCACGTAACCCAGAGCTATGGCTCCGTCCGCTCGCCAGCACGGGAGCAATGGTAGGCAAAATCACCAATCCGAGCGGAAGCCCAATAACAAATCTGGTTGTTTGTGGCGTGCAAAAGCAAACACAAAATTATATATCCTCTCGTACCTACTCCTTCGATTGGGCAAACTCTGACGGTATTTTTCGTGAGAATTTCGGTACGACGGATATTCGCATTCAACCGGGCGTTTATAATCTTCGCGCCTACAACCTTACACAAGGCTGCAGCGGCAGCCCAATCCAAACGCTTGGTTATCATACATTTAGTGCAGACACTGTCACCTATGTAGGCCTTTATCCAGCTTGGTTGCCCATTATTCGCCCAACGCCATCTTGGGATGCCCAGACGTTTATTCGGGATAATGCGACCGGATCGACGAACGTCAGCTTTACGAGCTTTTTCAGTACGAGCACAGCAATAGATCAGCAACAGCGAACAATCAACGCACAAGGAACCGCTGTTGTGGACAATGAACCCGCGGTCGCCAGATCAGGTATCGTAGTTCCTAATCTAGATTCGTCTGTCCTAGTCGTTACCCGACTCTCCGGACAACCCGCCGGATACTCGGGTATTATAGCTTCTCATGTCAAGGACGATACCATTGGCTCGCCCGGTTGGGAGCAAGCTGGAAGCGCGATCTATGCGCCGCTGGTCAAGAAAGGTTGGTACAACCGTTGGTCGGAGATCCACGTAACCAACACGGGAATGAGGCCCACAACAATTAACGTCACATACTACTCTGAATCGGGAATACCGTACTCCGGGGGAAGTTACGCGCTCAGACCCAATGCCAGCCTTCGTATTAAACCGGAGGGCAACCTTAGCGATGGTATTTACTCAGCAGTATTAACTAACGCAGATAATCAGCCAATGGCTGCAGTTGTCTTGGAGGGAGAAAATCTCGGTCTGACAAAGTGGCCAGCAGCATACAACGCTTCTAGCAGTGGCGGCACGGTATTGTACGGGCCTCTGATCAAGAAAAACTATCTTGGAAACACGACCGGGATTACCCTTCAAAACATCGGCACATCACAGGCTAGTTTTCAGGCACGATATTATGATATGAACGGAAATCAGTGGGGGCCCGCTGTCACTGGATCGATCCCAGCCAAGGCACCTTATGTATTATACAACCCAATACAAATACCTGACGGCTTCCTTGGTTCAGTCCGCATCACTTCAACAAGCCAGCACCTTGTTGGCCAAATGAGCGAAGGTAACGGCAACGGGGGATTACGCCTCATGTCGAACTTAGTCCCTCAACCGACACCCGGACAAGGGACAAAAGTTTTTCTGCCCTTGTGGTATGATAATTATACTGTAGGCGGCAGTTGGATGAGCGGTGTGAACATCCGTAACGCCGGTACAGGGATCAACCATATTACCGCAACTTGGTTCAATCAAGACGGCAATCCAGAGGTCACTCGCTCAGCAACATTGACGAATGCCAACGACACCCACAACTTCTATGATGATCCGGAGCTTAACAATTTCGTAGGGTCGGTGATGATTCAATCCCTTGACAACCAGCCTATCGTTGCCGTGTCCAACGTTCGCAACTGGGCTGCGCCGATCGGAACAGATTCAGTGTTTGCGTTCAACGGTAGTAATCGCTGATTGCCGTGCCAATGTAGATTGACGTTTGTTCTTGTACAGATCGGTTCGGCCGCAACGGGCGAAGCGCCCATGTGACCATTCCACCTGCTGGTGATAAGATGGTTTCATGATCGCAACAACCAACCCCGCCATTATCGAAATCACCCAAGCTCTCAAAGCCGAGGCCACAGCGCTCGGCTTCAATCGCGTCGGCATCATCCCCGCGGGGCCGGCCCGCCGTCTCGACGCCTACATGCGCTGGATCGCTGAAGGCAAGCACGGCGAAATGGGCTACATGGCTCGGTCGGATCGCGTCATTCGCAGGCAGGACCCGGGCGTGATTCTCCCCGGCGTGCGCTCGTTCGTAGTGGTGGGGTTTGATTACGCCACGGCCGAGCTACCGGCCGATATCGCCAACGACCCGTCGCGCGGCC
>WBZO01005248.1_pt1 | contig 13308 bp, 11 predicted proteins | sample 5204261 | NCBI WGS metagenome assembly WBZO01 (sample SAMN12412400, study PRJNA552823) | activated sludge metagenome | isolation source: activated sludge from anammox sidestream of wastewater treatment plant... | place: USA: North Carolina | collected 2017-09
CGCGCAGACACCGGCGCATTTTCGAAGGTGTGATTATGCGCACCTATTGACAGAACGTCGGATCTCTACGATGCTTATGTAAACGAATACATCAAGAGGAGCAACTCGCTTGAGAAGTTCAGCGGTAACGCCACGCCGTTGAACGAGCCGGCAACCGAATGAGCCGGACTGCGCGACTGCGACCGGGATCTCCGCAAATCCTCCGGCATGAATCGCGCAGGCCATGAAGCGCCAGGAATCGACTCCGACCACCCCGTTCGTTCTACGAAGCATCTGTCGTGATGCAACGCTCCCAATGACTACCGCTGCTCCCCTCACCGACCCGCTCCGCACCGATGATCCGGCTGTCGAATGGCACGGACACATCGGGCGAACACTCCGCGAGTCCACGCCGTACTGGCCTGCCCCAAGGCGAGCGCCTGTCGGTGCTCCCGATGTCGTCGTGGTGCTCCTCGATGATCTCGGCTACTCGGATCTCGGTTGCTACGGCGCGGAGATCCGAACCAAGGCGATCGATTCGATCGCCCGGCGAGGCATGCGGTTTGTCAACTACACGACCGTTCCCATGTGTACGCCTGCCCGAGCGGCCTTACTCACGGGAAAGAATCCTCACGCGGTCGGTTGCGGATGGCTCACCTTCAATGATCCTGGCTTCCCCGGGTATCGCGGAGGCGAGATGACTCGCGATACACCTACCCTGGCCGAGACCCTCCGCGCCAACGGTTATTCAACGTACATGGTGGGAAAGTGGCACAACACTTCGGAATGCAACACCACCGCGTCCTCAGATCGCTCGTCCTGGCCACTGGCACGCGGATTTGATCGCTTCTATGGCTTCCTCGGCGCCGAGACGAACTACTTCGCACCGTCACAGCTTATCGAAGACAACACCCTCCTGACTCAGGACATCTACGCACAGGATTACTACTGCACTGACGACTGGACCGATCGAGCGATCGTCATGCTCAAGGAGCACGTGAGCAACGCTCCAAGCAAGCCGTTCTTCCTCTACGTTGCCCACAATGCCCCTCACGCCCCACTGCATGCGAAGAGCGAGGATCTCGCGCGATATCGGGGCACCTACGATCGCGGTTGGGACGCAATCCGCTCGGATCGGATGCAGCGGCAGCAGGCATTGGGATTGTTTCCCGAATGTCCGAAGCCGTCTCCGCACAGTCCTGGTGTCAAGGACTGGAACGCGCTTTCACCCGACCAACGCCGCGTAATGGCTCGCTATATGGAGCTTTATGCTGCCGTTGTCGACAACATGGATCAGAATCTCGGCCGCTTGCTCGATGCACTTGCATCCATCGGGCGAATCGACAACACCATCATCGTCGTTACCTCCGACAACGGTGCAAACGGTGTCGGCGGGCCTGAAGGCGCAGCCAACAATCTCGCCAAGCGATTGACCAACTCCGAGGACTCTGAATGGGTTCAACAGTGTCTTCAAAATGACACGCTCGGACGCGCTGACTCGTGGCCCGCCTATCCGTTGGGTTGGACCGACGTCTCGACCACGCCGTTTCGCCTCTACAAGACGACCACGATGAACGGGGGGATCCGGGTCCCATTCATCCTTCAATGGCCTGCTCGATGGTCGAGGGGAAATCGCATTGAGCGCGAATGGGTGCACGTGACCGATGTCACTCCCACGATACTCGATCTCATTGGAGTCGAAGCCCCCAAGGTCCTCAATGGCTTTCGCACGAGACCCCAAGACGGTGTGAGCTTCCGAGATGTGCTCGAAACCGGCGCTCCTTCGCGTCGCTCGAGTCAGCACTACGAACTGGCCGGCAATCGTGGATACATCTCCGGAAACTGGAAGATCGTATCGCTGCAGCCGCCCGGGAAAGCGATCGATTTGTCGAACTGGATGCTATTCAATCTCGTCGACGATCCCACCGAGTTGCACGACTTAGCCAATGAGCAGCCCGAGAAACTACTGGAGCTCGTTAGCGCATTTGATCGCGAAGCCTATGCCAACTATGTCTATCCTCTTGACAATCGGGGGTTACGCCGTTCGCTCACGGTTCCTCCAAATAGAGAGGCGTTCGTAAATGAATCGAGGACGTTCTTTCCAGGGACGGGAACGGTCGCCGCAGCAGCGGTGGCCCCGCTCGTAGCCGATCGAAGCTATCGACTAACCTGTGCATTCGATTGGAATCCAGGTGCGCGCGGAGTCATTTTCGCGTTTGGCGATGCCATTTTTGGCTTTGCCCTTTATGCGAGAGATGATGAATTGCACTTTCATTACCGTGGTTCCCCGAGGCAGGGAGTCGACATGCCAAGCATGCGCGCCAAGTCCGGCCGCAATGAGTTTGTTTTGGACTATGCGGCAACAGGGCAGCGCAACGGTATTGGAACGATATATCTCGGCAACCTTGAGGTTGGTTCACGTGACATGAGTCCGACCATCATCCTGGGCTTGAATGTGGGCGAGGGGTTGGATATCGGATGCGACCGGCGGTTGCATGTGACTGCGGGGTACGGTGGTACCGGGATCTGTGCGTACACGGAGGCTGTTCATTTTGTACGGATAGAGCCAGGCCCCCAAGCTACCGATAGTTATGCGAACAAGCCAGAGCGGCTTTCGCAGATGGAATGACTCCGCAGCGAACTTCGCGCTCTGTCCGAGGCTCGGCAAGCGAGGGGAATCGATGCAGTTTCACGCCGCGAACGCAGAAAGTTCGCGTACCGTGGCTTGACACCATGTATCAACCATTACGCACTGCATGTTGAGGAGGATGAATGGATCTCCGTCGAATCACACGATGCGCCGCCATCGTCGCGACATTGGTTGCGGCGACACTGCCTCTCACGCTGCACGCGCAGGGATCGCCCTATCCGAGCAAGCCGATCAAAATGGTTGTGCCGTGGCCAGCAGGCGGTTTGGTTGACGTCCTCGGCCGCGCGGTAGGAAGAGCCGTGGGTGATGCGGTCGGTCAGGCGGTCGTCGTGGAGAATCGGGTCGGTGCCGGAGGGTCCATGGGAGCCGCCGCGGTAGCGACAGCGGAGCCTGATGGATACACGATCTTGCTGTCGACGAGCGCCCTCAACATGAATGCCGCGCTCGGAGTGAAGACATCTTTTGACGTGTTCAAGGATTTCGAGCCCATTGCCGTCGCGGCCTATGCGCCGTCAATCTTGGTTTGCAATAACGACCTACCCGTGAAGTCGGTTCGCGATCTGATTGCGCTGGCAAAGCGTGAGCCGGGACGGCACACCTATGCATCCGCTGGGCTTGGATCGCCGGCGCATTTTTCCGGGGAACTCCTCAAATCGCTGGCGGGTATCGACATGACGCACGTTGCGTACAAGGGAGCGCCACCCGCCATGCTCGACGTGATCGCAGGCCGCGTCGATTGCATATTTGCGAATGTCACCGTGGGTCAACCGCAGATTAGAGCCGGCAAGGTGCGAGCGCTGGCCGTAACCAGCGCAAAGCGAATTCCGGGATTGTCGGATCTTCCGACGATGGGCGAAGCAGGGGTGGCCGGGTTCGAAGCGGATCAGTGGCTAGGATTTCTGGCTCCCGCGGGCACATCGCAGGCGATCATCGGGGTCTTGGCCAAGCAGATCAATCAGGCACTTACGGTCCCGAGCGTACGTACCGTACTTGAAGAGAATGGGATGACCGTTGCGGCGCCCTTGAGTCCGTCGGAGTTCCAGAACTATCTCCGTGAGGATTACGCCAAGTGGTCGTCACTGGTTCAAAAGGCAGGAATTCGCCTGGAGTGAGCTTCGGTTAGCGTCAACTCGGGATAAGCCCCCTTTCTTCCGAGTCGCGGTCATACATCCGTTGCGGCAATTGCTCGGCGCCACCGGCCTCGCCGCGCGCGTCGAGCGCATCGAGGACCTGGGCGACACCGCGATCATCAGCTTCACCGCCGGCAGTCGGCTCATCAAGCAGAAGGCCGACCGTGCGCCGGACGTGCGCGAGGGCGAATCCGTGCGTCTGAGCTTCGCCCCCGAGGCGGCCCACCTCTTCGACCGCGCGACCGGCGCGCGCCTTTGACCTTTCTGGGAAGAACGCTCATGAAGACCACCAAGCCGAATGTCGTCTTGATCCTCAACGACGACATGGGCTATTCCGACCTCGGCTGCTACGGCGGCGAGGTGCAAACGCCCAATCTCGACCGACTCGCCGCCAACGGCCTGCGCTTCTCGCAGTTCTACAACACCGCGCGCTGCAGTCCATCGCGCGCGTCGCTGCTCACCGGCTTGCACCCGCACCAGACCGGAGTCGGCATCCTCACCTACGACTCGGGTCCCGAAGGCTACGCGGGCAATCTCAACCATCGCTGCGTGACGATTCCCCAGGTGCTGAAGGCCAACGGCTATCGCACCTACATGAGCGGCAAGTGGCACGTGGCGTCGAGCCTCACCGAGCCCACCGACACGTGGCCGATGCAGCGCGGCTTCGACGAGTTCTACGGCACGATCATCGGCGCCGGCAGCTTCTACGATCCCAACACGTTGACGCGCGGCAACGACAACATCGAGCACGAGGCCAAGGCGCCCGGCTTCTTCTATACGGATGCGATCAGCGACCAGGCGGTCGCCTACATCGAGCGCCACCGGCGCGAGCACCCCGACACGCCGTTCTTCGAGTACGTGGCGTACACCGCGCCGCACTGGCCGCTGCACGCGCACGACGAGGACATCGCCAAGTACAAGGGCCGCTTCGACGCGGGCTGGGACACGCTGCGCGAGGCGCGGCTCGCGCGGCTCATCCGTTCCGGCATCCTCGATCGCCAGTGGCAGCTCTCGCCGCGCGACCCCACGCAGCCGGCGTGGAGCGACGCCGAGCACAAGGCATGGCTTGCGCGCTGCATGGAGGTCTACGCGGCGCAGATCGACCGCATGGACCAGGGCATCGGCCGGATCCTCGCCGCACTGGAGAGGACCGGCCAGCTCGAGAACACGATCGTGATCTTCCTCGCCGACAACGGAGCCTGCGCCGAGGACATTCCCGAGAACGTGCCGATCGACGAGCTCGTGGAGAAGCTCATGATCGCGAAGTCGCACACGCGCGACGGTGAGCCGGTGCACTTCGGCAACGATCCGTCGCGCATGCCCGGTCCCGAGAACACGTATCAGAGCTACGGGCAGGCGTGGGCCAACCTCTCGAACACGCCGTTTCGCTATTACAAGCACTGGATCCACGAGGGCGGGATCGCGACGCCGCTCATCGTGCATTGGCCCGGGGGCATCGCCGCCCGGAACGAGATCCGGCACGCGCCGGGGTACTTGCCCGACATCATGGCAACGATCGTCGACCTCACGGGCAGCTCGTATCCCGACACGTTCGACGGCAACCCGATCGCGCCGCTCGAAGGCATGTCGCTCGCCCCGACGTTCGAGCGCGACGGGCTCGCGCGTGACGCGATGTTCTGGGAGCACGAGGGGAACGCCGCGGTGCGCAGCGGAAAGTGGAAGCTCGTGCGCGCGTATCCGGGCCCGTGGGAACTCTATGACCTCGAGGCCGATCGCACCGAGCTCCACGACGTCGCCGCGCAGCATCCGGAGCGCGTTGCGGACATGGCGCGACAGTACGAGGCATGGGCCGCGCGCTGTGGCGTCATCCCGCGTGCGCAGATCGTGGCGCTCATGCGCAGCCAGGGCGTCACGAAGGCGTTTTGGGAGAAGGAAGAGGAGTAGGGCCCCGGCGGCGGACGGTGCCGCCGCGCCGCTTGCTGGCCGCGTTCGCGATGAAATCGCGCGATACTGGGCGCTCGCTCCCCCGATCACGACCGAGGTCCCTTCGATGCCTGTCTATCGCAAGACGCCGGAAGCGCTCGCCCGGCTCACCCCAGAGCAGTATCGCGTCACGCAGTTGAGCGGGACCGAAGCCCCGGGCACCGGTGCGCTCCTGCACAACCACGAGCCGGGGATCTACGTCGACGTCGTTTCCGGGGAGCCGCTCTTCGCCTCGTCGGCGAAGTTCGAATCCGGCTGCGGCTGGCCGAGCTTCACGCAACCGATCACCCGCGACGCAGTCACCGAGTTGCGCGACACGTCGCACGGGATGCTTCGCACCGAAGTGCGCTCCGCGGCCGGAGACAGCCACCTCGGGCACGTCTTCGAGGACGGCCCGGCCGATCGGGGCGGGCTTCGCTACTGCATCAATTCCGCGTCGCTGCGCTTCGTGCACCGCGATGCCATGGCGGCGGAAGGCTACGGCGCGTACCTCGACCAGGTGCCGACGCGCTGACGCGGGGTGACGCCGGCGCACGCGGCGTCGACGCCACCGAACAATCCGCATCCTCCGCGTGGGGCCGGCACTCGCGACTCCGGCACTCGCGACTCCGGCACCCGCGACTCCGGCATCACGTGCCCTGCGTCATTCCGCCTTGATGCCCGCGTCGGCGATGACCTTGCCCCACTTCGCCGTCTCGCTCTTGACGAACGCGGCGAACTCTTCGGGGCTGCTCGTGCGCGCCTCCACCCCCGAGGCCATGAGCTGCTTCTTCACCTCGGGGTTTTGCATCACCTTGGTGAACTCGCTGTTGAGCCGCGCGATGATCGCCGGCGGCACGCCATTGGGCACGAAGATGCCGAGCCAGCCGTTCGCCTCGAAGCCCGGGAACCCGGACTCGGCGACCGTGGGAACGTCGGGTAGCGATGGGCTGCGTTGCGCCGACGTCACCGCGAGGCCGCGAACCTTGCCGCCCTGGATGTGCGGCATCCCCGACGCGATCGACAGCGCCGCCATCGGGATGTGGCCGCCGAGAAGGTCGGTGATCGCGGGCGAGGCGCCCTTGTAGGGGATCTGTGTCGCCTTGAAGCCGCCCTGGATCTGCAGGAGCTCGACCGCGAGGTGCGTGAACGTGCCGTAGCCCGCCGTGCCATAGGTGACCTTGCCCGGCGCGGCCTTCGCCGCGGCCACCCAGTCGCGCAGCGTCGCGTACTTGCCGTTGATCGCGCCCATGAACAGGAACGGCGAGCTCGCCACCTGGATCACGGGCGTGAGGTCGCGCGACGGCACGATGGCGGCATTCTTCTGCACCGCCGGGGCCACCACGACGTTGTCGACCTGGCCCATCACCATTTCGTAGCCATCCTTGGGCGCGTGCGCGGCGTCGGTGAGGCCGATCATGCCGCCGGCCCCCGCCTTGTTCTCGACGACGACGGTCCACCCGGTCTGCTTGGCGAGTTCGGTCGCGACGAGGCGCGACACGATGTCGGTGCCGCCTCCGGGCGGGAACGGCACGATGAGCCGGATCGGCCGCGCCGGGTAGTTCTGCGCAACCGCGGGGACGGCAAAGGCGAGCGCGGCGAGGGCCGCAACGACGAAACGCTTCATGGCACTCCTCCCTTGGAGAGTCTTCACGTGGACGACGAACGGTTCAACCGACGGCGCACGCCGCGCCGTCGAGCGAATACTTGCGAAGGCGCGGACCCGCCTTCATGACCTGACCCGACAGCGGGCGCCCGATCACCGCCTCGACGCGACGCGCCACGGCCGCCAGCGCCTCGAGATCGACACCGGTGTCGAATCCCGACTCCTCGAGGAGGTAGACCAGGTCCTCGGTGCAAATGTTACCCGTGGCGCCGGGTGCGAAGGGGCACCCGCCCAGACCCGCGATCGACGCTTCGTAGCGCCGGATTCCAAGGTCGAGACCGACCATCACGTTGGCAAGCCCGATGCCGCGGGTATTGTGGAAGTGGAGCGTGACGGGCAAGCCCGGGTGCGCGTGCTCGATCGCGCGCACGAGGCGCGTGACCGTCGGTGGCGTGGCCATGCCGGTGGTATCGCCGAGGGTCAGCTGCGTGAAGCCCAACGCGGCGTAGGTGTCGATCACGCGCATCGCCGCGGCGACGGGTACGTCGCCCTCGAACGGGCAGCCGAAGGCGCACGCCACGGCACCGCGCAGCTCGGCCTTCCCGCGCGCGATGTCGGCCACCTCGCGCACGGCCGCGAGCGAGCCGTCGATCGTATTGTTGAGGTTCGCCTTGTTGTGCGTCTCGCTCGCCGAAACGAAGCATACGACCTCGTCGACGGCCGCACCCAGCGCCCGCTCGGCGCCGCGCGCATTGGGCACGAGCGCAGCAATGTGCGCCTGCGCGCGGTGCTGCACGAGCGCGAGCATCTCGTGCGCATCGGCGAGCTGCGGCACGGCGCGCGGGCTCACGAACGACGTCGCCTCGAGGTCACGGATGCCGGCGGCGATGAGCGCGTCGACGATCTCGGCCTTGACCGCCGTCGGGATGAAGGTCTTCTCCGATTGAAAGCCGTCGCGGGTGCCGACCTCGATGATCGTCACGCGCTCGTGGGTGGGGTTTGCGTAGTCCATCGCGGGTCGAGGATGAGGAGTCGGGGATCGGGGCGACCGAGCAGCGTTCGACGCATGCCTTGGGCGCCGGGTCACGCCACCCCTTTTGCCCGCAGCGCGGCAATCGCTTCCGTACTGTACCCGAGACCGGTCAGGATCGCGTCGGTATCGGCGCCGAGCGCCGGCGGCCGGCGGTGGATCCGGCACGGCCCGTCGGTGAACTTGATCGGAAAACCCAGGACGTCGAGCGGGCCGTGCACCGGATCGTCGATCGTGATCCGCATCTGCTGGTGGCGAATCTGGGGATCGGTGAAGACCTCCTTCAATCCCATCACGCGCCCGCAGGGCACGCCCGCGGCGTTGAGGACGTCGAGCCAGTGTTCGATCGGCCGTGTCCGCGTCACCGCAGCGATCTCGGCGTTGATCTCGGGTCGATGCGCGAAGCGATCGGCGTTCGTGCGGAACGAGGGATGGTCGCGCAGATGGTTGAGGCCGAGCGCATCGAGCAGCTTGAAGTAGACCTGGTCGTTCGACGGTGCGATCGCCACCTCGCCGTCGGCTGCCTCGAACAGGCCGTACGGTGCGACGAGCGCGTGGTCGTTGCCGGTGCGCAACGGCTGCTCGCCGGTTTCGAAATAATGCGAAGCGAGGAAGGCGAGGTTCGCGACCATGCTGTCGACGAGCGAGGTCGCGACTTCCTCGCCCTTGCCGGTGCGCTCGCGGCGCACGAGCGCGGCGCAGACGCCCATCGCCGCGTAGGCGCCGGCAATGAGATCGGACAGCGGTGGGGCGGCGCGCTGCGGCGGCTCGCCCTCGGCGCCGTTGACACTCATGAAGCCGCTCATCGCCTGCGCGATGAAATCGAACGTCGGCCGATCGCGGTACGGCCCGTCCATGCCAAAGCCGGTGATGTGGCCGATCACGAGGTCGGACTTGATCGCGCGCAGCGCGTCGCGCGAAAGGCCGATCTTGTCCATGACCCCCGGGCGGAAGTTGTCGAGCACCACGTCCGCCGTGGCGATGAGCTTGCGCAGGATCGCCTTGCCCTCGTCGCTGCGCAGGTCGAGCGTGAGCGAGCGCTTGTTGCGATTGAACGAAGCGAAGTAGAGGCTGTACCCGTTACGCAGCGCCCCCTGCTTGCGCACCGGATCGCCGTCGTCGGGATCCTCGACCTTGATGACCTCGGCGCCCATGTCGGCGAGGAACATCGAGCAGAACGGGCCAGAGAGGATGCGCGAGAGATCGATGACGCGAATGCCTTCGAGTTGCATGACGAGGGTGCGAGGCTTCTTGACAGTCGGTCAGGATAACGGCATCATACCAAACAATTGTTTGTTTTCCTATCCTGACCATTCGCTCTCCGCTGCCGGTGCCCCCGTGACGCTTCCCGAAGCTGCCCCGACCGCACGCGACGCCGCTCGCCCCCCGCGCACCGGCACGCGCAGCGACAGCCGTCTGCCGCTCGTGCTCGATGCGGCCGCGCGCTTCTTCGCCGAGAAGGGCTTTGGCTACACGTCGATGCGCGACATCGCCGGGGCGGCGGGGATGCTGCCGGGGTCGCTGTACTACTACTTCGCGTCGAAGGAAGAGCTGCTGGTCGCGGTGTACGCGCAAGGCGTGCGCCGCATCGCGGACACCGTGCTCCCCGCGCTCGGCGCCACCGACGTCGATCCGTGGACGCGTCTTGCCAACGTGTGCGCGGCGCATCTCGCGGGTCTCCTCGAGGACGGCGACTACGGCCAGGTCGTGATCCGGGTTCGCCCGGAAGACGCGCCTGCCGTGGCGGCACGCCTCACGGCGCTGCGCGACGAGTACGAGGCGATCTTCGCGCAGGCGATCGATGCGCTGCCGCTGCCGCCGCGAACCGATCGGCGTGCCCTGAAGCTCATGCTCCTGGGCGCGCTCAACTGGTCACAAACCTGGTATCGCCCGGGCAAGGATTCGCCGCCGGTGCTGGCGCGACGCTTCGTCCGCCTGCTGCGCGATCCGCTCGGACAGTGAAGGAACGCCATGCCTGATTCCGCCTTTCGCCCCAAGGTCCTCATCACCAAGATCGGCCTCGATGGCCACGATCGCGGTAGCCGCATCGTCGCGGCGCACCTGCGCGACGCCGGCGTCGAGGTCGTCTACACGCCGCCGTGGCAGGACATCGGGACGGTCGTCAAGCTCGCGGTCGAGGAGGACGTCGATCTCATCGGGGTGTCGTCGCTCGCCACCGATCACCTGATCGTGCCGAAGCTCATGCGCGCGCTGCGCGACGCGGGCGCGGGCGACGTCGCGGTGATCGTCGGCGGGATCGTCCCCGACGCCGACGAGAAGATGCTGCTCGACGCCGGTGTGGCGCGCGTCTTCCATCCCGGCGTCAAGCTCGAGGAGATCGCGGCGTACGTCCACGCTGCGAGTGCGACCGTGCGCACGCAGCGCTTTCCCGTCACCGCCAACGCCTAGGGTCGCGCCATGAACAAACCACTGCCACATCCTGTCCCCGGATCCACCGCCGAAGCGCAGGTCCGCTGGGCGACCGAATACGCGGCGCAGATCGGCCGCGATCGCGAGGTCCGCAACCGCTCGGGGATCCCGATCAAGCCGCTGTACACGCCGCTCGACGTCGACCCGGCGCGCTTCGACGCCGACGTGGGCTTCCCCGGTCAACTGCCGTACACGCGCGGCATCTACGCCACGATGCACCGCGGCCGCACGTGGACGCAACGGCAGCTGATCGGGCTGGGCACGCCGGCGCTGTACAACGCGCGCCTGCGCGACATCCTCGACAAGGGCGCCACCGCCGTCTCGCTCATCCCGTGCAACTCCGTATTCCGCGGCTACGACATGGACGAGGTCGACGCCGAATTGCTCGGCACCTGCGGTGTCGTGTGCAACAGCGCCGACCACATGGCCACCTGTCTTGCGGGCGTCGACCTCGCCCGCACGTCGTGCGCGATGAACGATCCGTCGCCGTTCACGCTGCTCGCGTTCATGCTCGACACCGCCCGGCGCAACGGCGTGGACTGGCGTGCGTTGAGCGGGACGTCGAACCAGAGCGACTACCTGTCGCACTTCGTGGCCAATCACATGTTCTTCCGGCTCGCACTCGGCGGCGCCCGCCGGGTGCTGATCGATCACATCGCCTGGTGCGCCGAGCATCTGCCGCGCTGGAACCCGCTGTCGGTGGTCGGCCAGCACATGCAGCAGGCAGGCGCGACCCCGGCCGAGGCGCTCGCGTTCACGTTGGCTTCGGCGATCCAGTACGCCGACGACTGCGTCGCCGCCGGCATGTCGCCCGACGACTTCCTGCCGCGCTTCACGTTCTTCTTCGACATCTCGATCTCGTTCTTCGAGGAGATCGCCAAGTTCCGTGCCGGCCGCCGCATCTGGGCGCGGATCACGCGCGAGCGCTACGGCGCGCAGGACCCTCGCTCGTGGCGCTTCAAATTCCACGGCCAGACGTCGGGCGTGGACCTGACGCGCCAGCAGCCGTTGAACAACATCGCGCGCGTCACCGCGCAGGCGATCGCCGGCATCTTCGGCGGCTTGCAGTCGATGCACACCGACGCCTACGACGAGGTGCTCTCGTGCCCCACGCAGTTCGGCGCACGCATCGCGGTGGCCACGCAGAACATCCTGCGCGAGGAGGCGCACCTGACCGACGTGATCGATCCGCTCGGCGGGTCGTACTACGTCGAGAAGCTGACCGACGAGATGGAGGCCAAGGTCGTCGCGATCATGGCCGAGGTCGACGCCGCCGGCGGGATGTACGCAGCCGTCGAGTCGGGGTTCGTGCAGCGGCGGATCGGCGAATCGGCGCGCGCCTTCCAGGAGCGCATCGACACGGGGGAGCAAACCGTGGTCGGCGTCAACCGCTACGAGGTCGACGAGGACGCGAGTTCGCGCCCCGCGCTCGCCAAGCCCGATACGGCGCTCATGGACGCGCACCGCGCCGACTTCGCGCGCTACAAGGCGCAGCGCTCGCAGGACGACGTCGAGCGCTCGCTCGCCGACCTCGCGCGCGCGGCGCAGGCGACCGGACCCGGCCGCAGCAACATCTTCGGGGCGATCGTCGCCGCGGCGGCCACGGGCTGCACGCACGGCGAGATCTGCGGCACGTTGCGGCGCGAGCTGGGCTTCGGGCATCCGCTCGTCGTCGTCTGAGCGCGGGCAACGCCATGCCGCGCACCGATTCTCCGGCCGCCGCCGACCGCAACCCCGCCGCGGCGCTCGCGCCGCGCATCGCGGCGCTACGCGCGGGGGATCGCGCCACGCTCGCCCGCGCCATCACCGAGATCGAGAACGAGCTCCCTTCGGCGCCCGCGCTGCACGCGGCCTTGCGCGAGCACGCGGGCCACGCACACGTCGTGGGCATCACCGGCCCGCCGGGCGCGGGCAAGTCCACGCTCATCAATGCGCTCGTCACCGAGCTTGCGCGGCGCGGCAAGCGCGTCGCAGTCGCGGCGGTCGATCCGTCGAGTCCGGTCACCGGCGGCGCGGTGCTCGGCGATCGCGTGCGCATGGACATCGGCATCGCCGACAACGTCTTCATCCGCTCGCTCGCCTCGCGCGGCCACGGCGGCGGGCTCGCCCGCACCACGCCGCGCGTGGTCGACGTGCTCGACGCCGCCGGCTTCGACACGATCGTCGTCGAGACCGTCGGCGCCGGCCAGTCCGACGTCGACATCGCCGCCTTTGCCGACACGAGCATCGTGGTTTCGCCGCCGGGACTGGGTGACGGCATCCAGGCGATCAAGGCCGGGATCCTCGAGATCGCCGACATCCTCGTCGTCACCAAAGCGGATACGCCGAACGCCACCCGCACCGAGCGTGACCTGCTCGACATGCTGCGGCTGCGCGCGCGCAAGGAAGGGTGGCGCGTGCCCGTGCTGTGCACGTCGGCAACCACCGGAGACGGCATCGCGAAACTCGCCGACACGCTCGACGAGCACGCCCGCGCCGCCGGCGTCGGTCGGCGTCCTCGAAGAAGAGCTCCATGGCGAGCTCGTCCAGGTCGAACGCCGCCCGGTCCAGCAGCCCGCGG
>WBZO01005249.1_pt1 | contig 13305 bp, 9 predicted proteins | sample 5204261 | NCBI WGS metagenome assembly WBZO01 (sample SAMN12412400, study PRJNA552823) | activated sludge metagenome | isolation source: activated sludge from anammox sidestream of wastewater treatment plant... | place: USA: North Carolina | collected 2017-09
TTATGGCGAAGGCGCGCTGTTCTGCGGCGACACGCTGTTCGCCTGCGGCTGCGGCCGGTTGTTCGAGGGGACTGCCGCGCAAATGTGGTCATCGCTGGGAAAGCTCGCCGCCCTGCCGCCCGAGACGGGCGTGTACTGTGCCCATGAGTACACCGAGTCGAACATCCGTTTCGCCCTCGCCGTTGAACCCGGCAATGCCGCGCTGCTGACCCGCGCCGGACGCGTGGCGGAATTGCGGCGGAACCTGCAACAGACGGTGCCCTTTGCCCTGGCCGAGGAGCTGGCGACGAATCCCTTCCTGCGCAGCGCACAACCCGAGGTGGCACGCGCCGCCGAGCGGCATTGCGGAACCGCCCTGCCCGGCGCCACCGAGGTATTCGCCGCGCTGCGCGAATGGCGGAACGGATTCCGCTGAAAGTCAGTCTCTCAAGAGCGCCGGTGCAGCCGCCTGGATGCGATTCCGTCCCAGTCGCTTGGCCTCGTACAGCGCCCAGTCGGCCGCACTCAGCAGCCTGGGCATGGCCTCGGGCTGCTGCGGCGTCAGGCTCGCCGCGCCGACGCTCACCGTGACGACGCCGAAGGATGACACCTCGTGCGGGATGCCCAGCGCCTGCACCACCGCGCGCATGGCTTCCGCCACCAGCAAGGCCCCTTCCGGTCCGGTGCCCGGCAGGATCGCGGCAAATTCCTCGCCACCGTAGCGCGCCACCACGTCGGCTGGACGGCGCAACCGCTCCCGCAAGGCCTCCGCCACCGCACGCAAGCAGGCATCGCCCGCCTGGTGCCCGCAGCTGTCGTTGTATTGCTTGAAGAAATCCACGTCGATCATCAGGAGGGACAGCACCTCGCGTTCCCGCAGGCAGCGCCGCCATTCCCGCGAGAGGGCTTCGTCGAACTGCCTCCGGTTGGCGATGCCGGTAAGTCCGTCGACGGCGGAGAGCCGCGTCAGTTCGCGGTTGGCGCTGTCCAGCTTGTGCGTCAGCACGCGCAGCGCTTCGTGCATCTGGATGATGCGCTGCATGGCCCGTACCTTGGCGCCCAGCACCACTTCGCTCACCGGCTTGAACAAGTAGTCGTCGCCGCCTGCCTCGATGCCGCGTTCGAGATCCTCGTCCTTGGTCAGGGCGGTGAGGAAGATGATCGGCGTCCACTCGCCGGGCTTTTCCATGGCCCGGATGCGCCGCGCCACTTCGAAGCCGTCGAGGCCGGGCAGGATGATGTCGAGCAGGATGAGCTGTGGGCGCTCGCGCTCGAAGCTGGCGATCCCCGCCAGCCCGTCGCGGGCCTGCACCGGCTGAATTCCCAGCCGCTCCAGCAAATGGCAGATCACCGCCTGGCTGGTCGCGGTATCTTCGATGACGAGAGCTTTCATGAGGGAGCGGCGAAAATGATCTTCTCAGGCGAAGGAGCATAGCGGAATTCGGGGACGGCGGTGCCGAATTTGCGAAGATGCAGGAAGGCAAATTGACGCGGTCTGGCACCAACGGTAGCATTCAGTTTTCGCACGATCAGGCTCCATGTTCAAGTTCAAGCCCGCCTTGCCGGGAATCTTCGCCTGCCTCGCTTTCTGCCTGATTCCCGCCGCCGCTCTCGCCTCCGAAGCGTCCGACTCGCCGGCTGTCGTCGCGGCCCCCGTCGCTGCCGAAGTGCCCGCTGCCGAGCCGGTCCAGACCATCGAGCTGAAGGCCGATCTCCCGCCCCTGGCGACGATCGACCTGACCCAGTCGCCCGACGATCTGTGGGAGCGCATCCGTCGCGGCTTCGGCATGCCCGACATCGACAGCCTCCTCGTTCAGCAGCAGCAGGCCTGGTATCTCGCGCGGCCGGAATATCTGCGGCGCGTGGTCGAACGCAGCCGCCGCTACATGCACCATATCGTCGAGGAACTGGAGAAGCGGGGCATGCCCACCGAGCTGGCTTTGCTGCCGATCGTCGAGAGCGCCTACAACCCGATGGCCTACTCCCGCGCCCACGCCTCAGGCATGTGGCAGTTCATTCCGTCCACCGGCAAAACCTACCAGCTTGACCAGAACTGGTGGCTGGACCAGCGCCGCGACATCATCGCGTCCACCAGCGCGGCCCTCGATTATCTGCAATCGATTTACGAGATGCACGGCGACTGGCATCTGGCGCTGGCATCCTACAACTGGGGCGAGAACGCCGTGGCGCGAGCCATCAACAAGAACAAGGCAAAGGGCCTGCCGACCGACTACCTCAGCCTGAGCATGCCCAACGAGACGCGCTGGTACGTGCCCAAGCTGCAAGCCCTGAAGAACATCGTTGCACGGCCGCAGCTCTTCAACGTCAGCCTGGATCCCATCCCTAACAGGCCCTACTTCCAGACCGTCGAGGTTTCCGCCCACATGGACGTCGCCATCGCCGCGCGCCTGGCGGAAATGACCATCGAGGAATTCCTCGTCCTTAACCCGGCCTACAACCGGCCGGTGATCCCGGACAAGGGCGGCGCCAGCATCGTGCTGCCGGCCGAGAAGGTCGACGTGTTCCTGTCCAACCTGGAAGCGCACGACAAGCCGTTGACCAGCTGGCAGGCCTACACGATCAAGAAGGGCGAGAGCCTGGACAGCGTGGCGAAAAAACACGGCATGACGGTGGCGCGTCTGCGCCAGGTCAACGGCATCAACCCCAAAATGCGCATCGGGCCAGGCCATACCCTGCTGGTGCCGGCCAGGGGGGAAGCGGGAACGGACAACCTGCTCGCCGTCAACCTTCCCGTGGCCAAGCCGACTGTGGGTAAACCGGTGGCCAAGGGCAGTCGCCGGACCAAGACATCCTCGGCCAGCAAAACCCCCGGCGCCAGAAAACCGGCAGCGCAGGCAGCAGCGAAACCCCAGGCCAAGATCCCCGCCAGGAAGACACCGGCGAAGAAAGTCGCCGCCCGCCGCCCGGCCGCCGCCAACTGAGCCGCTTATTCGTAAAGGAAGCAGCGCACGCGGTGCGTGTCGCCTAGCCGCGTCTCGGCCGGATAGGCGACGGCGCATTGCGGCATGGCCCGCGGGCAGCGTGGATGGAAATGGCAGCCGGCCGGCGGCTGCGACGGGGAGGGCATGTCCCCCTTCAGGACGATCGCTTCGCGACGGCCATCGGCATCCAGACGCGGCACGGCAGAGAGCAGGGCCTCGGTGTAGGGATGCTTCGGCTCGCGCAGGATTTCTTCTACCGCACCCCGCTCGACGATGCGGCCGAGGTACATCACCGCCACCTCGTGCGCCAGGTATTCCACCACCGCGATGTTGTGGGTGATAAACAAATAGGCCAGGCCGAGCGCGCCCTGCAGTTCCTTCAGCAGGTTGAGGATCTGCGCCTGCACCGAGACGTCGAGGGCGCTGGTCGGCTCGTCGCACACCAGCAGGCGCGGCGCCACCGCCAGCGCCCGCGCGATGGCGATGCGCTGGCGCTGACCGCCGGAAAACTCGTGCGGATAGCGCCCAAGCATGGCGGCGGAAAGACCGACGCGCTCGAGCAATTCTGCCGTGCGGTGCGCTTTGGCTGGCGGCGTCCCCCCTTGGCCGAGGGCGGACAGGCCCTCCTCGATGATGTCGCCGATCCGCATGCGCGGGTCGAGCGAGGCATAGGGATCCTGGAAAACGATCTGCATCTCGCCACGCAGCCGGCGCAGCCGCGCGGCAGGCAGCGCCGTCAGTTCCTCGCCGCGGAAGCGCACGCTGCCGCCAGTCGGCTTCAGGAGTTGCAGGATGGCCTTGCCCACGGTGGTCTTGCCGCAGCCGGATTCGCCGACCAGCGCCAGGGTGCGCCCGGAAGTCAGTCCCAGCGAGACGCCGTCGACCGCCCTCACCTGGCCCACGGCGCGGCGGAACACGCCCTGGCGAATCGGGAAATGCACCTTCAGGTCATCCACCTCGAGCAGCGGTGCGGCTTCAACCGCTTGCAATGAAGACGCACTCTCCTCCGTTGGTGCCTGCGCGGCCGGCCCGCCACCGGCGAGTTGCGCATTGACCGCATCGTAGAGATGGCAGCGCACGGCATGCCCCGTTTCCGCCCCGTGCCAGGCCGGGATTTCCTCCCGGCAGCGCGACCAGGCGCGCGGGCAGCGCGGCGCGAAACGGCAACCGGAAAACATCGTCGTCAGCGACGGCACGCTGCCCGCTATGGTTTCCAGCACGCTTTCGCGCCGCTCCGGCCGCGGCAGCGCGGCGAACAGCTTGATCGAATAGGGATGCTTCGGCGCGGCGAAAAAGTCGATCCGTGAAGCGACCTCCACCAGTTCGCCCGCGTACATCACGCCGACGCGGCTGGCCAGTTGGCGGGCGATGCCGAGGTCGTGGGTGATCAGCAGCATGCCCATGCCGCGCTCGCGCTGGAGCGCGCCGAGCAGTTCCAGCACCTGCGCCTGAATGGTGACATCCAGCGCCGTGGTCGGCTCGTCGGCGATCAGCAGCGCCGGGTCGCCGGCCAGTGCCATGGCGATCATGACGCGCTGCTTCATGCCGCCGGAGAACTGGAAGGGATACTCTTCGAGACGCCGCCTCGCATCGGGAATGCCGACCGCGTCGAGCAGTTCGCGTGCGCGTCGCGCCGCCGCCGCGCCGCGCAGCGCGCCATGCCGCGCCAGCACCTCGCCGATCTGCCGGCCGACGCTGAGCACCGGATTCAGGCTGGTTGCCGGCTCCTGGAAGATCATCGCCATCTCGCCGCCGCGCACCTCGCGCATTTGCGCTTCGGTCAGCGCCAGCAGATCGCGGCCGTTCAGCAGCACGCGACCGCCGCGGACACGGCCGGCGTCGGGAAGCAGGCGCATCAGGGAAAGCGCCGTCATCGACTTGCCGCAGCCGGATTCGCCGATCAAAGCAAAAGTTCCGCCCGGCTCGACCTCGAAGGAAACGTCGTCGACGGCCCGCACCGGGCCGGCCGCGCTGTCCAGGAACATTTGCAGCGATTCGACCCTGAGCAGGCTCATGCCATTTTTCCCGGCAGGGAGCGACGGCTGCCGGCCAGGCGCGGATCGAAGGCATCGCGCACCGCGTCGGCGAACAGGTTGGCCGCCAGCACCAGCACGAACATGAAGACGAAGGCGGCCAGCAGCGACCACCACACCACCGGCTCGCGCGCCAGCTCGAGGCGCGCGGTGTTGATCATGGTGCCGAAGCTGATGGTGCTCGGATCGACGCCGATGCCGATGTAGGACAGCACCGCCTCGGCCAGCACCAGGCCGGAGAAATCCATCACCACCGAGATCAATACGATGTGCATGACGTTGGGCAGGATGTGCCGCCCCAGGATGCGTGCCGCCGAAGCGCCGAAGGCCTGCGCCGCCTGCACGTACTCCAGCTCGCGCAGCTTGAGCGTCTCGGCGCGCAGCAGCCGGCACAGCCCGGTCCAGCTGGTCACGCCGAGGATCAGGCACAGCGCCAGCAGGCGCGCATCGGCGCGCTGGGCGGCGGTGGCAAACCAGTCCGGATGCATGTCTATCGCCACCTGCACCATCAGCACCGCTGCGGCGATCAGCAGCACGCCGGGAATCGAGTTGAGCGTCGTGTAAAGATACTGGATGAGATCGTCCACCCAGCCGCCGACATAGCCGGCGACGAGGCCCAGTGCCACGGCGAAGGGCAGCATGACGAGGGTGGTGAGGGTGCCGATGACCAGGCCGGTGCGGATGCTCTTCAGGGTCAGGTAGAGCACGTCCTGGCCGACCTTGTCGGTACCGAGGACGTGGTAGCCGCCGGCGAGCGACAACGCCGGCCCGGCCAGCAGCAGGAGCATGCCCAGCGCAGCCAGCGCGGCATGCCAGGCAAAGCGCGTCTCGCCGCGCCGGATGCGGCGCCAGGCGGCCTGCCAGCCGGTTCCCCAGCGCCGCGCGGCGAACAGTACGGCAAGCGCGACAAAAGTCAGTCCCGCCAGCACGGCGAGCGCGGCGCCCCGCAGCGTCCGCAGCGTCACGTCGCGGCCCCACTCCGCCTCGACATCCGCAAGATGCGCGCCGCCGTGCTTCAGGCGCGGGAACACCCGTGCCTGGCTGCCATCGGGCAGTTCCACCGTCTCCCTGGCGTACAGATGCGCGGCCAGCGGCGCCGAATAGGTTTTCTCGGTGCCGTCCCGGAGCGGCTGCAGCAGCACATCCAGCAGGCTGCGCACCTCGCCGCTGTACCCGCCCGGCTGGCCGGATGCCGCCTCCAGGCGCGGCCGGTAATGCAGGGAGTCGAGCAGCCCGACGACGACGAAGGCCACCAGCAGGGTCAGCGACGCCATGCCGGCGCGGCTTTCGCCGACGCGGTGCCAGGAGGCCAGCAGGTATTCGCGCCGGCTGATGTAGATCCCGGAGGCGATGCCGCATGCAACGAGCAGGAAAACCAGCGCATCGGTCCACAACAGCACGGGCGTCATTGCAGCCTCACGCGCGGGTCGACCAGCGTGTATGACAGGTCGGTCAGGAGCAGGCCGGCAATGTAGAGCACCGAGCCGATGAACACCATCGCGCGCACCACGGCGAAGTCCTGGGCATTGATGGCGTCGATGGTGTAGGAGCCGAGACCCGGGATGCCGAAGAAGGATTCGGTGAGGAGCGAGCCCATGAACAGCAGCGGAATGACGACCACCACGCCGGTGAGGATCGGAATCAGGGCATTCTTCAGCACATGACGGAACAGCACGGCCAGCTCGGACAGCCCCTTGGCGCGGGCCGTGCGCACGTAGTCCTTGCCGATCTCCTCGAGGAAGATGGTGCGGTACCAGCGCGTGCTGCTGCCGATGCCGGCCGCCACCCCGATCAGCACCGGCAGCAGCAGGAAGCGCATGGCATCGAGGCCGCCGGCATAGCCCGAGATCGGCACCAGATGCCAGACCTTGCTCACCAGGTACTGCCCGCCGATGATGTAGAACAGGCTGGAGATCGACATCATCGCCACGCACAACACCACGCCCCAGAAGTCGAGGTAGGTGGCGCGGAAGAAGGCCAGCAGCAGGGCGAAGGACACCGTGACGAAGAGGCCGAGAACGAAGGTCGGCACGGCGATGGCCAGGCTCGGACCCATGCGTGTTCGGATCTCGTTGCCGATGTCGCGGCCGTCGTCGGCGCGACCGAATTCGAAGGCGAACAGCTTCACCGATTTTTCGAAGAAGATGGTGTTCGTCACCCTGGCCGCGCCCTCGGCGTTGCGGTTGTAGAGGAGCGGCTTGTCGTAGCCGCGCTCGGCCTTCCAATTCGCGATCGCCTCCGGCGTCACCCGCTTGATGCCAAGCTGCATGCGCGCCATGTCGTCTGGGGTGTTCACGACGAAGAACAGCAGGAAGGTCAGCAGGTTGACGCCGATCAGGATCGGAATGGCGTAGAGCAGGCGGCGAACGACGTAGGCCAGCATTAGGTGCGCCCTTTCGATCGTTCGCGACGACGCCAGCCGATGACGGCCGGCGCCGCGCTGGCGACGATGACGACGACGAGGAGCCCGAGCGGCCAGAGCACGGGGCGGTTCCACTCGGCGCGCCGCCGCTCGCGCAGCGCGGCATCGATCCGCTGGTACTTGAGGCTGTTCCGCGCCATGAGGTTGGGCTTGAGGTTCGCCACCCAGCCGTGGTACAGGCTGTAATCCTTTGGGTGGTAGCCGAAGGACCAGGGCGCGTCCTCGCGCAGGATCGCCATCATGCGGTCGATCAGCGCCTGGCGCGCCGAGCCGTTCTCCATGTGCTTGACCTGTTCGAAGAGGCGATCGTATTCGGGATTGGCATAGTTGGCGGCATTCTCTCCCTGGGCCTTGGCGCGGCTCTGCGGACCGTGGAAGAGAAACAGGAAATTCTCCGGATCGGGATAGTCGGCAAGCCAGCCCCAGGCGAACATTTGCGCGGCGCCCTTGCGCACCTTTTCCTGGAAGCGGTTGTAGTCGGTGCCGCGGATCTCCAGTTGAATGGCGAGCTTGGCGAACTGCTTGCGGTACCAGTCGAGGCGCGGCTTGTCTCCGGGACCGCGGTCGGTGGTGTCGAGGTACAGCACCAGCGGCTGTCCGCTTTGGGCGTCGCGCCCGCCCGGATAACCGGCCTCGGCCAGCAGCTTTTTCGCCGCCTCGATGGGCTTGCGCTTCGGCGCATCTCCCGCCCAGTCGTAGACCACCGGATTGACGCCGTCCCTGCCCTCCCTGTAACCGAAAATCCCGGACGGAATCGGTCCCTGCGCCGGGATGCCGCGGCCGTTGGCGAAAATGGAAATGAATTCCTCCCAGTCGAGCGCGATGGAAATCGCCTGGCGCAGCTTTCGCGCGCGCGCGCGCGCCGCCGCATCGGACTGCTCGCCGCCCACCACCGGATCGAGCCAGTTGAAGGCGAAATAGTAGGTGCTGGCGCTCACCGAGGTTTTCAGCTTGATGCCCTTCGCCGCCATTTCCGGCGAAACGCCGGCCTCGCCCTCGACCGAGACGCGCACGGCCTGGTCGAAGCTGTCGGAGCTGATGCCGGACAAGTCGTAGTAGCCCTGCAGGAACTTGTTCCAGTAGGGAATGCCTTCGCGCTCGCGGCTGAACACCGCCTTGTCGATGAAGGGCATGCGCCTGCCGGCAGCGGCCAGCAGCCCCGCAGCGGCGTCGTCCGCCTCGCCTGCGTCCGGGTAGGGTTCGCCGCGGAAGTTCGGGTTGCGCTCCAGCACCATGCGCGCGTTGGGATTGTTCTCGGTCAGCATGTAGGGGCCGGTGCCGATGGGATACCAGTCGAGCGTCAGGTTCCGTTCGGCCATGCCCGGCTGGGCGAAGAAACGGTCGGCCTCGATCGGCACAGGGGCAAAGAAGTTCATCGCCAGCCAGTAGGCGAACTGCGGGTAGCGACCCTTGATGCGCACGCGATAGCTGTACTTGTCGATCTGCTCGACACCGTCGAGCGGTAGCGTCGACAGGTCGAGCCAGGCACCTCTCCTGCCCGAGTCCGCCAATGTCTTGTCTTCCGCCTTGAGCCGTTCGGCGAACTCCTTGAAACCGGCGATGTATTCGCTCATCAGGCCGAACAGCGGCGAGTGCAGCCGGGGGTGGGCAAGACGCTTGATCTGGTAGATGTAGTCCTCGGCGGTCAGCTCGCGCGTGCCGGTCTGCGGGAAATCCCCCAGGGAATAAACTTCCTTGAGATCAGCCTGGGAAAGATTGTGATAGAGCAGATTGCCGTCAGGGCCGCGGGCGAATGCGGGGTGCGGCTGATACAGGATGCCCGGCCGGATACGGATCTCGTAGAGCGTATAAGCCACCCCGGGCGAATCCGCCGGCACGTCGCGCCCGGCGGCATTCACGCTGCGCACGCGCGGCATCGTCTCGGCTGTCAGCGGCACCAGGGTATAGGGTCGTTTCAGATAGTGGTACTGCAGCGGCGGCTCGTAGATCTGCGAATTGAATTCCGACTCGTCCGAACTGTAGGACTGCACCGGATCGAGATGCTTGGGCCGCTCGGTGAACGCGCCGTAGAGAATGTTCCTGCCGCCGTCCTGCGCCGGATAGGGGTTGTTCCACACCTCGCCGCAGCCGGCGAGGAGCGCGGCGAAGGCAAGCAGCCAAGCGTGCATGGGAAATTCGCGCATCGTGCGCGGAGTGTAGCCGAAGGGGGATTTGGCGTCATCCGCGGGGCTCCGCTATAATCGCGCAGTCATTTTCAGGGGATTCGACGATGGGCTTTCTCGCAGGGAAACGCATCCTCATCACCGGTCTGCTCTCCAACCGCTCGATCGCCTATGGCATCGCCAAGGCCTGCCATCGCGAGGGCGCCGAACTCGCCTTCACCTACCAGAACGAACGCTTCAAGGAGCGCATTGCCAAGTTCGCCGAAGAGTTCGGCAGCAAGCTGATCTTTCCCTGCGACGTGGCGGAAGACGCGCAGATCGACACCCTGTTCTGCGGCCTCGGACAGCACTGGGACGGACTGGACGGCCTTGTCCATTCGATCGCCTTCGCGCCGAGCGAAGCCATCGAGGGCGATTTTCTCGACGGCATCACGCGCGATGCCTTCCGCATCGCGCATGATGTCTCTTCCTACAGTTTCCCGGCCCTGGCCAAGGCGGCGCGGCCGCTGCTGCTGAAGGGCCGCAATCCCTCCCTGCTTTGCCTGACCTACCTCGGCGCCGAGCGCACCATGCCGAACTACAACACCATGGGCCTGGCCAAGGCCAGCCTCGAGGCCGGCACGCGCTACCTGGCCTTCTGCCTCGGCCCCCAGGGCATCCGCGCCAACGCCATCTCGGCCGGCCCGATCAAAACCCTGGCCGCCTCCGGCATCGGCAATTTCGGCAAGCTGCTCGCCTACAATGCGCACCACGCGCCGCTGCGGCGCAACGTCACCATCGAGGAAGTCGGCAACGCCGCTGCCTTCCTGCTTTCGGATCTGGCCAGCGGCATCACCGGCGAAATCATGTATGTTGATGGCGGTCTCAACACGACCGCCCTTGGCAATGCCGAGCCGCTGCCGCTCTAGCGACGGCCCCCAAAACACGACGGGCTGCCTCCTCGGCAGCCCGTCGTGTTGTTCTCAGCCAGTCGTCTCATCACTTGCTGCGGCTCGGGGTGTTTTGAACCGGCGCCGGGGCTTCATCGCTGCTCCTGCCCAAGGCGGACTGATCGATCTTGACCCCGTATCGCTGCCTCAAAGCCGCCAGATAATCATTGAAATCCTCCGTCCCGTTCAATTGGGCAAGCTGTGCGCGCAGCATCTTCGCGCGCGGGTCGTCGGCCCCTTTGGCAGAACCTGAATTCACCTGGGTGATCGAATAGAGCGCATAGTCCCCGTTCGCCAGGGACAGGCCAATGTAGGCCGGCAGCCTGTCTGCGGGCGCCTTGAAAATGGCGCGCTGAACTTCCGGCGGCAGACCTCGCATCGGCTGCCTGACGACGGTCTGCTGCGGGCTCCAGGCCAGTGCCACCGGCTCACCCTTGCGCAGATGGGCCAGTTTCGCCTCGCCGTCCTTCTGCGCCAGCCGTGCTGACTCCTCGACCGCCAGTTTTTTCTCGATCTCGTCCTTGACCGATTCCAGGCTGCGCAATTCGGCCGGCCGCACTTCCGCGACGCGCGCCGCCACAAGGGTGTTCGGCGCCACCTCGACGGCGTCGGTATTGCGCTTGTTCTTCAGCGCCTCTTCGGCGAAAAGCGCGGAAAACAGCTTTTCATTGCCTGCCAAGGGACCGGCGGCACTTCGGTTGGCCTGGTCGAAAAATCCGGTTTGCCGGATCGCCAGCTTGAATTTCTCCGCAGCCGGTTTCAGGCTGTCGGACTGTTCGTACACCATGTTCGAAAACGTCTCGGCCGCTTCGGCAAATTTCCTTCCCGCCGCCTGCAGTTTGAGCTCCGTTGCGATGGCGTTCTTCGCCTCCTCCAGGCTGCGCACCTTGGCCGGCTTGATGCCGGTCAGCCGGATGATGTGGAAACCGAATTCGCTGCGCACCACATCGCTGATTTGATTTTCCCTGAGAGAAAACACCGTCTCCTCGAACGGCTTGACCATGGCGCCCCGCGGAAAATAGCCAAGGTCGCCGCCTTTCTGCGCCGAGCCGGGGTCCTGCGAATTTTCCCTTGCCAGCCTGGCGAAGTCCGCGGGATTCTTCCTGACTTGCAGGAGGATGGCATCCACCCTGCCGCGTGCCGCTTTCTGCGCCTCCTCGGGGGCATCCGCCGGCACCTGGATGAGGATGTGGCTGGCACGGCGCTCCTCGGGGGAGGCAAAATTCTTGGCATTCTTCTCGTAGAAGGTCTTGATTTCCTCGGGGCTAACCGCGACTTGCTCGGCCAGCGATTCCTTGCTCAGCACGACGTAATCGGCCCGGATCTGCTGGGGAATTTCGAACTGCTTGCGGTTCTTTTCGTAATATTCCTTGACTGCGCCGGCTGACGGCCTGGCTTGGGCCGCGAACTGCTCGCGCCGAACGACCGCCTCTTTCACCTGCCGTTCCTCCAGTTGGATGGCGATCGTCCGCCCGGCGGCAACCTGAGAAACCATGCCGGTATCGGAGACCGCCTGCACCAGCTGCTGCAGCGTCATGTCCTGGCGCAGCTTGGCTTCGAAGCCGGCTTGCGTGAGCCCCTGGGCACGCAAGGCCTGCTCGTAGCGTTGCTTCGAAAACTTGCCGTCCTCCTGCAGGGCCGGGATCGAACCGATCACCTCGATCAGCTGCGCATCGCTCGCCGCCAGCCCCTCTTTAGCCGCATGCAGCAACAGCAGGCGCTGGGTCACCAGCGAGTCGAGTACCGCCCGGCGCGCTTCCGGAGTTTCCAGCATGGCTGGATCGAACTCCCGCCCCATCTGCCCGCGCAGGCGCTCCTGCTGGTCGCGCATGGCCTGCTCGAATTCCTGCGGAGATATCTTGCTGCTGCCGACACTGGCCAATTCCCCGCTCCGGCTGCCGCTCCGGAAATACGAATCCACCCCCCAGAACGCGAAGGGCAGGGTGATCAATGCCAGGAAAACCTGAACTATCCGTTTGTTGTTGCGAACCGCGTCAAACATGCTCGACCACCGTCATCAAACAGAAAAGGATAGAAAAAAAGGCGAACTTGCGTTCGCCTTTTTCCGATGTTGGCGGAGTGGACGGGACTCGAACCCGCGACCCCCGGCGTGACAGGCCGGTATTCTAACCGACTGAACTACCACTCCTGAAATCCGCTGCCCGCCAGGATTGTCACCTATCCTGGCTGGTGGGTGCTGACGGGATCGAACCGCCGACATTCGCCTTGTAAGGGCGACGCTCTACCAGCTGAGCTAAGCACCCGCTTGCCCGCCGACCGCATTCAGCCGCAGTTTCGGCTCAAGCAAAACGATTAGTTTACCGCATCTTTCAATTCTTTTCCAGCGCGAAACTTCGGAACGCGCGCGGCCTTGATCTTTATCGTTGCACCAGTACGTGGATTGCGCCCGCTGCGCGCCGCACGCTTGCCGACGTAAAACGTGCCGAATCCGACCAGTGTCACCATGCCGCCCCGTTTCAAGGATGTCCTGATCGCGCCAATGGCGGCTTCCAGCGCGCGGCCGGCGGCGGCCTTGGAAATATCGGCCTGCTTGGCGATCTGGTCGATGAGTTCAGACTTGTTCACAAAATCCCCCTCCGATTCTGAATTGTTGAATGACAAACTTCGAGAGACGAAGGCGTTTTATAGCAAGCTGAAAAACCTCGTGTCAAGCAAACATGCCGGAGACGCGATGCGGTTCGACGGAAGAACGCAGTTCACACGGGATCGGCCAATGTTGATTGGCCGATCCCGTGTGCAGGATAGTGCTCAGTGGGTGACGAGGTTGGTTGCGGCAGGCGGTGCGTCAGCGGCCACGGCGGCCACCTCGGCCGACTCGGGCAACGGCTCCGGTTTGCGTTCAAGCGCACGCTCGAG
>WBZO01004593.1_pt1 | contig 13302 bp, 12 predicted proteins | sample 5204261 | NCBI WGS metagenome assembly WBZO01 (sample SAMN12412400, study PRJNA552823) | activated sludge metagenome | isolation source: activated sludge from anammox sidestream of wastewater treatment plant... | place: USA: North Carolina | collected 2017-09
CAGTAGCATCGCGGGGACGGTCAGCGCGAAATTGTACAAAAACGCGTCGCGTTCATTCAACACGCGTTGCCGTCGCCACAGCACGTACAACGTCGTTCCCAAAATCGCAGCCACCGCCGCCCAACCCAGCGCTGTGCCCAACAGTGGCGCATTCGCCAGTGAAAGCGCCTCGATCGTCACCGCGCAATTGCGTATTCGGTTCGGGATTCATTGGACGCGTCGTGTCGGGCCACGAGGTATTTTCATTGTTGCCGCGACGCGGCGCGCGCACATAGCCGATATCGTAGTTGACGACGTTGGGATTGCGGTTGGTAAAAGGTCATTGCCGAGCGTTATTTTCGAACTTTCATTTTACGCAAAAGCCCTGTCCATTCCCCTTCGGCTTTGGCTTTGCGTTCCTGCCCGGCGATGCGATTTTGCATTGCCTGCACCACGCGTTCTTCTTCGCCGTGGTCGAGCCAGAAACCGTGATTGTTGGGACATACTTCAATCTGCAATCGTTCCAGCCGATAATCAAAGGTATTTAATTTCGCGCCGCAATGCGGACACACTAAATCGGTTGGCTGCGGATTCCACTGCATCGTGCCTTTGGCGTGGTCGTCCGTCATGATGCGGTCTTCAATCGTGTCGAGCTCGGCATAATCGAGCCACATCCCTTTGCATTGCGGACAGCGATCCACTTCTACGTCCTGCAATTTTTCGAGTACGAGTTCGGTTTGGTCTTTGGGACACTTCATGTAACACTCCAGTTTTTTCGGATTATACCTCGCGCCGCCCTTCCAACGCGCGCGTCAAGGTCACTTCATCGGCGTATTCCAAATCGCCGCCGACGGGCAGCCCGCGCGCGAGGCGCGTCATGCGAATGCCGAGCGGTTTGATGAGCCGTTCCAAATACATCGCCGTCGCTTCGCCTTCCAGATTCGGATTCGTGGCGAGCAAGACTTCATGCACGCGCCCATCGTGCAAACGCTCCAGCAATTCTTTGATCCGCAAATCTTCGGGTCCAATCCCTTCGACGGGCGAAATCGCGCCGTGCAAAACGTGATACAGTCCTTTGTATTCGCGTGTGCGTTCCAGCGCGACCAAATCGAGCGGCTCTTCGATGACGCAAATGATGGTATGGTCGCGCGTTTCATCGCGGCAAATGCTGCACGGATTTTCTTCGGCGATATTTTGACACAGCGCGCAGGTCGTAATTTTTTCGCGCAATTCGCGGATCGCGTCGGACAATTGTTCGACCTGATTTTTGGGCGCGCGCAGCAAATAAAAAGTGAGCCGCTGCGCGGTTTTGGGGCCGATGCCCGGCAGGCGATGAAACTCGTCAATCAAGCGCGTCACGGAACGCGGGGTGGTCTCCATTTCGATTTTTCCTCGCAAGCGCGATAACGCGTCGCGCAATAAAATTGGCGGATGAGTGTAACACGCTTGAAACGTGTTGGCAAAACATAGACAGCCCAGATAGGGCGCTGTCAAAGGCGCGGCGCGCTTCAAGCCCCCAAGTGTTTTACAACGACGTCGCGCATCGAGTCGCGCGACGCGGCAAAAACACTTGGGGTCTCGACGACTTGACGCAGTCCTACAGCCCAGAGGTGTGCGTCAGATTATCGGATAGATGCAATCCCTAACGTGCGTAGGCACGTTTCGCGTTCTTGTTGCTGCGAATTCAATTCGCTTGGGGTCTCAACGACTTTGACGCGTCAGATTATCGGATAGATGCAATCCCTAACGTGCGTAGGCACGTTTCGCGTTCTTGTTGCTGCGAATTTAATTCGCTCGACTTGCTTCACCCAAGATTTTGACGTTTCGCGTACATCTCAGACGCGCGGTTCCAGCGGCTCCAGCCGCCACAAGCGCATCGGTTCGTCATATCCCTTGAGCTGCGTTTCAAGCGTTTCGACGCGCAGCGCGTCTTGCGTTTGCAGCCAAGTTTGCACTTCGGGGTCCTGAAACGCGGCATCCGAAACCAAGATGTCTTTGCCGTTCGCCAAATTTGCAAGCCGCGCGGCAATGTTGACCGTCGTGCCGAAATAATCGAGCCGATTATTTAGATTGACTGCAATGCACGCGCCCGTGTGAATGCCTACTTTGAGCGCGAGCGGCGGCGCGCTGTGATCCGCGTCTTGCAAATCGCGCTGCGCGGTTTGCATGGCGGCGAGCGCGTTGACGGGCTGCCGAAAGACCGCCATCACCGCATCGCCCATCGTTTTCACCACCGCGCCGTGGCGCGCGGTCACCGCCGCGCGTACAATATCAAAATGATTCAAGACGCGTCCAAAGGCGGGCGCATCGCCGATTTGCCGATACAATTCCGTCGAGCGTTTCAAATCGGTAAAAACCAACGTCAAGACGCCTACGGAAAACTGTTCGCCTTGCCGCAGCGCTTGGCTCGAAAACAAATCGCGGAACGTTTGCAGCGCCGTCACGTCCGCCGCCGTTACCGCTTGGTCGCTCCAAGCCCAGCGTTCCAAAATAAAAAGTTGGTCGTCCGCCGTCACATTCTCCCAAATCAGATGCGGTTCCAAATTTACGCGCGGCTCGTCCGCGCTCCAATCAGCCGTGTCCGCGCGCAGCGTCGCTTCGGGCGCGCCGTGCGGTTCGGCATACAAAAATTTGCCGCCTGGTTTTTTGGGCGTTCGCAGCCGATAGCGGCCCGCTTCCAAAGGTAACGTAAGCGTCGCGTGTGTGTGCGGCGGCATGCGCTGCTGCGCGTAAATGTGCGGCGTAACTTGGGGGCCGCCCAGACAATAAATCTGCGTGTTCACGACGCGCACCGCCGGATTTGGATGAAACGTCAATTCCACCGAACGGTCAAAATTTACTTTGTAATCAATGTTGCAGGCGTCGCAATGAACGGCGGATTGCACTTGATTGAGTTCGGGCGCGCGAAAACTGGCGCCGCGACAAAGCGGACACAACAAATCCCATTCCAAATCTAACACGCCCGCGCGCGTCGCGTGCAAAAACAATTCCAAGACCGTGCGCCGCGGCGCGCGCCATTCGTCCGCGAACGTATACGGACGCATTCGCGCCAGCGCGATTTCATCGCCAAACTCAATCGTGTGCCCGAGTCGTTCCAGCAGCGCGCTGTCGAATCCTTGTTCTGCCAAGCTTTGCCGCGCGCCAAGCCAACGCGCGCGCCCGCCCGGCGCCAGCGCGGAACTTTTTTGCATCGGCGTAACGGCGACGCCTTGCTGCAATTCCGCGTCATATTGGCGCACGGCGCGCGCAATGCCGTTGCGCGTCAGAATGCCGATTTGTATCGGCGCGCTGAGCAAGCCCGCGAGATTGCGCGGCTTGACGCGCACATTGTAAATCAAACGTGTGCCGCCGTCCGCGCGCGCTTGCAATTCGACTTGAATGGTGGCTTGCGCCAGCGGACCGCCGTGATAACGCCGCACGACGGCATACCGTTGCGGGCGCACCCATTCAAACGGTTCTTCGTCCCATTCGATCGGAACGCCGAAAAAAGTAAAACCGAGATGCCGGTCTGCGCCGCGTTGTTGAATCATGCGCGCTTGGAGCGCGGGGATGCCCACGTCGCGGTTAAAGCGATTGGTATCCGCGAGACGCGTCCACAGCGCTTCGGGCGGCGCCTTGGCCTCGAATTCCCAGACGTAATTGTATTCGCGCACGATTTTTTATCCGGTCAATTTGCGTCCGCCGCTCGCGTGTCGCGTTGGATTTATACGCGAGCGGTCAGCGCGCCCAACGAATCGCGGAACCATGACGAAACGAGCGCGGCATAAAAGGGCAGCGCCTGCGCGCGACGCGTTTGAATTTGCGCGCGCAATTCATTTTGATACGCTGTGAGCGCGTGAAATTCGGCTGGACGGATAACGCTCTCGACGCGCTCGGCTTGCGTTACCAGATAGCGCGTGACAAATTCTCCGCCGACGACGGCGTCTTGCATTACGCCCAACGCGTCTTGGAGCGCAATCAGGGCTTCAATCAAGTCACGCGGCTGCGGCGCGCGCTGGGTTGAAGCGGTCAACGGCTCGCTAAAAAATTCCAAAGCATAGCGCAAGCGTTTGACTTGGATACGCAGCGCGTGCAGCGTTGGCGGCGGCGCGTCGGCAACGCGCGGCTCATACGCGCGCACAATCCCGTACTGTTTCCACAAGCGCGCGGGAATTTCGTCCGCCACGCGCGGCGCAGCCGATTCCGCGTCCGCCGCGAGAAACGCGTCCATGCGTTCCGTCCATTCGGCATACGCGCGGCTGCTCAACAATTGCAGCAGCGCGGTTTGATGTTCGGCGCGCGCGCTGCGCCAGGCGGCCGCCAAGCCGTTCAGCGCCGCGTACGTCGGCGCGTCCGCGCGGACGCGATACGCTTGCAAGGCGCTTTGTAAAACGTCGAGATTGCGCGCCGCGCCGAGCGTCTCGCGCAGCGCTTCCAGCATCGGCAATTCCGGCGCCAATTTTTTCTGCGCCAGATACGCGCGTCCAAAATGGAGCGCCGATTTCATACGACGGCACGCTACGCGCATGGCGTGGATCGCTTCGGCGTTTTCCGCTGCGCGGACGGCATCTTCGGACGCGCGCACTTTGCGAAATTGCCGCGCGAGAATGTAACGCATGGCTTGGCTGACGGGCATTGCGGCGGTGATTTCAAGTTTCACGGACGCTCTAAATAAAAACGCGGCGCGCACGAATCTAGCGCGCGGCGCCGCCAAAATGTAAAGCGCCGCGCGCGGCGACGCTTCAAATGGCTTTTACCCCATACCCAAAAGACCGGCGCCCATGCCGCCTGTCACCGCGTTCATGCGCTGGGATGCCATCGTCTGCGAACGTTCGTGCGCTTCATTCACCGCCGCCATAATCAAATCTTCCAGCATCGTCGCGTCGTTCGCCGATTCTTGGAGCGCTTCGGGACTGATTTTAATCGCCAAGATTTTTTGATGTCCGTTCATCGTCACGGTGACCATGCCGCCGCCGACGGTGGCGCTGACCTGTTCATTTTCCAACTGATTCTGCGTTTCGAGCATTTTCTTTTGGAGCTCTTCGACCTGCTTTTGCAGCGCGGCGGGATTGAAACCGCCCATGCCGCCTTTGGGAAAACCTTTATTTTTGCTCATGCGTCTGTTTCCTCCGACGATTCCTCGTCTTCGATAATGTTGGTTACTTTGCCGCCCAAATTCATCCCGGTCCGCACCAGCGGGTCGTTTTGCGCCGCACGCATTTTTTCGCGTTTCGGCGAAACGATACATTTGATGTGAATGGGCGCGCCAAACGCGTCTTGCAACACCTTGCCGAATTGCGTTTTGGCATTTTTATCGTTATCAAAACGCGCTTGGTGGATTTCATAAAAAAAGCCAATGACCAGCGTATCATCCCGGAGCGTAAGCGGTTCGGCGTCTTTGAGAAAGGGCGCCATCGCTTTGTTGTTTTTTTGAAACGCGCGAATTAAATTGTCCCAATTCTTTTTCAATCCCGCAATGGAAAGCGCGCCGGAAATTTCAGGAGATTCGTCCGCCACAACCTCGGCGGCTTTGGGTTTTTTGGGAGCGCTTATACGTTGATACGTCGGCGCGGCTTGGGGTTTGGAAGTTGGCGCGCGCGCAAAGGGATTTTCCGCCGCAGCGGTTGTCGCGGCGCGCACGTTTGGCGCGGGCGCCGCTGCAACCACAACCGGCGCGGGGTCCAACGTCGCTTCGACCAATGCCATTTCGAGCGGTAGCGTCGGGCTGGCGCTGTTGCGTAAATCCAACATGGCTTGCGAAAATAAACGAATGGCGCGCGCGCATTGTTCGGGATTCATCTGCGCGCCGAGCGCGCGCAGTTGCGCGCGCATTTCTTCGCCAACGTTCAACGTCGTTTCGCTCTTGACCGTGAACATCAAAACGCCGCGCAGAGATTCCACCACATCGCGCGCGACCTGGCGCGGGTCTGCGCCCGCGTCCACCGCCGTATCGAGCGCGGCGATGCCGCGCCCAATGTCGCGCGCCGCCAGCGCGGCGCAAATTTCCTGAATGAGTTCGCGCGATGCCGCGCCGAGCAGGGCTTGGACATGACCGAGCGTAATCGTATCGCCGCTATAAGCCGTGAGTTGGTCGAGCAGACTCGTGCCGTCGCGAAAACTGCCGTTCGCCTGACGCGCCACCAATTCCAACGCGGCGGGTTCAAGCTTCATTCCTTCTTTTTGCGCGATATAGTCCAATTGCCGCATCAATTCGGGCAGCGCCGCGCGTTTGAAATCAAACCGTTGACAGCGCGAGGTAATTGTCGCCGGCACGCGATTCACTTCGGTCGTCGCCAAAATAAAAATGACATGCGGCGGCGGTTCTTCGAGCGTTTTCAGCAGCGCGTTGAACGCCGAGGTCGAGAGCATGTGCACTTCGTCAATGATGTACACTTTGTAGCGCGCTTCATTCGGACGGAAATCAATCTTGTCGCGCAAATCGCGGATATTGTCCACGCCCGTGTTGGACGCCGCGTCAATTTCGACCAAATCGAGCAAGCGTTCTTGGTTGACGGCGCGGCAAATCGCGCACGCGTTGCACGGACGCTGTCGCGGGTCGGGGGCGAGACAATTAACCGCTTTGGCGAGAATGCGCGCGGTGGATGTTTTGCCCGTGCCGCGCGTGCCGGTGAATAAATAGGCGTGCGCGACGCGATTCAAGACCAACGCATTGCGGAGCGTGTCCGTGATATGGTCTTGGCCCTGTACGTCGTCAAAAGATTGCGGACGATATTTTTGATAAAGCGCTTGAGCTGGCACGGCAAAAAGGATAACATTTTTGAGGCGGATTGGCAAACGAAATTAAAAGCGGGCGCGCGCGGCAGCCGTATCCTTGTTTTGCATTTTGCCGTGTGGCTTTATAATCCTGCTTTGTGTCAAAGCGTTTTTTGCGCGTGATTGTTTTTAGCGCGGGTTTTGCTTCGCTCGGCGTCGAACTCGCCGCTTCGCGTTTGCTCGCGCCATTTTTTGGCGCGTCGCTCTTGATTTGGGCGAATCTTATCGGCGTCATTTTGATTTATCTCAGCGTCGGCTATTGGCTCGGCGGCAAATGGGCGGACCGCGACCCGCGCGCGCAAACGCTTTTGCTCATTCTCGCGGGCGCGGGGCTTGCCGTTGGCGTCTTGCCGTTTGTCGCCGCGCCGCTTTTGGCGCTGGCGATTCCCGCGCTCGCGCAGTTCAACGCGGAACTTGGTCTCGTCTCGTTTCTCGGCGTCGTCGTACTGTTTGCCGTGCCGGTGACGCTGCTCGGCTGCGTGCCGCCGTTCGCCTTGCGCCTCGCCGCGCGCGATGTCAAAACCGTCGGCGCGACGGGCGGCGGATTATACGCGCTCTCGACCATTGGCTCGATTCTCGGCGTGTATCTCACCGTGTTCTGGTTGATTCCGACGATTGGCACGCGCTTGACGTTTATGGTATTTGCCCTTGTGCTGCTCGGCGTTGCGTTAGCGGGTTTCTTGTTGGCGCGGCGCGCGCTGCCCGCGTTGATTTTGGCGGCGCTCGTTTTTTTCACCGCGGGCCTCGCGCTCGTCCAGCGCGGCGCAAGCGTCAAGCCGCTGCCGAATGTGATTTACGAAACCGAATCGCCGTACAATTTTATTCAAGTCGTTGACGAAGATCATTTGCGTCTGTTGACGGTGAACGAAGGACAGGCATATCAATCGGTGTACTATCCGAATGCAATTTTACTCGGCGGTTATTGGGATTTGTTTTTGACGACGCCGTTTCTCACGGATGCCGCGCCGCCGCGTTCTCTACTCGTCGTCGGTCTCGCGGCGGGAACGGTGAGCAAGCAATTCGCCCAAGCGTTTCCCGACATTCAAATAGACGGCATCGAGATTGACCCCGCAATCGTGCGCGTCGGGCGCGAACTGTTTGCGATGAACGAACCGAATTTGAACGTTTGGATTGACGACGGGCGCGCGGCGTTACGCAAAACGGATAAACGGTATGACGTGATTGTGGTGGACGCCTATCGTCAGCCGTACATTCCGTTTCATCTCGCCACCGTCGAGTATTATCAAGAATTGCGCGCGCATTTGACGGAACGCGGCGTCGTCGCCATCAATGCCGCGCGCACGCCGCACGACGCGCGTTTGGTCGAAGCATTGGCGTCCACGTTGAAACAGGTTTTTCCAACCGTCTTGCTGTTGGATTATCCGAACGATACCAACACGCTTATTCTCGGCGCGCAAAATGAAATCGCGTTGTCCGACTATCAAGCGCGTCTCGCGCAGATTCAAACGGAACCGCTCGCGTCGGTCGCCGCGATTGCGCGCGCCAATGTGCGCGTCTTTGACGGCAACGGTATGCTTTTGACCGACGATAAATCCGCCGTCGAAAATTTGATTCACTCGATTATTTTCGACGCAACCCTTTTGGCAGGAGAAAACAAGTAGATGCGAAATTTGTCCCCGCGCCTCGTCGCGCTGTTGCAGTGGCTGTTGACGCTGCTGCTGCCGTATGTCTTGGTCATTAGCAGTTTATATATTTTCATGTCGCCGCAGTTTATTGAATGGCAATACGCGCAGCCCGATTTTCCGCCCGCCGACCGTTTTACGCCCGACCAACGCACGTACAACGCAGTCGAAACCGTGTTGTACACGCGCGGCGAACGCACCGAACAACAATTAAAAGCGTTGGGCGTGTATAACGAACGCGAAATAAAACATCTGGTGGATGTGTATAACGTTTCGCGCCCGCTGCTGCAATTGAATCCGCTGTTTATCCTGATAATGCTCGGCGCGTTCATTTTGCTGTGGCGCAATCCGACGACGCGGCGCAACGCCGGCACGGGCTTGATGTTTGGCGGAATCCTGACGTTTGTGCTGGTCGGACTTGTGGGCCTCGTCGCCGTGTTTGCCTTTGATACATTTTTCGTCGCGTTCCACCGCGTCTTTTTTGAAGGCGATACGTGGCTGTTTAATTATTCCGACAGTCTGATTCAGTTTTATCCCGAACTGTTCTGGATGAAGGCGTCGTATGGCATTGCGTTATTCGTGATGGGCGGCGCGGTCTTGTTCACCGCGTTGGGCGTGTGGCTGCGGCAGCGCGCGCTGAAATAGAAAAATAAAAAATCCGAAAGCGCTACGCTTTCGGATTTTTTTATGGCGCGGCGGTGGCGGTCGGTTGAGGCGTCACGGTCGGCGGCACGCAGGTTTGCCCTTTGAGAAAATCGTCCAACCCGCGCGCGAGGCCTTGCGCGATTTCGTCCTGATGCTGCAAGAGAAAATCATAATCCTGGCCGAGAAAACCCAATTCGATAATCGCCGCGGGCGTCGTCGGGTCAATTTTGCGAAACGCGTGATACTCGGTCATGTTGCGCGTTATCGTATTATAGTTGAATGGCTTGTCATATTTTGACGCGACTTTGTCATAACTGCGCGTGAGGCAAGTCACCAGCCGGTCGTCTTGGATTTGATTGTCGCTCGGTTCGGCGTGCGCGATTTTGTAACCCGTCGCATACGCATAATCGGGCCCCTGCAAGCATGAATCCACATGGATGGACAAAAATGCACGCGGCGCAAAAGTGGGGTTCACGTCTTGATATACCGGGTCGAATTCTTGGAGCAATTCCGCGCGATAGCCGCGCCGCTGCAAAAGAGAGATTGTTTTATCCGCGACGCTTTTAGTAATGTCCACTTCGCGCGTGCCGTCGGGACAAATCGCGCCGCTGTCCGGCACATCGGGAACGCGCGCCGCGCCCTCCACCGCCCAATGACCCGCCACAATCGCCGCATCTGGCACGCTCGGCGTCGGAATTGGCGTCGGCGTATTGGTGGGCAATTCAAAAATGTGCGGAATGGCAAAGAATGGCGCTTGCGTCGGCACGAGCGTCGCTTCGGGGTCGGGCGTGTAAGCGGGAGGCGGCGGCGCGGCGGATGGCGCGGGCTGCATGTTGGCGACGACAAACACGCCCACGCTCACCATCATCAAGAACGCCACATATTTGAGCCAGCCGAAACGATTTTTTTGCGCGGGGGGCCGCGCGCGGCGCGAACGCGGCGCACGCGCTTTGTCCTCCGATGGCGCGGCGCGCGAGCGCGGCGTGCGCCGCGCGGCGGACGGCGTATCCGCGCCAACGGTTTGGCGTTTGCGCGGCGGCGTCTTGCTTTTGCGCGGCAGCGGTTTGAAATCAGAAGAGTCGGACATGAAGGTTGAAAGTTGAAAGTTAAAAGTTAAAAGTTAAAAGTTGAAAGTTGAAAGTTGAAAGTTGAAAGTTGAAAGTTGAAAGTTGAAAGTTGAAAGTTGAAATGAAAAAGTCGAAATTCAAGCTTCAAAATGCTTGAACAAGGTTCTGGTTTTTAATTTTGATTTTTTAGCGCAAGACGCGCGCGTCGCCGACGCGTTGGGTGAGGCGCTGCGCGTCCAGATATTCCAACAGCGCAATCGCGTATTTGCGGCTCGTGTTGAAATGGTCGCGCACTTGCGCCGCCGTAATTTCGCCCCCGCCTTGCAATTGCTCCAGCGTCCACGTTTGCATTTGCGCCAAAGCGTCCGGCGTGAATAACACATTTGGCGCGAGGCGCTCTAAAACGCCCTGCTCGATGAGCGCGTTCAAAACGTCCGCGCCGACCAGCGCTTCCGCATCCATTTGCGACGGCGGATTAAAGGGCGCGCGCGCGAATTGCGCGCGCAGCGTGTCCACCTTGACTTGGGTCGCGGCGTCAAACGCGACGCGGTGCGCGGCAAGCGCAATCGTTTTTTCCGCCGCGCGGATTGTATTATCGCGCGCAAAATACTCGACCAGCAAATCAAAAACGCGCGGCGGCACATTCCATTTGCTTTTCAATTCTTGGCGCGGCATCCCTGCGCGCAAAGGAAATTGTTGGTGATACGCCGCGAGCGTGCGCGTTAACTCTTGGCGCCACCGTTCGCGCGTACTGCGCGCAAGATACAGCGCATTGGGCGCTTGGCCCAACGCCAACACCTCGTCGTCCGCCATCAATTCCGCCAACGCCGCGCGCGCGGTCGCTTCGTCCAACGCGCTCGCTCGTTTCAAACTCGCCCATTCCGCCGCGGGCTGTTGCTCGACGCTTTGTAAAAATAATTCGGCGGGCGCGCCTTGCGCGGCGCGTTCCAATTGTTGAATGACGTCCGCGCGTTTGCGTTTGTGGCGCGCCGATGGGTGCGGCGCAATGATTTGTCCGCCGCCCACCGTTACGCTCGGCGACGAATACCGCAAAATAAAACGGTCGCCTTTGGCGGCGATCGCCGGCGTTTGCAAAAGTAACTGCGCCCAACCGCTTTGCCCCGGCGCGAGCGCGTCTTGCTCCAATAAACGCACGCGCGTCGCTGTTTGCGCGGCGTACAAAAACATTTCGAGCGCTTGCCCGTGCGTCAATGGACGCGGCGCGGACGCAAGCCATTCGATGCGCGCGTCGAGCAGCGTCGTCGGCGTGTACGTGCCGGGCAAAATGACCACATCGCCGCGCGCGATTTCATCGGTCGCCACGTTCGCCAAATTCACGGCGACGCGGCCGCCGGGCGGCGCGGTTTCCAATTTTTGTTTGTGTGATTGCAAACCGCGAATGCGCGAGCGCAGATTGCGCGGCGCGATTTCCACCTCAGCGCCAAGCTGAAAATATCCGTCGCTCAATGTGCCGGTGACGATGGTGCCGAAACCGCTCAGGGAAAAAACGCGGTCAATCGGCAAGCGCGGCCGACCCCGGTCCGCTTTGGCGCGCGCGCGCGTCAAAGCGCGTTCGAGCGCGCGCGCTAGTTCGTCCAAGCCGCGTTTTGTTTTTGCCGAGACGGGAATGATTTCGGCGTCGCGCAAGCAAGTGTCTTGGAGCGCCGCGCGCGTTTCGCTTTGTACCAATTCCAACCAGCCGGGTTCCAATGCCAAATCGGTTTTGGTCAAGGCGACGACGCCGCTCGAGACGCGCAACAAATCGAGGATGGCGAGATGTTCGCGCGTTTGCGGCATGATGCCTTCGTCCGCCGCGACCACGAGCAGCGCAACGTCAATGCTGCCGACGCCCGCGAGCATATTTTTGATAAACGCTTCATGCCCCGGCACATCAATCAGCGAAATGGTTTCGCCGTTCGGCAAGGTGAGCCACGCGAAACCGAGGTCAATTGTCATTGCGCGCGTCTGTTCTTCGGCGAGCCGGTCGGGGTTGATGCCGGTCAGCGCTTGAACCAGAGTGGATTTGCCGTGGTCAACATGCCCGGCGGTGCCGACGAGACGCATGGGAGGAGGAATAATCTGGCGCGGTGCGCGCAAAGGGGCAAAGCATCCGGCGACGCGCGCGTGGGCGCCGGCACATGCTTTGCCCCCGGGAAAAAACAGAAATCAAAACCCTTCGTCGAGCGGTCGAATCGGCGGCGCGGGTTTTTTTACTTTGGCGCTGGCGCGTTCATTTTCGACACGCGTAATCAAATCGCTGGCGTGCTGTTCGTAACGCGCGTTCGCGCTGCGCCCGTATTCGATTTGCATCCGCATCACGTCCGCGAGAACGTTCAAAACGCGCAAGCGGTCCGCGTCCATCCGTTCGCGCTGTTCGCGCAATTCGTCCATCACTTGCGGACGCCATTCGTCGAGCGGGTCGAAACGGCTGGCAATCGCCGCGATTTTTTTCGACCAGTCTTCGCGCATAAAATCCCATTCGCGCTGCGAAATCTCTTCGCGCTTGGCGAGCTCTTGCTTGAGCGTATCCAATTCTTTGCGCGTAAAATCTTCGTTCAATTTTTGGCGCTGCGTCAAGCGCGGTTCGATTTGTTTGAGCTGCGTCTCCAATTCGCGCAAGAGGGCGAGATACCCGCGCGTCTCTTTGGGCAGTTCGAGCAGGGGGCGCAGCTGCCCGACCCAATCGTCCATCTCGCGGCGCTGCATTTTCATCTGCTCATTCCATTCCGTCACTTGGCGCGAGCGCGCTTGGTCCGAGCGTCGCATGGTTTCCAGCGCGTCGGCGCGGTCTTGGCGCAAACGGTCCGCAATTTGTTGCACTTCGGCAATCAGCGCGCCCGAACGCCGCACCCATTCTTCCGAAACTTGGACGCGGTTATTGAGGCCGTCAATCCGTTTATTCAATTCTTCGATGCCGCGAATGAACGCGACTTGGCCGCTTTCGATGCGTTTGATGGCGTCGTGGTCGCTTTGAATAAAACGCTGATTTTGATTGACCTCTTCGATTTTGACGCCGAGCGCTTCGATGGCTTTGTCGAGCCGGTCGCGGTCCAGCGCGCGCACTTGAAGATATTCGCCTTCGCGCTGCTGTCCGCGACGTTCGGCTTGTTCAAACAGGACATTGACTTCGGTCTTGAGCTGCGCGAGCGCGCTTTCCACTTGCGAATAGCGCAGAGACTGCCCCTGCACGCGCGCCAGACGCTCTTCTAAATCTT
>WBZO01005250.1_pt1 | contig 13299 bp, 14 predicted proteins | sample 5204261 | NCBI WGS metagenome assembly WBZO01 (sample SAMN12412400, study PRJNA552823) | activated sludge metagenome | isolation source: activated sludge from anammox sidestream of wastewater treatment plant... | place: USA: North Carolina | collected 2017-09
CCGCGAGATTCGGACCATTGATGCCGTAGCGGATCGACAGGTGCCCGGCGATCATGTTGATGATCGTGCTCGGGATGTAGAACGGCGAGATCTTGCGCGGGTTCTTCGTCGTCGCCCAGGTGCCGATCTCGCGCTCCATGCCCTCGAGCCCGCCGATGCCGGAGCCCATGATCACGCCGCTGCGCGTCGGGTCTTCCTTCGAGAAATCGATTCCGGCGTCGTTGACGGCCTGCACGCCGGCCGCGACGCCATAGTGCATGAACGGGTCCATGCGCCGTGCCTCTTTCGGCGCCAGATACCCGGAAACTTCGAAGCCGCGAACGGCGCCCGCAAATCGGGTCGCGAAGCCCGAGACGTCGAAGCTCGTGATCGGCGAGATACCGCTCTCGCCGGCGGTCACGGCGGACCACGCACTCTCGAGCGTGCTCCCGACCGGGGAAACGATGCCGATTCCGGTTACGACGACGCGCCGATTACCCACGCGGACCTTTCGCACCTCGTGCGACGGATGGGAAGGAATGGCGCCGGCGGACCGGCGCCGCGAGCCTTACGCCTTGCGTCGCTCGTTGATGTAGTCGATGGCCTGCTGAACCGTGGTGATCTTCTCGGCGTCCTCGTCCGGAATCTCGATCTCGAATTCCTCTTCGAGCGCCATGACCAGTTCGACCGTGTCCAGCGAGTCGGCGCCCAGGTCGTCGACGAACGAGGCCTCGCTCGTCACCTGTTCCGCCTTGACGCCCAGCTGCTCGGCGACAATGGCTTTCACTTGCTGTTCAACAGTACTCATCTGTGTAGTGTCCTCGTGACTTATCTTTGGTATGGGCCGTGGCATCGCCGGCCGTAGCGGGCGCGGTATTGTAGGGGAACACCCCTCACGTCGCCACCCGCATTGTCTGCAGCCCCCTGTTTTTGCACACAAAAGCCATTTTTCCGGCGAATTTGTGCGTGGCGCCGGCGCGTCACTGCATGTACATGCCGCCGTTGACGTGCAGGGTTTCCCCGGTGATGTAGCCCGCCGCAGGCGAGCAGAGGAACGCCACCGCGGCCGCGATGTCGGCCGGCGAACCGAGGCGTGCCATCGGGATCTGCGCAAGGAGCGCGCCGCGCTGCGCGTCGTTGAGCACGCGTGTCATGTCGGTGTCGATGAAGCCGGGCGCCACCGCGTTGACCGTGATGCCACGACTCGCCACCTCCTTCGCGAGCGACTTGGTGAACCCGAGGAGGCCTGCCTTGGCCGCCGAATAGTTGGCCTGCCCCGGATTGCCCGTGAGAGCCACGATCGAGGTCAGGTTCACGATGCGGCCGCGCCGTTCTTTCATCATCCGCTTGAGGCAGGCCTTGCTCAATCGGAACACGGACGTGAGATTGGTCGAGATCACGCGGTCCCAGTCGTCCTGCTTCATGCGCAGGAGCAACGTGTCGCGCGTGATGGCCGCATTGTTGACGAGGATCGTCGGCAGCTCGCCCCGGCCCTCGAGTTCGGCGAGCAGCGCGTCGATCGATGCCGCGTCACCGACGTCGAGTACGACGCCGCGCCCACGCTGGCCCGCGGCCGCGAGTTCCGCCCCGAATTTCGCGGCACCCTCCGCGCTCGTCGAGGTGCCGATCACCATCGCACCCGCGGCCCCGAGAGCCGCCGCGATCGCGCGCCCGATGCCTCGCGAGGCGCCCGTCACGAGCGCGATGTCACTGTCCAGCATGTCCACTCCTCACTGTGTCGCGGCGCAGGCCGCAGCGATCGAAGCGGGGTCCTCGAGCGCGAGGAACACCGTACCCGATCGCTTGTCGATGCGGCGGTTGAGACTCGTCAGCACCTTGCCCGGACCACATTCGACCATCGTCGTGTAGCCCGCATCGAGCAGTGCGACGACCGTCGCGGTCCAGCGGACCGGGCTCGCGGCCTGCGTCACGAGGTTGGTACGGATGTCATCCGGGTCGCTGTGCCGCCCGGCGTCGACGGCACTGAAATAGGGGATGCGCGGCGTCTCGATCACCGCGCTCGCGAGGCGCTCGCCGAGGCGCACGGCCGCGGGCCGCATGAGGCTGCTGTGCGACGGCACGCTCATGGGCAGCGGCACGGCACGCTTGGCACCGCGCGCCTTCGCGGCCTCGATCGCGCGTGCGACCGCAGTGGCGTGGCCCGCGATCACGATCTGGCCTGGCGAGTTGTAATTGACCGGTTCGACCACCTCGCCCTGCGCGGCTTCGCGGCACGCCGCCTCGATCGCCTCATCGTCGAGGCCGAGCACCGCGGCAATCGCACCCACGCCGACCGGCACAGACTCCTGCATCGCACGGCCGCGCAGCTGCACGAGTTCGATGGCGGTGGCGAAATCGAGGGCGCCGGCCACGACCAGCGCGGTGAACTCGCCGAGGCTGTGGCCCGAGACGGCATCGGGCACGCGACCGCCCTGCCCTTGCCACGCGCGATACGTCGCATAACCGGCGGCGAGCATTGCGGGCTGCGTGCATTCCGTCTGGTTCAGCCGCTCGGCCGGGCCCTGCTGCGCGAGCGCCCAGAGGTCGTAGCCGAGCACACCGGAGGCGACGTCGAACGTCTCGCGCACGACCGGGTTTGCCGCCGCGAGCGATGCGAGCATGCCGACGGATTGCGAGCCCTGGCCGGGAAAGACAAATGCGATACCCATGCGAATTCCTGCTGCCGAGACGCGCGGGATTATAGCGGCTCGCGCCGGGATGGCAGGCACAGCGCCGCAGCCAACCCGCCGATCGCCCCGTAGAGATGCGCGGCGACGATCACCGGCGCGTCACCCGCGAACGGCAGCGCGACGCGCTGCTCGATGGCAAGCTTCCCGATGAGGAAAGCCGCGAGGATCCAGCCGTCGAAATCGCGGCGTCGCAGGTGCGCAAGCGTGCCGGCCGCCAGTGCTCCGTGCAGGACACCCGATGCGCCGACGTACCACTCGACTTGCGGCGCGAGCCACCACAGCCCGGCGTCGATGGCGAGGATCGAGGCGAGCGCAATGACGATCCAGCGGCGAGGCGCGTAGTCGCGCGCGAACAAGCCCCATATCAGCACGAGCCCGAGCGTGTTGAGCGCCGCATGCGAGGCGTCGAGGTGCACGACATGCGCGGTGAGGAGGCGCCAGTATTCGCCGGCCGCGAGTGCCGTGCGCTCGTAGCGCAGCGCATCGCGCAGCAGGCTGCCGCCCGCCGAGGGCAGCAGGAGGCACGCGGCGGCGACGAGCAACGCGGCCCCGTAGCGTCCGTCGCCGTTCAGCGACGCGATCGTGCGCCGGACACTGCTGCGCGCGCCGGAGCGCTTTTCGTTGCGGGCCATTTGGTATCATTATCCGTCATATGCGCCACCCTTCACGCTCCGCCGGTTTCACGCTGATCGAGATCATGGTCGTGGTCGTGATCATCGGTCTCCTCGCGGCCTTCATTGCGCCGCAGATCCTGGGGCGCGTCGATGACGCGAAGATCGTCAAGGCGAAGCAGGACATCCAGGCGCTCGAAACCGCGCTCACGATGTACAAGCTGGATACCTTCCAGTTTCCGAGCACGGATTTCGGCCTGAACGCCCTCGTGCAGAAGCCCGCGGACCCGAACGTGCGCAACTGGCGAACGGGCGGGTACCTGAAGCGCGTCAACAAGGACCCCTGGGGCAACGACTACCAGTACGTGTTCCCCGGCACGCACGGCGGGGACTACGATCTTTTCTCGCTCGGAGCCGACGGCGAGCCCGGTGGTGAAGGCATCAACGCCGACATCGGCAACTGGAACCTGGACCGCTAGGGCGCCGGTCACCGTCCGGCCGGCGGACGGCCTCCCATGAAGCACCGTCGCGGCTTCACACTGATCGAAATCCTGGTCGTGGTCGTGATCATCGGTGTACTCGCGGTCGGTGCGGTGCTCACGCTCGGCACTGCAAAGCGGGACGACGCCCTCGAGACCGAATCGCGACGCCTCGAATCGCTCATCGCCTACGTACGCGAGCATGCCGAGCTCACGACGCGCGAGTACGGGCTGCGCTGCGAGGGCGACCGGTACCGCTTCCTCGTCTTCGACCCGCGTCGCGGCATCTGGATCGGCGCCGACGCAGACGAATCGATGCGTGAGCGCACGCTGCCGGTGGGCCTGCGGTTGCGGTTGCGGGTCGAGGGGCGGGAGGTATTGCTGCGCCCGCCAAAGGACAACGAACCACTGCTGCCGCAGGTGATGCTGTTCTCGAATGGTGACGTCACGCCGTTCGAGCTGACCCTCGCTCGCGAGGGCAGCCGGCTCGCCGCCACGGTCGCGAGCCAGGATACCGGCGAGCATGCGGGCGAGGTCGTGCTGACCTTGCCCGACGAGGCGGCACAACGATGACGCGCGCGCGCGGCTTCACGCTGATCGAAGTACTGGTGGCGCTGGTGATCGTCGCGGTCGGCATGGCGGCCCTGCTCGGTACCCTGACTTCCGCGGCCGATTCGTCGATCTACCTGCGCGACAAGACCTTCGCCGAATGGATTGCGCTCAATCGCATCTCCGAGCTGCGGCTCGCGGCGAAGCGGCCGTCGAAGGGCAAGACGAGTGGCGAGATCGACTACGCAGGGCGCAAGTGGCGCTACGAACAGGAGGTCGTCGAGACCGATGTGCCCGGGGTCCTGCGCATCGACGTGCGCGTGGCAGACGCGGCGACACGCGCGGGTGCCAAGGGGTCGTCGAAGAATGACTGGACCGTGACGGCGAGCGGCGTCACCGGCGATGCGGTGGCGCCGCCGAACGGCACCGATCCCGACTGGAATGGCGGCCCGTTCCCGGGCGAGCCGACGGGTTCCGGCGGCAAGGCCAACGAGCCCGGAGCGACGCCGGCGCCGACACCCACACCGGCGCCGCCCGGCAGTACGTTGCCGACCACCTGATGCAAAGCCGCGGATTCACGCTGATCGAATTGCTGGTGGCGGTGTTCATCTCCGCCGTCATCTTCGCGATCGGCTACGGCGCCCTGCAGCAGGCACTCGGCAATCGCGGTGCCGTGCAGGAGAACCAGGATCGCCTGCATGCGCTCGTCAACACGATGCGCATCGTCTCGCAGGATTTCGGCCAGCTCGCGCCACGCGCGACGCGCAGCCTCGTCGGTGACGGCGCCGATCCGGCGCTCCTGGCCGACGGCCGCACGGACGCGCTCGTGACTTTCACGCGCATGGGCTGGGCGAACCCGGCCGGCATCCAGCGTCCCGCCCTGCAGCGTGTCCGCTATGCGCTCGACCACGGTACGCTGTACCGCGAACACTGGCGCGTGCTCGATCCCGTGCTCGGTGCGCAGCCCGTGCGGCGCAAGCTGATCGACCACGTGAAGGGCGTGCGTTTTCGCTTCATGGAAAACGGCCGCAGCTGGACCGAACAATGGCCGGGCCTCGTCACCGGGGGTGACATGCGCCAGCCACTGCTGCGCCGCCGGCCGATCGCGGTCGAAGTGACGCTCGAGCTCGAGGACTTCGGTACCGTGACGCGCCTCATCGAGGTGCCGGGATGAAGCGCGAGCGCGGCGTCGCCCTCCTCACCGCGATCATCCTGGTCGCGCTCGCGACGATCGTCGCGGCGAATGTCGCGTTCAAGAGCGGCATGACCGCGCGACGCACGAGTGGCGCCTTCCTGTTCGACCAGGGCGTGCAGTTCGCGGGCGCGGCGGAGGCGATCGCCGCGTGGGCGCTGCGCGAGGATCGCAAGAACAACCAGCGCGACGACTACAGCGAGGCGTGGGCGCGCCCCTACGGGCCGGTGGAACTGATCCCGGGTTCCGGCGTCTGGCTCGACGCACGGCTCGACGATGCGCAGGGACGGTTCAATGTCAACAATCTCGTCGACGGCGACGGCGTGGCACGCGCCGACGTGATCGAACAGTTCGCGCGCCTGCTCGAGTCGCTCCAGCTCGAGCGCAAGTGGGCGGTGCTGCTCGCCGACTGGATCGACGTCGACGTGGAACCGAACGGCTTCGAGGGCGGCGAGGACACGCTGTACCTCGCGCAGAGCCCCGCCTACCGCGCGCCGAACGCGCCGATCGTGAGCGTGAGCGAGTTGCTCGCGCTGCCGGGGTTCGGCATCGAGCGCTACCAGCGCCTCGCGCCGTACATCAGCGCATTGCCACCGGGTACGCCGCTCAACGTGTGCACGGCAGCGGGCGTCGTGATCGATGCGTTGACCGACGAGCACGAATACGGGCTCGACGAGGAACGCCTCTCGAAAACCCGTGAATCGGGCTGCTTTCCGATGAAGACCGACCTGCAGGCAAAGGTGCCCGCCGATCAGTGGGCCAAGTTACAGTACGAGGTCGCCGATCGATCGGAGTACTTTCGCCTGCGCACCTTCGTCAGTATTGGCACCACGGAGTTCGCCTTGTACAGTCTCCTGAAGCGCGAAGCGACGGGTGTGCGCCCGATCCTGCGCACCTACGGTACGGATTGATCCATGGCTGACTGGTTGGTAGTGCGGTTGCCGGGGCACGGGAGCGAGACGGTCGCATGGGCGGCTGTCGACAGCCAGGGCCACCTGCTGGCGACGCCCGGCACGGGCACGCTCGCCGAGGCGGCCGGGGCCGTCGCTGCCCGCAAGGTCGCCGTGCTCCTGCCGGCCGGCGATGTCCTGCTCACCGAAGCGGTGTTGCCCGCAAAGGCCGGGGCGAAGCTCGCGCAGCTCGTGCCCTACGCGCTCGAAGAGCAGGTCGCCGACGACATCGACACGCTGCATTTCGCCGTGGGGCGCCGCGACACCCTGTCGGGCCGCACGGCCATTGCGGTCGTCGGCAAACCGGTGATGCAGGCGGTGATGGCGCAGCTCGCCGAGGCGGGCCTCGCGCCCACGGCGCTTTACAGCGAAGCGAGCCTCATCGCGGCCAATCCCGGTCAGGTCGTGGCGTGGCTCGAGGACGACATGCTCGTGCTGCGTGCGGCGGATCGACCGCCGGTCGTGGCGCCGGTCACCACACTGCAGGATACCTTCGGCTTCCTGGCGACGACACAGGCCTACGGCGAGGGTGTCGAACCGGCCCGCGTGTCGCTGCTCCTCCACGCGCCCGCCGCCGACTGGCAACGGCATGCCGGAGAGCTCGGCTTCCTGCAGGAGCACTTCGCGGCCGCCAAGGTGCAGATTCTTCCGCAGGGCTCGCTGCCCTGGCTCGCAAGCCAGATCGAACTCGCCGGTGCCGTCAACCTGCTGCAGGGCGATCATGCGCAGCGCACGGCGGGCGCCCGCGACCTGCGCCGATGGCGCCTGCCTGCGGCGCTCGCGGCGGCGCTCGTGCTGCTGTTCGTCGGCACGAAACTGTTCGAGATCCGGCGGCTGAACGCTGCCGAACGCACCCTCGATGTGGAACTCGAACAGACGTTCCGCGCCGCCATGCCGGGCAGCCTCGATGCGCGAGATGCGCGCGAGCGCATGGAACAGCGCTACCGGGCGCTGCAGGACAACGGCGGGCAGGCAGGCCTCCTGCCTGCGCTCGGCGCATATGCCAGGGCGAGCGCAGCATCACCCGATGCGACGCTGCAGAGTCTCTCGCTGCGCGACGGCGCGCTCGACCTGCGCGTGCGCGCGAGGGACGCGCAGAGTCTCGACCGGATCAATCAGCAACTGCGTGCACAGGGGCTCACATCGGAAATCACGAGCGGCACGGCAGCCGCCGATTCCGGCTATGAGGGCCGCATCCAGATCCGGCTGGCGGGGGCCTGATGGGCGCACTCTCGCATTGGTATCGAGGGCTCGCGGAACGGGAGCGGCGCTTCGTCGCGATCGGCGGGTGCATTGCGCTCGCGATCGTCCTCCTGATGGTGCTGCTCCCGCTGACGCGAGGTGCCGCGGCGCTCGGGGAGCGCGTCGAGAAAAAGCGCGCCGACCTCGCGTGGATGCGCAGCGTCGCGCCGGCGCTCGCGAGTGCCGGCCCCGTGGTGGATTCCGGCGCCGGCGCCGAGTCGCTGGTGGTCACGGTCGATCGCACGGCGCGCGAAGCGAATCTCGGCGAGTCGCTCGTGCGCTCGGAGCCGTCCGGCAACGGCGGGCAGCGTGTGCAGTTCGACAAGGCGCGTTTCGACGTGATGCTCGCGTGGCTCGCGCGGCTGCGCCAGCAGCACGGCATCCGCATCGTGTCGGCCAGTGTCGAGCGCAGCGGTGAGCCCGGGCTCGTGACCGCGAGCATCGAACTGAGCGCGCGCTGACGGTTCGCGATGGCTGCATCCGCCCGATTCCCGTGGCGACTCGTCGCTGCCGCCCTGCTCGTGGTCCTCGTCGTGTTCGCGGTGCGCTGGCCGCTCGTGTGGGCGGTGCACTGGCTGCCCAGGGGAGTCGTTTGCGAGCGTCCCGCCGGCAGTCTCTGGCGCGGTCGGTGCGAGGCGCTCATCGTCGGTGCCCAGCGGTTCGACGCCACGACCTGGCAGGTGCGTGCACTACCGCTGCTGCGCGCCACGCTCGCCGCGGATGTGACCGCACGCCAGGGTCCGGATTCGCTCCGCGGCGAAATCGAACGGCGGCCGGGCGGCCGGCTCATCGTGCAGCACGCCGAAGGGGATCTGACCCTCGGCGAGGGGCTCCTGCGCGACAGCGCACTCGGCCTGCGCGGCCGGCTGCACGTCGAGGTCGAGCGCGCGGTACTGCATGGGCGTTCGCTCGCCGATCTCGTCGGCGTGTTCACGGTGCGCCAGCTCCGGCAGGGCACGGTGCCGATGGGCGATGTCGAAGTGCGGTTCGAAGAGCCTGCCCCGGGGGCGGACACCGCGAAGGGAATCCAGGGCACGTTGCGCGACCTCGGCGGCCCGCTCGGCATCGACGGCCACGTGACCCTGACGCCGGATGCCGGCTACGTGGTCGACGGATTCGTCACGCTGCGCGCCGACACGGCCCCTGCCCTTGCGCGCCAGATTGCCTTCCTCGGTACGCCCGATGCCGCGGGGCGGCGGCCGTTTTCGATTGCCGGCACCTATTGATTGTCAGCCATCGGGCAAGGAAGTCAGAGTGCTTCAGGCTCTGTTCGCCGCGGAATCAATCCCTTCGTGCGCAGCTCCACGAGCCTCGCGCGCTCCGCGGCGACGCGCGCCCGGTAGGCATCGCGCAGCGTCGCGAATCCCGGCTCGTCCCGCAGCGCCGCAAACGACGGATCGCGTTCGAAGATATACCATCCAAGGCCCCACGCCTGCTGCTCCAGGGTTGCGCGCCTCAGCTCGGCAACGGCCTCCGCGTGGCGCCCCAGCGCGGCGAGCGCCCGCGCACGCACCACCCCGGCGCTGGAACACGGGGGAGCATTCGTCTTGGCGCGCTGGGTCGGTCCGGCCAGCACAGCTTCGAGCAATTGGTGCGCTCTGGTCCGGTCCCCGGATGACTCGAGCAACCGGGCCATCACGACCGCAACGAGCTCGTGTCCCGGCCCGACATCGGCATTGCCCCGTTCGTCCCACAGTGTGATGCGCGCCTGCAGGAAGCGCCGCGCCCGATCGGCCGCCGCAGCCGTGTTCGCGCCGGCCAGCAGCACATACGCATCCTCGTCGCAGGCACTGAACGCTTCAGGCATTGCGTAGACGAGTTCAGCCGCACGTGCGTACTCTCGCCGATAGAACAACATGTCCATGGCGAGCGTGCGCTCGGGCGACTTGCTCGCGAGCAGGCTCCTTGCAGACTCGACTTCACCGAGTTCCAGGTACCAGCGCCCGAGCAGCGAACGGATCCATTCGGGTTCCGGATCGATCCGCAGCGCCTGCTCGCCGTACCGGATCGCATCGGCAAAGCGACCGCCGCGACGCCAGCTGCTCCATCCGAGCCGCGCCAATGCGGGCGCGAAATCCGGCCGCACGCGCAGCGTCTCGAACATCAATCGCTCGCCTTCAGCCGTATTGCCGCGAAACAGCTCGGCGAGGCCGGCGTAGTACAGGCTGCGCGGCTCGAGGGGATCGAGCAGGCGCGCACGCGCAATCTCGGCGAGCCCTTCGTCGAGTTTGCCCGGCTCGTCGATCAGCAACTGTCCGAATTGCAGGTGGCCCCGCGCATCATTCGGGCTCAGGGCAAGACCGCGGCGGAAGTCGGCTTCCGCGCTCACGACGTCCCCTTCGGCACTCGCGATGTGTGCACGCGCGATCAGCGCCTCGCCGCTCGTCGGGTTGAGCGCGAGCGCCTGACTGACGAGCGGCATCGCACGCCGTGCGGCCTCTCGGATCGCTTGAGCAGACGGTGTGGTGCCCGCCGACGCGAAGCTCGCCTCGTTCATGTAGGCGTGCGCGAGCTCGACGTGCGCTGCCACAAATTGCGGATCGAGCCGGACTGCGCGCTCGAGACTGGCGACGGCGGCGTGCAAATCCGCAGTACGTCGGGAGACGACGAGCGCGCGGCCTTGCTCATAGGCGAGCCAGGCGTCGAAGTTCCCAGTCCCGATCTGGCGCAGTGAGCCGGCGCCCCGCTCGCTCACGCTGAGGCGCAGCGCGCGCGCAATCTCGAGCGTGATTTCGTCTTCGACTGCGAAGAAGTCGCCGAGTTGCCGATCGAACGCCTTCGACCAGACGTGCGTTCCGGTCGCCGCGTCGATGAGCTGCGCGGTGACGCGCAACCGGGGCGCCGAGCCCTGCACGCTCCCCTCGACCAGGTAGCGGGCGTTGAGTTTGCGGCCGATCTCGCGCACGTCCTCATCGCGCCCCTTGAATGCGAACGACGACGTGCGCGCAATGACATTGATGTCGTGGGCGTCGGCGAGCCGGTGCAGCAGCGTATCCGACAGGCCGAGGGCAAGATGGTCGCGCTGCGGGTCGCCGGTCAGATTGACGAAAGGCAGGACAGCGACATTCCGGTCGGGCAGCTTCGCTGCAGGCGGCGCGCTGGCACCCTGCGTATCCGCTCGACCGGGCACAAATTGCGGCGCGATCAGCGCGACTGGAACAGCGATCAGCAATGCGATCGCGGCGAGCATTGCCGGGCGCACCCATCGCCGTGATCCGCCTGCGAGTCGGCCTGACGGTGAAGCATCCGCCCCAGTTGCATCGAGGACGGGGGACACGGACGCGATGAACCGATAACCGCGCCGCGGCACGGTCTCGACGAAGCGCGGGGCATCGGCGTCGTCATGGAGGACGGCCCGCAGCTTCCTGACCGCGGTGTTGAGGCCGGCGTCCGTGTCGATGTAGGTCGTGCGGGGCCAGAGATGCGCGATCAGGCGTTCGCGCGTCACGAGCTCGCCCGGCTGCGCGGTCAGCAGCTCGAGGATCCGGAAGACGTGGTCCTGCAGCTGCACGCGCACGCCGTCGTGGTCGAGTTCGCCGGTCGAGAGGTCCAGCGTCAGCTCGCCGAAGCGAATCCTGCCCGTCCGGGGTTCTGTGTCGCCCATCGCCGTCGGATTCTATTTGGCCGCCTCGACCACCGGTACAGAAACAATACAGCGGCGGAACAGGCGCAATCCATTGTTGCCGGACGAATGCCGGCTACCGTGACGGACATGCTGTGCCATCACCGGGCGCAACAGCTTCTGTCAAACCAGGGGAAGACCCGAAGGAGAATCAAGTGAAAAGCTTCAGGAACAAACGGGCCGCCGCCATGACCGCGCTGCTGTGCCTGCCGGGACTCGCCGCGGCGCATGGATTTGCCGCAGCGCATGGAAGCGACGGGTGCTCGAACGAGACGCTCAACGGGCTGTATGTCTTCAGCGCTACAGGGTTCACGCGCCCCCCAACGGGCGTCCCGGGTACCCCGTGGGTACCCAAGGCGATCATCGAACTCCTGCAGTTCAACGGCGACGGCACATTGACGGTGCCGGGAGTCACGGTGGCCAATCCGTTCGGCGACCTCGGCAGCATCCTTCAGCCGCCTGCCGGCGCGCCAGGCGTCTATACGCTCAACGAGGACTGCAGCGGTACGATCCAGTTCGGCGACGCGAATGGCGTCACATTCAAGATGTACGTCGCGCCGCGCCGCGGCCACACGATCTGGCTGATCCAGACCGTTCCCGCAAACAATGTCTTCCAGGGCACCGCGCGTCGGGTCGGAGCCGGTGACTGACCCTGCTGCGGAGCCTCAGGAGCTGGTCCAGGCGCGAAATGCGCCGATGAGTGGAAAATAGAGCCCTGCGCGGACCGGCTCGGGACCGAGCCGCCGCGCGAGGGCTGCATAGCGCGCAAGTTGCGGGCGATAACGCTCCTCTTCCCGGGCGAGAAACGCCTCGAGCGAGCCGCCCTCGTGACGGCTCGTCTTGTAGTCGATTACCCAGCGCGTGCCGTCGGCGTCGATGAACGTGCGATCGATCAGCACGTTGACGAGCCGCCCGTCGACGAGCCCGGTGAGTGCAAGCTCGGTCGCAGCGTCGCGATGATCGGCGGCGAAAAGCCAGCGCCCGTGCTCGTCTTCGAATGTCTGGCGCAGCGCGCGCAGCACGGTTTCTGTGGCGCCATCGAGATCGCCCTCCGGCACACCGAGCCGCGCGAGCAGTGCCCGATGGCGCGGTCCACCCGCCCCGATTGCCGCGATCGTCGCCGGCAGCATGCCGCCCCACTCCTCGAGTGCGCGGTGCACGACCGTGCCGATGTGGCGCGCCGTCTCGCGTACCCAGCTGAACTCGGGTGCTTCGGTGCCCTCTCGCGCCACGCGCAGCCCGCCCGCCTCGACCGCATCCACGGGCCGCGCGAGCTGCCACTCGCGCGGCAGGCGCGCAAGACGCGGTGCGACGTTCAATGCATCGGCGGACGGTCCTCGCGCGGCATCCGCGGGATCCGCGAGCTGGAACGAGCCTGCGAGAGCCGGCCACGCGGCCGCGAGGAGCGTGCCACCGGCAGGCGTGGGCCCGGTGTCGTCGCCGACGGCGACACTCGCGATCCAGTGCAGCGATTCCCTGGCGCGCGTCGCGGCGACATAGAGCAACCGCAGCTGCTCGTGTGCGCGACGCTCGGCGTCGAGCAATTTGAGATAGGTACCGAGCCGATGATCCCGTCGCTCGCCCGCGGCCACGAGCGGCGACAGGAGCAGATCGGACTGTCCCGTCGCACGCGGCAGGTCGAGCCAGCGCAACAGCGGCTCCTCGCCGCGGCGCAACGGTCGGCCGAGCGCGGGCAGGATCACGTGATCGAACTCGAGGCCCTTCGCCCGGTGGATCGTCATGATTTCGATCGCATCGTCATCGGTGCCCGAGCGTGCATAGAGATCCGCGAGCACCCCCTCGAGCGCGGCGACGCCCCGCCACTCGCCCCGTGCCGCGGCATCGTCGAGGGCACGCAGGAATTCCTGCACGGCAGCGAGATCGGCGAGCGGATAGCTGTCGGCCCCCCCCAGCTCGAGCCACGTCGACGCGAGCACTTCGCCCGGTGGCTCGCGTCCGAACCGCTCGAGCGCTCCGGCGAGCAC
>WBZO01005251.1_pt1 | contig 13294 bp, 13 predicted proteins | sample 5204261 | NCBI WGS metagenome assembly WBZO01 (sample SAMN12412400, study PRJNA552823) | activated sludge metagenome | isolation source: activated sludge from anammox sidestream of wastewater treatment plant... | place: USA: North Carolina | collected 2017-09
ACACCTCCGGCGCCCCGTCTAGCAACTGTCGCTTCCAATGGGCAATCACCGTCGGGTGCACACCATGGACGGCACTCAATTCACTCAGGGTCCGCACCCCCTTGATCGCCTCCACTGCCACCCGCGCTTTGAACTCCTCCGAATGGGTCTTCCGTTTTGGGGCCATAGGTGTCTCCCGGTTTTTGCGACGGTCGTTCTACCATAATTTCTTGGCTTCACGACCTGTCCAAAAAACGGGGGTAACTTCAGACCTCGTTCTGCTTATGGATGAGTCCCATCGGTATCGAGCTTCGGCCGGTGTCCGGGCAATCAATGAGTTGAGACCTGTCCTCGGGCTGGAACTGACCGCAACACCGTTTGTTGAATCGAGCAAAGGCCCCGTGCAATTCAAGAACGTCATCTATGACTACCCATTGGCCAAGGCAATGGCCGATGGCTTTGTGAAAGAACCGGCGGTGGTGACACAGAAGAATTTCAACCCCAGCCAGTTTACCCCGCCTCAACTTGAGCAGATCAAGTTGGAGGATGGAGTCCGTTTGCATGAGAACACCAAGGTCGAGCTGGAAACCTATGCGCGGCAGACCGGGCAGCGAGTGGTCAAGCCTTTCATGCTGATCATTGCCCGCGATACGACCTATGCCAGCCAACTCATGCAGTTGATTCAGTCACCGCAGTTCTTTGAAGGCCGGTACAAGGACAAGGTCATTCAGGTGGACTCCAGCAGGACCGGCGTGGAAGAAGATGAGATGGTCCAGCGCCTCCTGGCTGTTGAGAGTTCAGATGAGCCGACTGAGATTGTGATTCATGTGAACATGCTGAAGGAGGGGTGGGATGTCAGGAATCTCTACACCATCGTCCCGCTCCGCGCCGCCAATGCGCGCACCCTTATTGAGCAATCTATCGGACGCGGCCTCCGCCTTCCCTACGGCAGACGCACCGGGGTGAACACTGTGGATCGGCTCAACATCGTGGTGCATGACCGCTTCCAGGAGATTGTGGATGAGGCCAATCGGCCGGACTCACTGGTCCGGCTGACCCAGGTGATTCTCGATCCGGCGACGGATCTCCAGAAAACGAAGACCGTCGTGGCTCAGCCAAAGATTGAGGAACAGATTGCTGCCGCGGACTCTGCCGTCTTCACCAGCGAGGTGGAGCGAAGGATTGCCGAGGCGACCTATCAGGTCATCAACAAATACGAGAACTTGCCGACCTCCAGTTATCTCCTGAAGCCGGAAGTCCAAGCCAGGATTGCCGAAGAAGTGAAAGAATATGTGACGCCAAGCCAGCAGGCGCTTCCGGGAATGGCCGCGACACCGAGCATTGCCGATGTCGTTGCAAAGACCGCTGAACTAGTCGTGCAACAGACGATCGATATTCCCCGCGTTCTGGTGGTGCCAAGAGGTGAAGTGACCACAGGCTTTCATGCGTTCACGTTGGATTGTTCGGGCATCCACTACCAGCCAGTTGCGCGAGATCTCTTGATCCAGCACCTTCGGACCAATCAACAGGAGACGCTGAGCTGCGGTGGATCTCTGCAGGCAGAACAACGGTTGGAGGATTATGTGGTCCGAGGCCTCATCGATTTCGACGATATTTCTTACGATCAACATGCGGACCTGCTCTATGACCTGGCTGGACAACTCGTCCGGCATCTGCGCTCCTACCTCTCCGAAGAAGATGCGCGCAATGTGCTGATCTACTACCAAAAGCCGCTTTCCGCCTTCGTCCATGCTCAGATGCAAGACCATCAATGGGAGAAGGCGACGGGCTACGATGTGCAAGTGAGCAAGGGCTTCACCAAACTGAGAAAGCCTGCCTATACCGCGAAAGACGGAGAACCCATTCACGATTTCCGCGAAACCTTCGAGGACAAGAGCTGCATTCCCCAGGTTCTCTTTGGAGGCTTTCAGCGATGTCTCTTTAAGCAACAGAAGTTTCAGTCTGACTCAGAGAGGAAGCTGTCGGTGATTCTGGACCGGGATGCGCAAAAGTGGTTTAAGCCGGCACAGGGGCAGTTTCAGATTTCCTACAAGGTAGGTGTGGACCAGCGTGAATACGTGCCTGACTTTGTGGCTGAGACCACGGACTGTATCTACATGTTGGAGCCTAAAGCGCGAAACGAAATGACCAGCTCTGAAGTCCTCGCCAAGAAGGAGGCAGCCGTCACCTGGTGCGCCCGCGCCACCACCCATGCCCTCGGCAACGGCGGCAAACCGTGGAAGTATGTCCTCATCCCACACGATGTGATCGCGGAGAATATGACGCTGAGCGGATTGGTTGCTCAATTTGCGACATCCGTGTAGCGGCTCGGAACATGGTCACAGGAGGAATAGTAAGCTGCCAGGGTACGCTTCCCCGGAGTGAGTGTTGAGAGGAAGCCCTCTGAGGCAAGAGCGCCGTCTAGACACCAATCTGGCATTCCTGTATAAAGAGTATCCTATCCGGCGCATCCGTACCGCCGGACGCTTGGAGCCTTAACTGTCTCCGCAAGAAACCGAAGCGAGCGGGCGTAGCTCAGTGGTAGAGTCCTAGCTTCCCAAGCTGACAAAGGGGGATTACTTAAGTCGTTGTTGGCTTGAGTAATCCCCTTGTCATTCCTGGCGAAACACACCATTGCCTGTTCATCCCGCGTTGGTTCCTCATCCTGCTCTTCTGCCCATTTCGTTGGTCTTCCTAACACCGTAATAACACCTGACAGAGAGCACGGTTTCAGGCTCCACGGGAAGGCTCCATGAGTCCTGGTGGTCATGCCGGGTAGGAACATGCCGGATAGGGGTCATTCCCCAAAGCGACTCTGCAACCCTCGTGCAACCAGATTGCTTCACGCTGAGCCACCCCGCTGACTCACGCTGCTCGGGCCCCCCTCAGGGGGGTGCACCCTTGGGGCAGGTGCCGGGGGGTGGGGGTGGTGGTCCATGTGCCAGGGCTGACAGTGCTCAGGGAAAAGGCCCCCGGAAATTTTAGCGGGTGGCAAAAGGTAGGTGGAAAGGGGGCTGATTTGCCATAAAAAAGGATTTTGGAAGGATTTTGGGGCAGTTTAACGAGAAAGCTGTAGATTTCATTAGCTTACGTAGTCTTTAGTATGTGCAATGTCCGCGTGGACTCGGCGGTGACTCGGCGGGAAACCTCCGGTGGATAGACCCTGCCTGGATTTCCGTCCGGCCTCGGGTGCATAGGGATCGGGACGGAAATTACCTGGAGAACTTGTGTCGAAGCTGAGTGAAGGGGAACCCTATCGGCCCGGCAATGACACGGGTGTCGCTGTTGTCGTAGAATACAGCCGTCCAGCCAAGCGCGGGGTGCACGATGAGAATTCTACTTCCTGCCCTGCCCCTTCTTCTCTTGCTTTCAGGATGCGCCACAGTTGACGGAGAGCAGGTAGCCTCGGAATCGGTTGTGGCAGATGAGGCTACATGGAATCCATGCGCGGGGCATGCCGACGAGAAAGTCATGGGGCCTGTTGAGGACATTCGACGGGCTGTGGCTGCTGGGGACCAAGCTGGCATTCAAAAAGGCTATGAGAAACTTGTTGGCCTCCTTAGTGAAACTGGCATGACATGGGGACAGCGATTTGCGGATAACTATTTTAGGACTGGCATACAAGCTCGTCAGCGAGCGTATGCGTCTAAACTGGCCGCTGATGTGGTCATGAACGAGATGCGGATGCCACGTGTCGTTGATGCGGTACAGCACGGTTTCCCCATTGAGTGGCTCATCCCAGGTGAGCAGACCCAGGCACTTTATGGGCACTTGATTCCTGCTGAGCCTCTCCAGTTTACCGCCGAAGGCGAGCCAGTGACATCGGTGAGACTTACCCCAACGCCAGCAGCGCCAGGGCAGAAACCGGCTGGAGTGGCCCTATGTCCACACGCTCGGTTGACTCCGTTTCAGACGAAAGTGTGGACAGGCGAACCGGAGGCCCAAGGGATCAAATCGAGCCAGCGAGACGAAACATCGGACTTTTCCCAGACTCGGAATGACCAGCAGCAATATTCAGTGTTTCAGCCACCTCAACAACTCATCCCAACACCAGGCGGCAGGGCGTTGCTCGGACCATACACACCCAACGCGTACGGCCCAGGAATGAATGCCGACGCCACGGGTAGACCATTTATATGGCAGCCAGATCCGGGTTTCGGTCCACCAGACCACTTTAGCACAGTGAAACCCGATGCCTACGGCCTTGGGGTTGGTATGGACCAATATGGACGACCTGTGAGGCCAGCTTGTCCACCAGGATGGGCAGGACCTTGTTAGTCCCTATTCGGTAAGAAACCAAGCTAGCTTGAAGATTCAATAGGCATCCGCGTTCATCGGACCACGCACACACCAGACATGTTGGGTGTCGGTTTTCCCTCCCCAGCCCACGTTGCCACCTGCGAAGTCCACGAGCCATGCGAGCGTAGAATTCTCGGCAACGGTAGTCGCCGACCAATAAGGGAATGACTGGACCCCTGTAAAGGTGCTCGTTGGCACAAAAGGTGATGGTAGCCCGGCGTCTTGGAGGCTCTTCAATTCGATTGCCGAGGGTAGCCGCCACCCAACCGTGCTGCCAACGCTCTTATTAACACAATCGCGGATCGCTTCGACCCAAGAGCGGGTGATGGCGACAGGCTGCTTCTCCCAAACCAATCCAGTGTTGTTGTCTCTTACCGCTACTCCCCCAAAGTTTGCTAAGACGGTAAACCGCGAAGCACTCGGGAAATTCTTGTCCCAGTTCTGAGTGACTCCCTGAAGGTTCAGGCCGTCTATCTTGGATTCGAGCACGTTGAGTTTGTCCAAAATCTGTTGCTCGGTAGTGGTATTCTGCGCATTGACAGATGCCGATCCACCATCACCACCACCGCACCCGAGCAAGAAACAAAGTGGGATGCTCAGAACAACCAATCGCAGGGCATGAAGTAGGAAGATGTTCATGGTGGCCTCCTCCCCTCAACGGTAAAACCCCCTGACCCAATTCCGGCCCCCGATGTGGCGCTATTCTAGGAACCCGCAAGAAGGTATGACAAGAACGGAAAGTGAGAAATGGTGGTATTTTGCCAGAATCAGCAGGCGGTTGCTGGAAGCTACAGATGTCTCTATTTAGCGAGAGGTCCCCGCCCTGACAGGCGGGGTCTCCGTTGTTTCATGCATCGCATGAGCCGCTTCGCGGCTCCCGGCTCTCACCCCCATCCTTCCTGATGGGGAACTCCCGCTAGATTAGACAAAATTAACGTCCTGACCCGGTTGTTTTTAGGCCCACAAAGGCGTTAGATAAATACCCTTCTTACAAAGCCCCTGCGGCGATTGAGCAGTAGTCCTACTATACAGGTGTTAACAGCATGCTCCCGCCCGCCCTTAAGGGCGGGCGGGCATAGCAGGTAGATGCTCTTCCTCTCCGACAATGGGGGGTCTAGGGGTGGGGGGGCCGTCCGCATTGGTGGCCACGGCAGCGATAAATGGGTCACCCATCTACCGCGAACGCAGGCGATTCTCCAACCCGTCGGCGAGAAAAAAAAGTGGGGGAGGGGTCGTTAAAAAACACGGCCAAAAACCGTTTATTCCATTGGAAGAGTAAACGAAATAGCGCCAGCCTGGCAAACCCAGGATTTGCTTTCAAGACATCAGCCGGAGAGGATTTGCAACACGCGAATAAGTGAACCATGGAAAAGGAAAAATTTTTTCCAATTGGCCGTTGCGCTCTTGACAATGGGCATGGCCCATGATTAGCTGGAATCACGATGGCAATAAAACACCTACGTGTCATTTTGCCGGTTTGACAGTCGGAAAGAAGTCTGAGGCGCGGTTGAGCGCTGAATGCAATATGGGTGTGGGGAATGCTCGCGTAGGCTTTGTGTGTCCTGAGTGCCGCTAAACGTACTCTGTCTACCTACTCACTAGGTAGCAGCTACCTCTCCACAGTATCAGTCCTCGTCCTCCCTATATACATACTCCCTATATATCTATAGCTCCATAGCAGTGCATTCGTTACTTCGAGGGCCTCTCCCCACCTAGGGAGGAGGCCCTCTTTGTTATAGGCGTCCCTTTTTTTTTGTGTAGGGACGGTCAACTTCACTCATTAACCATAGGGAGGATGTATGCACATAACAGGAATCCATAGGGCGAGTAGTAACACGGTCTATTTCTATGCCCTCTGTATACAGGACTTCACCCATATAGGGATAGGTCTAGCCAGGTATAGGAGAGACAGTACGAACAGATGGCGATGGGATTACACAGTGACCACACTATTGAACAATAAGCAAGGAGATCGAACATGCCGATTCTAAGTGCAGTGACAATAGGAGCAAGTCTGCTAGACGTTCAAACGATCATTGACGGTGAGCTACCAGCGGTAGATTGGGTGGTTGATCGGCTCATAGCGAAGGGTGACCGAGTACTGGTCTATGGTGAGCCTGGGTCACTGAAGTCATGGTTGATGCTCGACCTGGGCTTACATATCGCTGCTGGGACTCCCTGGCTGGGACATTTCGAGATTCCAGAAAGGAAGAGGGTTCTCTACATAGACGAGGAAATGAGCCCACGCACATTAATTCGACGAGTAAAGAGGCTGATCGAAGGGTCAGACCTAGAGACGGACTCCTTGCCCTTCAAGGCACTGACCCTTTGTGGGGTGAGGTTCACCGATGAGAGTGTGGGGACAACCCTCTTAGCTGGGCTCGCTACTCACGGGTTTAGCCCGGAGGTAGTGATCATTGAGACCATGAGAAGGGTTCTACATGGGAGTGAGAACAACGCCGATGAAGTAGGAGCCTTCTGGAGATGCGTTGATTTGCTCAGGAAAGAAGGGAGGAGTCTAATTATCACCCACCACATGAAAAAGCCTTCAATGCATGGTGCCAATGAGTCCGTTTATAGAGCTAGCGGTAGCACTGATGTGTTGGGAGGGTCAGACTCAGCCTTTGCAGTAGAAAAACTACAAGCCAATAAGGTCTGTGTGACATGCGTTAGAGCTCGCAATACACCTGAGGCATCACCGTTTTATGTTTCCCTACATGACACAGGGCCGGAAACACCGGCTTCAATGCGATTTGAGGGCCAAGGCGGTGCTCTAGTAGTGCCACAGAGCCGGGTTGAGGAGGTGGCCAACTGGATAGAGGAGTATCTGAGGGATCAGCAAGATCAGCAGGCGACGACTGCACAGATCCGGCAGAATCTAGACACGGCACATCGTGTATCAAGCGATAGATGCGAGAAAGCCCTTAGGAGGCTTAGAGAGACTGGCAGAGTTACCCAGCCGGTGCACGGAGCCTACCGTATAGCGACTCAACAGGAGGTTGCCAGTGTCACAAACTGATCCGCCAAACCGCCTTACTTATATAAGTCGGCGGTGGCGGCGGTCTTTTGTGGACCGCCGGGCCAAAGACCACCGAGGCGGCGAGACTGGAAATACACGGGAGAACACTGTCCACGTGAACGGGGGCCAATTCCGAGCACGAGCGTAGCCTGAAGCGGAGCGAGTGCGAGGCTCTTGTTTCCTAAATACGAGGGTACTAACGAATCTAAACAATAGAGACTAGGACAGGCTAATAGCTTCCCTAGGTTAACCTACAGACCCCTGGGTTTCTCACGGGAATCGTGAGCTAGCCCTGGGGTTTTTTATTTCTGGAGGTATTTTATGGAGCGTCTAACGCCTATTAAGGCCATAAGAGCCAAGTGCATGGACTGTACATGCCATCAACCCAAGGAAATCCGTGAGTGCCGTATTATCACCTGTCCGTTATGGCCCTACCGGATGGGTAAACGACCAAATCAGATACCCCAAACAAACCAGGAGGCAAAAGGTATTGAGCTATGCAGCATTTAATCAACATAAAAGAGGCGGCTCAATACACGGGCCTGTCACCCCATACCCTCTACACGATGGTCAGTCAGCGGCGGATACCATTCGTGAAGGTGGGCCGGTTGGTCAAGTTCGATCTTGACCTGTTGGACAAATGGATCAAACAGCATACCGTGATGCCGATGCCCAACAAATTGCAAACTTGACGTGTGTACCCACTTATGGGTACAGTAGACTATCGTCGTGTTACGGCTCAGAGAGATACGACAGAGACAAGACGTAAGCCTTCGCCGTCTCAGTCTGGAGACGGGAATTGCCCTTTCCACACTACAGAGAGTGGAGCTAGGTGCCTTTGATCCGAGGCTCTCTACGCTCCGTGAGTTGGCGAAGGCCCTGAACGTATCGATCGCTGATCTGATAGGTGAAAGAGGCAGGCCATTTCCCAATTCAACAATCACAAGGAAGGGGGCAAGTATGGCTCAGAGGTACAGCGTCCAGCGAAAGGATAAGGCAGTTAGCAATGCGGTCAGCGCCTTTGAGAAATGGCGAAGACAATACGTTGTAAAAGGTCTTGGACCATTTGTCTGGAACTATGAATATGACCAGGTAGACCAAGCAACTAAGCTACTAAAGTTTCTTTTGACCAACCTCAAGGGGGCCGATTCAAGATCATCGGAGTAAGGTTTCAGTAAACCGCATTAACTCAGCGAAAGGAGGGGTAGTCCAATGGGACTGACCAAACGGAAGGACAGTTACTATGTCGAGTTCCCTGTACTGGATGATGGCAAGGTGCTCAAGCTAGCGCCACCGGGCACAGGCAAGTTGAAACGGTGGAAGGTGGGAACGCTGAACCGGCGCTATGCTAAGGATCAAGAGGCCATCATTAAGACACGCCTCCTGTCCGGCCAGATACCTAGTCCGGCGGTGGCCCGTGCCGAAGCCATGACGTTTCGGCAGTGGGCGGAGATTTATTTGAACCTTGAGGAAGTGAAGAAGCTGAAGAGTTACCCCCTTCGCAAGTTGTATGTGGGGAATCTGGTGAAGTTCTTCAGGGACAAACCGTTGGCCGCGATCACCCCGGAGGAGGTTGCTGCGTATCGGGCGCAACGAGTCCAGTACAGGCGGATTCAATGTCCTGAATGCAAGAAACGAAAAGAGAGGCGGTTTGTCGGGCAGGAGGTCTGCCCTGCGTGTGGTTGGAAGCGCGAGGATGCCCCGCGTCCGGTCTCCTTGCAGACGATCAACCATGACCATACGGCGTTAACTCACATGCTGAATGTGGCGCGCAGTCCGCGTTTCAAGGTGATCCTGGACAATCCGGCGAGCCACGTGAAGAAGCCAGACCCGAAGAACGAGCGGGACAGGATCGCCAGCACGGACGAATGGCTTCGGTTGAAGGAAGCGGCAGCGCCGCATCTGCGCCGAGTCCTCACGGTGGCCTATGCGGTCGGTCCTCGAAAGGGAGAACTGCTGAAGCTCGAATGGTCGGACGTAGACATGAAACGGAGGGAGGTTACACTTCGAGACACCAAGAATGGGGAAAGCCGCATGGTTCCCATGACAGAGGAGGTGTACGAAGTGTTTAAGGAGTGCTGGAAGGAACGCCGACTCGACACGCAACGAGTTTTCCTGTATAAAGAGAGGCTGATTTCTCGACTCAATACGGCGTTCAATGCGGCTTGCCGTCGAGCGGGAATCGTCGGGCTTCGGATTCACGATTTTCGCCACACGGCGAGCACGAACCTCAGGCGGGCAGGGGTAGACACGGCCACGGCTATGAAGATCGTCGGCCACAAGTCCGAGCGGATGCATCGGCGGTACAACACCATTCAGCCGGAAGACCTGCACCGAGCCGTTTCAAAGCTTGCCGTGTTCCAGGCTAACACTGTAATAACACCTGAGCCTGTGGCGGTAGGAGCCGAAATTGTAAGTGCGCGACAAACCGAAGCGAGCGGGCGTAGCTCAGTGGTAGAGTCCTAGCTTCCCAAGCTAGTTGTCGTGGGTTCAAATCCCATCGCCCGCTCCAATTTTTCAACCGGTTCCGTTACCCTCTCTTCACTCTCTCTGACCTCCGTTCCGGTTTCAGTCACGGTTCCAGAAAGCAATCGATCTGCACTCGGTTGTGAGGGAGTCGGGGAGAACAATCCGAAGCGGCCAACCGTTTCCACCGCGGCCTTGAGATGCGCTTGACTGAGATGGGCGTAGCGCTTCACCAGGGCCGTCGAGGAGTGGCGCAGCAAGGCCGCGATGGTGCCTTCATTGTGGCCCGCCATCGCCAACCGGCTGGCGAAGGTATGCCGGAGATCGTGCCATCGCACATCGAGCAATCCCGCGTCCCGCACCGCCGGGCAGAAGATTCGCGAGTAGACGTTGCGTTGATCCATCGGGCGAGCGGGATTCTCTGACGGAAAGACCCAGGGAGAGGCGCGCTTGGGGTGAGCAATCGCCCGGGCCTCTGCGATGGCCTTCATGTTGGCGAGAATCTGCCGGGCTTCCTCCGGGAGATGCACGTACTGCACCCCGCCGGCTTTCGTTTCCGGTAACGTGAGCAAGCCCAGGTCAAGGTTCACATCCCGCCAGCGGAGCCGCATCTGTTCCCCAAGGCGAAGGCCGGTCAGAATCGCCAAGCGCGCCCAGGGCGCATGATCAGGCCCGAGCTTGTCGAGCAGTGTGGCTTCTTCCTCTGGGGTCAAGAACCGCATCCGGCTTGGCCGTATCTTCACCAGCGTCACCCGCTCAAACGGATTACGATCGATCCGCCCATCGCGCTTCGCTTTATTCAGCACATGCCGAAGAAACTTCATGTAATGCAACACGGTTTGCGGAGCCCTGGTCACGGGGGTCGCTTCGTGCTTTGGGTCGAGGTTTTCGGTCAACAGTTCCCGCTGTGCCGCTTCCAGGAGGGCAGGGGTGACGGCATTCACACGGAGACCCTGTAGCCGTGCCTTCCACCATTCCCCATAGTGCTTCTCGGCCCATTGATTCTTCACGGTCGAGGTCTCGACATGCGCCGTGATCAGATCTGTCATCAAGGGATAGCCGCCGTGCTGGTATCGCTCAGGAAAGAAGCGCCCGGCCTTTTGTTCCTGTTTCGCCTTCTCGTAGAAATCCCGCGCAGCCGTCTTCGTCGAGAAGCTTCCGAACCGCCGCTCTCGGCCATCGTGGTAGAGCCGCACGTACCATATCGTCTTCCCGGCCGCGTCCTGCTTCGACAGCAAGCCCCGATCTTTTCGTCCTGCTCGTGCCATCGCTCCTCCTTTCAGAGAGTTTTTCCCTGGTTCCGTGAAGGCGGAACGCCGTATTTCGCATATGAGCCACGATCTGGAGCAAGACCAGGGGGAAGGCCGGGCTTCCCCCTGATCGTGGGTCGTGGCCTCAGTCCTGACACGCCAGCGTCCCCAGGATCCGCGCCACCGCCTCCCGCTCTTTCGCCGTCGCGCGTTCAATCCGATACCCGCAGCCAACCCAGGACATCAGGTCCAAGGCGCCGCCATCGGGTAGGACCATGACGGGTTGGCCGTAACTGCTCGTACTATGCGTCGTGCTGAGGCGGACTGTGACCCTCTTGCGCGCTGGGGACTCTCCAAATGGATCGACTCGGTATGAGCATGTCATGATTCCCCCTCCTTGGTTACGGCCACCAGGCCGGCAGTGAGTATTCAATCCCTCCGGTCTCTCGGTTCCGGTCCCGCGTCAGTGGGGCTTTCAACAGGCGAAGCGCCTGGAGGTAGCGATAGAATTCCCGATGCGGGATCCCTAAGACCTGCTCCACGTGCGCCCGGCTGCTCGGGCGCCGTTGGAGGAGCCAGATCAGTTCCAGCCCCTCCGCCAGGATGCGCTTCTTGATCTCAACCCCGTTCGGCAGTCTCGGGCGTGGCCGGCGCCGTCGCATGGCTCCCTCCGTGGTGGCGGGCTAGGCGCCACGTTGGCTTTTGAAGTGCTGTTCCAGTAAGTGGCGAATCAGGCCCGCCGCCGTCGTGCCGCGTTTGCGCTCGGCGTCGAGCTTGGCCTTGAGGGTTTTCGGCAGTTGCACAACGAGGCGCGTCATTTTCATGGCTAATCTCCTATCGTGATATTTATGATATGTACGCATATCATATGCTGTCAAGTGCTATTTACCCATCGCCGACACCGTGCTATCTTCGCCACCATGCCAAAGAAAACAGATCAAGAAAAAGGCGGGTCCTGGATCTTCCGGGACATCCCGCGAGAGCTTATGAAGCGTGCCAAAATTGCCGCCGCAGTAGAGGGCAAGTCGATCAAGGCCCTCATTTTGGAGGCCCTGGACGAACATCTGCAGGGGATGGAGAAGAAAGGGCTGTTGCCGAAAGGGAAGGGCTAATCGAGATTCTTCCGGTGTTTGACGATGGCCGCGAGGAGCCGGCGCCTGAACATCCGGGAAAAAGTGGGGGCTCTTGGCGCGGCGAGAGTGTCCCGCGGGCTCCGCGCCAAGTTTGTGCCGCCGTGGCCGCCCCCAAGCCGCCGGTGGAGGCCCGCGAGCCGCTTACGCCATCTGCAAGGCTTTGACCGCCCCGCCGCCGCCGTCCACCAGGTCGCCATCCGCGCGGATGAACGCCAGGAAGCCCAGTTGCAAGTAATCGGCATACCGTTCTTCCAGCCGCAACACGCGCGGTTCTTTCACCAGCCGGACATAGTACGCCGACAGATCACCGAACAGAATCGCCTTGTTCCCGGTGGCCAGGCTCGGCATGTTCGGATCAATGACGACCGGCTTGCCGAGGAGTGAATCCGGGCTGCCGGCGGCCAAGTCCCCATACAGCGGGCGGTTCTGTGAATCCTTCAGTTTCCGTAGCGCCCCGAAGGTGGTGTCATTCATGAGCCACTTGCCGTTCTGGCGATACAGCGGATCGACGCTGTGCATGTGGTCCACCAGCTCATCATAGGTGACCGCCGTGGCGCTGGCGGCCGTCTTGCCCACCGTGGCCGCGGTGACAATCCCGCGCGGTTTGGAGCTGCCGTCCCCCGTCACCCAGTGCTTCGCCGTAATCCGCCCCAAGCGCTCCCCGAGCTTCTTCATGACGTAGGCCGCGAAGTCAAAGCCGGCATCGTCCATGAGTTGGATTGAGACGCGCACGATCTTCGAGGAATAGAGGAAGCTCTGCAACACGACTTGCGAGAGCACGACATCGCCTTCGTTGTGTTGCGTGTTCTCTGAGATGATCTCGCCCTCGACGGCCGTTTCATTATCCGCTGGGATGGGCAGGTCCGCGCCCGTCGCGGATGGCACGATCGTGCAGTTCGGCAACACCCCGCCGATCTGTTTCAGCGCTTCCACCAGGGGCGCCATCGCCGCGTCCGGCACGGCATACCCGCCTGCGCCGCCAGAGCCCACCCCTTGCGCCATGCGGATGTCGGGATCATGGCGCAGCCGCTTCGTCATGATCGCCCGCTCATCTGGATCGAGCCCGTTGATCCCGAATTTCAGGAAGTTCGAAAAGGCCCGGACCTCCGGTTCCCCCTCATCCTCCGACAGTCCCGGCCGTGAGGACA
>WBZO01005253.1_pt1 | contig 13293 bp, 7 predicted proteins | sample 5204261 | NCBI WGS metagenome assembly WBZO01 (sample SAMN12412400, study PRJNA552823) | activated sludge metagenome | isolation source: activated sludge from anammox sidestream of wastewater treatment plant... | place: USA: North Carolina | collected 2017-09
CACCATGTACACCGTTGGATTGCTGCGTGGTGATGCAGTAGCAGTTCTGGCAACCGACTAACCTTAGAATGGCTAGGATTAGATTCTAGGGGTTTAATGGGGAGGGGTATATACAACTATACCTTTCTCCTATTTAGTTCCTTAAATCGATTCCTAGAGCTTTCTGGAGGTATTATGCAATTACTCTTTGCAGTAAATTCAATACTCCCCAAATTAGGGGAGCGTCCTGTAACATCGTTAGAAGTTAAGCACCCTACACTGGCTATCATACTTCCAGTGATGGAGATGCAACGTAGATCATTATTACAGCGTGGCTGGTGGTTCAATGAGTTTAAATACACAGCCCACCCGAACCTAGACGGGGAAATATTCTTAGGATCAGATTTCTTATCTTTCATCCCTAAGGTGCCATTGTCGGCAGCAGTCAGGGGGGAAAGATTGTACAACCCAGCTACCTTGTCCTATGTGTTTGATGAGCCTATAGAGGGTAAAGTTATTCAGGATGTTGAGTTTGAATTCCTTCCTGATACGGCAGCCAGGGCAGTACTGTACTTTTCTCTATCAGAGGTTTACGTGACCGATCTTGATATGACGAATGAAGTACAGGAGTGGAAAGGATTGGCAGCAGAGGCATGGAATGGATTGCTTACCGAGCACTTGAGACAAATGCGGTATTCAACCCAAGGTATGGGGACATGGAATAGAATAACTTCACAGATGAGGAGCTAACATGGCTGCCTATGCTTCGGCTTATAAAGCCTTCCTGCAAGGTGTATCACAGCAACTCCCTTCCGAGAGGCTAGCAGGGCAGGCTACGGCACAGCATAACATGCTATCCGATCCTGTCACAGGAGTTAGACGTAGATTAGGGGTTCAGTTCAGGAAGCAATTCCAGTGGACAGGTATTAACAAAAACAACCTGCAAGCGTGGTTTACAGATGTAGGCGGTAGTCCTATACATATACTGGTTAATACCACAGCAGGGACAATCAAGATACTTAATACCGCCCTTGCAGTAGAGGCTACCTTAGGCCCTGTAGCGTATCTACAGGCTACAGATAGACGTTCTATAAGAGGTGCCTCAGTTGGGCAGGAGTTCTTCCTCTGCAATACTGAAAAGAACCCTAGTGTATCCACTGCTGCTGTAGGTCTTAACCCGGATAGAATAGGGTATTACTATGTGGTAGCAGGTGCATTCAGTAGGGGGTATAATGTTACCATTACGTATGGTGGTACTACCTTCACCGTAACATATACGACACCGAATGGCTCCTCACCGGGGGATGCGGCTATATCTACTCCTGAGTATATAGCCCAACAATTAGCTAATGGTATAGTGAGTACTGCACCTTCCCTCGGTTTACAAGTAGATGGCCCTTATGTGTTTGTGGTTAATCCATCAGGAACGCTGAGGGTTACCACCTCAGTAGGTACTCAGTACATGCAGGTTAGCAAGATGTCCTCAGCTAGGTCTGTTGGAGACTTGCCAGCCAGACTGCCACCTGCTGGTGATGGTTATAATGTAAGGGTAGGTGTAGGCGGTACATACCAGTACTATAGGTATAATGCTTCAACCACTGAATGGGTGGAAGTAGGATCGTACGCAGGCCCTAGTGGTATAACCAACGCTCCAATCAGTATATACTGGAACGGGTCCGCATGGGCATTGAACACAACAGCTTTCAATGGGAGACCATCGGGAGATGATAACTCTAACCCTAAGCATGAATGGATGACTTACGGGATATCCGGTATGGGTACCTATCAAGGGAGACTTGTTATACTATCAGGGCCTATGGTGTCCATGAGTGCCAGCAATAAGCCGCGTAATTTCTTCCGCACTACTGTTACCTCAGTAGTTAGCTCTGACCCAATCGAGGTAGGTAGTAGTACCAACAGCTCAGCAGCTTATGAATGGTGTATTCCATTCCAGAAAGATCTGGTTGTATTCAGTAATAGTTATCAGGCTGTAGTCCCATCAGGTAATGCAGCCGTAACTCCATCTACAGCAGTTGTAGTACCAACCTCTAGTTTCTCAGCGGATACAACCTGCTCCCCGGTATCGATAGGTAGAACCCTTCTGTACGCTAAGCCTAGATCAGATAACTTCTTTGGTATCTTAGAGATGTTGCCCAGTAGTTATACGGATAGTCAATATACCTCAACAGACACTACTCCACATCTCCCCCGGTATATGCCTGGTAGGTGCAGGCATGCAGCCGCATCTAGTGTAGCGAATATAGCGGCCTTTGTCCCTACTGGGGATGATTCCTCAGCCATTATCCATGAGTACCATTGGGATGCAGATAACAAGGTGCAGCAGGCATGGCACACATGGTCGTTTCCCTACCCAGTAGCAGCACTCTACTTCTCCCAGGATGTTATGAGCATCTGCTTTGCCCAGAACGATTACCTGGTAATAGGTGCTATTGATGTAAGGGCTGGTAACGTGGCCGTAGATGGTACTAGAAGGCCATTCCTTGATATTTATGGGAATATTAGTATAGTAGCAGGAGTAGGGACTATACCCGCCTGGATGCTGGCCTTCGACCCGGATATCGGGGATAAGATAGGTCTGGTTCAGGCTACAGGTAATCTAGCAGGGGAAGCTATCGGGTTTGAGGTATCCGGTAGTACAATAACTACTGTGCCAAGCTTCCAGGATGGAACGGCTGTGCTTGGATTGCCTTACATGTCATCCATAGCGATTCCGGGGCCAATAGATAGAGACTATAATGGTAACCCTATCTACACTGGTAAGGTAACGCTACAGCGCATTATAATCGGTACTAGAGGCTCCTCTGAGTTTGATATCTCCGTTACTGATGACAGATCAGGGATGGATGAGGGGACAGTGCCTACTCTCTACATGAGCAGTAAGGAGTTGGAGTTAGGTAGAGGGCTTTACGGAGATGAGGCCAGTTCAGTAGTACCATGCAGGACAGATGCACGTACCACGGTGGTGGAGATGTCAACGGATAGAACAGGTGAGATCAATATAACCTCTATAGAATATATCGCAAGAGCACACTATCCTATAAGGAGGAGATAATGGCGGCTATGTTAGGGATGATGGCGGTGCAGGCTGGCTTGTCCTTCTTAGGGGGACAATCTGCGAAGGCACAGGCTAAAGCTCAGTTACGAACTCAGCAAATAGCAGATAGCAAAGAGATAGTCAGGGATAGGTTACAAGCCAGTATACGTAATGCTTACGCTACTGCCTTCGGACAAGTTCAATTAGCCTTACAAAAGAAACAGACAGCACAGCAGATGAGTAGTGTTAGAGCAGGTGGAGTAAGTGCCTTAGGGGACGCTTCCCTGATGTCTGCCTATTCAGGCACCATAGGGGCTTCAGTAGATGCAGTATCTAGTGATATAATGCAGCGTAGTAATGAGGCATTGACTCAGTTACAGGAGAACTATGACGCTTCTTTACAGGACTACAACAGAAGCCTTGATACTATGGTAGTCAATACTGAGTTAGGCACACCCCAGCAGAGGGAGTACAAGTACATGGGGCCAAGTACTACAGATAACCTGTTGGGATCTGTCATAGGTGCTGGTATGTCCTTTGCTGGTAATTACGCTAACCAGAAGATGAAGTTAGGTTTGCAAGAGGGTGTCAAGAAGGATGTTTCAATCAGTAGTATATTAGGATTCTAGGAGATTCTATGAGATCATATCGCCCTGTAGACTTCGGAATTAGGGATACCCGCCAAGTTCAGGGCGGGCAGGTTACAGCAGGATCAAGGGGGGCAGGTGCTCCTGTTATGGTAGGTGACGCAGGCTGGCGGGGAAGGCTCCTCAACCAACTATCTGAGCAGGTAGGTAGACATGTAATTAACACTTTCAACACAGAGATAGAGAGGCGCTATCTGGATGGACAATCCAGAGCGCTTATGGATGAGAGTGAAGAAGAGATTCAGGGGGACCCATTAACCAAAGATTGGGAAGTAGCTGGGTTCAGGGACGCTAAAGGCAAGCTGGCCCTGGCGGATATGGACGTTAAGTTCAGAGAGGATTTACCCGAGCTAACTAAGAATTCAGCAGATGAGGTTAAATCTTACCTGTCCGGTAGACGGGCAGAGATGACCCCTTTACTCTCTTCTATGACTAGAGAGGCTAAGGCTTCTATCATGGGACAGATGTACCTGCGGGATAGGGCGCATATTAAAACGTGGCAGTCAGCCCATCAGGCATATATCCTGGAACAGAAGAAAGCAGCGATAGCTACCCAGAATTCAGTATCCCTTCAAGGGATGGTAGCAGCACGATCTGCTTATCTCAATGGGGATTTATCCGGGGATGCATACGCAGCAACGGTAGAGAGCACGGCGGGTTCTTTGATTGGTAGTATTAATATGGATGAGTCACTACCAACCAGTGTAAAGAATACCTTAACAGAGGAAGCTATTCAGTACTCTCTTGAGAATGACAATCCGGCATTGTATGAGTTCCTCAGGGATAACACAGTTCCCAACTCTAACGGTACTCAGTATAATGTCCTGGCTAACCTCCCACAGGAATCACAGATAAAGCTTAGCAAAGCGTACCGTGGTTCATATGACCGCAACAAGGTAGCCCGTAATGTGGGTTATCAGGCAGAGGTAGCTGACTTAAAGAACCAATTAAGCCTTGGCACCTACGGAGGAACCTATAAGGAGTTACAAGACTTCCTTGGTAGGATGACGATTAATCAAGCAGTCAGTCAAGGTCAAGCTGTAGGTATGCTTGAGGACTATCTAAGCATGAGCAGCAAGCAATCCCAGAATGCTTCTATAATGGAAGCAGTAACCTCCGGGGATACTAACAGGCTACACATGCTAGGAGTCACCGAGACGGATGCTTGGAAGGTGCAGCAAGAGGCATGGAGCAAGCAAGGAGTCCCTTTACAGTCACAGGTAGGTATGTCTATCCTCGCTGGAGAAAAGTCGCCTTCGGGGTACAAGCAGGCCGGTATCCTTTCAAACAGCTCTATTGATAAGGTTCGCCTGGCTTCTGAAGCTCAGGGAGATGAGCGGGGGGAAGTTAACGAGACGGATAGAGAGGTATTCCGTATCTACAATGAGGGGGTGTACCAAGCAGCTAGGGAGAATAAGCGGGCTAAGCTGACTACCATGCTTGCTGGACTGTCCCCCGACAATGCTGCTTATATGGCTGACATAGCTGAGCGGATGAATCAGGGGGAATCCTTAGGAAGAGCTCAGTTCAACGCTAATAAGGCATTCAACGAGAGTAAAGCATTCTCCCCCAGCAAGAGGGCTGGGTTGGCTCAATCTACCCGTAAAGCAGTAAGGGATCAGGTTAACTCTGATCTGACCCCACGTAATTGGCTTGAGTCAGCATGGGGTGAGTTAAAGAGCATCATCCCTGGTACTAACGCTGCTGTAGATCAAGGGCTAAGGGCGGAGTCTAGTATGGATCAGTTCTGGGGAGACTCAGAAGCTACTCAGTACATACAGTATAATATTAATCAGGATGTGATTCAAGCGGCTGATAGAATACTACAAGAGAAACCTTACCTTTCAGCAGATGCTGCAATCAACGCTGCTAAAGCGGATACCTTACGTAGGACAGTACGTGGTAGTAACATGATGTATGTTGTACCTCCTGATGCTGATATACAGAAACTGTATGGAGTCGGGCCTGATGCGAGAGACAAGATAGGGGTTGCTATGCAGGAGATGTTCTCTACCAAATCCCCTGATAATAAGTTCTATGTCTGGCACAATGGACCTAATGTCATGGCTATGGAGTTCAAGCCTGATGGCACCTCAGTGGGAACGGAATTTGTCATATCTCCTATAGAAGTTAGAGCAGGTATCCGTAAAGCGGATGAGCGGATCAGGAAATCTAATGATGAGGTGTACGGATCAGGTGCAATATTCCCCATCAAGGAAGGTGGTTCTATCCGTGTGAATGGGGAGAATGGTGTAGGTGTATCAGAGAAAACCATGCTACGGTTCAGGAAGAATCTAATACGGAATGAGGGGGTGAGAAGTTCACCCTATAAAGATTCATCCAAGAAGAAGGTTCCAACCAATGGTGTAGGATTCAGCGCAATGTCTAGGCATTACAAAGAAGGTACCATGACTCCTGAAGAGATTCAGGAAGGATTGATAGCTGAATCAGATGAGAAGATGAAGTATGCTCTTCCTGTAGCTCAGCGGTACAACCTGAATGAGTCAGGACTCTTATTTGTGGCCGAGGTTAACTACCAATCAGGCCCAGGTACATGGACTAAGAAAGGGATGGGGGAGAAACACCATAAAGTACTGGCGGCTATTCAATCAGGAGATAGCAAAGCAGCGATGCAGGCATTGAATGAACTACCTAGCTATAAAGCTGCTGGGGATAGTAGAAAGAGACACTACGCAGCATTAGTGATTGAAGCATTAAAGCGTTAGACTTACGAGAATGCGATTCTAGCATGTTTTATTAAGTGAGGTAATACTTAGTACCACTATGCTACTAAAATCGCTAGAATCGCATCCTAGTCGGTTTGAGAGGTATATCAAGAGGAGGAGTAATGGAATCATTGGACCAAAGTAAACGGCCTACTATTTATGTAACAGGTAAGCCACGGGTAGACGTTCCTGAATTACCCTCCCCTAATGAACAGGTAGGGGTGGGGGGAGTAGACCCAGGCCCTACCCCATCAGCTAGAGTTACAGATGAGACTTTAAACACCTCACAGTCAATTCAGAATAGAGCTAAAGGCATAGCTGAGCAGGACAAAGAGGATGCTACTGTATGGGATAGTATAGGGGCTGCTGTTGCGGTATGGGATGGAACAAGGATACTAGATAGGTTCCAGAGACCTACCTTTGGGGTAAAAACCCCCATAGAAAATGTCACTGAGTACTTAGAGAATGCAGGAGTAGTACTAAATTCAGACGAAAGGGATTATGTCCTATCTATGTCTGACAGTCAGGAGTCGCTGGACTATGCTATCAACTATGTTAAGGATCAACAGAGAGCACGTAGTATATCAGGAGAGAATCCTAAAACAGCATTACTTACATCCTTCCTTGATCCTGCTTACCTTGTTCTCCCTGCTGGATTACGGATAGGTAGAGTACCATCAGCGGTTGCTATGGGTGGAGTCACTGCAGGTATAGGCCACGCAGTAGAAGGAGTGGTATCGGATGAGGAGTTATTGCGCAGGATACTGATTAACTCTACACTAGGGGCAGCCTTTGGTAAAATGAAAGGGACTGGCCCAAGTGCTACCATGATTACCAGGAAAGCTCCTGATGACATATCTAACAAAGTGGTAAACGAGGCTGTAGTCCCCTCTGCCCCTCCTGAGGGATGGTCTAAGAAGGTAGGAGATGCTATATCTCTAAATATCCATAAAGAAATGAGTGGGTTTGGGGATGCAGGTAAACGAGTAGCAGATACTATATTCGATAACAACTCTAACCTTGGCATTAACTCAGTTGAGAGTTATAGAGAGGCGGCTAAGAGTACTCTAACTGCATACCAAATAAAGTTTGAAGATACCATGCGTGAGGCTATGGCGGAGCGTGGTGTAGGTACAGGTACAATGATTAATCCTTTTAAATCCCGTAACGCTATGGCAGTCCAGCGGGAGATAGAGGAGGAAGTAGCTAGGGAAATGGCTAGACGGGAATCCCTAACCTTCCAAGGTGTTACAGACTTCACTAACCCTAACATCCCTAAAAAGATAAGTGAGATAGCGGATTCCTTAGCGGAGCTGCATTCTAAGGCACTGGAATTGAGTAGGGCAGCAGGTGTAGTAGGGACTGAGAAGATAGCTAAGAATCCTGGTTATATCCGTAGAGTGTGGGATAGTACTAAGATACAGGCTAAGATAGATGATCTCATTAAAGGTGGGGCGACTGAGCGCAAAGCTATAAGTAGTCTTAGCAAAGTAATTGCTGCTGCTATGTTGAAAGTCAATCCGCAGATAGGTGCCAAGATAGCATTGCGTACAGGTAAATCAATCATTGACCGTACCCTGAAGAAAGGGTACTTTGAAGATGTCCTCAGCAATGAGGGACTGTACGGGGCAGGCTGGGCTGAGAGTATGCGGGATGCTATGAAGTCAGCAGGTGTACCTAAAGACAAGATAGATGAAGCTTTAGAGGCATTGTCTGGATCGGTAGGGGAAACAGGTAAGTCATCTTTCCTGAAGAATAGAATCGATCTTGATGCTGATGTGTCCATCACTCTAGGTGGTAAGAAAGTAACGTACATGGACTTGGTAGATACACGAATCACTACCAATGTGGATAACTACCTACAGCATGTGAGCACTGATATCGGATTTGCATCAGCGGGGATTAAAGATCAGAATGCTATACTGAAGATGAGGACTGATTTACTGCACAGTATAGCCGATCCCAAGAAGAGAGAGAAAGCTGCCGAGTTATTTGATGAAACTATCAAGAGTCTCAAAGGGCTGCCAGCAGGTGGGAATGTTCCAGAGATGCTTAGGGGGCTGAACAGCTACAACAGGTTGATAACCCTAGGTGGATCGGGTCTATGGCAGTTAACAGAGTACAGCACAGCAGCAACTAAGTTTGGGTTAGCTAATACAATCAAGTACGCAATAAAGGAAATACCCGGTATAAGGAAACTCCTGCATCCCAACACGATGGATGCTGGGACATTAGCGAGAGTCTTGTCTGATCAGAGTTCGCAGAGTATAAGGATGCGTCCGTATCTGGCTAAGTTCGAAGATGGGTTTGCTATGAGTACTACCTCTGGATTTCAATTGGCTGCACAGGCTGCTAACCATAACTTACCTCTGTTCAATGGTATGAAGTATATCCATAAGCACCAAGCGAGGATAGCAGGTAACCTCATGCAGGAGTTAGTGGAGTCAGCAGTGAAAGGGAATAAGAAAGCCCTTACTCAGTTATCCAAGTATGGGATGACTGATGAGATTATGGCAGGTATTAGGGAAGAAGTCAAGAAGAATGGTATGCTGGTGGATAAGTGGTCAGATGCTAATTGGCTCAAAGCTAACACTGTATTCTCTAAGATGATGGATGAGGCTGTGTTACGAGGCAGGATGGGTGATAAGCCTTCATGGATACTGTTCTCACCTGTGGGTAAGACCCTGTTCATGTATAAAGACTTCGTAATGATTGCCCATAATAAACTACTGGCTGGATCATTGAAGAGGGATGGGGCGAGTGCAGTAGGTATGATGTTGCTGTATCAAATGCCCCTGACCTATATGGCTGTATCTGCTAGAGCGGCTATGGCTGGTGAGAAGAAGTCTAATGAGGAACTAATGACGGATGCAGTGAGTTACTTAGGCACTCTAGGTTTATTGACTGAGATAGCCGGGGTGGCTACTGGTGGATCAGGTTCATGGTTCTCCTCAGTTGGGATACCTCTTAACAGAGCAAGTAATTTAGCTAGATCAATCCCAGAAGCTATGTCAGGAGATGTATCCAAGACAGGTGGCACTCTAATGCAAATGATCCCACTTATATCAGCACTTCCATTCATGTCTGGAGTAGCTAAGCGTGTGAGAGAATCAGAGGATTGATTATAGGCTCTGTAAATCATGATTCTATGGGTTATTGTGCCTCAGTGTACACTAACCCCTTAACTAACCATTAAAACCTCTAGAATCGAATCCTAGAGGCTTCTGGAGGTATTCATGGCATTAAGCAACATGACGATAGTTAGTGATGGGAATCTGGAGTTTGTCTCCATCTCATTCAACTATCTTGACAGATCAGAGATCAATGTTTACTTCGACTCAGTACCAAATAATACATGGGCATGGGTTGGTGATACCAATCAGATTAAGTTCACTCCCAAGGTACCTAATGGGGTGACTGTCCTTGTAGCCCGGAGTACTGATGCATCTGACTTACGGCATATCTTCTCCGCTGGAGCAGCATTCACTGCCAAGACCCTGGATGAGGACTTGAGGCAGGTACTACATATCGTACAGGAGGCGAAAGAGACTAACCTCTCGGGGGATTTCTACTCTGATATCGATATGCACGGTAATCAGATAAATAACCTAGGTACAGCAACTCTGGATAATCAGGCGGTATCTCTCGGACAATACCGGGCTGACGTGCTGGGAGCAGGTGTAGCGCGAGATGAAGCGGAAGGATACAGGGATCAGACATTAGCTTATCGTAATCAAGCAGAGGGCTTCAAGAATACTGCTGTGTCGTCAGCTACTACTGCTACCACTCAGGCTGGAACTGCTACCACACAAGCTGGTAACGCTTCCATTTCAGCCAGTGACGCTTTAAGCTACCGTAACACTACCCTCACCTATAGGAATGAAGCACAAGGATTCAGGAACGATGCAGAGGGTTTTAAGGATGATGCAGAGCAAGCTGTGATCGATGCGGCTAATGCTTCCAGACTGACCATTGGCACCGTAACTACAGGTGCCGCTGGATCAAGTGCATCAGCCAATATATCTGGCTCTGCTGGGTCTCAAGTGTTAGACCTTACTATTCCAAGAGGAGATAAAGGGGAACCTGGGAATGTTCAGAGCGGAGGCACACCTGTAGTTGGTAAAATAGCTATTGTGAGTGGGGTATCTCCTACTACAATCACTACAGGATACGATGTATATACCGGCGGATCAGCTCCAAGTAGTAGTGATGTTATGGCGGCTTCCCCTACCAATATAGAGATCAATTACAATGGATCGGGGAATAGACATTCGTATATAGATTTTCATTCGGCAGGCACTCCCGGGCAATATGACTACAATGCCAGAATTTTAAAACAGGAGGGAACTGCTAGTCATCTCTTTATTGAAAATAAAGGTAGTGTCTCAAACACAATTAACTTATTTGGGGATAGTCGCATAATAGGTTTCAACTGGGACGGAGGTACCCTTGGGTGCTTTGCTAATACTACTGGTTTGACACCAGGTAATTTCGGATATTTTTCATCAAGGCACTGGGGTTCTCCGGGGGGCTCGGTATTTTTTGAGTGTATGTATAACGCTACCGGTATTGGGTCAATAACAGTAGCATCCGGTTCTTCTGTCTCTTTCAATACTACTTCAGATTACCGTCTTAAAGAGCACGTACTGCCTATGGAAGGTGCTCTTGATAGAATCATGGCAGCGAAACCAGTAACCTATAAATGGAAATCTGATGGTAGTGCTGGAGAAGGATTTATTGCACATGAGTTAGCTGAAATAGTCCCTCTAGCTGTTACTGGTGAAAAAGACGCAGTAGATGAAGATGGTAAACCTAAGCACCAACAGGTTGATTACTCGCGGCTAACGCCCCTGCTTACTAAGGGGATACAGGAGTTAGCGGAGAGTGTGCAGAGTCTACAATCCACTATCAAAGAGTTAAAAGCTAGAATAACTGATTTGGAGAATAGTTTATGAGTGAGTTAGACGACCTCCACTTGTTAAAGAAACTTTTAATCAAGTCTCTTACTACAAGGTTCCAGGAGGACTTGGAAAGTGAAGCCGGTTTCCTCCCTACGGATGCAGCTACTATGAATGCAGCCATTGCATTACTGAAGCACAACAACATCACATCTGATCCTAAAGACGCAGATGACCTGAACGAGCTACGTGATCGATTACGGGAATCCCAGAAGGCACGTAGAAGCGCAGGAAGCAACGTAGTAGACTTGGCTGAGGGTAACCTAGCTAAGCTGAGAGAAAAGCTCTAGAATCGCATCCTAGAGCTTCTTAGAGGTATTGTTACTAAAGAGGGTCTAGGATGGATTTACAAACAAGATTCAAACACGCTGATATAATAGCTGAGCATTACAGTGATTTCAAACTGTTTGCCACTGATGCTATTAAGTTTATGGGATTTGACATATCGCCAATGCAGTTGGATATATCCAATTATATAGCTAATGGCCCTAAGTTCAGAATGATAATGGCAGGTAGGGGGGAGGCCAAGAGTACCTTAGCCTACATCTACTGCATATGGCGGTTAATACAGAGGCCCTCCACAATCATATTCGTGGTTACCAGTAAAGAGTCTCTATCAATGCAGGTAGCCACTGGTATGAAGCAACTACTTCTCCAATGGGATATACTTGAGTACATGCGGCCTGACAGGAATTCAGGGGATAGGGTATCTACAGCAGCCTTCGATATCCATTACGCTCTAAAAGGGGTGAACAAATCCCCCTCCATGTCTATAGGTAGCATCACTGGAGGCATCACCGGTAACCGTGCTGACTTCCTATGTGTCGATGATATCGAAAGCGAGGCTAACTCCGACACGGCGGGGAAGAGGGATTCTATTAAAGCAGCTACCCAGGAGTTCACCTCTATCTGTAGGGATGGGGATATCATGTACATAGGTACTCCACAGTCGAAAGATTCTGTCTATAACACACTTCCTAACCGTGGTGTAGAGATTCGTATCTGGCCATCAAGAGTTCCTACCTTGGAAGAGGAGGAGCGCTATATGGGTAGGGTAGCTCCCTATGTTCAGAAAATGATGCTGAATCCGGATAACCGTAAAGGATACGGATTAACCGGCACTCAGGGTAAACCTACTGATCCAGTCATGCTATCTGAGCAGAAGCTTATCGAAACCTATGTGGATCAGGGTCCAGAGAAGTTCCAATTACAGTTCATGCTGGATAGTACCTTAAGTGATGAGATACGAATGCAGCTTAAGCTAAGCGATCTGGTAGTAGCTAACTTCGGATGTGATGTATTACCGGAAGTGGTTCAATACCAAAGCAGTCCCACTAATCAGGTTCCACTAGGGAGTGACTTCCCTATGCCATTGGCAACTATGTACTACGCCTCTAATCTACAGTGTGCCATGGTTAAACCTACCGAGGTTGTGATGTGTATTGATCCTGCGATGTCTGGGCAAGACGCATTAGGCTTCGCTGTAGGTACCTCTGTAGGGCCTTATATACATATCCTAGATGCTGGTGGATTGATGGGTGGGTACAACGATAAGAATGAGGAAGAGCTGAAGCAGATCATGATCCGGAATAAGGTTACTCGTATAGTAGTAGAGAGTAACATGGGACATGGTTTATTCGAGATCAACCTAAGAGCGGTACTACAGGCGGATGACAGAGTATCTCATCTAGCAGGATGTGTTGAAGGTAAGTACGCTACCGGCCAGAAAGAGAAGCGTATTATTGAAAGCCTGGTATCACCTATGCAGAGGCATAGAGTGATAGTTCACCAGCAAGTATTTGATTCTGACAGGAAGTACCTGAAACAACACTCATCCGATAAGAGGACAGAGTATAGTCTATGGTATCAGTTAAGCTCCATCACTTCTGACAGAGGATCCCTCAACCATGACGATTCTATCGAGGCCG